>PDWI01000178.1_pt1 | contig 94999 bp, 88 predicted proteins | sample 1430891 | NCBI WGS metagenome assembly PDWI01 (sample SAMN01162508, study PRJNA174530) | Oral metagenome, whole genome shotgun sequencing project. | biome: Marine environment; feature: Marine mammal; material: Swab sample of the gingival sulcus; isolation source: swab sample of gingival sulcus... | reverse complement strand
CCGCTTTAACAAAACGGCAGAACAACTGCACAGCCTACAAGACAAATGGCTGTATGTCTTCAAGCACTTACACGAACTGGACAGCATCCCGAAGGCACTCCACGAAGACATCTTCCAGCGTACCTTTGCTATTGCACAACTAGCACAATTCACCCCCGGTGAGCGCAAGGCTTATGAGGACAGCATTAAATATTATCGAGATTTAAAGAACGCCTATGACACGGCACATCAAGAGGGCTTGGAGGAAGGTCTGGAGATCGGACGGCAAGAGGGTGAGGAAATTGGCAGGGCAAAAGGTGAACAAATCGGCAGGGCGAAAGGTGAACAAATCGGTAGGCTGAAAGGCGAACAAGCGGGACTGGCTAAAGGTCGAACAGAAGGCATGGCGACCATTGTTCAGCATCTACACGCGAATGGTTTAAGTCTGGAAACTATTGTACAAATGACAGGCTTGAGTTTGGAACAAGTGACTAAGTTTCTGAAAAATCAATAGAGGGGGTATTTCAAGACTAAGCGCAGCCCATTTTTATTAGGGGATCAGTTAGGTAAGGCGATCGGTATCAATCTACCTTACCGTGAATTCATCGCTTGAAATAATAGAGAGACCACAAAAATTAAATCTACCAGTTCCAAGTTTGCCAATATTGTTGCCATTGCCCATTATTTTGCGTGCCCGGTACAGGAGGTATATGCCGGGGCATAGCAGGGTAGAAGCCATTGTTATTGTAAAAGTTTTGGAAAAATTGCTGGAAGAAAGCGTCATTGTAAGGCTGAAACATAGGCATATTACCTAGCGTGTTAAAGTTGGGGCGAAAGGCAAATTGGTTAAAAAACTGGGATGGGTTGATATTCATGTTCAGTGCTTGCAATAAGGTTTGTTTTTGTGCATTAGATAATTGCTGATTTTGGGTAATCTGTTGACGGACTTCAGCCTGTTTTCCTTCAAACACAAAACGCTGGCTATCATTATTAGCATTGCGGTTGACAATTTCAGCATGTAAGCGTCCATCGGGTAGCGTGTAAATTTGCCAAGATTGCATCTGATTCCAGTAAGCTGCATTTGGCTGTGTTGGGGGGCTTGTGTTGGGTGTATTAGACGTATTGGCACTAGCCGTATGGAAGTAAAACAAGGATACAATCAATATAGTAGTTAAGCGTAAAACGTTCATAATCAAACACCTCAGTGTAGTGCCGCGCAGATCCCACCAGTCCAAACTGGTGGGGGAGTTGATAGCGACATCGGCCTATTGCGCGGGTGAATCCGATGTCGCCGCTTTGGGTGTCGAGCCAGTACGCGGTGGTGGCGGTGGCATTACAGGCAGAAAAGGTGGTGGATTACTGATGCTGGCTTTATCTGACTCAGCATGGGGTGGTGTATCCACCGTTTTTTCGGGAGCAGGGTTTAAGTGCGTTGTGTCTGTTTGAGGGGTTGCCGCTGCATCCTGTTGTATGACCGGTGCGCTGCCTGCCGCTGCTGGTTCAGGTAAAGTTTGCATGGCATCCTGAGTTGCTGGCTGACGCTTTAATAACAGTTTGGCACTGTCTGCACTTTCCAGCAAGGGCTTGCCCACATAACTGGCAATTTGGAAGTACTCAGGACGATCCGAGACCTTAAGTATATAATCATTGCTGTCTTTGAGCTGACCCAACTGATAAGTACGCTGCTGCTGTTTATTATAGCCCAAACTTGCCTTGAATACGGGTTCAGCTAAACCATAATTTGGCTTGGATTCTTTGCCTAGTACCTGACGATAGTTGAGTGTGGCAAGCTTTTCGGTCAAATTCTCCAGTGCTGCTTGATCCAATTGCTTATCTTCAGATAGATTCGCCATCTGCCATTGTGTCGCCTCACCACTGGGGCGTGTAAACTGCATATCACCGATCTGTAGTGAGCGTACAGTCTTAGTGTCTAGCTTTAACACGGTTTTGTTTTCCCATTTATCACTGCCTAATGGTAAGTCGTAAACACCCAAATTAATCGCATACACCGCTTTTTCATTCGCAAGACGCACATAAGACTCACGTGCACCTGTTGCATGGCCGACATATAAATCCACTACTGTTTTGTTGTCTTGATACAGTTTTAGGTGACGCTCAAACGCATGCTCAGCGACCCGAAAACGCTCAAAGTCATTGCCACTGTTTGCTACAGGTAAGCCTCGCTTAGCGGATTGCAAGGTATTTAGTACTTGTTGCACGCTGTTTTGCTGGGCTGGGAAGTCACCTAAGCTAGGCAAGATCCACTGTTGGTTCTGGCGTACTAATACCACTTCAGTAAGATGATCGCTTTCATCATTTGCTTGAATGGATAGTTTGCTAATGGTTTCAGGCTGAAAGTCAAACAAATCACTCGCACCTGTCGTACTGGACACGCTATGGTTTTGCCATAATAAATAAGCGGCTGCACCCAGTTGTAAAACCAACAGGACAGCTAGGATACGGATAGTGTTTTTCATGCTGTTATACCTCCGCCAGAACACGTTGATAATGAGCTTGAGTACGCTTTCGAGCCAAGCTTCGCCAGAACCAGACTAGGGCTAATCCTGCCAAGGCCAAGGCATAGTTGAGGTATTCCCAGAAAAGCTGGCTGGAGTGCTCCATCGGTTGCAAGGTGCGGGCAAAGTGAGCACGGCTACGGATACTCAATAAGCCTTGGTCTTCCAGTGACCAGTCAATGGCATTCTGCAAAAACTCCAGTGGGCGCGTGTATAGCGTACCCATGCCTTGTGACGCTAATTGCAAACTGTCATCGCTGGCAAAGGTATTGCTCGCAATCAATAATAAACGGGCTGATTCGGGTGAACGTTCGATAATACTACTGACCACCGTTTTATCCGCTATTTTATCCGCTGCTGCATCCTCGGCTTGTGGTGATGCGGCACTGTTTGCGGGTGTATCTTTGTTTGCCTGAGTATCGCTTGGCGTTTGTTGCAGAAGTGGCAAGGGCTTATCTTTAAACCAAGAATCAAAACGTCCTTCTGCCAAGCTGGCTAAGACCTGTGGGCTTTGTTGGCTATCGCTGGCAAAACCGCTACCGGGATAGCGCTGATAATCTGGCAATACATTTAAGGCTGTGGAAGTCCAGCTATTCGCTGAAGACTGTAATAAAGTTGTCACTTTGCGCTGAGCATTTTTCTCACTGTCTATTGTGATAGATGAAGCCCAGCTCATAGTGAGTTGCCCTAAATTAGCTGTGATGGGGTTCTCTTTATTCAAACCATCCTCACGTAAATCAGGGAAGAGCGGATAAGGCATCATAACAATTTCATTCAAGGTAATCGGCCCGACTTGGCGCGGTACAGGAATAGGCAAGGCCGCATTTTGGGTATCAAGTACCAGACTGTCAGCCAAGCTTAAACCATTCGCTTTGAGCCAATCTTCCAGCCCTGAAGTATGCTTGCTGGCTTCCAGCGTGCGACCAAGTTGTACATCAAATGCGGAGCTGGCAATAATGACAGAGCCGCCTTTCATTAGAAATTGGTCAAGGGCAAAGAGCTGTTTATCATCCAAATTTTCTGGCGATAACAGCAATAGTAAATCAGCTTCAGCAGGCACTATGCCGTTTTTCAAATCGGTGTCTATTACACGTAAATTGTCTGCCAGCACCTGACGTAATTCTTGGTATTGTTTACCTTGTGGCATGCCCATGAAAGGATTACTACCCGCTTCGGGCGCTGGGGTGAATAATGCAACCGTTTTTAGGAAGCCGGGGGCTAGTCGTTGCAGCGCTACGTTAATCGACTGCTGTAAGCCGTTTTTATCCAGATTTTCTGGCAAGGGTACTGGTACGGTAGTGCCATGACTGTCTAGCTGCATATAAAACCAGAAAGGTTTTGGGTCAAACAGGCTGGCAATTTGCGGTCCATAGCCATAGTCTTGTTGTAATTGCTGTGCTAGTGCGCCGTCGTTAGCATCGGGGTCGGCAAAGCTGACGGTGAGCTTGTCACCGGCCTGTTTCTGCATGGTTTGGAGTACGGCTTCCAATTCCTTACGTAAATCGGCCAAGGCGGCGGGGAGTTGTTCTGCGGGTGAAACATACGTATGGAAAGTCACTGGATGATGCAAATTGGCAAAAGCATTGCCACCGGCTTGATAAGCCTGTGCGACTTTGCGAATGGCGCGAGTAATGGCGTATTCCGGGTTTTTTAGGCGTACCTCCAAATCGCCTTCGCCTTCTGCTTTGAATTCAATCAGGTCTTGATAACCCAGCGTTTGGTATTGGTCGCCATAAGCAATAAGCAGATTAAAATAAGCGTTCACTACGCCAGCTTGATAGCGGCTAGCCATGCGGAAGGGCACGGGGCGAATACCGTATTTTTCGGCAGCTTCAGCTTCGACTGCTTGATCACCGTGAGGATTAATAAATTCCACCCGCAGATTTTGTTTGCCAGCAACTTGGTATTCTTTCAATAAGTCCTGCAATGGTGGTACTAAGGGTTCTAGCAGTGGGTGAGTTTTATCGGAGAAATAAGCGCGGATGAGTAAAGGTTCTTGTAAGCTTTGCAGGTATTGTTGGGTTGCTGGCGATAGTGAGTAAATCTTGCCTTGGGTCAAGTCAGCACGAACCCCTGTTATTGTACCCAACCATAGATTCACCGCGATAAAATTAGCGATGACCAAGGCACTGATCCAATACCATTGCTTATGATGGCGGCTGCTTGGATTACCAGCCCAACGTAGATGTTCCAGCGAAAGTAAATTCAAAGTGAGGAAAACGGCCACGATAGACAGATAGTAATAGAGGTCACGCAAATCCAGCACACCGCGTGTAATGGAGTCAAAACGCGAACCACTGCCCAACCATGCCAGTACCTGTCCAAACTGATAGCCCAATAGTGAAGTCAGTACATGAGAACCAATCAGGTAGAAAAAGCCCGCCACAATGACAGTCAGAATGAGTGCAACGATGGCGTTGTCTGTGCGTGAGCTCATATAAAGGCCAATGGCAATATAAGCCGCCGCTAGGAATAAGCTGGCAAGATACCCACCCCACACTGGTCCCCAGTCGACATGACCCATGAAAGACACGCTGAAGGGTAAGGGCAGGGTTAGCAGCAAGGCCAATGCCATCAGTAATAAGCTGGCGGTAAATTTGCCTAATACGAGTTGCCAAGGTTTGACTGAGCTGGTGAGTAGACTTTCCAATGTTCCGGCACGGCGCTCTTCCGACCAGCTACGCATAGTGAGTGCCGCGACCAAAAAGATTAATAGAATCGGCATCCACTGAAAGAGTGGTTTGACATCGGCTAAATTGCGGGCAAAAAAAGCTTCACCCCAGAAAAAGATAAATAAATTAACAGCGAGAAACGTGCCTAAAAACAGCCAAGCTGCCGGAGAGGCAAAAAAGGCATTGAATTCCTTACGTACAATGGCGCTATACTTAGCCATTAGCTACCTCCTGCTCCTGTTGTGTGTTATCACTGTGCTGACTGTTCACTTCAGCAAAGACATTTTCCAAATTACGTGACTCCGCTTGTAGACCATAAAGTTCATCACCGGCTTGTTGTACGGCTGCGGCCACCTGAGGTGCAAGTTCGGGGGCAGCTTTCAGGCTGTAAGTGTATAAACCATTGGCTTGTTTTGTGCGTTTGACATCGCTGACGCCTGCCAGTTTGCCTAAGTATTTTGTGGCCTTATCATTATTCAGGCTGACCAGCAGGCGACGAGCATGTTGTAAGTCATCAAGTCGTGCATCAAGCACCAATTTCCCGGTACGCATAATGAGTACACGCTCACACACGGCCTGTACTTCTTGCAGGATATGCGTAGACAGCAATACAGTTGCATTTTTCGCCAGATCGCGGATGAGTTCGCGCATATGATGAATTTGGGTAGGGTCAAGGCCATTGGTGGGCTCATCCAGGATAATAATGGCTGGCTCGTGCAAAATAGCTTGTGCTACACCTACACGCTGGCGATAACCACGCGACAGTGTGTGTATTGTGTGGGTTGCTTTCGCGCCTAAGTCAGTGCGGCGAATAGCGCGGGCGACAGCGGCAGTTTGTTGGGAAGCAGGCAGGCCGTGCAAACTAGCTTGATACGCTAGATAGTCAATGACGGTCATTTCCGGCCAGAGGGGGCAGTTTTCCGGTAAGTAACCCAATTGTTTTTGCAGTGCGCTCCTGTGCTGACTCATGGAGCGTTGGTCGATTTCAATTGTGCCTGCGGTGGGTTCTAGATAGCCGGTCAGCATTTTCATAACAGTGGTTTTGCCTGCGCCATTGTGCCCCAGCAAACCGACGACTTCGCCTTGTGAGATGGTGAATGAAACATCGTCCACGGCTTTGAATTCGCCATAGTGACGACTTAAGTGAGTGATATTGATCATTTCCTCAGCCTTATCATGATTTAACTTATATGCTATGAGTCTGCGTAATTTTAGAGCGATTTCAGGCGGGGTAAAGTTACTAAAAATTAATGATAAGGCTGAGTACAGGGTGGAGGCACAGCTCCACCTTGCGTTAGATTGGTTCAGACAGTTTTAGCAGTTTTAGCTAGGATGCTTAAAATACCTTGGGGACATGTAACTCATCCGGTAAAACCTGACGTTCATAATGAGGATTGAAAACCCGTTCGGGTAGGGTAATTTTTTCATGTTCTATTTCGCTATAAGGAATTTGTGACAAGATATGGCTAATACAATTGAGGCGTTCCCGTTTTTTGTCATTACCTTCAACAATGTACCAAGGGGCCTCAGGGATATTGGTACGTTCAAACATATCTTCTTTGACTTTGGTATAAGTTTCCCAACGTATCCGTGATTGTAAATCCATCGGGCTGAGTTTCCATTGCTTCATTGGATCATGAATGCGCATCATGAAACGTAATTGCTGCTCTTCATCTGTAATAGAAAACCAGTATTTCAACAAAATGATCCCAGAGCGCACCAACATGCGTTCAAACTCAGGAACATCTTGGAAAAACTGTTCAACCTGTTCATCGCTAGCAAAGCCCATAACACGCTCTACGCCAGCACGGTTATACCAAGAGCGGTCAAATAAGACGATTTCACCACCAGCGGGTAGGTGGGGTACATAACGCTGGAAATACCATTGAGTACGTTCACGTTCGCTAGGCTTGGGTAAGGCCACTACCCGCGCCACGCGCGGATTCAGACGTTGGGTAATACGTTTGATAACGCCACCCTTGCCAGCCGCATCACGTCCCTCACACAAAATCAGGACTTTTGCCCCGGTATGTTCTACCCAATCCTGCAATTTAATCAGCTCAGCTTGCAGGCGTAGCAGATTAGTGTAATACGTGTGTTTATCCAGCATATTAGGATGATGCTTGCGATACAGTTTGCGTAAATCCTGCGTGAGCATAGGCTCAGCAAACTCCATCTCAAACAAATCATCCAAAGTATCTTCCATTTCGGCTTCAAGCCAGTCTTGATAGCCTGTTTCAGTATCATTTTCAGTTATTTCGGGTGTGTGGCTCATATATGCTCCTGCCGATTTGATAGTGATGAAGTGGGATTCAATCCACTGGATAGTATAACGAGTCTTTGTAAGACTTTCATGTTCACTATGGAAACCTAAGCCAGTCTGTTGAGTAGTGCGAAAGCTAGATAATTTATCATTCCCATAATACACACCAGTGACTGTTTCTGTGGAATAATTACTCATAGTAGGATTATGAATAGAGATGCTATTTTGACTAGTTTACAAGCGCTTGATATTTCGATTGTTATACCCACTCATAATCGCCCCAACTTTATTTTAAGAGCGGTTCAATCGGCTTTACAGAGTTGCACAGCGCAAGGTGAAGTGATTGTGGTCGATGATCGATCGCGTTTTCCGGTTGCTGAGCTATTGCAAACGGTCAGTGATCCTCGTTTACGAGTGGTGCGCAACGACGATGCTGTGGGGGGAGCTGCTTATGCTAGAAATATAGGAGTCAAGGCTGCTACTAAGGAGCTGGTTTTTTTCTTAGATGATGATGACACATTTTTTTCTACCTATATTGAATCAGTGTTACAAGCAACCGAATTGCCAAGGGCTGATTATGGTTTTGGTATGGATTGTTTAGAACTAGAGCAAAGCCATACAAGCACTTTTGTTGCAAACACTAGCTGCGCACTGTTACATCCTAGAAGAGAATTTAGAAAATGTTTAGGTAGTACAGGTGCAGGTTTTTGGGTACGTCGTTCTATTTTCCTAACTTTAGGTGGTTTTGATCCGCAACAAGTCGTTGATGAGGATACTGATTTATGCGTGCGGTTGATTATTGCTGGCTCATATTGCTTATTTTATAAGGGTTATGCCACTTTAAAATATAGAAATATCACTATTACAGATTCTAATCTGGAAAAGGTTAAGCAACTTTCTTTTGATACAGATGTTGTTGTAGCCATGCAATGTTATGCAAGAACTTTTATTAAAGCGCGTCCACACTTTCTACCTTCCAGTACAGCTATTTGGTATTTAGCAAGTCGTTATATACGTCGGGCGATGAATGCGGGTCATAAACTAGAAGCTTCTGCCTTTATTAAGCAGCAAACATCTGTCTGTTTAAAACTAAAACTCAGCCTTTTTTATTATAGAAAACTATTTTCTAATTTTTTGAAGAAGTAATTTTTGAAATTTTTTTGGATATAAATACGCATTGCTTCAATTTTCAATATGAACTAAATTTTCTGTTCTACCAACAGACCCGCTGCAACATTATACATAAGCTATAGCCTCTTTGCAGTATTTTCTAGCCTCGCCGTCAGGTAGTACACTTGACGACAAGGCACACGTAAGTCGCTTGTTGAGTAGGTTTATAAACCTGTGGGTAGACTTTGGCTGATACGAAGACGTAAGGTACTGAGTTGTTCGGTGCTGAGTTGTTCCAGCACAGAATTACGAGACTCTATGGCGTGTTGTTGTCCCTGTGCTGCTGCCATTGATAGCCAGTAAGCTGCCTCAGGTAAGTTTTTTTCAATGCCGACACCATTGGCCAGATAAGCACCTAAGCCATACTGAGCCATAGGATGATTAGATAAGGCAGCTTGGCGAATCCAGTGAACGGATTGAGCATTGCTTTTGATAACACCTTGGCCTGTCGCAAACAGCAGTGCTAGTTGATATTGGGCTTCGGCGTAACCATTTTCTGCTGCGGCCAGATAAAGATTGTAGGTTCTTCTATAATCTTTTTTTATGTGCTCGCCTTGTTTTAGCAGGTTCCCAAGGAGGGTTTGGGCGGCTGGATTACCTTGATTAGCTGCTCGTTCAATTAAGCTAATGCCTTTTTCTATATCTTGTTCTATGCCTATGCCAAACAGGTATTTGGCGCCTAAATTAAACTGTGCGCCATGCTCATTTTGCTCTGCGGCTTTTTTATACCATTCAATGGCTTTATCCGCGTCAGCTTTTACACCTTCGCCTTGATCCAGCATTAAAGCTACATTGAATTGAGAGGCGGCATCACCTTTTTTAGCGGCTTCATGAAACCAGTAATAAGCTTTTTCCAGATTAAGCTCTGTATATATGCCCTTCAAATAAGAAACGGCTAAAGTATATTGTGATGTTTTGTTACCATTATCGGCTGCACGTTTGAGCCAGTAGACGATTTTATGATGTGTATCGGCGTCATGTTTTTTCGACTTGATCAGGTATTGCGCCAAGCTATATTGTGCATCACTATCTTCGTTTTCAGCCGCTTGTTCTAGCCAGTAGATACCTTGTTCTGTATTATGGAGTGAGGTATTTTTGCGCATTAACAGCGCGCTAAGATTGAACTGGGCGTTGCGATTACCTCGCTTAGCTGCCTGCAAATAAAGATCGTAAGCTTTCAGATAATCTTTTTCTAGGTTATCTACACCCCATTCATAATAAAGCCCTAATTGATTTAAGGCATCGGGATATTGTTGTGCGGCTGATAGTTTTAACCATTTTAAACCGGTTTCGAAGTCTGGAGAGGTGTATTTGCCATCAATTAAAGTCATGGCAGTTTCAAATTGCTCAGCAGGGTTGTATATTGATCCTAGCTGAGGAGTCCCTGCTGCATAAGTTTTTGTAATGACACTACTAATAAATAGCGTGGTGTATGCTAAACTTTTCGCAATAACAAGCGATTGAGTTTTTTTATTGTTCATCACAGTTAGCCCCGGCGTTTGAATGTGATATTTTGTTACAAATTGATAGGGTTTTGTTCGGCTACTCCCTTCGCAAGCCTTAAAGCAGTAGCTCAGCTTAAAGCATAACATATTTTTATTCGCTGTATATCAGATGGTGTTGGGAAACTGTCAATTTTGCTTCATCTACTGCTAAGCTATTCAGTACAGGCTGTTGAGTGTTTAGGGCGAACAGTGGGGCTGTTAAGGGTAAACGCCATGATTAATACAGGAGAAAGGAATCTTGAGCGAACAAGCATTTGATTTAAAGGGTGAGATGTCGCTACTGAATGTATTGGTGTTGCGCACTGTAAACCTTCAGGTTGTCAGTGCAGCCCTAGATGAGAAACTGGCAAAAACTGGTCAGGTTTTTCAGCGCAGTCCAGTTATTGTTGATTGTCAGCTATTAGGTGAGTCTATCCAAGAGCTAGATGTAGGCGGCTTAAAGCGTCTGTTGCAAGAGAAGGGTTTGATACCTGTAGGTTTACGCAATTTCTCAGCAGAAATGGATGCGTTGTTGGCAGCGACGGATTGGCCCTTATTGCGTCCTAAAGCGGCAGTTGCTGCTACAGTAAATGTTGATCTTGAGCCGACTGAGTCAACTGAAGCAACATCGCCAATACCAACACAGGAAACTGCTAAAGCACCGCTTGAACGTCTGTTGCTTATTGAGCGCCCTGTACGTTCTGGGCAACAAGTTTATTGTCCAGAAGGTGATATTGTAGTTATGCAGCAAACCAGTGCGGGTTCGGAGTTACTAGCCGGTGGTTCAGTTCATGTGTATGGTACGCTGCGTGGTCGGGTGTTGGCAGGAATACATGGTGATGTTAAAGCTAGAATATTTTGTCAGAAACTAGAGGCCGAGTTAATTGCCATAGCAGGGCGTTACCGTTTGTTAGATGAAATTGACTCCAATTTAAAAGGGCAAGCGGTGATGGTCTATTTGCAAAATGAAAAGTTGAAAATTGCCCCGATCTGATTGGCAAGACAGGGAATTATCTCTATAGTCGATACACCAGCGTTTAAGGAGTATTAAGTTGAGCAGGATTGTTGTAGTAACCTCCGGTAAAGGGGGTGTAGGGAAGACGACAACCAGTGCGGCCTTTGCTACTGGGCTTGCCCTCAAGGGTTACAAGACGGCGGTGATTGATTTTGATGTAGGTTTGCGCAATCTGGATTTAATTATGGGTTGCGAACGCCGTGTTGTTTATGATTTTGTCAATGTCATTTCAGGCGAAGCCAATATTCATCAGGCACTGATCAAAGATAAGCGTGTCGAAAATTTGTATATACTGCCCGCCTCACAAACCCGTGACAAAGATGCCCTGACGAAAGAAGGGGTGGAAGCTGTCATAGAAGCTTTAAAAAAGGACAACTTTGATTTCATTGTTTGTGATTCGCCCGCAGGTATTGAGCGGGGGGCGGCTATGGCTATGTATTTTGCAGATGATGCGGTTATTGTTACCAACCCGGAAGTGTCCTCAGTACGGGACTCAGACCGTATTTTGGGTTTGTTACAAAGTCGTACTCGTAAGGCAGAGCAGGGCGAGACTATTCGTGAGCATTTGCTGATTACTCGTTATTCGCCATCGCGCGTCGTCAGTGGCGATATGTTAGCGATGGAGGATATTTTAGAGATTCTCGCTGTGCCTTTGATTGGTGTTATTCCTGATTCTCCGAGTGTTTTGCAGGCATCCAATAGCGGTGTACCAGTTATTCTGGATAAGGATAGCAAAGCCGGTCAGGCCTATGATGATTTTGTAAGACGCTTCTTGGGCGAGACTGTGCCTCACCGATTTATGGATCCTGAGAAAAAGGGATTTTTCAAGCGATTATTCGGAGGCTAGATGAGTCTAGAGCATTATGATTATGGGACTATTCGATTATTTCAGAAGCAACAAAACTAAAAGTGCGCAGAAAGCCAAGGAGCGGCTGCAAATCCTGATTGCCCACGAGCGGCTGGATCGTAGTGGCCCCGAGTTTTTACCACAAATGCGACGTGACATCCTCAGTGTCATTTGCAAGTATGTACCCATTGATGAAGAGCAGATTAATATGCAGTATGAAAAGGGTACGGATTATGATGTGCTTGAGTTGAATATTGCTTTGCCGGAACGCTCCTCCAAAATACATTAAGTATTTTGGGGATGTGTTTATTAATTCGGCAGTTAAGTAAAGCCGGACAGTGCGTATCCGGCTTTAGGTATTATTGAGCAGCCCGCAGGCGCTCTTCGTTCTGAATAAAGGCTATGAGTTCTTTAGCGGTAACAGGCCCTGGTTGTACTGCTAATAATTGGCCTTCTGGTGTGTAAAGCATTAAGGTAGGTGTACCTATCAGACGCTCTCCAGCATGAGTGAGTAAAAAGTCGCTCATTTCAACGAAGTGGGTCAAAATATGGGGGAACTGTAGGTGGTGTTCGCGCACAAAAGCAAGAGCATCTGAGCGCCCCATTGTGCCATCCGTTGAAATGCCATAGACATCAGCATTAGGAAAGCTGGTGCTAAAGCGAGTGATTTCGTGAATCGTATCCCGACAAATCAGGCAACTGGAGTCCCAAATTTCAAACACTGTCCAGCGGCCTTTACCAACCAAGTCCTGTATGGCGATTGGCTGTTGCTTGTTTAAGTCAGAAAAGGCGTAGAGTGGTGTAGCCACTAATAGCAACAGCGCTATTAATAGTGTGTGCAGGGTGTATCTGAATGTGAGTGTTATTTTATTCATAATTGGCTTACTAGTTGTTGTGATTGATCGAGTTGCCGCTGCGTGGTTGATTCAGCGTCTGGGTATGGCGCGTCCTTTTTTTAGTATTAGCAGGCATAATACATGAATCAACCTGTTTCCAGCATTGGTCAGTTTGTAGACGACAATATACTCCTGATAGTGGGTGTTTGCATGTTTTTACTCGGAGTGGTGCTAAGCTATGTGATTTATAGCCGCCCGCTGCAACACGCACGCCGTGAGATTGAGCGCTTGCAGTTGCAATTACAAACCGAAGAGCAACTGCATGAAGAGCGTCTACGTATGTTGGAAGATGCACAAGATCGTTTACACAATACGTTTGCACTCACCTCGCAGCGTGCCTTGCGTGAAAACAATCAACATTTTCTACAATTGGCGCAGGAAAGTATGCGGCGTTTTCAAACAGAGTCACAAGCTGACCTAGAACAAAGGCGGCAATCCATCCAGCATTTACTAGAGCCTGTGAAGCAAGCACTGGATAAAACCAGTGAGCAAATTCGCGCCATAGAAAAAGAGCGACAAGCTTCCTTGGGTATGCTCGGTGAGCAATTGCGTAATCTGGGGCAAGATCAACTTGCTTTACGGGAAGAAACCAGTCGTTTATCCACTGCTTTGCGTACTCCTAGCATGCGCGGCCAATGGGGGGAGCTGAGTCTAAAGCGTATTGTGGAAATGGCAGGCATGGTGGCGCATTGTGACTTTATTGAGCAAGTGCAACGTAGCAATACAGAGCGCACCATCCGCCCTGATATGGTCATTCGTATGCCCGATCAGCGTGAATTAGTCATTGATGCCAAAACGCCGATGGATGCGTATATGGACGCCTTGCAAAGTGAGGTTGATAGTGAGCGTAAGCAGCATTTGCAGCGTTATGCACGCAGTGTGCGTGAGCATGTGCGTATTTTGGCTGGCAAGCGTTATTGGGAACAGTTTGCAGGAGCACCGGACTTTGTGGTGTTGTTTATACCGGGCGAACAGTTTTTAGGAGTAGCGCTTGAACAGGATAAATCCTTGATGCAAGATGCACTTGATATGCGCGTCATTTTGGCGACACCTACTACCTTGATGGCCTTGTTGCGAGCGGTTGCATTTGGCTGGCAGCAGGCGGTGTTGACTGAGAATGCAGCACGTGTTCGTGACGTCGGTACAGAGCTGCATAAACGCTTGTCGACGATGATCGAGCATATGGAACGGCTTGGGAAACATCTTGAAGCCAGTGTCGATAGCTATAATCGTTTGTTGGGTTCGGTGGAGCGCAGCGTCATGCCCAGTGCGCGGCGTCTTTCTGAGTTGGGTATTGATTCGGGGCGTCAGTTGGCCGGACTGGCACCATTGGACAATAAACCGCGTAGTCGTTTACAAGATGTTCGCGGTGATAACTGAAAACAAACTCTTCAATAAGCTGCATAAGCTGAATAAAAGGAATCTAGGCTTTGAAACCCGTTAATATTCGTGCTTACTCCACGCTAGTTCAGGTGATCATACTTTTGTGTGTTGTTATAGCTTTGCTGTGGTTCAACAAAACCTTTGTCGTTGACTTTTTTCAACTGACGCAAGTCGGGCATTTAGGGGCTTTCCTGAATGGCTTGATTATTTTGTTATTTTTGATTGGTTTGGCACGAATTCTTTCCATGATGTTTAGTTATCGGCATGAACAAAGCGTGCTCAATAAATTTTTGGCTAGGGTACGAGACAAAGTTGCCAACCCTACTTATAAGCTTCCCGCCGACGCGCTCATCGTAAGACGCTACAATGCAGTACAGCTATTGGCGCAGCAAGGTTCAGAAACAGACCAAGCCGCCTTAGCCGGTGTCTCAGCCGCCGAGCAGGCTTCACGTTTTACCTTGGTGCGTTTTGTTAACAATATACTGATTTTATCGGGTGTATTTGGCACAGTCGTCTCGCTGTCGGTTGCCTTGATTGGTGCGGCTGGTCTGCTTGACTCTCCTGAGAATTTGGAAAAAATGGGAGCCATTATCGGTGGTATGTCAACAGCGCTGAGTACGACGATCACAGCGATAGTATGTTATGTGTTTTATTCCTATTTTCACTTGCGCTTGCAAGACACCCGAGTGCGCGTGCTATCCAATCTGGAAGAGGCCACCACTTTATATATTATGCCCAACTTTCGCAGTTCAGAAGGAAATATATTGCATGACGTGTCCTTGCTGACCCAAGAGTTACGCAAAGCGGCTGAGTCGATTGGACTGATTCAGGATCGTTTTCTGAGTGCGGGCGAGCGTTTGCAGTTGGCAGTGGATGATATGCAGCGCCACATGGTACGTATGGTTAATTCTGGAGATGAGTTGCGTTTGATTCGGCAAGCCTTACGTGAAGGTTTTCGATTGGGGGAGTCCCACAATAGTAACGTCGTTCACGCTTCCTCTGCCCGCAAGGATCGTTAGGAGCACGCAATGCCATACCAGCCTCGCGCCTATCCCGCTGAAAATACGGAGGACAGCTTTTGGCCTTCATTTACTGATGTCATGATGGTCATTTTGATGATTTTCATGCTGGTTGTGATTGCGGTAATTCTTTCGAATACTCGCCTGATGGATCAATTACGCAATAGCTTGATGGCTGAGCAAGAGGCCAGCCAATTGGTTGAGTTTACCCTTCAGGAAAATGCCACGCTGGAAGAGCAATTGGAATATTACAAGCGACGTGTTGCAGCGACTGAAATGGAGCTATTACAAACCAAGGCACAACAGGAGGATACCCAGCAACAGCTACTATCTGCGCGTGCTGATTTGAGTCGTCTCCGTGATGAGGAAATACAGCAACAAGCTTTGTTGACGCAACGTAGCGCACAAATTGATAGTTTACGTGCTGATCTGGGAGAGCAGCGTGGTGAAGTCAGGCAATTGCAACAGCAATTGGCGGAGCTGCAACGAACGAGTAGTGATGAAGCCCAGCGCTTACAAAGCGAGTTGTCTTTAGCACAAGAATCTTTGCAGCAGGCTCAACGCGAGTCTAACGAGCGCAAAACGCTAGTCAGTGCTTTACGTGAACAAATGGAAACTAGTCAGCAACGGCTAGCCAGCTTGGAAGGTGATTATGCTGAGCTGGATCAGAAGTATCAGAAATTAGTCAAACCGTCACGCTCTGCCAAGAATAAAACGGTGGTTGAAGTCATGTATCAGCGTTCAGGCTACCGTATTCGTGCGCCCGGGCAAAATAAATACCGCCATATTAGTTACAGCGCGCTGGAAACGGAGTTAAGCGGCTTAAAGGAACAGTACGGTAATGACCTGTATGTAAAAATTATTATTCCCAAAAATAGTGGGCTGTCTTATAACGAGGCATGGCGCTTTACCAGTGACATGCTTAATAAATACGATTATTACTATCAGCAGGATAATAGTTTGCCCGCTGTGCAAGAGAATGAAAATTAAGCATTTTCTGGTAATAAGATGCTTTCTGGGGCATTGTTTTTCATCATGTTAAACTGTCAGAGAAAGCCAAGTTTATTGCAAGAGAGTGTCACTAATGAAAGTTATTATTTTTTCACTAAAGCTAGTGTTGTTGGCTTTAGTGCTATTTCCTGTCGGGGTAAATGCTAATAATTACCATTACCGAGTGACTAAAGTTGCCGCTAATGATGTCTTAAATATTCGTGCCGAACCGAATAGTAGCAGTGCTATTGTCGCACGTATTCCTTCTAATGCTGTTGGCATTAGCTTGTCGGGCGCTAGTCGCCGAACAGGTCGTTCAACTTGGGTGAAAATTCGCTGGCAAAATAATCGTGGCTGGGTCAATCGCGCCTATTTAGCACCCATGCTAGCCCCTGCCACTGCGAAGCCAAGCCCTATGCCTTCTCGCCCTGCTGCGATTAATCCGGTGACGGATAATATTGTCAAAAAACGTGTTTCGGGTATGTGGATATTGGAATGTCGTGGTACTTCACCAAAATGGTCTTTGGATATTTTGCCTGAGTGGATACGTGGTACTGTTGGTGATTTTAAAACGGGTATGCCAATTACCCGCACGCATCAGGAACATGGTTTGCATAACCGCATTGCTTTAAGAACAGAGGTTGAGGGGGCGAATCGTTGGAATAAAGTTGACTTGACCTTGGTGTACACAGCGCGTTGTTATAATAGTTTATTTAATCAAAGGGTCACTTTTGAGGTAAAGGGGCAGTATAATAATACCCCCTTAAAGGGGTGTTGCCGAGCTATGCGTGTGCCGTGATCGAAAAACTAAGTAAATTCTGATGTTTTGCAGCATATGTGCTTTTGCACAAAAAGTGCATTTTGTCGACAATTTGTCAGTTAGTCTCATTTGACAGAGGGTTTTTTGGGCTTATAATGTCGACAATTTCTCAGATGGGATACTGTTTTTAGGCATCGGCTAGAGAGTGTTTGACTCGAAATCGTTAAAATCATGGGCAATGATGGAAAATAGACACTGTTCATAATGAGAATGGTTCGGCAAAACCACTTTAAATTACCAAAGGCATTTATTGAGCAGGCTTTTTTGAGTAAAGTTTAAGCAGAAATTGCCAAAAAACCGATTAAGAGGAAGGACAGGATGAGTAGTGAAATTTTAACGCCGGTATTGCCAGAGTCTGTTGCAGACGCAACTGTTGTTGCTTGGAACAAAAAAGTGGGAGATGCAGTCAGGCTTGATGATATTCTGGTTGAAATTGAAACCGACAAAGTGGTACTGGAAGTACCTGCCCAAATGGATGGTGTTGTAGCTGAGATTGTCGAGGAGGAGGGGGCAACTGTTACCAGCGGTCAACTTTTGGGACGTTTACAAGCTGCTGACGCGGCTCCAGTCCAAACATCAACACAAACACCACAGGAAGTGACTCCTGCACCAGCCGCTAGCCCCGTTGCGCCAGCCGATGAAGCTAAAACAGGCCCTGCTGCTCGCAAGTTAATGAGCGAAAACGATTTGTCCAAATCTGATATTGCTGGTTCTGGCAAAGAGGGTCGTATTCTGAAAGAGGACGTGCAGTCTGCTGTTGCCCAGAAAGCTGCACCTGCTGCTCCAGCACCTTCTACACCCGGCAGTAGCCCTGCCGCAGTATCCAAAGCTATACCTAAACCCGCTAGTGGTGAACGTAGCGAAGAGCGTGTGCCTATGAGTCGTTTGCGTGCACGGATTGCTGAGCGTTTATTGGATGCCAAGCAGTCAACTGCTATGTTGACGACCTTCAATGAAGTCGACATGAAGCCATTGATGGATATGCGCAATGAATTTAAAGACAATTTTGAGAAAAAGCATGGGGCACGTCTCGGCTTTATGTCTTTATTTGTTAAAGCAGCTACGGTAGCGTTACAACGTTTCCCGGAAATCAATGCCTATATTGACGGCAATGATATTGTTTACCACAGCTATTGTGATGTTGGCATTGCCGTTTCTTCCGATCGTGGTTTGGTTGTTCCTGTACTGCGCAGCGCACAAAATATGGGACTGGCTGATATTGAAAGTACGATCGCTGATTTTGCCAAAAAAGCTAAGGCAGGCAAGTTGGATATGTCTGACCTGTCAGGTGGTACATTCACCATAACCAACGGGGGCGTTTTTGGGTCTTTACTGTCAACCCCAATTCTTAATCCTCCTCAAAGCGCGATCTTGGGGATGCACTCGATCCAGAAGCGCCCTGTCGTTGTTAATGATGAAATTGTAATCCGCCCCATGATGTATGTAGCCTTGTCATATGATCATCGTATTGTAGACGGTAAGGGCGCGGTTACTTTCCTCAAAACAATCAAAGAGCTGGTCGAAAATCCAGTTCGTATGCTATTGGATGTGTGAGGTGAGCCATGAGTGATTTTGATGTTATTGTCGTAGGCGGTGGTCCTGGTGGTTATGTGGCGGCGATTCGCTGCGCTCAGTTGGGGTTTAAAACAGCCTGTGTGGAAGAATGGCTTAATAAGCAAGGTAAGCCTGCTTTAGGCGGTACTTGCCTGAATGTTGGTTGTATTCCTTCTAAAGCTTTATTGGAAAGCTCCAGCCATTTTGAAGCGATTCGTCAGCATTACCCTGAGCATGGCATTAAGGTCGAAGGCCTGAGCATGGATGTGCCACAGATGATTGCCAAGAAGGACAAAATTGTTCAGCAATTGACAGGTGGTATTGCCCAGTTGTTCCAAGCGAACAAAGTGGCGTGGTTACAAGGGCGTGGTCAGCTATTAGCAAATAAGCAGGTCGAAGTAAGTGCTCACGATGGTACTAAGACCACCTACGCTGCCCAACATATTATTTTGGCTGTAGGCTCTGTGCCGATTGAATTACCAATGGCTAAGTGGCTGGATGAACGCATTGTGCATTCTACCGGAGCACTGGATTGGGAAAGTGTGCCAAAACGCCTCGGTGTAATTGGTGCAGGTGTGATTGGTTTGGAAATGGGCAGTGTCTGGCGGCGTCTAGGGGCTGAAGTGATTGTGCTGGAAGCCGTGGATGAATTCTTGGGTGCAGCAGATCGTGATATTGCCAAAGCAGCCGCCATGCAGTTCAAAAAGCGGGGCTTGGATATTCGTTTGGGCGCAAAGCTAGCCAGTGTTGTTGTTAATAATGATAGCCTGACCTTGCATTATACTGATAGCAAGGGTGAGCAAAGTTTGGAAGTCGATCGTTTAATCGTCGCGGTTGGACGCAAAGCCAATACCCAAGGTGTCGCTGCGCCAGACGCTGGTCTAAAGTTAGATGAGCGTGGCTGTATTGAGGTTGATGCACATTGTCAAACCAGTGTTCCGGGGGTGTATGCCATTGGCGACTGTGTACGCGGTCCCATGTTGGCGCACAAAGCTTCAGAAGAGGGTGTTGTCGTTGCTGAATACCTGACAGGTCAGCAGCCACATTTGGATTTCAATACGATTCCGTGGGTTATTTATACGCACCCTGAAATTGCTTGGGTAGGCAAAACAGAGCAGGACTTGCAAGCTGATGGTGTAGACTATCGTGCGGGTACGTTTCCTTTTGCAGCTAATGGCCGTGCCAAAGCGATGGATCAAGACAATGGGCTGATCAAGGTATTGGCGGACGCAAAGACAGATCGGGTTTTAGGCTTACACATCGTTGGACCTATGGCATCCGAGCTTATTGGTCAAGGTGTGGTTGCTATGGAAATGGAAGCCTCCTCCGAAGATTTAGCACGGATGGTATTTGCGCATCCTACCTTGTCAGAAGCTATCCACGAAGCCATGTTGTCAGTTGATGGGCGTGCCCTGCATGCGGTTAATCGCAAGCGTTAATACTCATTAATCGAAACACTTTGCGCCACGGCTGATGTTTTAGCGTGGCGTTTGTGCGAACAGGGCACGCCAGAGTGCCTGTAAACCAAAGGAAAACAGGATGAATCTACACGAATACCAGGCCAAAGACGTATTTCGTCAATATGGCCTGCCAGTTCCTGCCGGAAAAGTCGCCAGCACAGCGCAGGAAGCTGAAGCAGCAGCCAGCTCTTTGAGTACCGCTAAAGTCGTTGTTAAAGCTCAAGTCCATGCTGGAGGGCGCGGTAAAGCAGGGGGTGTTAAGTTATTTGATAATCCCAAAGCAGCCGCTGAGTTTGCTGCTGAGTTACTCGGAACACAGTTAGTTACTTATCAAACTGATGCCAATGGTCAACCGATTAATACCGTTTTGGTTGAGGAAACCTGCAATATTGCGCGTGAATTATATCTGGGTGCAGTGGTTGACCGTGGCAGTCAACGCATTGTGATCATGGCATCTACCGAAGGCGGTATGGAAATCGAAAAGGTTGCTCACGAAACGCCTGAAAAAATTCTGAAAACAGCTATTAATCCTGTTTCCGGTGTAATGCCTTATCAAGCGCGCGAACTAGCTTTTGGTTTAGGCTTGGAAGGTAAGCAAATCAAGCAATTTACGGATCTATTGATTAATTTCGGCAAGATGTTCAAGGAAAAGGATTTGTCACTGGTTGAAGTCAATCCTTTAGTTGTCACTGCCGAGGGTGACTTGCTCTGTTTGGATGGCAAGGTCAATGTGGATGGCAACGCGCTGTATCGTCAAGCCGCTCTGCTTGCAATGCGTGACAAGTCTCAAGAAGACGCTCGTGAGATTGAAGCCTCCGAGTGGGATCTGAACTATGTGTCCTTGGACGGCAATATTGGTTGCATGGTTAATGGTGCTGGTCTGGCAATGGCGACTATGGACATTATTAAATTGTCCGGTGGTCAGCCCGCCAACTTCCTTGATGTTGGCGGCGGCGCGACGGCTGAGCGCGTTGCGGCGGCTTTCAAGATTATTCTATCCGATAAAAACGTCCAAGGTATTTTGGTCAATATCTTCGGTGGCATTGTGCGTTGTGACTTGATTGCTGAAGGTATTATTCAGGCTGTGCAGCAGGTGAATGTCGCTGTGCCGGTTGTCGTGCGTCTAGAAGGCAATAATGCTGCTAAAGGTGCTGAGCTATTGAATAACAGTGGCCTATCTGTGATTGCAGCGAATGATCTTGGTGATGCTGCCCGTAAAATCGTTGAAGCTGTAGGAGGTGCTGCGTGAGCGTTTTGATTAATCAGGATACCAAGGTACTGTGTCAAGGTTTTACCGGCAAACAAGGTACTTTCCACTCTGAGCAGGCGATTGCATACGGCACTAAAATGGTTGGTGGTACTTCACCAGGCAAAGGGGGCTCTGAGCATTTGAGCTTACCTGTGTTCAATACCATGCGCGAAGCTGTAGAGCAAACTGCTGCTGATGCCAGTGTCATTTATGTACCAGCACCTTTCTGTAAAGATTCCATTATCGAAGCGGCTGAGTCTGGTGTAAAACTGATTGTTTGTATTACTGAAGGTATTCCAGTCTTGGATATGCTGGAAGCTAAAATAATTGTCGACAGCTTGGGCGTGCGTTTGATTGGTCCAAATTGCCCCGGTGTTATTACGCCCGGCGAGTGCAAAATCGGTATTATGCCTGGTTCTATTCATAAGCCTGGGCGTGTCGGGATTGTATCTCGCTCCGGTACGCTGACTTATGAAGCGGTTAAGCAAACGACTGACCTTGGCTATGGCCAGAGTACTTGCATTGGTATTGGCGGTGACCCCATTCCGGGTACTAACTTTATTGATGCGTTGACTTTATTCCAGAATGATCCGCAAACAGAAGCCATTTTAATGTGTGGTGAAATTGGCGGTTCAGCCGAGGAAGAAGCCGCTGAATTTATCAAACACAATGTCACTAAACCAGTAGTATCTTACATTGCTGGCGTGACCGCTCCTAAAGGCAAGCGTATGGGGCATGCTGGCGCGATTATTGCTGGTGGCAAGGGTACCGCGCAAGAAAAATACGCTGCTTTAGAAGCGGCGGGCGTGCATACGGTCAAATCACCTGCCGAACTAGGTAAAGGAATTGCCGCCGTATTGAACTAATCCACTAATCCTGAGCTTAATATTTTCTGATCTTCACCGACACTTTGGAGTGCCATGATGACCAAGCATACTGTAACACTAAGCGACAGCGCGAATGCTAAACAAATCGAGCTGGATGTTTTAAAACCGACTCTAGGGCCTGAAGCGGTTGATGTTCGCAAGCTTTATAAAGAGACAGGCTATTTCACTTATGATCCGGGTTATCTGGCTACTGCAAGTTGCTCCAGTGCAATTACGTACTTGGATGGTGAAGCTGGAACGCTGCTCTATCGGGGCTACCCGATAGAGCAGTTGGCTGAGCAAAGTACCTTTATTGAAGTATGCTACTTACTGTTCTATGGAGAATTGCCGAGTTCTGCGCAGCTAGCCAATTTTGAGCAGGTTATTACCCGTCATACTATGCTGCACGATCAGGTGCAAAATTTTTATCGTGGTTTCCGCCGCGATGCTCATCCAATGGCGACCATGGTGGGCGTGGTAGGTGCATTATCTGCATTCTACCACGATGATATGGATATTCATGATCCGGCACAGCGCGAGCGTTCTGCTCACCGTTTAATTGCTAAAATGCCTACGATTGCTTCTTGGAGTTATCGCTATGCAGTGGGTTTGCCTTTCAATAATCCTTGGAATGCCTATAGTTATGCTGAGGACTTTTTGCACCTGATGTTTTCGGTGCCAACAGAAGAACGTTACAAGTCTGATCCATTATGGGTTAAAGCCTTGGATGTTATTCTGATTCTGCATGCTGATCATGAGCAAAATGCTTCGACCTCAACAGTACGCCTAGCAGGTAGCTCCGAGGCCAACCCGTTTGCGGCAGTCGCAGCAGGTATCGCGTCATTATGGGGACCTGCACATGGGGGGGCGAATGAGGCCGTGATTAATATGCTGCGTGAGATTGAGGCATCTGATCAGCCGCTGTCTTACTGGATTAGTCGTGCCAAAGATAAGGATGACCGTTTCCGCTTAATGGGTTTTGGTCATCGTGTTTACAAAAATTATGATCCACGTGCCAAGATTATTCGCAAGCTGGCCAATGCGATTCTAGATACTTTGCCATCGGACAATCCAAATCAAAAACTGTTTGATATTGCTCGTGAGTTGGAGCAGATTGCGCTAAGTGATGATTATTTCAAAGAGCGTAATTTGTATCCCAATGTAGACTTTTACTCCGGTGTTATTTTCCTGAGTATGGGTATTCCGGTCAGTATGTTTACGGTCATGTTTGCGCTGGGTCGTACGATTGGTTGGATTTCACAATGGAATGAAATGATGGGGGATGAAGAGGCGCGTATCGGTCGTCCGCGTCAGTTATATGTAGGTAAGCCGCTGCGTGACTACATTCCATTAGATCAGCGCTAAGGTTTTTTATTGGGAGAATTTGAGAGTATGTTGGAAGAATATCGCAAACATGTGGAAGAGCGTGCTGCCCAGGGCATTCCTGCCAAGCCGCTGGATGCCACCCAGACCGCTGCGCTGGTCGAGTTGCTGAAAGATCCACCTGCGGGTGAAGAAGCCTATTTACTGGATTTGCTGGAAAATCGTATTCCTGCCGGGGTCGATGAAGCGGCTTATGTTAAGGCTGGTTTTTTGGCGGCTGTTGCTAAGGGTGAAGCCCACTCACCCTTGCTTAATAAAGTGAGAGCCGTTGAATTACTGGGCAATATGCTGGGTGGTTATAATGTTCAGCCGTTGATTGCAGCCTTGGATAGTCCAGAAACTTCAGCGGTAGCTGTCAAAGCCTTGTCTCACACCTTGCTGATGTTTGATGCTTTCCATGATGTAAAAGAAAAAGCGGATGCGGGTAACGCAGCCGCTAAGACAATAATGCAGTCTTGGGCTGATGGTGAGTGGTTTACCGCTCGTCCAGAATTGTCTGAAAAGATTACCGTGACGGTATTCAAAGTACCCGGTGAAACCAATACAGATGATTTATCACCCGCACCGGATGCTTGGTCGCGTCCCGATATTCCACTCCATGCTAATGCCATGCTGAAAATGGCGCGCGATGGTATTGAGCCGGTTGAACCCGGTGTTGTAGGACCATTGAAGCAGATTGAAGCGGTTAAAGCCAAAGGCTATCCGGTGGCTTATGTAGGTGATGTCGTGGGTACAGGTTCTTCGCGTAAATCTGCGACCAATTCTGTCTTGTGGTTCTTTGGTGATGATATTCCGGGTGTACCCAACAAGCGTGCAGGCGGCTTCTGTTTCGGTGGCAAAATTGCGCCTATTTTCTTCAATACCATGGAAGATGCGGGTGCATTACCCGTAGAGATGGATGTTTCCAAAATGGGCATGGGGGATGTGATTGATGTTTATCCTTACGAAGGTAAGGTCAAGCGTCATGGTACGGATGAGGTGATTGCTGAGTTCGAACTGAAAACGCCGGTATTATTGGATGAAGTACGTGCGGGTGGCCGTATTAATCTAATTATTGGGCGTGGTTTGACGAATAAGGCGCGTGAAGCGCTTGGTTTAGGGGCATCTGACTTGTTCCGTGTACCAGAACAGCCCGAAGATACTGGCAAAGGCTATACGCTAGCGCAAAAGATGGTAGGCAAGGCTTGTGGTCTGGAAGGCGTACGCCCGGGCATGTATTGCGAGCCGAAAATGACTACTGTCGGCTCACAAGATACGACCGGCCCCATGACTCGTGACGAATTGAAAGATTTGGCTTGTCTGGGCTTTTCGGCGGATTTGGTGATGCAGTCTTTCTGCCATACAGCGGCTTATCCTAAGCCTGTCGATGTGGTTACACACCACACATTACCTGATTTTATTATGACTCGCGGCGGTGTGTCCTTGCGTCCAGGCGATGGCATTATTCACTCTTGGCTGAATCGTATGCTGCTGCCTGATACTGTTGGCACAGGCGGTGATTCGCATACTCGTTTTCCGATTGGCATTTCTTTCCCTGCCGGTTCAGGTTTGGTTGCTTTTGCGGCAGCTACGGGGGTAATGCCTTTGGATATGCCAGAATCTGTTTTGGTGCGTTTTACCGGCAAGCGTCAGCCCGGCATTACATTGCGTGATTTGGTGCATGCGATTCCTTATCAAGCGATTCAAGAAGGTTTATTGACGGTTGAGAAGCAGGGCAAGAAAAATATTTTCAGTGGTCGTGTGCTGGAAATTGAAGGTCTGGAAGATTTAACGGTTGAACAAGCTTTTGAATTGTCAGATGCTTCGGCAGAGCGCTCAGCAGCAGGCTGTACGATTACCCTGTCTGAGGATTCAGTAGCGGAATACTTGCGCTCGAATATCATTATGCTGAAGTGGATGATTGCCGAAGGTTACGGTGATCGTCGTACTATGGAACGCCGTATTGCTGCAATGGAAGCATGGTTGGCGAATCCAAGCTTGATGCGTGCGGATGCTGATGCGGAATATGCTGCGGTGATCGAAATCAATATGGATGCGATCAAAGAGCCTGTACTGTGTGCACCGAATGATCCTGATGATGCGCGTTTGCTGTCTGAAGTGGCGGGCGACAAAGTTGATGAAGTATTCATCGGTTCTTGTATGACCAATATTGGTCACTTCCGTGCAGCGGGTAAATTGCTGGAGAAAGTGGATACTATTCCCACTCGTTTATGGATAGCACCACCGACTAAGATGGATGAAGCGCAACTGGTGTCTGAAGGTTTCTATAGCATTTATGGTCGAGCCGGTGCGCGGACTGAAATGCCTGGATGTTCACTGTGCATGGGGAATCAGGCGCGTATTGCTCCGGGGAGTACAGCCGTTTCGACCTCTACCCGTAACTTCCCCAATCGCTTGGGAACAGGTGCAAATGTGTATCTGGCTTCAGCCGAGCTGGCAGCAGTTGCTTCGGTATTGGGCAAACTCCCTACGCTGGCTGAATATATGGAATATGCTGGCACGATTGATAGTATGGCGGGTGATATTTACCGCTATATGAACTTCGATCAATTGTCTGACTATGTAGAAGCCGCCGATCAGGTGAAAGCTGAAGCCGCTTAGGTTTGAGCTGATTCGTCGTTTAGGAAAGCCTCGCAAGTGCAAGCGGGGCTTTTTTATTACAAACAATTTGCAGCATGCTTTACTAGGCAAGAGTTTAACGTGTTGTGCGGTAGTCTGCGGCTAATTTGTCTACCCACATGGTTGTTGCACCCGCCACGCCGACTGGCATGGCCAAAAAGTTCAGTACAGGAATAGTCGTCATAAGCGAAATCAGCCAGCCGAAACTTAAAGCATGTGAAGGGTATTTTTTAAGGGAACGCAATTCTTCATCAAAATATAATTCGTGATTACCCATAGGATAATCGATGTATTCAATTGCCAACATCCAAGCGCCAAACAGTGTCCATAGTATAGGCACAATAATGGCCATGCCTGGGATGAACATAAAAATAATGCTCAGAATCAGCACTAAAATTAACCATTTTGCCATATACCACAGTTTGCTAAGCTCACTGCGGAAAGTGCGTGCCACAATACTAGGCAAGGTTTTGTAAGCCTGAAAGGCAGGTACAGCTAAGCCATTCAGGCGGTTCTCAATGCGTTCAGCTAAGATGGCATTGAAGGGAGCCGCAATCAAATTCGCAAGTAAGGTAAAGGTATAAAAAATAATAAAAAAGAATAAAACGGCAATCATCGGCCATAATAACCATTCCAGCCAATTCAACCAACTTGGTAGCAATTGAGTCATCCAATAATCAAGCTGAGTCACGGCCAGCCAGGTTGCACCTGAAAAAACAAGCAGATTGACTAACAAAGGAACGACAACAAATGGACGAATACCTTTTTGAGTGATTAGGCCAAAACCTTTGAATATGTAAGTTAAGCCGGCGTAGAAGCCTGAAACTGGGTTATTGTGTTTATTCATTGTGTCCATGTGTTATGTCTGTAAATGCGCGTATAATAGCGCGTCCAACCGCAAGTTGCAGGAAACTATGATTTAACTTAAGGGATATTCATGCGTGTTTTAGGAATAGAAAGCTCTTGTGATGAAACTGGGGTGGCTATTTATGACACCGAACAAGGCTTACTTGCTCATCGACTGTTTAGTCAGATCGCCTTGCATGCTGAATATGGCGGTGTTGTACCGGAGTTGGCTTCGCGTGACCATATTCGGCGAGTGCTGCCGCTAACGCGGGAAGTCTTAGCAGAGGCTGGTTTACAACTGAGTGATTTGGATGGCGTGGCGTATACAGCGGGGCCTGGTTTGATCGGTGCTTTAATGGTTGGTGCTTCAATTGCACGTTCATTAGCTTGGGGATTGGGTATTCCGGCGGTAGGTGTTCACCATATGGAAGGCCATTTGCTCGCCCCTATGCTGGAAAGTAATGCTCCCCGAGCACCCTTTGTAGCTTTATTGGTATCCGGCGGTCATACCATGCTGGTTGATGTGCCGCGCGTGGGTGAATATCACTTATTGGGCGAGAGTGTTGATGACGCTGCTGGTGAAGCTTTTGATAAAACGGCTAAATTATTAGGCTTGGATTATCCCGGTGGCTCTTTGTTGGCAAAATTGGCAGAGCAAGGTGATCCTAATATCTATCAGTTTCCACGTCCCATGCTTGATCGTCCTGGTTGTCATTTTAGCTTTAGTGGTTTGAAAACCTTTACACTCAACACTTGGCAACATTCAAGTCAGACTGAGCAAGATAAAGCAAATATTGCTCGTGCTTTTGAAGAGGCTGTAGTAGATACATTATTTATCAAGTGTCGCCGTGCTTTAGCACAAACTGAGCGTGATACTTTAGTCGTTGCGGGCGGCGTGGGGGCAAACCGTCGTTTGCGTGAGCGTTTACAGACCTTGCAGGCTAAAGTATTTTTTCCGCGTTTGGAGTTTTGCACCGATAATGGAGCCATGATCGCTTATGCAGGCGCGATCCGCCTACTCGCGGGTACTAATGAACCCGCAGCAATCGCACTACGTCCCCGTTGGCCTTTAATGGAATTGGAGGCTATTTAGATAAAATATTCACTAACTCATTGTAAATATAGATAAAATGAACAAAAAAGAAAGAATTAAAAAAAGTAAATTTTTAAGCCTAGTTCTACGGCATCAGCCAGAAACTATCGGTCTAACCTTGGATAAGGCAGGTTGGGTTGATGTCACTTGCCTGTTACAGCAGTTAGACAAATACGGTAGTCATATGAGTTTGGCAGAGTTGGACGAGCTTGTCGAAACGGACAATAAGCAGCGTTATCACTTTAGCGCTGATAAAACCCGTATTCGTGCTAGCCAAGGGCATTCAATCAATATTGATCTGGATTTGAAGCCTAGCGCACCACCCGCCGTGTTATACCATGGAACAGCCAGTCGTTTTATGGCATCCATCCTGCGTGAGGGACTGCTAAGAGGCTCACGTCATCATGTGCATTTGTCTACTGATAAGGAAACGGCCTTAGCAGTAGGTAAACGTCATGGATTGCCGGTGATTTTGCAAATAGCCGCTAAGCGCATGCAGCGCGACGGCTTTTCCTTTTATTGTTCCGATAATGGTGTTTGGTTAGTGGAGCATGTGCCACCCGCTTATTTTGAGCATTGTCTTTAGGATTAAACACTGCTGTAATGAAGCCGCATGATGCTTGGATGGTTTACTTTAGACTTCATTTAATCTAGGCATAAGCATGACTAAGTTGCATGGGTCTGTGCGTGCATCCAGTTGTTTTTCGATCAGCTTATCCCAGCCTAAGCGACAAGCACCACTGGAGCCAGGTAGGCAGAAAAGATAAGTACTGTTGGCTACGCCTGAAATGGCGCGGGATTGCAGCGTGGATGTACCAATTTCTTCATAAGATAGCATGCGAAAGATTTCGCCGAAGCCTTCAATGGTTTTGTCTAATAAAGGATTGATTGCCTCAGGCGTGCCGTCCCGTCCCGTAATACCCGTTCCCCCCGTGGTGACGATGGCATGAACCCGCTCATCCGCTATCCAGCGTGAAACAGTGGCGCGGATAGCATATTTATCATCCGCTACAATGGCTTTTTCGAAGCATTGATGACCTGCTTGAGTCAGGCGTTCAACCAAGACTTTACCGGACGTATCATCCGCTTCAGTGCGTGTATCTGAAATAGTTAAAACAGCAATGGATAAGGGTTTGAAAGCATCAGCCATAGCGCGCTCCTGTATGTAGTATAAACGGTGAGCTAAAGATGTTAATATGATAGAGTTTACTGAGTTTAACGGTTTTATTCTCCGAGAATAATCAAAGGCAAAAGTAAAAGTAGGTAGTCGCCTTTTTTGTCATAGCAAACCCACTCCGTATTTTTTCACACTTGATTACGCAATCATTAACTCACTTGGATGTGGATTTAAATAATGCTGCTGTAAAATATATGGGTTAGGGTGACGGCGAAAATGATGCTTTAATAAAGTAATTGGTACAATTAATGGCACGTAACCGCGCTGGTATTCAGCGATAGTCGCCAATAACTCTTCGCGGTCGTCTTTGTCCAAATCTTTACGCAAATAGCCTAGTAAATGTTGTAAAACATTGGTGTGTTGACCCCGCGAAGCACGCTTACTGAGTAACTGCATCAATAATTGCAAATACTGTTGTCGCAGCATATTTAGATCCGCAGTGCCTGTCTGTGCTACTATTTGCCCTAATTGACGTAGGCCGGTTTGGTCATGTGCCATAATGATATATTTATGGCGAGCATGAAAATCAATGAAAGCTTGAGCGCTAAAACCTGTAAGTAGTAATTGTTTCCAGCGGTGATAAACGTAAACACGCTGAATAAAGTTTTCTCGCAAGACAGGATCACCTAAGCGGCCTTCTTCTTCTAATGGCAAATGAGGGTAATGTTCTTTCAGTGCAGCGGCGAAAATACCAGTACCTATGCGCTCAGCAGGGGCGTGCTTGCCGTGTTCACTATAAACCTTGACCCGCTCCATGCCACAACTGGGTGAATCTTTTTTTAGGATATAAGCGCATAAGTCCTCTGGCAATGTACTTAGCATGCGTTGAGCGATCGTTTGCAATGGCTCGGTTACATCTAGCTCTGGATGCTGTACATGAATAGCGCGTGTTTTACCTTGGAGCTGTTGTAAATGAATAGGGGGACGCGGTATGCCCATACCAGCAGCAGCTTCTGGGCAAAGCGGGAAGAAATCGAAATAAAGTCCAAGTGTATCAGTAATGTAGGCATTGCGTTTATGTCCTGCATCAAAACGCACTCGTTCACCAAGCAAGCAACTGCTGATACCGACTTTAATTTTTTTAACTATTGTTTCATTATGATCCATATTGTTTTTTGGAAGGTTTCGATAGTCTGGAATGGTACGCGCATTTTTCGTTTCCTGCATAGGCTGTGGTTAGTGATGTTATACAGAATTCATTATTTTTACGTAATTCATGTTATGTAAAATAAAAGGGGAGAGGGAGAAATAAACACACAACTAACTATTCCTTCAGAGCTTCTTAAACTGGCCAGTAGTCTTTATCTGTCAGTTCGTCATAAGTCCACGGGCATTCAAGTGGGAAAACTTGCTCAGGCAAGCCGGTTTCATCGGCGGCATCTTCTCGCGCATCTTGGTAGGCTTCTGCCAGTAGGCTAGGCAAGGCGCTTTTTAGGCTAGTGTTGCTCCGAATGATTCGGGGAATTGCTCGACGTTGTTCTTTTATCGTTCTCGCCCAGCTAGCACCTCTGTATTCGCTTTGATGTACCCACTTGAGGAGATGCATCAGCAATAGCGTTAAACGGTTTCTGAGTTGATTACGTTCCGCTCTGCCCATGTCCTCAATCTCCTCGGCAATATGTTCGACATCAATACGGTTAAACTGGCCGTCACGCAACAGTTTGGCCTGTTCACATGTCCAGTGGTAAAAGTCTGTGTCATAAGTTTGTGTCTGCATGTGCTTCACCGTTGTTTGGCTTTACAGAGAGCTTAGCGGTTTATCCGTAAGCGTGCAGCACGCTCAGGGAAATTCGTCTCCAGTACACGCCAACTGTCAGCCGCTAGATCATTTTTACCCAAGGCACTGGCCGCTTTGATTTTGATTTCCAGTGCATCAATCACGGCGGGTGAACCCTGATAGTGTTTAATAGCATACTCAGCACGATTGAATGCAGCCAGCCACGCCTGACGCATCATGTAGTATTTGGCGACATTGACTTCTGATTCAGCTAAAGTATTGCGCAAATATTGAATGCGTAATTGTGCATCACGGGCGTAAGCACTGTCAGGGTAACGATTTACCACCCGTGAAAAGTCATGAAAAGCTTCTTTTTGTCTGACAATGTCCAAGTCGGCAATAGAACGCGGGAAAATACGATCAATAATGCTGCTGCCACGATTAAAATTGACCAAGCCCCGCAGATAAAGTGCATAAGCCATTTTATTACTGCCGGGATTCATGCGAATAAAGCGGTCAATGGTATCCAGGGCAGTGTCCGGCTCATCGTATTTATAATAAGCGTAAGCCGACTCTAATTGTGCTTGCTGGGCATAGTTGCCTAGCGGAAAACGAGCTTCTAGGGTTTCATACAGCTTGATAGCGCGCTCATAGTTAGAGGCATCCAACTCTCGCTTGGCAGTCTGGTACAACGCGTCCGCAGAGAGGTTGGCAGGTGCTTCCTTGGAAGAGCGACCTGAGAAGAAAGAACAGGCACTTAAACTGCCTGCCAGTAAAATAACTGCCAGAATGGGTAATAATTTGCCCAGCTTTGTTGTGTTTATCGACATTTGCTTAATAACACGTATGATGAAATAAGTTTGCGAGTATAGCGTATTTATTGGTTTTAGCATGCCTCAAGATCAGCAAATAATCAGCCCCATTGTGGGGATAGTTCCGCCAGAGCTGAGCCAGCAGCGACTGGATCAAGTCCTTGCGAGTTTATGCCCGCAATACTCTAGAAGCCAGATCCAGAAATGGATCAAGGCAGGCCAAGTGCGCATTGATGGTAAAATACTTAAACCCAAGGAACGCTTAATTGGCGGTGAGGAGATTATTGTGCATGCCACCCTTAATGTGCAAACTCCTTTTACGGCTGAAGCCATAAGCCTGGATATAGTTTATGAAGATGAGCATTTGTTAGTAATCAATAAACCAGCCGGTCTGGTGGTGCATCCAGCAGCAGGAAACTGGTCAGGTACACTGCTCAATGGCTTGTTAAATTATGATGCCTCTTTAGAAACTTTGCCACGTGCTGGTATTGTACACCGTCTAGATAAGGATACGACCGGCTTAATGGTAGTAGCACGCACCTTAGAGGCACATCACCGTCTGGTCGAGCAGTTACAGGCGCGAGACATAAGTCGTGAATATTTAGCCTTGGTGCATAGACCTGTTATTGCTGGCGGGACGATAGCAGCTAATATGGGTCGCCATCCCGTTGATCGTAAGCGTATGGCAGTCACCGAGTCAGGCAAACAAGCCATCACACATTACCGTATTGAAAAACGTTTCCGTCATCATACTTTGCTACGTGTGGCCTTGGAAACCGGACGCACCCATCAAATTCGTGTACATCTGAGTGCCAATCAGATGCCGATTGTGGGTGACAGTGTTTACGGTGGTCGTCCCCGTGTCCCTGCGGGTATCAGTGAAGCATTGCGCAGAGCCTTGTTGAATTTTCCACGTCAGGCATTACATGCGACCCGTTTATCTTTGGAACATCCTAAGGCGGGTGAATGGATGAAATGGGAGACTGATTTGCCTGAAGATATGAGCGTTTTATTGACGCAGTTAAGTCAGGAAGATGAAGCATGAGCATGGATACAGCTTGGATCAGTGCGCTAACAGAAAAAGGCTGGATTTTACCTAATTGGTTTGCACCTGCTTCGGTACGAGCCGTGATGACAACCCGCTTGGGAGGGTTGAGTCAGATGCCATTTGCCAGTTTGAATTTAGGGGATCATGTGAATGATGAGCCGCATGCTGTAGCTCAGAATCGTCAGATTGTCACAGATCACCTGCGTTTACCAAGCGAACCCTTGTGGTTGCAGCAGGTACATGGCACGGTTGTTGCGCCCTTGTCAGGGCAAAGCTGTGTACCACCTCAGGCAGATGCTTCTGTAGCGTTTCACCCGGGGACTGTCTGCGTGGTGATGACGGCTGATTGTTTGCCGGTTTTATTCTGTGATCGTGCTGGAACGCGCGTTGCTGCTGCCCATGCGGGTTGGCGAGGCTTGTGTGATGGTGTCCTAGAAGCGACCGTTCAACGCTTGGACTGTGATCCCGCTGATTTATTGGTCTGGTTGGGGGCAGCGATTGGCCCTGATGCTTTTGAGGTTGGCGAAGAAGTGCGCGAAGCTTTTATAGCAAAAGACGCACGCGCTGCCAAGGCGTTTAAAGCGAACCAACAGACAGGCAAGTGGTTGGCAGATATTTATACGCTGGCAAGACAACGCTTGCAGCTCGCAGGGCTGAAACCAACTTCGATGAGTGGTGGAAATTATTGCACCTTTCAGCAAAGTGACTATTTTTTCTCTTATCGACGTGATGGGCAAACGGGACGAATGGCAAGTTTGATTTATTTGCTTGCATAATATTTTGAATATCTGAAAATAAACACTTTAGGATGGAATTTGACGCCTGTTGGGATATACTTGCGCCCCTAAAATAATGACGCTCGGTAAGACACCACAGTTGGAAGGAGCAGATAGCTATCCCCTAAATGAAGGAGTACGGACTAATGAGCACAGAAGGCGCGTCAGCCTTAAATAATCATTCTTTTTTGGACGGGGAAAACGCGCTTTTCCTTGAACAACTGTATCAACAATACCAAGAAGCGCCGGAGTCACTCAGTCAGGAATGGCGTGACTATTTCAAGGATTTTGATTCGCTGGAAGCACAAGGCGCTTTTGGCAAAGCCAATGGGAATATGATTCGTTCCCACAAAGCGATGTCGGCTAACGATGAGTACGTTCCACAAAGCGTATTGGAACGGCGTAGTTATCAGGTACGGGTGTCGCGGCTGATTAATTCTTATCGCTATCTGGGGCATCTTGCCGCTGATACCAATCCGCTGGGTAATTATAATGATAAATTGGATGTGCCTGAGTTAACGCTGGAGCATCATGGTTTACAAGATACGGATCTTTCCATTGCGTTTGATCCGGGCTCTTTTAATATCAAAGCTAATCCCACATTAGGTAACATTCTCGAAACTTTGAAACAGACCTATACTCGCAGCATTGGCTTCGAGTATATGCACATTATGTCAAATGAGGAAAAGCGCTGGATACAGGAACGTATTGAGCCTGATATGGCGCGGGATTTTTTGACACTCGAACAGCGTAAATTGCTATTAAAGCGATTGACCGCAGCAGAAGGCTTTGAGCAATACTTGCATCGCCGTTTCGTAGGGCAGAAACGTTTTGGTCTGGAAGGTGGAGAAAGTTTAATTCCTTTATTGCATACCATCATTCAAAACGGTGGTGCGAATGGTTTGCAGGAAGCGGTATTAGGGATGGCTCATCGTGGTCGTTTGAATGTACTGATCAATGTGATGTACAAACCTTCCGGGGAGCTGTTTGCCGAGTTTGAAGGCAAGGGTATTAATGAGAATTACACGGGTGATGTTAAGTATCACAAAGGTTATTCCAGCGATGTGATGACATCCTGTGGTTCTGTACATTTGGCCTTGGCCTTTAATCCTTCTCACTTGGAAATTGTGAGTCCGGTGGTAGAAGGCTCAGTGCGTGCGCGTCAGGATCGTTGTGGTGACCGTACAGGCAATCAGGTTATGCCGATTGTTATTCATGGTGATGCAGCCTTTGCAGGTCAGGGCGTTGTCATGGAAACTTTCAATATGGGGCAAACACGTGGTTATCGTACCCGTGGCACTATACACATTGTCATTAATAACCAAATTGGTTTTACGACCAGTACTCAGGCTGACAGTCGTTCTACACATTACCCCACCGATGTTGCCAAGATTATTAATGTACCTATTTTCCATGTGAATGGTGACGATCCAGAAGCGGTTATTTATGTCGCCAAGGTGGCCTTGGAATATCGGAAACGCTTCAATAAAGATGTGGTCATTGATCTGGTTTGTTATCGCCGTTTGGGGCATAACGAAGCTGATGAACCTTCCATGACCCAGCCAGTGATGTATGACATTATCCGTCGTTTGCCTACAACACGTACCCAATATGCGGAAAAGTTGGTGCATGAAGGTGTTGTGATCCAGCAAGACGTGGATGCGATGGTCGCACAATACCGTAGCTTGATGGATGAAGGTGAGTCAGCACGTAATTATGTGCGTGAGATGGCGGATGCTGAAGGTTTACCACCTGAATTGCAAACTCATTGGAAAGCCTTTTTGGATGGTAGATGGCGTGATCCAGCCGATACGACTTATGCGAGTACGGGTATTCAGGCGATTGCGGAAGCTTGGTTAGAAAAGATTCCTGCTGATTTCAATATACATCGCCGCGTCAAAAAAGTGTATGAAGATCGTGCCGCAATGGGACGAGGTGAGAAACCTGCGGATTGGGGCTTTGGCGAAACACTTGCTTATGCCACCTTATTAGAGCAAGGCATTCCTGTACGCCTTTCCGGGCAGGATTGTGGTCGTGGTACATTCTCTCATCGCCATTCAGTCTTGCATGATCAGAAGGTTCGTGGCCAGCAGTGGATACCGCTGGATCACGTATCTGAGAATCAGGCTGACTTTATGGTAATTGATTCGCTATTGTCTGAAGAGGCCGTGTTAGCGTTTGAATACGGTTATTCCACAGCCGAGCCTGAATCCTTGGTTATTTGGGAAGCACAATTTGGCGACTTCGTGAATGGCGCTCAGGTGGTTATTGACCAGTTTATTAGTTCAGGTGAACAAAAATGGCAGCGTCTATGTGGTTTGGTGATGTTTTTGCCACATGGCTTTGAGGGGCAAGGTCCAGAACACTCTTCGGCTCGTTTGGAACGCTTTACCCAGTTGGCTGCGCAAGAGAATATGCAAATCTGTATTCCAACAACACCGGCGCAAATTTTCCATCTGATTCGGCGGCAAATGCTGCGTAAATACCGCAAGCCACTGATTGTCTTTACACCTAAAAGCCTATTGCGCCATCCATTGGCAGTTAGCCCATTGGAAGCCTTTACAGAAGGCCAGTTTGACGTGGTCATTGATGATGTTGATATTAAAGATCAGCAGGCTAAAGACAAAGTCAAGCGTCTGGTTATGTGTAGTGGCAAGGTTTACTACGATCTGTTAGAAGAAAAGCGTAATCACGCCCTAGAAAACGTAGCGATTGTGCGCCTGGAGCAATTGTATCCTTTTCCAGCGCCTGAGTTAAATGCAGTCGCTGATGCTTATGCTAATTTGGAACAGCTCATTTGGTGTCAGGAAGAGCCAGTTAATCAAGGTGCTTGGTCTAGTATTCGCCATCGCTTTGAGGCTTACAAGCGTTGCGAGATTGTTGGTGTGAGTCGTCCCGCAGCCGCAGCGCCCGCTGTTGGCTCTTTGTATGTCCATCAAATGCAGCAACGTGCATTAGTACAAGAAGCCTTGGGACTGGGTTAAGGTGAAATAGTAAGCTAAGTTTTTCTTTTATCGTGTTTCTATAGCAAAGGCATCTTTCGGGATGCCTTTTGCATGTTATGCTTGGAACTTTGCAATAATGACTGTTATGGGGGTGATACGTGCGTTTGTCGGCTGAAGAGTACCTAGCTTGGAGAAATAAGAGTGTTACCTTGTTAGGCATGTCTGGCGTGGGCAAAACCCATTTGTCCGCCACTTTACGCCAGCATGATTGGTTTCATTACTCAGGCGATTACCGTATAGGTAAGCGTTATCTGGATGAGCCTATTCTTGATTTGATCAAGGAACAGGCTATGAAAGTGCCTTTCTTGAAAGATTTGCTCCGCAAAGACTGGATTTATATTACGAATAATATTCATGTCGATGATCTAGGGCCGGTATTGTCCTTCGTCGGCAAGCTGGGTAATCCCGAATACGGTGGCGTGCCATTGCATGAGTTTATTCACCGCCAAGAAATGTATCGCCAAGCTGAAATCAGCGCAATGTATGATGTGCCTGATTTTATTAAGAAAGCATACCATATTTATGGTTATTCACATTTTGTGAACGATGTGGGGGGTAGTTTGTGTGAGTTGGATGAGCCTGGTGTGATGGATCTATTGGCTGAGCACAGTTTGATTCTGTATATCAAGGTGACTACGGCAGCGGAAGAGCAGAAACTGATTGAACGTGCTAAAAGTGATCCCAAGCCTTTGTATTACCGCACAGCCTTCTTACAGGAGCAATTGGCGATTTATTTGCAGGAAAGCGGCTTGCAATATGCCGCACAAATTGAGCCAGATGAATTTACGCGCTGGATATTTCCACGCTTGTTCCATTCGCGTATTCCACGTTACGAAGCCATTGTACGTGACTACGGCTATACGGTCACTTCTGAGGAAGTTGCTAAAGTTCGCAGCGAAGAGGATTTCAATAGCTTGGTAGCAGCCGCTTTAAAGCGGCAGGCAGGTGAATAGACATGCCATTGGTTGATCATTCCGGTTTGCCGACCTTTCAGCATTTATTGGCTGAAGGGCAGGATATATTGGCGGCGGACTACGCTTCCCATCAAGATATACGCGAGCTGCATATTGGTTTGCTGAATATGATGCCGGATGGTGCGTTGCTGGCCACAGAGCGGCAGTTTTTCCGTTTGGTCGGTATGTCTAACCTGATTGCTCAATTTCATATGCACGTATTTACCTTGGATGGTTTACCACGCAAAGCAGCAGCTCAAGCGCATATTAGCCAGTATTACGAGCACTTTGCGGATATACGTGAGCAAGGTTTGGATGCCCTGATTATTACGGGTGCTGCGCCGGTTCATCCGCATTTGGAGGATGAGCCTTTTTGGAAAGGCTTAATGGAAGTGGTAAGTTGGGCAAAGGAGAATGTCACTTCTACCTTGTGCTCTTGTTTGGCGAGCCACGCCATTATGCAGCATTTATACGGTATCCGCCGCAGACCTTTGGGTTTTAAGCGTTGGGGGGTTTACACGCATGCTTTAACCCTGCCACAACATCCTTTGGTCTATAATCTTAATACGCACTTTGATGTGCCACATTCCCGTTTTAATCAAATTGATCGGGAACAACTAAGTGCACATGACTTACAAGTTCTGGCAGAAAGTGCGGAAGCTGGTGTGCATTTGGCGGTCAGTCCAGATTTATTTCGCTTTATTTTTTTTCAGGGACACCCTGAATATGATGGTGTTAGTTTACTGAAGGAATTCAAGCGTGAGGTCGATGCTTGGTTTGCCGGTCGTCGGCTTGATTATCCGCCTTTTCCAGAAAACTATTTGCGTCCACAGGTAAAGGCTATTCTTAATGAGTATCGTCTACAATTGGAACAAAGTCGTCAGCAGGGCAGTGATTTGCCAAAGTTTCCAGAAGCCTTGTTGCGTCCTTTATTGCCAAATACTTGGCGTGATACCGCCAAGAGTGTTATCAATAACTGGATAGGCAAAGTGTACCAACTCACTCATAGTGAACGTTACTTACCCTTCATGCAGGGTATTGATCCAGAAGACCCATTGGGCATGAGGCATTAGCCAAGGCAGTTCAACATGTTTCGCTTTATCGTATTTATCATTGCATTGACTTCACTGGTTTTCAGTTTGGTGGCCATTATGGATTACTGGAAGTTTGATGAGCAGGCACAGGATATTGCGGCATTAATGAAAACTAATGTAACAACACAGGATTTTGAGCAACGCATTGAGCAAGCGATCCAAAACGATAATCCAGAAGAAGCGCGTATGTATATGGCGCTAGCAGGGCGTTTTGCTTATGCGGTGGACACTGCTGTTTATTTACCCCGCATCGAAGCACTGGAATCGACTTGGAATACGACAGTACGCAATGTAAGCCGTTTTACCAATGGTTTTATTGACGGGCAGGGTGAAGATACTGCTGGTGTTTTGGGGGCGGTGACGGCGGATTTTACCGTTGTCGGTGACGTACGTGATTTGAAAGAGCAATATGATTTGCATGAAGCCGGACAGGAAGTGAATGCGCTCATTGTAGGCTTAGCGGGTGTTGGCGTTGGGCTAACCGCAGCCACCATTATTAGCTCAGGTACTTTAGCACCGGCTAAGGCGGGTTCATCTGCCTTGAAAACGGCTGTCAGAGCAAACAAGGTCACACCTGCTTTTCAGCGTATCTTGCTCAGGCAAAGTGAGGATGTATTTGATTACCAGAAGTTTTTGTTAGCTACTCGTGGGGAGCGCAGTATGAGTGCTTTGCGCCGTGCTGCTAATGATGCGTATAACCCGGCTGCATTTCGTGCCTTGGGCGAGACAACGGAACGTGTTAATAATATTCGCCGTTCTACCTCCTTGGCGGATACAGTTGATTTAATGCGCTATGTAGAAAATACCGACGACTTGCGTCGTTTGGAAAAAGTCAGTGCAGTTTACGGTTCACAAACACGTGGTGTCATGCACTTATTGGGACGCGCTGCTATTGGCACTATGCGTGTTTTGCGCCATACCGTGGAGTTTTTTATGGCGCTTGCGGCGGCAGGTGCGTCTTTATTAGCGACTATACTGACCATAATAGGCGGTGGCCATAAGAAAAAGCGCAAAAAAAAGGGGAAGCGTTTGGCAATAGTTTAAGCATGATGTCATAGGAGATTAACTTGTAAAATTAATTGATTAAAATAAAAAAGCGATTCTAAATAAAAATAAGTGGGAGGAGTTTCCATGCAAATGACTGCCTTTAAAAAGCCTATACATTTATTGTATGTGCCTACTATTTTTTGCAATATGGGGTGTCAGTATTGCTATTTAGGAGAGCTAACCGAAGCCCGACCGGATAATGAGCAAGCCGTTTCTACCTTACAGTTCACGCTGTCTCGCTTACTGGATGCAGGTTATTTACCGTTTAACTTGTCTTTTCACGGTGGCGAAGTCACGACTTTGCCGAGTAAAACCTTACGTAGTTTATTCCAGATTGCTAAAGAGCACTATCAACAATATGGTGAGTCTATTCGCCAGCTTGGTTTTCGACTCAACCCTGTCCATATCAAAACCAATTTGCTGAACTTTGCTAAACACTATGATTTATTTAAGGAATTTGAAGTTTCTATTAGTGGTAGTGTGGATTTGCCTTTGCACTTACACGATAAATACCGTGTTGATAAAAAGGATGGCAGTACCTTGGAGCGTATAGAAAATAGCTTGCGCTTATTGGCTAATTATCCTCACCGTAAAAAATTGTCTTGTGTGATCACCCAAGCGCATTTAGATCAGGTTGATGCCTTTATTGAAGCTATTAATTATATTCATTATGACATCGGGCTAGATATGACTCGATTTAATATTATGTTTAGCTTCGATTCTGAACAGAATGCTCAAAAATACAAGGAGCGTCATTCTGGTTTAACAATGCTTAATTCACAAGGGCAAATAAAATTATATCAGAAATTGAAAAAAGCTTTTGTAGGTACAGCGCTAGAAGCAGGATTTAGACAAGAATGGTTTTGTGAGTTTACACCTGATTACTGTTGTTCGGCGGTTAATTGTGGCAATAAGTTCTTTCTATTGCAGTATGATGGCTCAGTTTATTCTTGCCCACGTGGACAATCTTCTGAACAGTACTATTATGGCAATATTTTCAAGGATAGTATTGATAGTATTATTAATAATGCTTGGCAGGTAATTGAGCGTAATGAAAATAAAATGGACTTGTCACATGATTGCTTGCAGTGTGAGTATATTCACTATTGTCATGCAGGTTGCACTTTTGTGCGTACTGAGACAGGCTTGAAAAAAAGCTATACTTGCGACCTGCAAAAGCTAATGTATAGTGAAGATCCTGAGCGTTACCCACCGATGCCGCGCCAGCAAATCAAGGATTACAGTCGGCGCATATTATTTCGTAATAATATTCATAAAATTACTCAAACTGAGGCACGTAAACCTGCTTATATTACACCTGAGCTAAGCAGTGAAGAGAATAGCCTTAGTCAGCTCATTGCTAAAGATAAAGTTCTAGCGGAGCTTTTTGGTAATAACTTATTTTTTCTTGAAGTGAATGGTGAGCAATACGCACTAGAGTCGCCTATACTAAAGAATACGCATGATTTAGAATTTTTAAATTCACGTAGTCAATTAATACTCGGCGTACATCAAGATGCTTTTAGCATAGCAACCGATGAATCAACTAATAACTATGTGTTATTAATGATGCTACGCGATACACCAGTCACTTACGGTGATGAGGGTCGCAGTAAGCAAGAGCATATTTTTGATTATGCTTTGTATAGTCAGTCATTGATGGCGGTATCCGATAAACAAGGTGACTATTATTTATATGATTTGTCTATAGTATTAAAAAGTCATGCTGTTTTTTATAAAGATGGCATAAGAAATAATTTATTTGTAACGACTAAGGCATTAAGAGAATATCATTATAATAAACATAGGAAAAATGCTTTTTATCATATACAGGCAATTAACTTGCCTTTCCCTAATTTGGAATTTTATTGGAAGGAGTTTTAATTATGCAAAATCAAACTGTTTCAATAGAAAAAATTGATTTTTTTCTTGATCATATTGCTTGTCGAAATGATCGTGAGTACTTACATAAGAATATTTATCGTTTTTTAAGTGCAGGTACAGAAGATCGTCATATTCTTTACCGCAATAATACACTTTACTATATCCAAAATGATAAAGCTAAGCCAGAAGTAGAATCCATTAAAAGTCATTACGCAGGTGATGAATTTATTCGTTTTAACGGTCGAAAGATTACACGTATCAATCCAGAGTACTATTTGGGTTCAGCTCAAAAGCCAAGTGCATTTATGTCGGGCATTGGTTCAGCTTGGGCACATGAATGGAGTAGCAATAATAACAACAACAATAATAATAATAACAACAATAACGGAAACAATAATGGCTAAGGCTTGGATTTTTAATAGCATAGTCACTGTTGCTATTTTTATAGCTTATAGCCATGTAAATTATTTTATTCTAGCCTTATTGTTGATAATGAGTCTATTTGCTGTTTGGCAAGCATTTAAATATATGCGTCATAAAAAACAGGCTGTCGAATTGATAAATTACATGCAGCAAGCGCCTATCACGTCACCGGATATGTATGATTGCTATGTTCGTATGGAAGGAGAGTTATTAAGCGTCAATACATTATCAACACCTTATTCACAACAGACTTGTAGTCTATTTGTCAGTAAAGTTTTGGGTATTTGGGAAAGCAAACGTAAAAAGCCTAGCAAGGGTTATGAAACTGTTAAGAGCAAACTCCAGCAGCAAATTTCGGAAGAAACAGTATGGCTCAAAAATAATGAAGTCACGGTAAAGCTGAATATGCCTGACTTTTTAGAAACTGCATATTATTATCAGTTACATAATTATACAGAAAAAAGCATTAGCAATCCTTTGCAACAGCCTATCCCAAGGGAACAAAGGAAATATAAGCACTTTCAGATTATAGAACAGTGGGCAAAAGAACATGATAAGCTGACTGCTTTTGGTAAATTGGTTCGTCGTGGTGATGAACTGGAGTTGGTAGCAACCCATTCTGAAAATCATCCTACTGTACTTATGTTAGGTAGTGCAAAGATGGTGTATAACTTTTTAGAAAAAACAATTGATAAAAAATACCCCTTGACAAGGTACTTTGGGATGACAGTAGCTTGGAGTTTCAGTTTGGTCATTGTAATACTTTTCTTATGGGTTAAGTGAGTTTAATAGCAGCGTCATAATTTTGGTCGTAATTTACAGTGTTTTCTCATCGAAAAATGATCCTGAAGCTGGTGTAATTTTCCATCAGCTTTAAGTCTGTTTTTTCAGTCGTATAGCGTCGTTTAAATCCATTCTTCCGAGTCGGATGCCAGTGAATGTGCCCTGTTTGACGATGCTGGGCAATCAACCGCTTGAGTTGAGGGCGGGAATAGTCGCAGACTCGTTCCATAAACAGCAGAAGTTGGCCTTTCTCCCTGCGAGGACGCGGGTGGTAACGCCATTGAAACAGCGTTTTTTCCAACTAGCGATAACGATCAACTTTGTCGGCCAATGCGGAAAAGGCAACAGGCCGTGTACCCGATAAGAAGGCATCAATGGCCTCCAGAGTGGTCAGTTCGTTCACATTCATGATCACGTTTATCCTGAGATCATGAACAGAGGATTGAATTTGTCAGGCTCAATTCATGTGAGAATTACACGCTGAATTCAAGATCATTTCATATGAGAGAAATCTAAGCGTATTATAACATCTGATTTTTCGCTATTATGCCATGCTTTTGCTAGAAGCAAACACCCAACACGGACTCGTGCAATCATGCAAAAATTCATTATCGAAGGCGGTACAGCGCTAGATGGCGATGTCGTTATTTCAGGTGCTAAGAATGCCGTCTTGCCCTTGCAGGCTGCGACACTGCTGGCTGATTCCCCTATGATCATTCGCAATGTGCCACGTCTAAAAGATGTCAGTACCCTAGCGGCTGTGATTGAGGGTATGGGGGTTAAAGTCAGCTTTGATGCGGAACATCATATTCATGTCGATACCTGTAGTATTGCGCATTTTAATGCGCCTTATGAGCTGGTGCGCACCATGCGCGCTTCTATTTTGGTGCTCGGGCCTTTGTTGGCACGGTTTGGGGAAGCGCGTGTTTCCTTGCCTGGTGGTTGTGCCATAGGGCCGCGTCCGGTCAATCTGCATATTACTGGCTTGGAAGCTATGGGGGCTAGTATTACAGTGGAAGAAGGCTACATCCATGCACGTGCTAAACGCCTCAAAGGAGCACGTATTGTTATGGATATGGTCAGTGTCACTGGAACGGAAAATTTGCTTATGGCCGCGACCTTGGCAGCAGGGCAAACCGTGCTTGAAAATGCGGCACGTGAGCCTGAAGTGACCGATTTGGCTAATTGTTTGGTGCAAATGGGGGCACAAATCGAAGGTATCGGCACGGATTGTTTGGTGATTGATGGCGTTGAGCGTCTGCAAGGCATTGACTATACGGTGCTGCCAGATCGCATTGAGACAGGTACTTTTTTGGCAGCGGGCGCTATTTCGGGTGGTCGAGTGCGGGCATGTAAAGCAGCTCCGGCTACCTTGGATGCTGTATTGCACAAGTTTCGGGAAGCTGGTGCTTTAGTCGAAACGGGCGAAGACTGGATAGAGCTGGATATGCGTGGTCGCACGCTAAGGGCAGTGGATATTCGTACTGATCCTTACCCGGCTTTTCCTACCGATATGCAGGCACAATTCATGGCACTCAATGCTTGTTCGCAAGGGATAGGTGTGATTGTGGAAACCATTTTTGAAAACCGCATGATGCACGTTGCTGAATTGAAACGCTTGGGCGCGAATATTCGTCTGGAAGGCAATACAGCCATAGTCGCTGGTATGCCCTATTTGAAAGGTGCGCCGGTTATGGCAACGGATTTGCGTGCTTCAGCTTGTTTGATTTTGGCAGGCTTGGGGGCTCAAGGTAAAACAACGCTTGACCGTATTTATCATACCGACCGTGGCTACGAGTGCATTGAGAAGAAATTATCCGCGTTAGGCGCAAAGATTGAGCGGGTTTAGGAAAGCAGGTAGTTTGTGATGAAAAAGACCATTACGCTGGCCTTATCCAAGGGGCGTATTTTCAAGGATACCTTGCCCTTATTAGATGCTGTTGGAATTAGGCCGACAGATGATCCAGAAACTAGCCGCAAGCTGATTCTGGATACCAATCGGGATGAAGTTAAGATCGTCATTGTACGTGCGACCGATGTACCTACTTATGTGCAATACGGTGCGGCTGATTTAGGGGTTGCAGGTAAGGATGTGCTCATGGAGCATGGTGGCGCCGGTCTTTATGAAATGCTTGATTTGAAAATCGCTAATTGCAAGCTCATGGTGGCAGGTGTTCCAAATAAGCCATTACCGCAGAATAAGCTTAAGGTAGCCACTAAATTTGTGTATTGCGCCCAGCGTTATTTTGCAGCCCAAGGACGACAGGTGGATATTATCAAGCTCTATGGTTCAATGGAGCTCGCGCCTTTAGTGGGTTTGGCGGATTGTATTGTGGATGTGGTGGATACCGGCAGTACCTTGCGTGCCAATGGTTTGGAACCGTTGGAACATATGGCTGACATTAGTGCTAGATTAATTGTCAACAAGGCTTCCATGAAGCTCAAGCACGATGCCATTCAGGACTTACTAACACAAATACAGACAGCGGTTAAACAGTTAGCAGCAGGCTGATAGACCATGCTAAGAGATAGGACAGACAGGACGGACGATTCATGAAGTTTGAAACTGACGATTTGAGAATAGCAGGCATGCACGAGTTAGTTTCTCCGGTCGAGTTATTGACAGAATTCGCCGTGAGTGAGCAGGCTAGTGAAACCGTTAAAACAGCTCGAGATGCTGCCAGCCATATTATTCATGGTGGTGATGACCGCTTATTAGTAGTGGTAGGGCCGTGTTCCATTCATGATGTGGAGGCAGCGCTGGATTATGCTGCTCGACTCAAGCTGCTACGTGAGGCGCTGGCAGATGATTTGCACATTATTATGCGTGTCTATTTTGAAAAGCCGCGCACCAGTATTGGTTGGAAAGGGCTCATTAATGATCCTGATTTAAATAATAGCTTTCACATCAATAAAGGCTTACGGACTGCACGCCAATTATTATTGAATTTGGCCGAGCAGGGTGTGCCAGCAGGCACGGAGTTTCTGGATTTGATTAGCCCGCAATATATGGCAGATTTGGTCAGTTGGGGTGCAATTGGTGCGCGTACTACTGAAAGTCAAGGGCATCGTGAGCTATCTTCAGGCTTGTCCTGCCCGATTGGTTTTAAAAATGGCACGTATGGCAATGTTAATATTGCTATTAATGCCATTGCGGCGGCTTTGCGCCCACATCATTTTTTATCAGTAACTAAACAGGGACATACCGCTATTTTTTCCACCAGTGGCAATAGTGATTGCCATGTGATTTTGCGTGGAGGTAAAGAACCGAATTATGATGCAGGTAGTGTGGCTGCCGCAGTGCTCGAATTGGAAAAGGAAGGTTTGCCACCTTATTTGATGGTTGATTTTAGTCACGCCAATAGCCACAAGGATTATAAGCGCCAACAGGCAGTGGCGGATTCAGTATGTGGGCAGTTAAGTGCCGGTAGTCGTGCTATTTGTGGTGTTATGATTGAAAGCCATTTGGTGGAAGGCAGTCAGAAGGCTGATGGCAAGCAGCGTGAAGCATTGGTCTATGGGCAAAGCATTACCGATGCCTGTATTGGCTGGGAACAGACTGAGCGCATGTTACAGCAATTGGCTGAAGCGGTACGGCAGCGTCGTCAACGAGTAGCTAAAGCAGCAGCTTGATTAAAGTTAGTAAAGGTCGGTCGTTGCCAGAGAGCGAGGTAAGCTTATGAGTGAGGCAAGCATGAATATCAGACGGTTGGAAAGTCACACTGCCGATTTTTGGCAAGAGCTGGACGGCTTGCTGGCTTGGGAAAATGTCTCGGATGAGGCAGTTTTTAATACGGTGAATCGTATTTTAAAAGACGTTCGCCAAAGCGGCGATAGCGCTGTGGTGGAATATACCCATCGTTTTGATCGTATGAATGCAGCAAGCATGCAGGATTTGGAGATTCCGCTGGAGCGTTTGCAACAGGCATTAAATACGATTCCCGCCGAGCAGCGCCAAGCGCTGGAACAGGCTGCTGAACGTATTCGCCGATATGCCACGCATCAGAAGATGGACTCATGGTCTTATACCGAAGCCGATGGTACTTTACTGGGTCAACAGGTAACGCCGCTGGATCGAGTGGGTTTGTATGTGCCCGGCGGCAAAGCCGCTTATCCTTCTTCTGTATTGATGAATGCTATTCCAGCTAAGGTGGCTGGCGTACCTGAATTGATTATGGTTGTACCTACACCGCAAGGTGAATTCAATGAACTGGTTTTAGCTGCGGCTGCAATTGCGGGTGTGGATCGGGTTTTTTCGATTGGTGGTGCGCAAGCGGTGGCTGCCTTGGCTTATGGCACAGAAACAGTACCTCCAGTGGACAAGATTGTCGGACCTGGAAATATTTATGTCGCTACGGCCAAGCGTATGGTCTATGGTACAGTCGGGATTGATATGATTGCCGGGCCTTCCGAGATTTTGGTCGTATGTGATGGCAATACGAATCCTGACTGGATAGCGATGGATTTGTTCTCCCAGGCTGAGCATGATGAAGATGCCCAAGCAATTTTGCTGTCGCCGGATGCTGCTTTTATCGACAAGGTCTATGACAGTATGCAGCGTTTGCTAAAAGCGATGCCACGCCAGCATATTATTAGCAGCTCACTACAAGCGCGTGGTGTCTTGATTCATGTAGTAAACATGGAAGAAGCCATAAAGGTGGCTAATTATATCGCGCCTGAGCATTTAGAGCTTTCTATAGCTGAGCCGGAAAAATGGCTGAAACATATTCGCCATGCCGGAGCGATTTTTATGGGACGTTATACGGCTGAAGCACTCGGGGATTATTGTGCCGGACCGAATCATGTTTTGCCCACCTCGCGCACGGCACGTTTTTCTAGTCCATTGGGGGTGTATGATTTTCAGAAGCGCTCCTCCCTGATAAATTGTTCTGCTAGAGGCGCTGCTGCATTAGGTAAAATAGCCTCTGTGCTGGGACGTGGTGAAGGCTTGGTCGCACACGCTTGTTCGGCTGAATACCGTATTGATGGTATTGATAACTCACATTAACTGGCTTGGGGCTTGGGCTTGAGGGAATTAAACGCATGAATCCTGACTTTCTCGACTTTGAACAACCGATTGCCGAATTACAGGCAAAGATTGAGGAGCTGCGGTTTGTTGATGATACTGAGATTAATCTCAGTGAAGAAATCAATAAACTGGAAGAGAAAGCCCGTACCTTGACTCGTTCTATTTTTTCCAAATTAACCCCGCGACAAATTTCTCAATTGGCGCGCCATCCACGCCGTCCTTATACCTTTGATCTTATCAAGCATTTGTGCACTGATTTTGAAGAACTGCATGGTGATCGCGCTTATGCTGATGATAAGGCCATTGTCGGTGGTATGGCACGTTTTCGAGGGCAGTCAGTGATACTGATTGGTCATCAAAAAGGGCGTAATACAGCAGAAAATATTAAACGTAATTTTGGTATGCCCCGTCCAGAAGGGTATCGCAAAGCTTTACGGCTAATGCGTATGGCGGAAAAGTTTCGTATTCCTGTTATTACCTTTATTGACACTCCGGGTGCTTATCCGGGAGTAGGCGCTGAGGAGCGTGGCCAGAGCGAAGCGATTGCCCGTAATTTGTTTGAAATGGCGCGCTTGCGAACGCAAATTATTGCTACGGTTGTGGGTGAAGGTGGCTCGGGTGGCGCACTGGCTATTGGTGTGGCGGATCGAGTAATGATGCTGCAATATGCAACTTACTCTGTTATTTCGCCAGAGGGTTGTGCCTCTATTTTGTGGAAAAGTGCCGAAAAAGCAGGTGAAGCGGCTGATGCCATGGGTATTATTGCTGAGCGCTTAAAATCATTGAACTTGATTGATCAGATTATTCCTGAGCCGTTGGGTGGTGCGCACCGTGATATAGCTGCAACGGCACAAACCTTGGGGGATGCGCTGGATGACAATTTGCGCGAGTTAAAAGCTTTAAGCATAGATCAGCTACTGGAAAAGCGTTATGAGCGTACCATGAGCTTTGGGCAGTTTGATGTGGCTTAATATTGGTACATGCGACCCCTGAGCGACCCTTGAGATGACTAATACGGTACTGTCCCGTCTGGCAGCTTTTTTTGAGCATTACCCCGCTTCGACTTATTGGTTGGCTTATAGCGGCGGCTTGGATTCCCATGTTTTGCTGCACGCCTGTGCTCAGCTAAAAAAGCAACAAGCGGCTTTAGCTATTCAAGCCATTCATATTGATCATGGTTTGCAAGCTGCTTCAGCCGCTTGGGCTTCCCATTGTGCGGCAATTTGTCAAGCCTTGCAGCTTCCTTTGCAAACCATAGTATTGAATTTGCAGATTCAGAGCGGCGACAGTCTGGAAGCTGTGGCAAGACAAGCGCGTTATCAGGCATTTCAGCAATGGGTGCAAGCAGGAGATTACCTATTAACCGCCCACCATCAAGATGATCAAGCCGAAACCTTGCTATTAAATCTATTGCGTGGTGCTGGTGTACAAGGTTTGGCAGCTATGCCGGAAACACGGCTGCTGGGGAAAAGACTAGAGCAAGGCTATCTGGGACGGCCGCTGTTAGCTTTGTCGCGGCAGGATTTGGAAGCCTATGCGCGCTATTGGCAGTTGGACTATATTGACGACCCTAGTAACACTAATACAGCGTTTGACCGCAATTATTTACGTCATACGGTTTTACCCTTGCTGGCGCAGCGCTGGCCTGCAACAAAGCGTACTTTGGCACGAGCGGCACAATGGCAGGCAGAAAGTCGGGATGTGCTGGCCAGTTTATTGACTGAACAATTACAAAGTATGGCAGGTAGTCAAGCTGCTACTTTATCGGTCAAAGCCCTATTAAGTCACACAGCTGCGATGCAGAAAGCTTTACTGCGACAGTGGTTGCACTATTTAGGTTTTTCCATGCCGACGGCTAAAAAATTACAGCATGTTTTGCAGGATGTTTTGCAGGCAAAAGTCGATGCGAATCCCTTGGTCAGCTGGGCAGATTGTGAAATACGGCGCTATCGGGATGATGTGTATGCGTTAAAGCCCTTGCAGGATTTTGATGCTGGCCAGACTATTGCTTGGGAAGATACACGGCGGCCTTTATGGATAGCGTCTTTGCAATTGGAGCTAGCAGTTGAAGTATTAGATGTTTTGCGTGAACGATTGCAAGCTGAGCCGATGCACATTCAGGTGCGTTTTCGGCGGGGTGGGGAAAAAATACACCGCAGAGGCCAGCATAGTCTTGAATTGAAACAGCTCATGCAAACGGCTGGTATTCCGCCTTGGCAACGCGCCCGTTTGCCCTTGGTTTATTGGGGGAAGCAATTGATTGCTGTTCCGGGCTTGATGAGTTTACAGGCTAAGGAAATTAATTGGGATCTGGTCTAGGCACTGGGTGTTTTTAGGCTACTTTCTGCTTCCCTACATAGGTTCACAATGTTATAACCGTCCTTTATCCCCAAAGAGAATCCTCTGTGGAATTTTTGCACACAGGTGTCGGTAGAAAATCAATGAATTTGGCTGAGCAAAGTCCACCTCGTCTGGCGTTACGAGGTATTAACAAGTTTTACCCGGGTATTATTGCCAATCAGAATGTCCATCTGACAGTGATGCCGGGTGAAATCCATGCCGTGCTGGGTGAAAACGGTGCGGGTAAAAGTACCTTAATGAAAATTATTTACGGTGTCGTCAAGCCTGATGAGGGTGACATAATCTGGAATGGTCAGCCGCTATCAATCCAGAATCCCGCCCAAGCACGCAAGTTGGGAATTGGCATGGTGTTTCAGCATTTTTCCCTCTTTGAAACACTCAGTGTTGCAGAGAATATTGCATTGGCTCTACCAGGCAAGCAGGATAAACGTGCTTTGGCTAAGCGTATTGCGGATGTTTCTGCGCACTATGGTTTGCCACTGCAAGCAGATCGACTGGTGCATAGCTTGTCAGTAGGGGAAAGACAGCGGGTAGAAATTGTACGTTGTTTATTACAGCAACCTCGTTTGTTGATTATGGATGAGCCAACCTCTGTTTTAACGCCGCAAGCGGTGCGCAAACTATTTACAACCTTGCGGCAATTGGCAGATGAAGGGTGCAGTATTTTATATGTCAGTCACAAACTGGATGAAATCCGTGAGTTGTGCCATAAGGCAACGGTTTTACGGGGTGGACAGGTCACCGGTACAATCGATCCTCGTCAGGAAAGTAATCGTAGTTTGGCCGAAATGATGATTGGCGCAACTTTGCCTCAGATTGAACAAGGTGCTAGAGCTGTTGAAGGGGCGCTTATGTTGGAGGTTCAGGCGCTTATGTACAAGGCCAGTACGCCTTTTGGTATTGATCTGTACGATATTCATTTGAGCGTAGCCGCTGGTGAGATTTTGGGGATTGCGGGCATTTCGGGAAATGGTCAGCAGGAATTATTGCAGGTGTTGAGTGGTGAACAAACTTTGGCACAATCAGAGGCCATCCGTTTACAAGGACAAGCTGTAGGGCATTTAAATGCTGAAGGCCGTCGACAATTAGGTTTGCGTTTTGTACCCGAGGATCGTTTAGGAAGAGGGGCTGTCTCTGTTATGTCTTTGTCCCTGAATGCTTTATTGACCGGGTATGATGCAGGGCTTAGCCAGCGCCATTTTATTCGTTATAGCAAGATGCGTGATTTTTCCCGCGCTTGTATTGAGCGGTTTAAGGTGAAATGTACAGGTTCAGAAGCCGAGGCGCGTAGCCTGTCTGGCGGGAATGTGCAGAAATATATTGTGGGACGTGAGCTTATGTTCAAGCCGCAAGTGCTAATAGTGGCTCAGCCGACGTGGGGCGTGGATGTGGGAGCGGCTAGTTTTATTCGTCAGGCTCTGCTCGATTTGCGTGCTGAAGGTGTTGCCATTTTGGTGATTTCTGAAGATCTGGATGAGTTATTTGAAATTTGTGATCGCATTGCTGTGATGAATCAAGGGCATTTATCGGCAAGTCAGCCTGTTTGGGAAACTAGCCGTGAGGCTATCGGCTTGTTGATGGGGGCTGGTCAACAGCAGGAGGCTGTTGCATGATTCGTTTGGAAGCGCGTGCGCAACCTGCAAAACACATGGTCTATCTGTCGCCTTTGTTGGCTTTATCTTTAATGCTGTTATTTGGCTTGCTTGTATTTTCAGTATTGGGTAAAGACCCGCTACAAGCTTTTCAAGCTTTTTTTATTGCGCCGCTGGATGATTGGTATGGTTGGGGGGAGTTGTTGATTAAAGCTTCACCTTTAGCACTCATCGCTTTAGGTTTGTCTGTGGGGTTTCGTGCCAATATTTGGAATATTGGGGCGGAGGGGCAGTTAACCTTGGGGGCGATTGCGGCGGGTGGCGTGGCTTTATGGCTGCATGATAGTGAGAGTGTATGGGTCTTGCCTTTAATGTTTGTCGCAGGCGCTTTGGGGGGTATGGCTTGGGCGACTATTCCTGCGGTATTAAAAAATCGCTTTAATGCCAGTGAAATTTTAGTGAGTTTAATGCTGGTTTATGTGGCGACTTTATTATTAAGTTGGCTGATTCACGGCCCTTGGCGTGATCCCGATGGTTATGGTTTTCCGCAGTCTTTATTGTTTAGTGAAGCGGCCACATTGCCGATCTTATTGTCAGGCACACGTATTCATGCCGGTGTGCTGTTGACCGTAGTGGCGCTGGGACTGAGTTATATTTTTTTCCGTTGGTCAGTGTTGGCTTTTCAGATGCGTGTTGTTGGGCTTGCTCCGCGTGCCGCAGCTTATGCGGGTTTTAATGAAAAGCGCATGGTTTGGGTTGGACTGCTTGCTGGCGGCGCGACGGCAGGTTTGGCGGGTACGATTGAGATTGCTGGGCCTATTGGTCAATTACTGATTCCTTTGTCGCCAGGTTATGGTTTTGCGGCTATTATTGTGGCTTTTGTTGGGCGCTTACATCCCGTCGGTATTTTACTGGCCAGTCTGTTAATGGCTTTGTTATATCTGGGGGGAGAGTCGGCACAAATGCAATTAGCTTTACCCTCTTCAGTGAGTGGCGTATTCCAAGGGGTATTATTATTTTTCTTGCTAGCCACGGATGTTCTGATTAATTTTCGCCTGCGTTGGGTGAAGGAGGGTAGGGCATGAGCAGTGATACTTTACTATTGATGATTGCTGCGACCGTAACGGCCAGTGTCCCACTGATTTTTGCCGCATTAGGTGAGTTGGTCGTGGAAAAGTCCGGTGTCCTGAATCTAGGTGTGGAAGGCATGATGAGCGTCGGGGCTGTGGTAGCGTTTATGGTGGCGGCTGAGAGTGGCAGTTTAGGGTTGGCTGCTTTAGCAGGTGCTTTAGCCAGTGCTTTAATCGCATTGATTTTTGCATTCATTACCTTGACGTTAATGGCTAATCAAGTGGCGGCAGGTTTGGCTTTGACACTCTTTGGTGTGGGTTTGAGTGCTTTCATTGGGCAGGAATACAGCAGTGTTGCATTGCATGGTTTGCAGGCTTTAAGTATTCCTCTACTGAGTGAATTGCCGCTAGTGGGTAAACTATTCTTTGCTTATGATGTGATGGTTTATGCCGCTTTTGCCTTGTTTATTGGGGTGAGTTGGTTTCTGTATCACTCGCATAGCGGCTTGGTATTGCGCGCTATTGGTGAGTCGCCTGCTTCAGCCCATGCGTTGGGGTATTCGGTGACGGGTATCCGTTATCTGGCGGTTTTGTTTGGGGGTGCGATGGCTGGATTAGGTGGCGCGTATTTGTCGATTGCCTATACACCCTTGTGGGCAGAAGGCATGACAGCAGGACGTGGCTGGATTGCGCTGGCGCTGGTGGTGTTTGCCACTTGGCGTCCAAACAGGGTTGTATGGGGAGCCTTACTGTTCGGTGGTGTGACGATTGCTCAATTTCATGTACAAGGCAGTGGTATTGCTTGGCCCTCACAGTTTTTATCCATGTTGCCTTATTTAGCAACGATTATTGTGTTGGTCATCATTTCACGCAATGTCAATCTAATTCGTTTAAACGCGCCAGCCTCGCTGGGGCAAGTTTATCATCGTGATACGCATTAATTAATCGCGTTTTTTGCAAGTTTTTTACAGGAGAGTGTCATTTATGTCTCGCAATTTGATTCATGTTTGCCAACGATGGAGTCGGGTATTGTTGGCCGTTGTCGCCTTGGCTTGGGGAGCGCAGGCGCAGGCTGATGAGCCACTGAAAATTGGTTTTGTTTATGTTAGTCCGGTAAGTGATGCGGGTTGGACTCATCAGCATGATTTAGGGCGACAGCATCTGGAAGCTGTTTTTGGTGACAAAGTAGCGGTTAAATACCTAGATAGTGTGTCTGAAGGAGCCGAAGCCGAGCGTGTTATTCGTGAGTTGGCCGCCGATGGCCATCAGTTAGTGTTCAGCACCTCTTTTGGTTTTATGAATCCAACTTTGAAAGTAGCGCGCAGCTTTCCGAATGTGAAATTTAATCATGCAACAGGTTATAAAACGGCTAAAAACGTTGGTATTTATAATGCGCGTTTTTATGAAGGGCGTTATTTAGCTGGTATCGTCGCGGGTAGCATGACTGAAAGTAATACCTTAGGTTATGTGGCTGCTTTCCCGATTCCTGAAGTGCTGATGGGAATTAATGCTTTTGTGCGTGGGGCGCAGTCTGTCAATCCTGATGTGCAGCTTAAGGTTATTTGGGTAAACGCTTGGTTTGATCCAGGTCGTGAACGTGAAGCGGCTGATGTTTTAATGGATCAAGGCGCTGATATTGTGACACATCATACCGATTCTACAGCGGTGATTGTGGCTGCTGAGGAGAAGGGTAAATACGCGATAGCTTATCATTCAGATATGTCCAACTATGGTTCGAATGCTCATTTAACAGCGGTGACTCACCGTTGGGATGATTTTTATGAAAATCAGGTGCAACAAGTCATGGATGACGATTGGAAGCCCGGTCAACTATGGGGTGGTATTAAAGACAATATGATTGATTTAGCACCTTTCAATGCAGTGGTACCCGATACAGTCATTGAACGGGTCAATACTGCTAAAAAAGCGATTGCAGCCGGAGAATTACATCCTTTTGCGGGACCAGTGCTGGATCAAGAAGGTGTGGAACGTGTCGCTGAAGGTGCTGTGATGAGTGATGAAGATTTGCTAAAGATGGATTATTACGTCAAAGGCGTTCAGGGGAAACTACCGAATTGAAGTGACTATATGGTGCAAAATTTGCTGACAGGCTTTATCCATGAAAAGTGGATAAAGCAGTCGGGCAGTATTTACTACCAGTAATTTATTGACTCTCCTCATCTAAAAAGACTACACTGAAAAGTATATATTATTACTTTACAAGAGGGGTATATGGATACAGCAAAATTATTTATCAATGGAAAAAGTCAAGCTGTTCGACTCCCTAAACCTTATAGGTTCGAAGGAAATGAAGTGTATGTAAAGAAAGTTCCTGAAGGCGTGTTGCTTTTGCCTAAAGATTCAAGTATTTGGGAAGTATGGGAAAGAAACTTAGCAAAATACAAGACGCCTTTCATGACCGAACGAAATCAACCTATTCAACCGCAAGAGCGTGAAGCATTAAAAGATGTATTTGATTGATACAAATATCTGCATATACATAATGAATAACCATCCACAAGAAGTTATTCAAAAATGTAAAACTACTGGGGTTGGAAACGTTTACATTTCTTCTATTACAACATCTGAACTATGTTACGGAGTTAGAAAAAGTCAGAAAGTAAATGAAAATATGAGAAGACTTGAGGAATTTCTCAAACCATTTACAATAATTCCGTACAATGAAAATGCGTCTTTATGTTATGGGCAAATTCGCGCAGACCTCGAAAAAAGAGGTAATATAATTGGAGCACTTGACATGCTTATTGCTGCTCATGCTGTGAGTGAGAACCTAATTCTGGTTACCAATAATACGAAAGAATTTAACAGAATAGCATCATTAAAAATTGAAAATTGGGTAACAGAGCAATAGTAAAAATATATAACCCTGTCGCTTCACTGGACTTATTTCACCCGCCGGTGAACTCACCGTTGGGCTACGTCAGCAAAAAACCTGTTTAACTTTATACGTTTTGCTTAAGCAACGGTTTGTTCTTGGATGTCAATGTGTATTACAGAACGTTTTAGTGCCACAGCAACAACCTTAGCGAAATGTTGCGCCCACTCATCATGCGCTTTAAAGCGTTCTTCACCGCCGTATTTGGCAACATTTAGAACCATATCAAGCAACAGGATTTTGCCGACTGGATTGCTAGGGACGCACTCTAGTTCTTCAAATTCATTCGCTAACCAATCTCGTGCGTCGGCTTTGCTAATGTCTTGTATATCTTGTTCGTGAACTGCAAAACTGTACTCACGATTTGCCCCGAAACTAATCATAACCGTACTGCTCATACTGATACCTATCTGAAATTGCTATCGAACAAGTACTAAGTTTAATGCAAATAAGCTGAGTTGAGGAGGTTTGATGTGAAGTAATATGAGTCGAGCTGCCATAAGATATATAGCATAGACCTTATAAGTGCCAGTTCTCCACCTCACTTTTTTAAAGCATTGAGGTGGAGTAGTGTACATGCCACAGATTGTCAGTGACTTTGATTTAAGTCTGCTCAGTTTGCTCAAGTGTCTGTTTTTTCTTGCCAAAGAAAAATTGCAGCACATACGCCCACATGGTCAGGCCAATACCGCCATAAATACCAATCAATGCTAGGGTAATAATGTCAATGGGACCTCCCATGGAACTGAGTCCCGAACTGGTGACAAATAAGACGATGGCAATTGCGAGCACAGCGCCAATAGGTCCCCAAAAATGGGCGCGGACTAGGCGACTTTCTTCCAAACGACGCTCGCGTAGTAAGACATACAGAAAGGCTAGTGTAATCAGTACCGCAATGGTCACTAATAACCAAAATAAACCTTTACCAAACATTTCTTCAAAAACGGCAATTAACATGCCTAAACTCAGATCTTTCATGGTTTACTCCTCATTAAGCATCGCCGCGTACCATAGCGTAATAGGTGGGTTTTAAAGCGATTTCCTTCATTAGCCAAGATACCCATAGCTCTTCTAATGGTGCAATAATGCCCGGGAAAGAGGGCGTTAGGTTGTTGTTATAATCAAATTCAACCAGCATGGCACGCCCAATCCGGGTAATCATCGGACAGGAGGTATAACCATTATAGATTTCATCGGACTGGCTACCATTGATGTCAGCGACTAAGTGATCAACGGCAACAGGAACTTGCCATTTGACACTGGCGGCAGTTTTTCCTTTGGGTACGCCAGCAATGTCACCTACTGCAAAGATTTCAGGGTAACGTACATGGCGTAAGGTTTGTTTATCGACTTCTGCCGAGCCTTCCTTAGCCCACTTGCCTGTTTGCCAAGGCAGGGGAGAGTTCATTACAACATCGGGCGCATGCATGGGAGGAATGACATTGGTAAAGTCAAATGATTCTTCTTGTGTACCTTCGGGTGTTTTAAAGGTTGCGATACGTTTGCCCGGATCAATTGCAGTCAGGACACGGTGGTACTGTGTATCAACACCACGCTCATTGAATAACATACGTACCTTTTCATGCACAATCGGTACAGAAAATAAGTTATTGCCATGAGCACGATAGTGAATGGCAATTTTGTCGCGTGTACCTTTGCGGCGTGCATAATCATCTGTAATGAAGGTGTATTTTAAAGGCGCGCCCGCGCACTTCATTTCAGTCGCCGGACGGAAAAATAAACCTACCCCGCCGGTATCTGTGAATTTGTCCATCAATTGCCAAGTTTTGTAAGCATACTCAGGACCGGCATAAAGTGAGCCAATACCATTGGTACCAATCAAATCCAATGACATGCCTTCAATGGCTGCGTAATCCAACTGCAATCCAGTTGCTACCAATAGATAATCATAAGGCAGTGTTTTGCCGCTGGCGGTGACTACTTTCTTGGCTTCGGGATCAATTTCTACGGCGGCTTCTGCTAGCCATGTTGCCTCCTTGGGAAGCCATTCAGCGGTGGTGCTAATAGGATAGTTTTGAGCTTTAAGACCACCGGCGACTAGTGTGAAACCTGGCTGATAATAGTGGTGTTTTCGTTGATCAACTAATGTGATGGTCGCACCGTCAAGACGATTAGCCAGCCGGTTGGCTAGTGCCAAACCTGCTGCGCCTGCACCGACAATGACAATACGCGCTTTGGTTTTGACTTTTGCTGCATGGGCTTGCGGCAACCCTAGTGCCAAACCAGCTACGCCTCCGGCAGCCAGTGTCAAAAATCTCCGACGGTTCATACCGCCAAACGCTTCATTCATTTATCACCTCGTCGCTAGTGAAATCAGTTGTTCATCAAAATATTATTCTATGCTTATTTAAATCATTTAAAAGATGATAAATATCAATTTGTGACGGTCTTTAGTTGATTGGAATGCTAGGTTTTTTTAATGACAGCCTACAAGCCTAGTCCGCATAGCTTGATAAGGAAACTGTGCTTAAAAGTGTCGGCAAAGGCGGCTTGTGGCGCGGCTTAAAGCCACAAACGCCTTAAGGATTGGAATAAGTTAAATATTGGGTCAGCATTTACTGAATTTACTGAAGTTTAACGGGTTTCATTAAAAAGCTCTCGACCAATTAACATGCGGCGAATTTCAGAAGTACCCGCGCCAATTTCATACAATTTGGCATCACGCAGTAAGCGTCCGCTGGGATATTCATTCATATAACCATTGCCGCCTAGTATTTGGATGGCATCCAATGCCATTTGTGTGGCCTTTTCTGCTGCGTATAAAATCGCTCCGGCTGCATCTTTGCGCGAGGTTTCACCTCGGTCACAAGCCCGACCCACGGCATATACATAAGCGCGACAGGCGTTCAGCGTCGTATACATATCCGCTATCTTGCCCTGAATCAACTGGAATTCACCGATGGCTTGTCCAAACTGCTGACGTTCATGAATATAAGGTACAACGACATCCATACAGGCTTGCATAATGCCCAGTGGTCCTGCTGCGAGTACAGCACGCTCATAATCCAAGCCACTCATTAATACGCGCACACCTTTGCCGACTTCGCCTAAGACATTCTCTTCAGGTACTTCAACATCTTCAAATACCAATTCGCCGGTATTTGAGCCACGCATCCCTAATTTATCCAGCTTTTGTGCGACTTTAAAGCCGAAAGACTTTTCGACTAAAAAGGTCGTAATGCCTTTAGCATGTGCTTCAGGATCAGTCTTGGCGTATACCACAATCACATCTGCATCCGGCCCATTGGTAATCCACATTTTGCTGCCATTGAGAATATAACGATCGCCTTTTTTCTCCGCTTTCAAGCGCATGCTGACAACATCCGAACCTGCACCTGGCTCAGACATGGCTAGTGCGCCAATGTGTTCGCCTGCAATCAACTTGGGCAGGTATTTTTCTTTTTGTGTGGCATTGCCATTACGATTGATTTGATTGACGCACAAATTGGAATGTGCGCCATAACTCAAGCCCACCGAAGCAGAAGCACGACTGATTTCTTCCATCACAATAATATGTGCCAGATAGCCCATGTCACTACCACCGTAGCTTTCTGGTGCTGTCATGCCAAGCAAGCCCATATCGCCCAGTTTTGGCCAAAGTTCATTAGGAAATTCATTGCTGCGATCAATATCAGCCGCTTGTGGCGCAATTTCGCGTCCAGCAAAATCCTGCACAGCATCGCGCAGCATGTCGATGGATTCGCCCAGATCAAAATTTAAAGAAGGGTAGTGACTCATTGGTTAACCTCATGATGATAAGAACGGCTGAGCAGTGGTATAGGTAACCTGCATGGTAATTTACGTTTACGTTAACGTCAATACAAGAAGCTAAGCCGCTTTAACCAGTTGATCACTTTAAGTGAGAGCAATTCTCATTATCAGTAGCTAGCATAATATGCTAGTCTCATTAGTAATACCATTGACTTCACTATAACAAATGAGGTGATTGCACTATGAGTGACTATAAGTTGCAACTCAAGGATTTGTCCGTTTCTGCTGCCGGAAAGACGATTTTAGATAACATTAACTTAACGGTTAACGAGGGTGAGTTGCACGTTTTACTCGGGGCAAATGGCAGCGGTAAGTCATCGCTGTTGTCAGCGATTATGGGATTGCCGCCATTTGTAGTCCGCTCAGGTGAAATTCATTATCACAACCAGCGCATCGAGCGTCTGTCGGTCACCGAACGCGCTAATCTGGGGATTGGCATGACCTTTCAACGACCACCGGCATTGGATGGGGTGAGTTTAAGCAATTTTGTTGCCTTACTGCCCAATCATGCCGATTACATACAGGAATTGACAGCATTGGATCTCAATAAATTGACTAACCGAGAGGTCAATGTCGGCTTTTCCGGCGGGGAAATCAAACGCTGGGAAGTGCTAAAAATCTACTTACAAGACCCGCAGTTATTACTGTTTGATGAACCTGAAAGCGGCGTGGACTTAGAACATATTATGGCCATTGGCAAGGCGATTAACCGTCTTATACACAGTAAAAAAGTGATTGCAAAAAATGGCATTCACACCAAGGTCAGGCGTTCGGCTCTGATTATTACCCACACGGGACTGATTCTGGATTACATTCAGGCAGATAGGGCGCATATGATGATAGACGGCAAAATTGTCCATTCTGACAGTCCCAAAGTCCTGTTTGCTCATATTAAACAACATGGCTACACAGTGCCTTGATAGTTTGAGTCAGGGTAAGAAATACAACGAGCCAACAGATTAAATAAAAATTAAATCACTGGAAGAGGAAAACACGATGAACCATATAACAGAACAGGAAAAATCGTTATTGCAGGACGTGGGATATAAGTACCAGCAACGAGCCGGGACTTGTGTCATTATTGATAGAGAAGTCAGACTCAGCGAAAGCAGTGATAACAATGTGGTGGTATTGCCGCTAAAAGAAGCGTTAAGCCACTATGACTGGGTACAGGATTTAATGTTTAATCTGATAAAGCCTGAGGAAAACGAGCATGTTAAGCAAGCATCTGAATTGCTGGACGATCCTATTGGGCACTTTGTTTATGTGCAAGATGGGGCAGAAGTTGATTTGCCCGTGCAGACCTTCTCCATTTTAGAAATTCCGCAGGGGCGGCAGTTTACCCACAATATCGTGGTTATTGGCAAAAACGCCAAGGCCAATGTTATTTCAGGCTCCACCGTGCCAGATTCAGTACATGCAGGACACCACATTTCCATCAATGAAACCTATCTACAAGAAAATGCAGTGTACAATTCGCTATCAGTCGAGCATTGGGGCAAAAATATGCAGATTGATAGTTATTCCCGCACCCAATTAGATAAAAATGCCAGCTCAACCAGCACGGAAATTGTTATTAACCCAACCAAACAGCACTACACCGAAAGTAAAACCTATATCGGTGCAGGCGCTAGCAATAAAGACGAAACGATTGTTTTTGCACCGACTGACTCACATAGAATCATGGATAGCGAAATCTACTTACAAGGTGAAGGCGCACAATCCGAAAGCATCAGCCGCATGGTCTCGGCTGGCGGCAGCATTACCAATAATGCCCGCTTAATTGGCGAGATCGGCAACAGCAAAGGCTTTTTGGGCTGCGACGGTCTTAAACTTAACGATGCCGGCGAGATTCTCTCAATCCCTGCTTTGCTGGCTAAAAACCACCAAGCTCAATTATCGCACGAGGCTTCTATCGGCATGATTAGCGAAGAAAAAATTGCTTATCTAATGGCTTCAGGCGTGAGCGAAGAAGATGCCAGAAGTCTGTTGGTCAGAGGCTTTCTCAACCTGAATGAATGCGAGTTGCCCGAAAATATCAAAGCATCTGTGATGGCGATGATTGATTTGGCAAAATCCGGGGCGATGTAGCTAGTAATCGTTTTTTACAATGGTCACATGCGATGTGTTGTCGGATATTTTTATGCCGGGTTAATAAATTAAAAATAGTTAAAATTTATTAGTTAGGGAATTGTAAAGAAAATAAAAATTACCTAGAATCAAAAATGAGAAGCGCTTCAGATATTGATTCTTGTTATTTTTAGTCGTTGAAGCAATATCTGAAGGCTAAATTAAGGATTATTTTTAGTATTATTTCACCTTGGAGTACCAACTCTATACGCTAGTGCTAGCCCCTTCGTGCATTAGCATCAAGGTGCTTTAATTGCCAATAGAATCAATCGGATTCATCACTTCAGGCAGTTTCCTTAGATCTGCTTCCCTTGCCGTTGTTGTGTTTCCTTGCTGCGCAGATTAAGCGTAGAGTGCTTAATTAAAACTTAATCAGATTCACAATCTTTTAGTCAATTAGCAAAGCTTGTTTAAGTGTTTGTTTTTCAAGCTGTTACATAATTAAAAGTTATTTTTTTTACTTTAAGCGAATTCATCAAAATGCTCATGTTATGTTAAACTTGTCGGTTAACTTCTTCGGTGAGAGGCAGAAGCTGCGTTCACGATATTTTGCTGGATACGGTTAGTGCCGGGCGTGCAGGCTTACTGGTGTGTCGCTTGCTAACCTTTTGACATCTTGTTACTGTTTACGCTCGTACTTCAGGGCGGGGTGAAATTCCCCACCGGTGGTAGGGGACAGTTGATATTACCCAAGCCCACGAGCACTTTTGGCAAGCTGTCAAAAGGTTAGCAGATCTGGTCAAAATCCAGAGCCGACCGTTAAAGTCGGGATGAAAGAAGTCGTATAGGCAGTGTAAGAACAACCCTTGTGTTTTGGCTTAGGGTTGCTTTTTTAGTGGCTGCCTTTTCGCTTGCCCTGTCTTTTTAGTGTCAACGACAGGAAGACAGTTTTATGTTGGGTGTTTTTTCCATTTTTCTTGCCAGTGTCTTTTGGGCATTGGATACGCTGATCCGTTATCCTTTAATGCAAGCTGGTGTGCCTGCTTTGCAGATCGTTCTGTTTGAACATCTGTTTTTGGTCGCGGCTCTGTTTATTTACCTGACAAGTCGCCAGCAAACATGGCGTTTACCTTTGCGCGGTAATGGCTTAAATATTTTTATTATTGGTGGCCTAGGCTCAGCCATTGGCACATTGGCGTTTACTGCTGCCTTTTCTTACCATAATCCCAGTGTGGTGATTTTGTTGCAGAAATTACAACCATTAGTGGCAATTTTTGCAGCCCGTTGGATTTTGGGTGAGCGCTGGAATCGCTATTTTATGGTGTTTGCACTGCTGGGTATTAGCGGTGCTCTGCTCATGATGGGTGAAGATTTATTAGCCTTGGGCAAGCGACACACTTGGCAAGGTTATGGCGATGCGGCGATGGCTTGGCAGGGTTATGGACTGATTTTTGTCGCCGTGATTACCTGGGGTTTGGCAACAGTATTTGGTAAACGGCTGTTAAATAATGGGTATAACAACGGGCAAATTTTATTGGCTCGCTTTGGAGCAGCCTTATTAACGCTGGGCGTATTGGCTTTAGTGATACAACCTGGTGTCTTTATTGTCAAAAATGTACCGTTGGAAAAGATTGCAGCTCTGGCTCTGATTGCTGGCATTTTGGGCATGAGTATTTATTATTATGGTTTGAAACGTGTACCGGCACATGTGGCAACATTGGCTGAACTGTTTTTCCCCATTGCGGCGATCACCATCAATTACATTGCGTTTGGCGCAACGATCAGTTTTGTGCAGGCCATAGGAGCGGCCTTAATTACACTGGCTGCATTATTGGCACAGCGACAAGCATTGACCGATCAATTATTACAACATTTGCCCTCAGAATGCGGCGATCAGCGGGTGTATAGTCAGTGTTAACTTCTTTGGAATGGTCTGATGTGCTTTGTTTTATTAGCGCTGCACCAGCATCCTGATTACCCTTTGATTTTGGCGAGTAATCGTGATGAATTTTTTAATCGTTTGGCACAGCCTTTACGGGAATGGGATGACATGCGCGGTATTATTGGTGGGCGCGATATGCTGTCGGGTGGCTCATGGTTAGCCTTGAATTACCGTGAGCAGCGTCTTGCTTTGCTGACCAATGTGCGTAATTTGTACGATTCACGTTGCCAACAAACGGCTAAGCGCTCTCGCGGTTTATTGGTACGCGATAGTGTGAGCTCCCAGCAATCACCAGAGCAACATATATTAGCTGTGTTGGCTCAAGGTGATGATTATGCTGGTTTTAATTTATTAGCGGGACATTTTCCAGATGCGCTTTATTATGTGTCTAATCGTGGTGATGCGGGTTTGACCCTGTTAAAGTCGGGGTTTTATGGTTTGAGTAATGCCAGTCTGGATACACCTTGGCCTAAAGTGGTGCGAGGTAAAAACGCTTTTATGGAACAAGTGCAGCGTGGTGGTGAAATTGACACAAATGCGCTATATGAATTATTGGCGGATACACAAGTAGCCGCCGATACTGACTTGCCGGATACCGGTATAGGTTTGGAAAAAGAGCGTTATTTATCAGCCATGTTTATTAAAGCCAGTCATGATTTAGACCCTTTGCACACTTATGGAACACGCTGTTCCAGTATTGTGCTATTGCATAAAAGTGGTCACTTATGGTTTGGCGAGCGCACTTATCAGCCTGATGCTTATTTTACGGATAAAAGTTTTGCTGTTTCTTTAGTTTGAACAAACTGTTGCGCTGTTATGAGCCATAGCCTTGTCTAGTTTTCTTTGAGTCGGCTACTTTTGATAAGAAAAATTAATTCTATATTTAGTAAAAAAAGCCAGTTTTTAATGGAATAAAACGCTTTCTGTGTCAAGGTAGTCTAATTAGGAAACAAAGCGTTTGCACTGTATAAAGGGTGTGTTTGATTGACTTGTGGATATTAGGCATACACTAGCAGGAAGTGTGAGAATGAGCTGTGAAGCTAGGCTTGCATCCATACTTGTAAACTTTCACGGATAGGGTTCAGCCCGCGAGCCAGAGCCTGTCAACTGCTGTTAAGGGGTTAACAATGAGTATTTTCAAGCACTATCAGTCTCGCTACGAAACATTAAAAGAAGAAGAATTGTCGATCCAAGAATACCTTGAGCTTTGTAAAAATGACTCAATGGCCTATGCCACTGCGGCAGAACGCTTATTGTGGGCTATTGGCGAACCGGAACTGGTAGACACTTCTCGTGATCCGCGTTTGAGTCGAATTTTTTCTAATAAAGTCATTCGCCGCTATCCGACATTTTCCGAATTCTATGGCATGGAAGACAGCATTGAGCAAATGGTGTCTTTTCTACGTCATGCTGCCCAAGGTTTGGAAGAAAGTAAGCAAGTCTTGTATCTCTTGGGGCCGGTCGGTGGGGGTAAGTCTTCTTTAGCTGAGCGCCTCAAGGCTTTAATGGAAAAAGCACCGATTTATTGCATTAAAGGCTCGCCTGTCAATGAATCACCCTTAGGTTTATTTAATGCTGAGGAAGATGGTGCGATTCTGGAAGAGGATTATGGTATTCCTGTTCGCTACTTGCGTAACGTAATGTCGCCTTGGGCAGTCAAGCGTTTGCACGCATTCGGCGGGGACATTACTCAATTCCGTGTTGTCAAACGCTATCCATCGCGTTTGAATCAGATTGCCATTTCCAAGACGGAGCCAGGTGATGAAAATAATCAGGATATTTCATCTCTGGTGGGTAAGGTTGACATTCGTAAGTTGGAAGATTTTCCACAAAACGACCCCGATGCTTACAGCTATTCCGGCGGTTTGTGTCTGTCTAATCAGGGTTTGATGGAATTTGTGGAAATGTTTAAAGCACCTATCAAGGTGTTACATCCACTGCTTACTGCCACCCAGGAAGGTAATTACAATGGTACGGAAAGTATTGGCGCTATTCCATTTTCTGGCGTGATTCTGGCGCACTCGAATGAGTCAGAGTGGCAAAGTTTTAAAAATAATAAAAACAATGAAGCTTTTATTGATCGAGTGTCCATTGTCAAAGTGCCTTACTGCTTGCGAGTGACTGAAGAGATTAAGATTTACCAGAAACTGTTGGATAATAGCTCCCTGGCTGAGTCGCCTTGCGCGCCTGATACACTCAAAATGCTGGCACAGTTCATTATCTTGTCGCGCCTAAAAGCGTCTGAGAACTCTAATTTGTTCTCTAAAATGCGGGTGTATGATGGTGAAAATCTTAAAGACATTGATCCCAAGGCTAAAACCATTCAGGAATATCAGGATGCTGCTGGTGTAGACGAGGGCATGTCGGGCTTGTCAACGCGCTTTGCTTTTAAGATTCTTTCCAAGGTCTTTAATTTTGATGCGGTGGAAGTAGCAGCGGATCCTGTGCATTTAATGTATGTCTTGGAACGTCAGGTAGAAAAGGAGCAATTCCCCGCCGAAGCACAAGCACGTTATATCGGCTTTATTAAAGAATACTTGTCGCCACGCTATGTGGATTTTATTGGTAAAGAGATTCAGACAGCTTATCTGGAGTCTTATTCTGAGTATGGTCAGAACCTATTCGACCGCTATGTCACTTATGCTGATTTCTGGATTCAAGATCAGGAATACCGTGATCCTGAAACAGGCGATTTCTTGGATCGTTCTGCTTTGAATGCTGATCTGGAAAAAATTGAAAAGCCTGCGGGAATTAGTAATCCGAAAGACTTTCGCAATGAAATTGTTAACTTTGTTTTGCGGGCGCGCGCCAATAATAATGGTAAAAATCCCGTGTGGACGAGTTATGAAAAACTGCGCCGTGTGATTGAGCAGAAAATGTTTTCCAGTACCGAAGATTTGTTGCCGGTTATTTCTTACGGTGCCAAGTCCTCTGCTGAAGAACAGCGCAAGCACGATAATTTTGTTGAGCGTATGATGAAGCGTGGCTATACCGAAAAGCAGGTGCGCTTGTTAGCGGAGTGGTATTTGCGGGTGCGTAAGTCGCAGTAATAGATCGCCATTGCCTTTCGTCCCCTTGCGCTGAGGGGAAGCTGGGAAAAGGGGTAAAGGAGTAGCTATGGCTTATATTGTCGATCGTCGTCTGAATAGTAAAAATAAAAGTTTGGTGAATCGCCAGCGCTTTTTGAAGCGTTATCATCGTCAGATTCGTGAGGCGGTTTCGGATGCGGTCAATCGGCGTAATATTACTGACATGGAGCGTGGGGACAGCATTACCATCCCAAGGCGCGATATTTCCGAGCCTGTGTTCCGGCATGGTCGCGGTGGACAACGGGATATTGTGCATCCAGGTAACAAGGAATTTGTGCAAGGTGATCGGATTCAGCGGCCACCTTTTGGTGGCGGCGGCAGTGCTTCGGGCGAAGCTGCTGATTCTGGCGAAGGCATGGATGATTTTGTTTTCCAGATTTCGCAGCATGAATTTCTTGAATATTTGTTTGAAGATTTAGCTTTGCCCAATATGGTCAAGCGGCAATTATTGGGAAGTGACTCATTTGAAAATCGCCGTGCCGGTTACAGCGAGGTGGGTAATCCCAATCAATTAAATATTGTACGTACCATGCGCAGCGCACAGGCAAGACGTATTGCACTCAGCGGTAAAGCAAGACGACGACGGCGAGAAGTACTAGCTGAGCTAGCGGATTTGTCAGACTCAGATTTGTCAGCGTTAGAAACTGAGCGGCGTATTTTACTGGAAGCAGAATTGGCTAAGTTGAATGTGCGTTTACACGCCGTGCCTTTCTTGGATGATTTTGATCTGAAATACAATCTGCATGTCAAAGTTCCCATGCCATCACCTAAGGCGGTAATGTTTTGTGTCATGGATGTATCCGGCTCTATGACCCAGGATATTAAAGAAACCGCGAAGCGCTTCTTTTTTCTCCTGTATTTGTTCTTGCAAAAAAATTACGAAAAAATTGAACTGGTATTTATTCGACATCATACCCAAGCGCAGGAAGTGGATGAGGAAACCTTTTTCTATGCACGGGAAACAGGTGGCACGGTTGTGTCCAGTGCTTTGACGCTTCTGGCTAATATTATTGACAAGCGCTATTCACCTGATGAATGGAATATTTATTGTGCCCAAGCTTCCGATGGAGATAACTGGCAGGAAGACAATCAGCGTTGTTACAAAGTCTTAAACGATCGCATTTTACCCTTGGTGCAGTATTTCACTTATATTGAAATTGGTGATCGTGATCCACAAGGCTTATGGCGGCTGTATAAGCGTTTACAAAGCGATCATGCCGACCGTTTTGCCATACAGCGCGTGCGTGATAATGACGAAATTTATCCGGTATTCAGGGAATTGTTTAGCAAGACAATGGAAGCTTGATATGCGTGAAAAGAATTATATCTCGACCAGCTCCGAATGGACTTTTGACACTATCGAAGCCTATGATCGCGCGATTGCACGGATTGCTCATGATAAGTTCAAGTTGGACACTTATCCCAATCAGATTGAGATTATTCGCTCTGATCAAATGATGGATGCCTATGCCTCTATTGGTATGCCGGTTTTTTATAATCATTGGTCGTATGGCAAGCATTTTGTCAATATCGAACAAAATTATTCGCGCGGTCGTATGGGTCTGGCGTATGAGATTGTGATTAATTCCAATCCTTGTATTGCCTATTTAATGGAAGAAAATACCCTAACTATGCAAGCCTTGGTGATTGCACATGCCTGCTATGGGCATAATTCTTTTTTTAAAGGCAATTATTTGTTTCGCAGTTGGACGGATGCAGAGGCTATTGTTGATTATTTAGTATTTGCTAAGCATTACATTGCTGAATGTGAAGAGCGCTATGGTGTGGAAGCCGTTGAAGCCTTATTAGACTCCTGCCATGCACTGATGAATTATGGCGTGGATCGTTATAAACGTCCTGCACCTGTTTCTGCCACTAAGGAAGCACAACGTCAAAAAGAACGCGAATTATATATTCAGCAACATATTAATGACTTGTGGCGCACACTACCGCCTAGACATCGTGATGAGAGCGAGTCGCAGGATTTACGCCCGTTTCCAGCAGAGCCTCAAGAAAATATTCTGTATTTTATTGAAAAGAATGCACCGCTTTTGGAAAATTGGCAGCGTGAAATTGTGCGTATTGTACGTAAAACGGCACAGTATTTTTATCCACAGCGCCAGACTCAGGTCATGAATGAAGGTTGGGCAAGCTTTTGGCATTATACCCTTTTGAATGAAATGTATGACGAAGGACTGGTGAACGATGGTTTTATGATGGAGTTTCTGTCTTCACATACTAATGTTGTGATGCAGCCTGATTTTGACAGTCGCTATTATTCGGGTATTAACCCTTATGCTTTGGGTTTTGCCATGATGCGGGATATACGTCGTATTTGCGAAAAGCCTACTGAAGAAGATAAGCGTTGGTTTCCTGATATTGCAGGTTCTGATTGGATAAAAACGCTGGATTACCTTATGCGTAATTATCGGGATGAAAGTTTTATACTGCAATTTATGTCACCTAAAATCATGCGCGATTTTCATTTTTTCGCACTTCAAGATGATGATCGTCGCAATGCGATTGATGTGACCGCAATACACAATGATGAAGGTTATCGTTTGCTGCGTGAAACGCTATCGCAGCAATATAATCTCAGCGCACAAGAACCCGATATACAAGTAGAAATGGCCAATATTCGTGGTGATCGCTCATTAAGCTTGCATCATCGCATGCACAATCGGCGCCCGCTGAGCAACAATAGCTATGAAATGTTGCGGCATATTCATCGGCTATGGGCTTATGACGTACATTTGCACTCGGTTGAATCCGATGGCAGACGGGTACGCAGCTACCATTTGCAAACAGATAGGACTTTAGCTTGAGGGCTAAACCTTTGCCCGCCCTATGCCCTAAGTACTTATACTTACTAGTCTAGTGCTAGTGCGCGTCCAACCCGTGAAGCGAGTGGCCTTTGCAAAACTTTGGAAATAAATGCACCGGCTGCGAGCACCTTGTCTAACTCAACGCCTGTACTTATGCCCATGCCGTGTAGCATATAGAGCACATCTTCAGTAGCCACATTACCGCTTGCGCCTTTGGCATATGGGCAGCCTCCTAAGCCAGCGACGGAGCTGTCAATAACGGCAATACCTTTTTGTAAAACGGCAAATAAGTTGGCCAGCCCTTGTCCATAGGTGTCGTGAAAATGTGCCGCTAGTGCAGTTACTGGAACACGCTCTCTGACATGATCAATCAATAGTTGTGCTTTAAGCGCGGTACCTGTGCCAATCGTATCGCCGAGAGAAACTTCATAGCAGCCATTTTCATACAAATGACCTGCGACGCTGCTCACAATGCGAGGCGAGATTTCACCTTCATAAGGACAGCCTAAGACGCAGGACACATAACCTCTGACTTTAATGCCATTATCACGCGCTAGCAGCATGACATCATCATAACGTGCTAGGCTTTCTGCAATAGTGCAGTGAATATTTTTCTGCGTGAAGGCTTCTGAGGCGGCAGCAAACACAGCAATTTCCTTGACTCCAGCCGCTAGTGCTGCTTCCATGCCTTTGAGATTGGGAACGAGCATAGGGTAGGCCACGCCAGCTTGCTTGTCGATGGCGCTATAGACATCGGCACTATTAGCCATTTGCGGTACCCATTTGGGGGAAACAAAACTACCCGCCTCTATCATGCGCAAACCACTGGCGCTGAGGCGATTAATCAGCGCTACTTTGTCTGCAACACTGATGGGATAGGGCTCATTCTGCAAACCATCTCTGGGGCCAACCTCGACGATTTTCACCTGACTGGGTATATTCATAGCCCTTTACTCCAAACTTAATAAGACATCGCCATCCTGTACTTGATCACCTTCTGCAAAATAAATGGCCGTTACGGTGCCATCTGTAGGAGCAGTAATAGTATTTTCCATTTTCATCGCTAGCATGACCATTAGCGCATCACCTGCTTTGACGGTGACACCTTCGCTAACCAGTAAGGAGACAATAGTACCAGGCATTTGTGCTGTAAGATTGCCAGCGCTGACTTCGTTGGCTTCCAAGCCTGCATGTGGGTCTATCAGGTGGAGCTTCCAGTTTTGACCTGCATACAATAGGTGTAAATCTTGCCCTTGTTGAACGGCTGAGAGCGTCAAGCGTTTCCCATTAACACTAGCATAGAGCTGTTGCTCAGCTTGCAGCGTGCCGGTCACTTGATACTGACCTGAGGGCAAGTCCAGCAAAAAACCGTCCTCTTGGAAATGTGCAGTGACATGATAGTCTTGTTCACCGATTTGCCATTCCATGAGGTGTACACGCTCCATGCCCGATTGCCAGCCATCTGCTATCCCCCAAGGTGACCAAGGATCCAAGGTGGCTTGCTGTGCCAGTTGGGTTTGTTGGCGAATCGTCAATAATTGGTGCAAACAGGCTAATGCTAATATTTCTGCTGGCAAATCGGCTGTGGGTGGAAAGAGGTCGTCCTGATACTGGTCAATAAAGCCGGTATCGAAACTACCATTAGCAAAATTATCTAGCTGGGTCAGTGTGCTTAAAAAATTCAGATTAGTATTCACGCCTACAATACGATACTGATTGAGTGCAGTACGCAAGCGACTCAGTGCTTGTTGGCGGTTTTCATCCCAGACGATGAGCTTGGCAATCATGGGATCGTAATACTGACTGACGGTATCGCCTTGTAAAACACCCGTATCGACTCTGACATGCTGTGAAGCGGCGGGTGCTTGTAAGTAAGTCAGTGTACCTGTAGAGGGTAAAAAGCCCCGTTCTGGTGTTTCAGCATAAACGCGCGCTTCAAAAGCATGCCCCTTGATTTGTAAGTCTGTTTGTTTCAACGGTAATGGTTCACCCGCTGCGACGCGCAGTTGCCATTCGACTAAATCTTGGCCGCTAATCATTTCAGTAACAGGATGCTCTACTTGCAAGCGAGTATTCATTTCCATAAAGAAAAATTCACCGCTTTGATCCAGTAGAAACTCCACCGTACCTGCACCAACATAAGCAATTGCGCGGGCGGCATCCGTTGCGGCCTTGCCCATGCGCTCGCGCAAGTCAGCCGTCATACCAGGAGCAGGTGCTTCTTCTATGACTTTCTGGTGGCGACGTTGTACTGAACAGTCCCGCTCAAACAGATGAATAACTTGGCCTTGTGTGTCAGCAAATACCTGCATTTCGATGTGGCGTGGTTTAAGTAGGTAGCGCTCTATCAAGACTTTATCATCGCCAAAAGAGGCCGCAGCCTCGCGTTGTGCGGAAGCTAAAGCCGCATCAAATGCTGCAAAGTTCTCAACCACACGCATACCTTTACCGCCACCGCCAGCACTGGCTTTGATAAGTTGCGGATAGCCTATGCGCTGCGATTGTTCACGCAATAGTTCAAGCGATTGTTCATCGCCATGATAGCCTGGCACTAATGGCACTCCGGCGGCGCTCATGAGACGTTTGGCTTCACTTTTGGAACCCATCGCTACAATGGCAGCAATAGGAGGGCCGACAAAAACAATACCCGCCGCTTGGCAGGCTCGGGCAAATTCAGCATTTTCAGATAAAAAGCCATAGCCAGGGTGAATGGCCTGTGCTCCCGCTTGCTGGGCAAGCTCTAGGATGAGCGGATAGTTTAGGTAGCTTTCGCTAGCCGGTGCGGGGCCAATGTAATAAGCCTCATCGCAACTTTTGACATGCAGTGCATTAGCGTCGGCGCTGGAATAAATGGCAATAGTCTTAATTCCCATACGCTTGGCGCTACGCGCAATGCGGCAGGCTATTTCACCACGATTAGCTATCAATAGGCTGTCAAACATACTTATTCCTCTTTGTCTGGCGTGTCCGGCTTGTCCGCTTCGACCCAACTGACCCAATTGGGCGTGCGCTTTTCCAAAAAGGCATTTAAACCTTCGCGGCCTTCTGCACTAGCACGCAGGTGACTGATACGTTTGGCTGTTTCTGCGATCAGTGCTGGATCTAATGCTTGTTCACTCACGCTTGCGATTAATTGTTTGGCGGCATGCAAAGCTTGCGGGCCACCGAGGAGCAAATGATTGACTATCGCCGCTAATCTTTTTTCCAATAAAGCTTCACTAGCGGCTAACTCATGGATTAGACCTAAACGTAGCGCTTCTGCGGCTGAGAAGCGTTCTGCGGTGAGAAAATAGCGTTGTGCAGCCCGCACACCTATAGCGCGCACGACATACGGCGAAATGACGGCAGGAATCAAGCCTAGGCGCACCTCTGATAGACTGAAACGAGCATCAGCACTAGCCAGTGCCATATCACAACAGGCGACCAGCCCTACGCCTCCCCCAAAAGCAGCGCCTTGTACTACTGCAATAGTCGGTGCGGGAAAGTCATGTAAGCATTGCATGAGCTTGGCGAGTTGTAAGGCATCAGCATGATTTTGCTCCGTCGTATAATCGGCCATGCGGTGCATCCAGTTTAAGTCCGCACCGGCTGAAAAGCTTTTGCCATTGGCGCGTAACAATAACACGCGCAAGTTTGGCTGTTCAGCCAGTTGCGCTAGCTGTTGTATCAAAGCTGCAATCAGGCTGTCATCAAAAGCATTATGCTTGTCAGGGCGATTCAAGGTGAGCGTAGCCACACCTCGTTGATCTTGCGCTACGAGTAAAGCATTCGACTTGGATTTTTGCATAAACCTACATCCTGAAAACACCAAAACGGGTGGTTTCCACAGGTGCATTGAGCGCTGTGGATAAGCCCAGCCCTAATACACGGCGTGTATCTACTGGATCAATAATGCCATCGTCCCACAAACGGGCACTGGCATAATAGGGGTGTCCTTGTTCCTCGTACTGATTACGAATGGGCTGCTTGAATTGCTCTTCTTCAGCCTCACTCCAGTCTTCACCTTGTAAAGCTTTGGCATCGCGGCGCACTTGTGCCAAAACACTGGCTGCTTGATCGCCTCCCATGACCGAGATACGGGTATTCGGCCACATCCACAAGAACCTCCCACCATAAGCACGGCCACACATAGCATAGTTGCCAGCGCCAAAACTACCTCCTACAACCACCGTCAGTTTAGGCACTTTGGCACTTGCTACGGCTGTCACCATTTTGGCACCATCCCGAGCAATACCACCGTGTTCGTATTTCCTGCCCACCATAAAGCCCGTAATATTTTGCAAAAAAACTAATGGAATGCCGCGTTGACAGCAGAGCTCCACAAAGTGTGCACCTTTGAGCGCAGCTTCAGAGAATAAGATGCCATTATTGGCAATAATACCAACCGGATAACCATAAATATGTGCAAAGCCACAGATCAAGGTGCTGCCGTATAATTTTTTGAATTCATCAAAGTCACTGCCGTCTACAATACGCGCGATTAGCTCACGAATATCATAGGGCTTACGTAAATCAGTCGGTACAAGACCGTATAAATCTTCAGCCGGATACAAGGGTTCACGCGGGGCTTGCAGTTGCACAGAAGGCTGTTTGACGCGGTTCAAATGACTTACCACTTGCCGTGCCATGCCAAGAGCGTGGGTATCATTGAAAGCATAATAATCTGTTACGCCCGAAATGCGCGAATGCACGTCTGCACCACCCAGCTCTTCGGCAGTGACCACCTCGCCAGTCGCGGCTTTAACCAATGGCGGCCCTCCGAGAAAAATCGTTCCCTGTTCCTTAACAATAATGCTTTGATCAGACATGGCAGGTACATAAGCCCCACCGGCTGTGCAAGAACCCATGACAACGGCAATTTGTGGAATGCCTTGTGCGGATAGATTGGCTTGGTTGTAAAAAATACGTCCAAAGTGCTCACGATCAGGAAAGACTTCATCTTGGCTGGGTAGGTGTGCACCGCCTGAGTCGACCAAATAAATACAGGGTAAATGGTTTTCGGCTGCAATGCTTTGGGCGCGTAAGTGCTTTTTGACCGTTAGTGGATAATAAGTGCCACCTTTGACCGTAGAGTCATTGGCAATAATCATGCACTCCTGCCCACTGATTCGGCCAATGCCTGCTAAAATGCCAGCAGCTGGCACTTCATCATCGTACATGCCAAAAGCAGCCAGCGGTGCAATCTCCAAAAAAGGGGAAGCGGCATCTAGCAATACACGAATGCGCTCACGTGGCAGTAACTTACCTCGGGCTATATGTTTCTGGCGGGCTTTTTCACTGCCGCCTTGTGCAATAAGAGCAAGCTTTGTACGCAAGTCTGCCACTAATGCTTGCATGGCAGTGCGATTTGCTTGGAATTCAGCACTACGTGGATTAACAGAAGTACTTAGTTGGCTCATGATTAAGCATGCCTAGCAATGGATAACGGGATAGTGTGATTTTCGGATGATAGTTAACGTTTACGTAAACGTCAATATTAATAGAAATACAACACAATCAGCAGTAGTTTGCGGTAATTTTTGTGTTCGGGGAAAATTTGACGCATAGCAAGGAAATGTGTGTCAGTGTGGAAAAATTGATTTTTCGCAATTTGACCGCTATTACGATAGGTCTAAAATTGGGCTGGGTCATTAAACTGAAAAAATATACGGAGATCAATGTCAAATGAGCAATTTCTTTTCCAGTTTTGAAGGCATTTTGACCATGTCTGTTATTACCATTGTTTTCATTCTTGCCATGATGGTTTACATGGGTTGGAAATTTTTCAAATTATCGGCCAGCAAGCCGCAGCCTGGCGAAAAGACCTGGTGAAGAAGATGGGTTTACTGGCTGCTTGAGCGGCAGGCTCGCGGGATCAATTGGACTTTAGAGCTGGCATCAATGGCTTCACTCCATAACAGCACAGGTGTATTGCTACCAAAAGGCTCGTCATAATCCAGCCAGTAAACAATACGGGGCGCTTTTTGTTCGGTGTGGTGTGCGTCATAACCTAGGTAGCGTATATATTCGCTGTGGCGTTTGGCTTTGGCTAACTGATCAAAAAAGCCTAGCGAAATAGCATTGCGGTAAGGGCCGTCTTCAATAAGGGTATATTGATTGACATCAAACCGCCCCATATCGGTAATCACTTGTTCTGCCTCGGCGCGGCTAGGTAGTGGGGGGATGTAAACCAAGTAATTCAGTGTTTCCATAGTACGCAGGGAGCGCATTTGTACCGCTAGTCCATAGTTACGAATGCGTGCCATCACCAGTTGGGCAGAGCGTTCACTAATATAAGGTCCCAGTGTGTAACAGCTACTGGCTGAGCCGTTGCGGCTGCTATAAGCGGCAGGGGCTACATCTTCGGCGATTTGTAAAGCGGGAATACCGTCTTCGGTGAGTGGAATGCTTTGCCTTGCATGCAGTACTGGCGCGAGTAGATTGAGTGCCAACAAGCTAATATTTAATAAAGATAGAATAATCAGGAGAGGGTACATGAACGGATCTTTTCCTGTTTGGCGACATAATGCAAACCATCCATTAAAGCATCTGGTCGCAAGCGTGCATTAATCTCTAATAAGTTGTATAAGCGTTCAGCGTCTCCACCACATAAAATAACTTGTGTCTCTTCTGCCAGCTCCCTCTGCATACGTTGACAAATACCTTGTACGGCTTGTGCCAGTCCTTGTAAGCAACCACTGCCCATCGCTTGACGGGTGTTGTTGGCGAATAAGGTAATAGGTTCTAGCAGGGGTTCAATCATGTGACGGGCTTCTGTTCTTTGGCTTAAAGCATCGCACATTAATGCTAAGCCAGGCAGGATTAAACCTCCTTGGTGCTCGCCATTACGCTTAATGGCATCGATGGTGAGTGCTGTACCGCTGTCCACAATAATGGCAGCTTGGTCAACAGCTAACTGTCGAGTCGCTAGCAAGCCAACAAAACGATCAGCACCAAAATGAGCAGGATTAGGATAGGCCAAGCGAATACCATAAGCGGTACTCTGACTGTTAACTACGATTAAGTCACAGCCTTGCTGTTGGCATAAGGTATGAACAGCTTCAGTAAATGCCTCACCCAATACATGCACCAAAATTAATTGTTGCACAGGGTCATGGTCTTGTAAAAGTTGGTGTAGGTGGAATAAAGCAGCCTCAGAAGCCGCTTGTGTTCCATGTGCAATGGTTTGCTGGGGGGTACGTATGCCATTGTCTGCATTGTCTAGCCATGACCATTTTAGTCGGGAATTACCAATGTCGCTTAAAAGTATCGTCACTGCATGTATCTTACTGAAATATCGGCTGAAGAATAGCTTTGCAAACGGCCATCATTGAGCCTGACCTGCAAACGCCCCTGTTCATCTAGCCCAATAGTTGTTCCCTGCAATAATTCAGTGCCTGTATCGATATTAACTGGACGTTGGTACAGCAAGTCCCAAGTATGCCACTCTGTTAAAAAAGCCTGACGATTGAATTGCGGAAATTCGCTAAGGGCTGTGAGTAAGTGTCCCAGTATAATGGCAATTAATCGGTTACGGTCTACCGTTTGTCCTAAAAGACTGTTTAAATCACACCAAGCTTGATTGATGTGGACTGGATTTTCTTCTGAGTCAGCCGCATGCGGGCAAATATTCATCCCAAAGCTGACGATCACTTGTTGTACGGGTTGCGCAGTTTGCAATAAGATGCCACACAGCTTGCGTCCATTGTGATGAATATCATTAGGCCATTTTAAGCCATGTCCGCTTAAACCATAATCTGCCAAGCCCTTAGCAACGGCAACTCCCGTCACCAGCCCCAACCAGCTATAATGCGGCGGTATGCTGTCAAAGCACCAACGCAGTGAGAACAGTATATTGCCCGGAGGCGAGTGCCAACTGCGTCCACGCCGCCCGCGTCCTGCGGTTTGCTTTTCAGCTAGGCATAATTCGCGGCAAGCCTGTTCCTGCTTTAATAACCATTCACTGGTGGAGTCAATGGTTTCAAAAATATGAATATGTTTTAGCAATCCCTGTAAAGGGTCAGGCAAGGCATTGCGAATGCTGGCAGCATCTAAGGGTATAATAACAGCGTGCGACATGATGAGCTTTGTACACTATCGGGGGGCTAATTGTACAGGCAAGCAAGGCGGCTGTCCCGTACGAGACAGCGCTGGTTTGACTAAAGTGCATAGTGTATAAAGTGTATTTAGGCCGTTTTTTGCCAAGTATCGCGTAAACCAATAACGCGATTAAAAACAGGTTTTTCTGTTGTGGAATCTTTGCTGTCCGCCACAAAATAACCTTCCCGTTCAAACTGATAACGCTCCTCCTGATTGGCTTTGGCGAGGCTCGCTTCTGCCTTGCAGCCATTAAGGATGACGAGGCTTGCTGGATTAATAGCGTCTAGGAAGTTTTTACCACCGGCATCGGGAGCAACATCGGTGAATAAGCGATCATAAAGCCTGACTTCACAGTCAATATGTTGTGTGCCATCTACCCAGTGGATAACCCCTTTAGGTTTTATGCCATCAGCGGGATCTTTACCCAGTGTGTCTGCAATAACCTGTGCTTTGACTTCGATAATCTGGCCGTCTGCATTTTTAATGGCTTCCTCCGCTTCAATCACATAAGCATTACGCAGGCGCACTCGTTTGCCCAATACTAGGCGTTTATATTGTTTATTAGCGCTTTCTCGAAAATCCGCTTGGTCAATATAAAGCGTCTGGCTGAATGGCAGTTCCCGCGTACCCATTGCTTCGCGTTGGGGGTGGATAGGGGCGTGCATGGTTTCGGTTTGATCATCTGGATAATTGGTTAAAGTAACTTTAAGTGGGTGCAGTACACACATGGTACGTGGTGCAATGGCATTCAGATCTTCACGTATCGCATATTCCAGCATGCCAATATCGGCCACACCTTCTACTTTGGTAACACCCGCCATTTCACAGAAATCACGAATTGCTTTGGGCGTAAAGCCACGGCGACGCATTCCAGATATAGTCGGCATGCGCGGATCATCCCAGCCATCAACATGCTTTTCATCTACTAATTGTTTCAGCTTACGCTTGCTAGTGACGGTGTAATTGACATTCAGGCGTGAAAATTCATATTGATGTGGTTTAGCCGGAACTGGCAGATTTTCAATAAACCATTCATACAAAGGGCGATGATCTGCAAATTCCAAGGTGCAAATGGAGTGCGTAATGCCTTCAATAGCATCACTTTGACCATGGGTGTAATCGTAAGAAGGGTAAATACACCATTTATCACCTGTCTGATGATGATGTGCATGTTTAATACGGTATAGCACGGGGTCGCGCAGATTGATATTCGGTGAAGCCATATCAATTTTGGCGCGTAGCGAACGCACACCATTTGGGAATTCCCCTGCACGCATGCGTTCAAACAAGTCGAGATTTTCCTCGATTGAACGATGGCGGTAAGGGCTTTCTTTGCCTGGCTCGGTCAATGTACCACGATAGGCACGCATTTCTTCTGCACTCAGGTCGCAGACAAAGGCTTTACCTTCTTTAATCAAATGCAGCGCCCACTCATATAATTGCTCGAAATAATCCGAGGCATAATGAATGTCTCCCGCCCACTGATAGCCTAACCATTGCACATCTTGTTTAATGGCATTGACATATTCTTCGTTTTCTTTTTCAGGATTGGTATCGTCAAAGCGCAAATTGCATTGACCATTATAGTTTTCGGCTAGCCCAAAATTGATCCAGATCGATTTGGCATGACCGATGTGTAAATAACCATTAGGTTCAGGCGGAAAACGGGTACGGATACAGTCTACTTTGCCATTGGCAAGATCATCTTTGACAATACGTTCAATAAAGTTTAAGGGTTTGGCTGTTTCAGTCATGGAAGCTTCTTTTTTCATTAATAGCAATAGATAAATTAGACTATTTAGACTTCAGGATGTCCAGCATCAGGCGGTGATTACCCGCAAACAGCTTCTGTATGGTCGGCTTTACTCAGGCTTTACTCAATAAGTCCATTGGATTACGATGTTTTTACTATTAATTATTCTGAGGTAGTGATTAGCTGATTCATGTGAGTGCTCCTTATACTTTAAACATTATTGGCGCAGGGCAGGTGGGTCAAGTGCTGGGCAAACTTTGGCAAGCACAGGGCAGTGTACAGGTGCAAGCCGTTGTCAATCGTTCTGTCAACAGTGCTGAGCTTGCTGTGGGATTTGTAGGAGCGGGTAAAGCATTAACGAGTATTAATCAACTATCGCGCGCCGATTTAATATTATTAGGCTGCGCTGATGATGCTTTGGCACAATGTATTCGGCAGTTAGCAGCCGCTTCGCCGGATTTAGAAGGCTGTATTATCTTTCATTGTAGCGGTGCGCTCTCTTCACAGTGTTTGCAAATTTTGCAGGCTCGAGGAGCGCACATTGCTAGCCTGCATCCCGTGAAAAGCTTTGCTGACAAACAACAAGCTTATGCTGGTTTTGCAGGGACTTATTGTGGTTTAGAGGGCGATATAGCAGCCATCACTGTGCTGGAAACGTTATTAATAGCGATTGGCGGCAAACCTTTTGTGCTCAAGGCTGAGCAAAAGCGCTTATATCATGCTGCCAGTGTTATGGCTTGTAATTATCTGGTGGCTTTGCAATCCATCAGTGTAAAACTATTGGCTGAATCCGGTGTGGATGAGCAACTGGCAATGCAAATTTTGCAGCCGCTGGTCAGTAATACCATCGATAATGTTTTTCGACTAGGGCTCGTAAAAGCGCTTACTGGACCCATTGCACGCGGGGATGTGCAAACTGTGCAAGCGCAATTGACCGCAATGCAGGATTGGTATCCACCCTATGCTGATATTTATCGCTTATTGGGGCAGGAAGCTTGGCTATTAGCAAAACAGCAAGCTAAGGCTGATGAGCAAGCATTGCAGCACTTGGCAGAGCTGCTGGCTAATCCGCCGCCAACAGGGCATGACACAAATCGTTTGTAATAGATAAGTGTAACCTTTGCTCAGTTTCCAGATACTGTGGCAAGGGATTGCATTCAATAAAATAATAATGGTCTTCTTGAGTACGTCTTAATACTAGACTATTGAATTTTAATCCCAGTAAAGCAGCGGCACGACGGCATTGCAATTGCACGCTTTTGGGTAGCATGGTTTCTAGGTATTGTACTTGCCCCTTATCATGTTGTTGCCGCACAATCATATAGCTGGCGATGACCTTGCCGTTTACCATTATGACCCTAATGTCATCTCCCCGAATGCGCCGTTGTACAATCGCTGGAGGAAAAGATCTCGCTTGCAACAGGCCGCTGGCTAATAATTGATTGGCAGATAAAGCGGGAGAGGCGCTCGCGGCTGGTTTAATCGTGCAGTCACCGTAATGATTGATAAATTGCTTTACATAAATAGCATCATTGGAAAACAAGGTTGGCGGCGTGCGTGCACCGGAGAGCTGTAACATGCGCATTTGGTAAGGCCAGTGATGTGCCATCGAAACCTGTGCGCTTGGATTGAACATAGGTACACCCGCATGTTCGTAATTGAGTAATAAGCTATGTAATGCTTCGCTGAAGTGGCGTTGTACGCTGTGGTGCTGTACCCAGTCTTGCCATAATAAGCGTTGCCCGGGGGCTTGCATGAACGTTTCCTTGCCCGGCGTATCAGGAATACGTGTAGCGAGTAAAATAGCACTGATCTGTCCTGGGCTGATATTGGTTTTCCCCAAAAATACTTTGTCGCCATCCCAGGCAAAATGGCCAAAGCTGCCCGGTGTTGAGCTGCTGTGCGGTTCCAATACCATGACATTGACACCAAAACGCTCTAGTGTTTGGATTTGTAATGCTGTTTGTTCATGCGAAAGGTAGCCAACAACCAGAATCGTTTTAGTTTTCATAGCTTATGATCAATTCCTGAGGTGCAGAGTCAAAAATGTCCTTTTGGAATTTAAACGATTACGCTGGGTGTGAGTGAAGCAAGCGAGGTATGAGTGGCATAGCTATAACGATGAGGCTGAAATAAAATGGGGGTGAGTGTTTTTTTTATCGGTTTATTCTGGAAGAGAATCTAGTGTAAAGTATAAAAAGGAAGCCAGATACCCTTGATAACGTGAGGAGAGTACGCTTTTGATTGGAGGAGGAATCATGTTTTTCTCAGGTATCTGACTTCCTGACTCACTTTTTACTCGTTTCCATCAGGAAACGGCTTCATTCTATCATTTTATCCTTACTCCAAGCTGAGCGAGAATGTGCTTAGTCCATTTTCAACGCCAGAAAACGCGCTGAACCTTTACGATGTACCAAAACGGCAATATATTTACCGCTTGGCAACGCTTTTGCCATAGTTTGCAATTGCTCAGGCGAACTGACCTTTTTGCCATTTAACAGTGTAATAACATCCCCACCCATAACCCCCGCTTTGCGCGCTGGCTCGCCTGTGACCCTTTCGACCAACACACCCTCATCCTCATTTAGCGACATCGCCTCACGCGAAACAGCATCCAAAGGTGCTAGCTGCATGCCCAGTATTTCAGGCTTGCTCTCGGGCTGTGACAAAGTCTGCTGAGGCAAGAGCGATTGCGTTATAACACTATCCTCAGTAGGGCGCTCGCCCATGACAAAATCTATTTCTTGACGTTCACGCTGACGCACCACGCCAAGCTTAACTTTGGTGCCGGGCGGGATAACACCGACCATGGCAGGTAGTGCATCCATATTATCTACGGATTTACCATTCACACTGACAATCACATCACCTTCAGACAATTTGCCTACCGCTGGTCCATCGGGTAATACTTGGGTAACTAGTGCGCCAGAAGGTGTCAACATACCAAATGAACTTGCCAAAGTTTGATCTACGCTTTGAATCGATACACCAATCCAACCCCGCGACACTTTACCTGAAGTTTTTAATTGATTAATCACTGTCATGGCTACATCAATCGGAATCGCAAAAGACAAGCCCATAAAACCACCTGAGCGACTGTAAATTTGCGAATTAATGCCAATCACTTCACCATCCAGATTAAATAAAGGTCCCCCTGAATTACCCGGATTAATCGCTACATCCGTTTGGATAAAAGGCACATAAGCGTCCTGTCGGGACAGACTACGGCCTGTAGCGCTAATAATGCCTGATGTCGCACTGGACTCAAAACCAAAGGGCGAACCAATTGCCAAAACCCATTCACCGACGCGCAAATTGGCTGAAGACCCTATTTTCAAGGTTGGCAAAGTACTCGCTTCAATTTTCAGCACAGCCAGATCACTGCGCACGTCGCTACCCACTAACTTAGCGTTAAACTCACGTCGATCGCTCAGTTTAACAATGATTTCATCCGCATTCTCGACCACATGATGATTAGTGACAATATAGCCATCTTCAGACAATATAAAACCAGAACCACGCGCATCATTATCGAAATTAAACGGTGTATTATCAGGATCAAGATCGAAGAAATGCTTCATCAAATCATCTAATAATTGATCTGTACCTGGTGAGCGATAACGATCAGGAATCATCTGCTTGGCAGATACTTTCTGAGTAGCGTGGATATTAACCACACCCGGGGCGGTTGCTTCCACTAGCGCAGCAAAATCGGGAAGATTGGGGCGAGCCTGAACGGCTGTGCCAGCCAATAAAACCATCATTAGCAAGATTAAGACACGGCCAAAAACAGATAATCGCTGGAACAAAACAGGCATCGCAATGCGTCCTCCTGAAATTAAACATGCTCCTTACAATGGCGACTAGTCGACACTTTATCAAGTTTTCTTTGCAGGATTGCGATAAAAAGTAGAATGCTGCAAAGACAAGCATGTTGTTGATGAAATTCCGGGGGCTTACAAGGATATTAATGTCGTTATGCAAAATCAAAGCGACTTGCTTGAAATTGTCCATACGTTGAAACAAGTCATTTGTGTGCAAGGTTAATATTAGGAGAAGCGCTTATGGCAAAGAAAACGCGGCGTGCCCGCATTAATCCAATCGTAACCGCACCCATCCTGCGCAAGGGCGGTGTGCATGAAAAAAGCCAGTCTGCTAAACGGCAAGAAGGCAAACGCCAATTACGCAAACTCGTTGATAAGGCAGGAGCCGATTTCGGCTCCGCCGATTATGCTAGTGCAGGACTTCTTTAAAAGCTAAAAAAATACTTTACAAACTGTATACAAGCTGTAAGTTTGTATCGTAATGAGAAGGCTCACCCCGGAGGAGATCACTATGCCTTGCTACGCCATTGATAATATTCGTCCTGTTGTACATCCTGATGCTTATGTACACCCTAGCGCCGTTTTAATTGGTGATGTCATCATAGAATCAGACTGTTATGTAGGGCCAAGCGCGGTGATGCGTGGGGATTTTGGGCGACTGATTCTGCACAGGGGAGCTAATTTGCAAGATACCTGTGTCATACACGGATTCCCCGGAACAGACACCATAGTAGAAGAAGACGGCCATATTGGACACGGTGCGATCTTGCATGGCTGTCACATTGGGCGCAATGCACTTGTTGGTATGAATAGCGTCATTATGGACAATGCACGGATTGGCGAAGCTTGCATTATTGCCGCCATGAGTTTTGTCAAGGCCAATATGGACATACCTGCAAGGCACTTGGCTGCGGGTACACCAGCGCGTATTTTGCGCGAATTAAAAGAGGAAGAAATAACTTGGAAAGCATCTGGCACTTACGCTTATCAACAATTGGCTAAACGCAGTGCGGCCAGCATGGTAGAAACATTGCCGCTTACCGCCGTTGAAGAGAATCGCCAACGTATTAAAATAGAGGATTTGGTTCCTTTGTATCAACTCAAGCAACAAGAGAAATAGGGCTAAATGCGCCCACTACATACGCTGCAATCAGCACGCTTCGCTAATTGCACGCTTGTCCACTCCAAATGCAAAGCATCAAACAACATGACGCGCCCTATCAAATCACTGCCTACACCCGTTAATAGTTTTAAGGTCTCCAAAGCCTGCATGCTGCCCATGACTCCTAATAGGGGGCCTATGACACCATTTTCACTACAGGTTTGTGGAATACTGCTGACATTGCCATAAAAACAGGCATAACAAGGGCTATCTGGCTGACGACTATCAAACACACTGATTTGCCCCTCCCAGCGAATCGCGGCGGCAGACACCAAGGGTTTTTGCAAAGCAACACAAGCACGGTTAATCATAAGACGGGTTTGCCATTGATCCGTACAGTCTACCACCACATCGACTTGAGTCACTTGCTCATGCAGGCTGTCTTCTGTCAACATCGTTTCTACTAAAGATAACTGCACTTCCGGGTTTAAAGCGCTTAAACGCTCAGCGGCTGACTTGACTTTAGCCACACCTAAATGCGCTGTGCTATGAATAATTTGCCTTTGTAAATTACTGCAATCGACTTGATCGCCATCAGCTAATACCAAATGTCCTACACCAGCAGCGGCTAAATAGAGTGCGACCGGCGAACCTAAGCCGCCTAGTCCAATAATCAAGGCACGAGACTCCAGCAAGCGTGCTTGAGCCGTGACATCCAGTTGCGGCAACATAATCTGGCGGCTATAACGCAATAGCTGTTCGTCGCTTAATGTTAACATGGCTCTGACCTCACCAGTTAAGCACTTGTACTTGCACTCGGTCGCCAGGTTCTATTGTCTCAGCGGCTTCAGGTAGAATAATCAAGCCATTGGAGCGGCTCATAGAGCTTAAAATACCCGAGCCTTGATGGCCTGTTTTTTCCACGACCCAATGACCCTCCTCTTGCCTTACAATACCGCGCTGAAACTCAGTACGTCCCGGACGTTTTTTCAGCCGACTTAAACAAATAGCCTCTATTAACAAAGCTTGATGTGATGTGCCTGTTTCTCCGGCCATTTTTTGCAAGGCAGGTTGAACTAACTGTAAAAAAGTAACCATGACGGCAACCGGATTACCGGGTAAACCAAAAAATTGTGCCTTGCCTAATTGTCCAAAAGCTAATGGACGACCGGGTTTTATGGCCACTTTCCAGAAATTGACCTTTCCTAAGTGATTCAAAAGTGCCTTAATATAATCAGCTTCCCCCACAGACACACCACCAGAAGTAATGACTACATCCGCCACTTCAGCCGCTTGTTGCAAGGTAGTTTCCAGCAAGGCAGGCTCATCCGCCACGACGCCAAAATCCAGTAATTCCACACCTAATGGCTGCAACATGCCATACAGCGTATAACGGTTGCTGTCATACACCTCACCCGCGCCTAATGTTTCCCCTAAAGAACGCAACTCGTCGCCGGTAGAACAAAAAGCTACCCGCAAGGGACGCTTAACCCATATTTCATTAATTCCTAAAGAAGCTAATACGCCTAAATCGGCTGGATTCAAGCGTCGACCCGCCGCCAAAACCGTCGTGCCTTGGCGAATATCCTCGCCCGGATGACGTACATTTTGCCCTAGCTGATGACCTCTTCCTAAACGCACACCAGCATCAGGCAAAAGCTCAACATGTTCCTGCATGACGACCGTGTCACAACCGTCCGGCAGTGTTGCTCCCGTCATAATGCGAACACACTCGCCGCGTTTACAGCACCCCTTAAATGGCATACCCGCTAAAGCCTTACCAATAATGCGATACTCACGAGTTTGTTGCGTGGGTAAATCCTCACCTGCAAGGGCATAACCATCCATTGCAGCGTTTTTATGATTCGGCACATCGATGGGAGAGATAATATCGACAGCTAATATTTTGCCCAAAGCATCACGCAAAGGACGCTTAATCGACTGTGTTATGCCAGATACAGAAGCCAATATACGAGCTTTTGCCTGATCTAGCGACAAGCTTTCCGGGTCGGAGTCATCTGCACAACTGGGTGCTGTTCGAATATCAGTGTTGCTATGATTTGAAAATTGCTTGGTCATTCCGCCTCTCCTGACAATGGCTTGCCATGCACAGTTTGCAAGCGACTTGACTGCAAATGCTCGTCGAGCGACTGCTTAATGCCGAAAACAAAAGTGTGCAGTGATTTAATCAGTTATAATACTTAAGTTCGAGTATTATAAGCAGGTTCAGAGGCAGAGATCATGCAATGTTATAGGTACTGGATTGAAAAGGCAGGCAATACTGCGGTTGAGATTTTTCATTTATTGGGACTGTTCGTGATTGGAGGGACCATTGTCTGGTCTGCTCTTTTTGAATACTTGCGCATTATGGAAAAACACCATGCCAATCTGACAGATATTTTACTGTTGTTCATTTACCTGGAACTGGGCGCGATGGTCGGCATCTTTTTCCGCACCCACCGCTTGCCGGTTATTTTCCTATTATTTATATCCATGACCGCCCTGACACGCTACTTAGCGATCGACCTGAAGCACATGGACAATATGCAGATGATAACCATTGTCGGGGCAATCTTGTTACTGTCGATTGCCACCTTGATATTGCGTTTCAGTGAAAACCGCTTTTCCAACTCGGAAGAAGGTTTACCGCCTGAGAACATGGGATCAAAAGACCAAAAGTCAGATTAAAGTTTCAAACGCGCCGCCACATAATCCACATCTTTATCTCCGCGTCCAGATAGATTGACCAGAATAGATTGGTTTTTATCCAAAGTGGGCGCGGTTTTCATTGCCCAGGCCACCGCATGCGCGCTCTCCAGCGCGGGAATAATCCCTTCAGTGCGTGACAGTTGCATAAAAGCCTCCAGACAGGCCTGATCGTCCATGGCGGTGTATTCAACCCGCCCAAGGTCTTTCAGATAAGCATGCTGCGGACCGATTCCTGGATAATCCAGACCGGAGGCGATGGAATGAACCGGCAGTGGTTCGCCTGCCTCATCCGCCAAGACATAACATTTCATGCCGTGAATTTCGCCTGGCGTTCCTCTGGATAAGGTTGCAGCATGTTCCGCTGTATCCAAACCCTTGCCCGCCGGTTCCACACCCACCATTTTAACCGCTTCATCCTCCAGAAAAGCACTAAACAGCCCGATCGCATTTGAACCGCCACCAACGCAGGCAGTGATATAATCCGGTAATTTGCCACAGCGATCTAGGAATTGTTGGCGGGCTTCACGCCCAATGACCATCTGGAAATCACGCACCATTTTGGGAAATGGGTGCGGACCTACCACCGAACCAATCGCATACAAGGTATTTTGCGGATCTTTCAGGTATTCGGCAAAAGCACTGTCCACTGCGTCTTTCAGGGTTGCCGTTCCCTGCGTGACCGGAACGATTTTACAACCCAGAATCTTCATTTTAGTGACGTTGGGCGCCTCTTTTTCCACATCCACTTGCCCCATGTGAATTTCACAGGAGAGGCCGAGTAAAGCACAGGCCGTTGACAAAGCCAAACCGTGTTGCCCGGCACCGGTTTCGGCAATGACGCGGGTTTTACCCATGTGCTTTGCGAGTAAGGCTTCACCCAGACAGTGGTTGATTTTATGCGCACCCGTATGGTTCAAGTCTTCACGTTTTAGATAAATTTGTGCGCCACCCAGCTTTTCACTGAGGCGTTTGGCATGATAAACGGGACTGGGGCGACCCACATAATCCTGAAGCAAGCCATCCAGCTCTTGGATAAACGCGGGCTGCTGACGAACCTGTTCGTAGGCAGCGTTAATGTCATCCATAATTTTTTTCAGTTCTGGCGGAACACATTGCCCACCATACGTCCCAAAAAAACCATCCTGATCCGGCATCGGGGCAAATTTAAATTGGCTCATACTTTTCCTCCAATCTTTATCTGTTCTCTATCTGTTCAATTTGACCAAACCATCGACTATACGTTAAGCCGCTGGCAAAACCAAGCTCCATAGCTTTGACTAGCGTCTCGCTTCGCCTCAGATCAAACTTGCTACTACCTTGTCTACAGCGCTATGCTTCGCTAATGATCACCACAAAACTCAATGGGAGAAAAAATTCATGAAGATAAACTGGCTCGCGGCTGGCTTGGCCGCTGCTGCATTGTTTACCCTATCGGCTTTTAACTACGTGGCTAATGCGGCTAACCCGGAAAAACCTGAATGTATTGCACCGGCCAAACCGGGGGGTGGCTTTGACCTGACCTGTCGTATTGTCCAAACCGCCATGACCGAAAGTGGCATTATGGAAAAGCCCATGCAGGTGTCCTTTATGCCTGGTGGCATTGGTGCTGTAGCCTATAACTTATTTAATACAACACGCACCGATGATCCGAATGCTATTGTTGCCTTTCGGGTTCTTTGCTCAATATTGCTACGGGCAAATACGGCCAGTGGACAGAAAATGATGCTCGTTTCCTAGCAACAGCGGGTACTGACTATGGTGCCGTTATTGTAAAAGCGGATAGCCCTTATCAAAGCCTAGATGATGTCATGCAGGCTTTGGAAAAAGACCCGCAATCCGTAGTAGTCGGAGCGGGTGGCTCGATAGGCTCGCAAGACTGGATGAAAGCAGCCTTGTTAATGAAAACTAGGGATATTGATCCACGCAATATGCGCTATGTCGCTTTTGATGGCGGTGGTGAATCCATTGCAGCCTTGTTAGGCGACAATATTAGTGTCTATACAGGCGATGTTGCTGAAATGACTGCCCACCTTGAAGCAGGCACGATGCGTATTTTGGCGGTTATGGCGGCAGAACGTCTGCCGGAGCCTTTTGACAAAGTGCCTACAGCCAAAGAACAAGGTTATGATGTTGAATGGCCGATCTTGCGCGGTTATTACATGGGCAAAGCCGTCTCGGATGAGGCTTATAATGCTTGGGTTGATCTATTCAATAGAACCTATGAAACCGAAGCTTTCAAAATCATACAAAAGGACAAAGGCTTGTTCCCGCTCGCTATGTCGGGTGAGGAGATGGATAAATCCATTAAAGAGCGTGTAGCCCGTTTGCGTGACATAGCCACTGACATGGGACTGATCCAAACAGACTAAGTTTGCTTGAGTCCATCCCCTCATAGCGCTCGACTTCACTGGCCTCAGTCAAGTCGGGCAATAAGACAGCTCTCACCAAACTCATCAGGAGAACACTCATGGCAGACAGGGTATTTGCCGGTATCGCCCTGCTGGTTGTGCTTGTATACGGCTGGATTGCCTTTACCCGTATTAAAGCACCTTTCCAGTATGATCCTCTTGGCCCGGAAACTTGGCCACAAATTCTTGCTATTGTTGCAGCCTTATGTAGTCTTTATATTCTGGTGCGCCCAGATGCTGATAGGTTTGACCTCAATAAGCTGAGCCTTTTCAAAGTGGCTGCCATGATCCTACTGCTGATTATTTATGCCGCTTTATTTCAGCCCATCGGCTTTATTTTATCCACTGCTATTTTTTGCACATTAGCGGCGCTGTTATTGGGTGCAGTCTGGTGGAAGGCCGTATTATTCGGCTTAGTTACCGGCATGATTGGCTATGGAATTGGCGATAGATTACTGTCTTTAAATTTACCCGATGGCTTACTGTCGTCCCTATTTTACCTGTTTTAAAGGAGTCTCATCATGGATGCTATTTTACAGGGACTGGGGCAGGGCTTTGCTGTCGCATTGGATCCGATCAATCTAGCATTGGTTTTGGGGGGGTGTTTTTTAGGTACTTTGATTGGTGCATTACCCGGTATAGGGCCCATTAATGGTGTTGCCATTTTATTGCCCATTGCTTATAGCTTGGGTTTACCTCCCGAATCTGCATTGATTTTATTGGCTGGAATTTATTACGGCGCGGAATACGGTGGACGGATTTCATCCATTCTGCTTAATGTGCCCGGCGATGCTGGCGCGGTCATGTCCACCTTGGATGGCAACCCAATGGCCAAACGTGGGGAAGCCGGACGCGCCTTGTCTCTGTCTGCTATTGCCTCCTTTGTTGGTGGCACGATTGCTGTTATTTTAATGACGCTGTTTGCTCCATTACTGGCCAGCTTTGCCGTCAAATTCAGTCCTGCGGATTATGTGGCTTTAATGGTATTTGCATTTACTTCGCTGGCGGCGCTAGTCGGTAAAAATGCGATTAAAACCTTATTGGGTGCTGTATTAGGCCTAATGATTGCTTCTATTGGCATTGATGCAAATACCGGCGTAGTGCGCTTTACCTTCGCCAGCCCTGACCTCATGGCGGGCATTGATTTTTTGGTTATTGTTATTGGTTTATTTGGCATGGCGGAGCTACTGCACCTAGTCGAAGCCCAAGCGGTAGGCAAGCTTAAGCTATTGGATATAGGCAAAAGTTTTGTCAGTTGGAAAGATTTAATCGCAGTACGTTGGCTTATATTACGCGCCTCGCTCATAGGCTTTTTAATCGGTGTTTTGCCCGGCACGGGTGCATCTGTCGCCTCAGCCGTCACTTATGGCACGGAAAAGCGCCTAGCAGGAGAGTCTGGCAAAAGTTTTGGCACAGGTGACATTCGTGGCCTAGCCGCACCAGAAGCAGCCAATAATGCCTCGGCAGGTGGTGCTATGATTCCCATGTTGACTTTGGGTATTCCTGGCTCTGGTACGACGGCTATCTTATTAGGTGCATTATTGCTGTTTAATATCACACCTGGTCCGGTCATGTTTCAGCAGCGCCCAGAGATAGCATGGGGTCTGATTGCTTCTATGTATATTGGTAATGTGGCACTACTGGTCATCAATCTACCTTTGGTGGGTTTATTTGCACGCCTACTAACGATTCCACAGCAATACCTAAGCCCTATGATTGCAGTATTAGCTTTCATTGGTGTGTATTCGGTTGTAGGTAATCCATTTGATTTATATATGATTATTGGTTTGGGTCTGCTGGGTTGGCTATTACGCAAGCTGGGCTTTTCCTTAGCGCCCGTTATTCTAGGTGTGGTGTTGGGGCATTTATTTGAAGATAATCTGCGCCGTGCTTTGTCCATTTCCGGGGGGGATTGGTCAATCCTGTGGCAATCCATGAATAGCCTGATCTTATATATACTGGCTGTTTTGGTCGTCATCATTCCACTGGTTTTAAGTCGACGCAATGCAAAACAGATGGCACAATATTAATAAGCCGGTTTGGGTTTGGCGGTTGAACAAGTCTTTCGCCGAATAAACCTTATTAATAAGCCGGTTTGGGTGGCGGTTGAACGAGTCTTTCGCCGAGTAAACCTTCAAAATATTGTTGTATACGCGGCTGGTGAACACCCAGAATCTGAATGCCGACTCCCCGTGCAGCTCCCCGTGCTGTATTGGGCGGTGTAATCCATACGACACAGCCAGGTACTTTAGCCTTTTGCTTTTCGCTGAGCAGATTAACTTCTAAAACAACTTTGTCGCCAAAATCGAGATCTTGTTCACAAGGTATAAAAATTCCACCACCTCTAATCATGGGCATGTAGTGGTTGTGGAGAGCGGTTCTATCCGCTAAAGACAATAATAATCGAACGGGTTCCATAAAGCCTTGTTTGTATTATTAATTAGCTAGACTGACCCATAAAGCTAACATATTTTCCACAAATAAGCGTGCATTCAATGGATGGGCGGCTAAGCGTTTCAAGTCTAATAGTTGATCATACAAAGTCCATACGTGCTTGGCAGGCAAAACGGCTTGTAAGCGCGTAATAATGTCGCTCGGCTCTCCCTTTTCTATATTAGCTTGTTGGCGGCTTATTTCATGCAAATACCTTAATTGCCAATCCAGTAATATTTGACGGGAATGCTTTTCCCATTGAGCAGATAATTCAGCCAAGCCACTCCTGCCTTCAATAGCTGCTAATAAGTGCTCAGCGAATAATTGCTGTTCTGCCAGTTTTGCACCATTATCCTGCTCCAGTGCAGCTAAGGGGCGATAATACGCTAGTTTTAATAGCTTTTCCGGGCTTTGTATTGGATTTTGCTGTTCTAGCCAACGCATACTATCGGCCTTACGCGGCAGTAACAGCCGAAAATGCTGGCAACGGCTCAGTATCGTAGGCAACAGATTGGCAGGATGTGTGGTGAACATTAAAATATGTGTATTGGCAGCCGGTTCTTCCAATGATTTCAGCAAGCTATTTGCTGCATTCATATTCATTTCGCCCGCATGAGGTAGTAATGCAATACGGTGGGGGCTGTAACTACAACTTAGCTCTAAAAAACGTGTTAATTCACGTATCTGATCAACACTGATAACCTGTTTATCATCCGCTAATTGCACCACTAAAAAGTCGGGATGCGCAGCGGCGGCTTGCACCTGACAACTACGACACCGTCCACAAGCGAAACCATTATCATCTGGTGCAGTGCATAATAAGGCCTGTGCCAAGGTTTCAACCAAGGCAAAATGCCCACAAGCATCCTGCCCACTAAATAACAAAGCATGCGGTAAACATCCAGACTGACGTACTTCATTGAGTTGTTGCCAAACTATTTGGTGCCAAGGGTAAATCATACGTGAACCTGATCGGAATCAGCCTGCAACAAGCTATTCAGCACCTGTTTTAATTGTGCTTGTACCTGATCCAATGGAGGATTGGCATCAATAATATGATATTGCTGTGGAAATGCTTGCGCACGTTGTAAATAAACTTGGCGCACTCGTTCAAAAAAAGCACGCTGCTCCTGTTCAAAACGGTCAGTCTCACCCCGTTGGCGAGCCCGTGCTAAACCTGTTTCCACCTCTAAATCAAATAGCAAGGTCGTATCTGGACGAATATCACCTTGAACCCAAGTTTCTAATGCAGCAATACGCGCTTGAGAAAGCTGGCGACCACCGCCTTGGTACGCATAGCTGGCATCAGTAAAACGATCACAAATCACCCAGATCCCTTGGGCTAAGGCTGGCAAAATAGACTGATGCAAGTGTTCATTGCGGGCTGCAAACATTAAGAGTAATTCAGTATCAGCTTGCATGGCAGCTAGCTTTTTATCCAGCAAAACGGCACGAATCGCCTCCCCGACTTCTGTTCCACCCGGTTCACGGGTTTGAATGAGCTTTACTCCCTGCTGACGCAGGTAGTCGACGACAAAACGAGCATTTGTAGTTTTGCCCGCGCCTTCACCACCTTCTAGGCTAATAAAGCGGCCACGCTTTGGCATTAATGATCCCCTTTATAACGTCTGCTATTGCCATTCAATTGATACTGAATAACCGCTTTGCGATGCTCTTGGTAAGTTTTGGAAAAATAATGGCGACCATCCCCTTCACCCGTTGCGACAAAATACAAATAATCACTCTCGGTGGGATGAAGCGCAGCCTCAATAGCTTCGCGCCCGGGCATAGCAATAGGCGTAGGAGGCAAACCAAAACGGGTATAAGTATTATAAGGTGTATCGGTTTTCAGGTCACGCTTGCGAATATTACCCTGATAAGCCTCCCCCATGCCATAAATCACCGTGGGATCAGTCTGTAATTTCATACCTTTTTCCAGACGGTTCAGAAAAACACGCGCAATAATGGGCCGTTCTTCAGCAACACCGCTCTCCTTTTCAATAATCGAAGCGAGTATTAATGCTTCATAAGGGGTACGAATATGAGGATTTGGATCACGCTTTTCCCAAGCCTGTAACAAGTAATCACGCATGGCTTTATAAGCACGTTTTAAAACCTCCTCATCCGTCGTTCCACGCGGAAAATAATAAGTATCTGGCATAAACCAACCTTCTGGGTGGTCAAATTCATCGCTGCCAAGGCGCGTCATAATCTGCTGGTGATCGTTATAATCATTATCGCTTAATACATGCTCTAGTAACGCTTGTGCCTGCACAGTTTGCACCATTTGCTGATAATTACGCCCTTCAATCAAGCGCACAGCATATTGTAGCGTTTTACCTGATACAAAACGTTCCAATACTTGTGGAACTGTCATACCTGGGTTCAGTTCGTATTCGCCTGCTTTAATTTGTGAAGCTTGGCCGCTTAATCTAGCATAAGCCACCATCAATAAATCAGCCGACAAATACTGGGTTTGAGGCAAATAAGCCTGTTCGTTTAAACGTCGCGCAATCTGCCGAATATTGCTACCAGAGGCAACCGTAAAGGTAGTGTTATGTTCACTCAGGGTGAGCGGCTGCTGCAAAAACTGTTGATATTGGTAATAAGCATAAGCACCAACGCCCAGTATTAACAGCAGTAAGACGGTGAGACTAATGAATAAAATACGTTTCATGTTACTTTATTAGCTAATAGTTGTAATTGCTTGATCAGTGGCGGAAAGCCAGCTAATCGCGGTGGTTGCGCTAAATGCGCTTCCAGCAATAATGTTTTTCCTTGCCGTACTGCCAAGGTTTCCCATCAGCCATTACCATACAGCAGACCGCAATCCTGCCAAAGGCTTGCTGCGGGTGAGGCTTGAGAAGACTTTATCATTCTGGTCTACTCGGTGGTAGATAATTGGTTCAGTCAATTATACCAACCTCTAAGCCAGCGGGGTCATCCACCTGCTTTTACAGATGCTGGAGTTGTCATGAAGCTGTGTAACTTTAGGCGATTTTTTTGTGAATTACTGGGTGCATTTATGGATGGTGTGTGCGATGGTATTGTTGCCACTGTCGATATGGCAGATGCTTAAAGTCAATCGTGAGCAGTGGGAAGATGTTAAAACTAATGAGTGAGGTTCACTGTGACTGAGTTACGTCATGACTGGGCGCTGGAAGAAATCCAGGCGCTGTTTG
>PDWI01000448.1_pt1 | contig 95019 bp, 83 predicted proteins | sample 1430891 | NCBI WGS metagenome assembly PDWI01 (sample SAMN01162508, study PRJNA174530) | Oral metagenome, whole genome shotgun sequencing project. | biome: Marine environment; feature: Marine mammal; material: Swab sample of the gingival sulcus; isolation source: swab sample of gingival sulcus... | reverse complement strand
TGGATTCGGTGGATTTATCGACCTACGGTTTGGAACGCGTTAAACTGAGTGAAAGCATTGCCTTAGACGAAGAAAACACCGAACTCGACCCCGCAAATGCTAATCCGCGTGGGGCATACAATGCCGAAGAAGATATTAGCCCCCTAGATAGCATCGTGAACGATTTTAATAAAAAGTGGTTTGAAGGCTGGAATAAAACCCCTGACGAGATTCGTGAACGCCCCGATTTTGTGCACAAAGTCGCCAACAATCCCGATAAACAAAATAGCGACCTTGCCTTTAAAGAAATGCTAGAAGACGCTATGCGCGAACGCCGCGACAGTGAAATGGATATGTTTAAATTGTACAAAACCGACACCGCGTTTTATCGCGCCTTTTTCGACACCATGCGGCGTGTGGTTGAGAATGAAGTGTCGGTTTAATGTATTTGGGATTGATAAAGGGGGGAGTTTATAGAACTCACCCCTTAACACAAACCACCTGCTTCAAGGTATGCACAATCTCGACCAAATCGCGTTGGGCGTGCATGACATCTTCTATCGGTTTGTAGGCCGACGGGGTTTCGTCAATCACGTCTTTATCGAGGCGACACTCCACACCGGCAACGGCTTTTTGGTGTTCTTCTAGCGTCACAAGGCGTTTGGCTGCCGTTCTCGACATCACTCGACCTGCACCATGACTGCACGAGCAAAAGCTTTCCTCGTTCCCCAAGCCGCGCACGATAAACGATTTCGCCCCCATACTTCCAGGGATAATGCCGAGTTCGCCTTTTTGCGCGCTTACCGCACCTTTTCGCGTAATCCATATTTTTTGCCCATAATGCACCTCTTTTTTGATGTAATTATGGTGGCAGTTTACCGCCATGGTATCGGTGGTGAACGGCTTTTCGATGTTATCGGCTAGGGCTTTTAGCGTTCTCGCCATCATCACTTCGCGGTTTAGTTTGGCAAACCGTTGCGCCCAGCTCACGGCTTTCACGTAGTCGATAAAATGCTCGCTACCCTCTGGCAAATACGCCAAATCTTTATCGGGTAAGTTAATCATCCAGCGTTCCATCTCTTTTTTGGCGCGCTCGATAAAGGTCGTTCCGATACGGTTTCCCACGCCACGAGAACCCGAATGCAACATCACCCACACGTCATCATTTTCATCTAAACACAGCTCGATAAAGTGATTACCCGTTCCCAATGTCCCCAAGTGATTTAGGTTGTTGGTATTTTTTAGTTTTGGCGTACGCTCGCACAGTAATTCGAAATCTTCGTGTAGCAATACCCATTTTGCCAGCACGTCATCAGGGGCTTGTCCCCACGAACCGACATCGCGTTTTCCGCGGCCGACTGAGCGACCGTGAGGCACGGCGGCTTCGATGCTCGAACGAATCGCAAATAAATTATCGGGTAAATCGACAGCCGTCAAAGAAGTTTTCACCGCCATCATGCCACAACCCAAATCGACACCAACTGCGGCAGGGATAATCGCATTCACGGTAGGAATGACCGAACCAATCGTTGCGCCTTTCCCCACATGAACATCGGGCATTACCGCTACCCAAGGCTTTACGAACGGCAAGTCAGCGACGTTTAAAAGTTGCTGTTTTGCCTCCTCTTCAAAGGGTACGCCTTGCGTCCACGTTTTTACTGGACGGCCACCAGCGTGTAAGATGTCATAGTGTCTTTGTGCATTTTGCGACAAGTGGATAGTCTGTTGTTCAGTCATTGCTTTTCTCCTAAGACAATTGATTGATGATAACACCCATTATGAAAAACGCCCCATCAAAGCAAGTGAGACTAACAAAGAGAGGTTATTTTTCAGGTTGGTATACATTTCATATGTTTTTCGCCTTACTATAGAAATATCCGTGCCAACAGGTCGAATTTTGAGAAAATATTTTATAATTTATTATTTTTAAACAATATTTAATTTAATTTTAAAATTTAACAGCCCATTCACACAAATCTAAAAATCCTTATGATTTATTTTTTTCGATATGAAATAATCAAAATAGATAAGCATGCAAAACGTGTACAAGTTAACGGACTTCCCCCTTTTTAAAAGGGGGATTGAGGGGGATTTGAGATGGTAGGTATTTCCAACCACCTCAAATCTCCCCCTAACCCCCTCTTTTAGAAAGAGGGGGACAGTGAGTTCTTATTTTTAGCAATTATTTAAAAAGACAAGAAATTCTCTTTTTAAAAAATTGTGTCGATACCTATGTCGCTAGAGGGGGGGCGAGCCGGATGCAATCGGTCTCTACGTTACGTTTGCTGTCAACTGCGTTTTTAGGTTGAGAGAGAAAAATGGCCGACATATTGCCGGCCATTTTGTTGATTTACTATGATTAGTTGCTTGATTCAGCAAGCGATGACTCTCGTCGCCATTTTTAAGATGTGCTAACTTTTTCTAGCAGTGCGTAAAAAAAGCCGTCACCGTTCGCGTCCGGCAAAAATTGTAGGCTACCTTCACAGCCGTTGACATTTACGGCGCGATTGTGCCCCAACGGACGCAAGGCCGCGTCTGGCGTGCGGTCGAGAAAGGCCTCAATTTGGCGTTGATTTTCATCCGGCAAAATTGAACAAGTGGCATACAACAACCGGCCGCCAGCTTTTAGCAACGCCCAACAACTGTCGAGTATATCGGCTTGCAATGCCACGACAGCCGCCACATCGTCTTCGCGGCGATGGAAGAGAATATCGGGGTGCTTGCGAATAACGCCGGTTGCCGAGCAAGGCGCGTCTAGCAAAATGCGCTCAAATGACTGACCGTCGTGCCATTGCTGCGTGTCTTGAATATCAGCAGTGACAACATTAGCCGATACCGCCAAGCGCTGCAAGGTGGCATTGAGCGTTTCAATTCGACTGGGGACGTTGTCAACGGCGGTAAGCTCGATATCAGGTGCTTTGTCAAACAGATGTGCGGTTTTACCACCGGGGGCAGCACAAGCGTCCAAGACGCGCATACCGGCCTTCACACCGAGCAAATTGGCCGCCAATTGGGCGTTGGCGTCTTGTACGCTGATGTGGCCGGCGGCAAAATCGGGCAATTTTGCCACTGCCGTGGGCGCGGTGAGGACGATAGCTTCTTTGTTGTCGGGGTGAGCCTCTGCTTGAATTGCCAACGCCTGCAATTTGTCCAAATAGTCATCGCGAGAGCCGTATTGCGGCCGCACGCGCAACATCACGCGTGCCGGATGATGATTGTGTTCAAAAATACCCTCGGCATGGTCGGGATAGGCCGCGCAGATGGCCTTGGCAAGCCACGCCGGATGGTCACAGTGCTTGTCGCGTTTCAGCGTCAAGTTTTCGTCCCGAACCACAGCGCGCAACACGCCGTTGACAAAACCGGTCGCCCACTCAAAATCGATGCCTTTGGTCGCCTCGACGCTTTCATTGATCACCGCGTAGCTCGGCAATTTGAGCACCAATAACTGATACAGTGCCGAACAGAGCAAAATTTCTAGCGGTCGATTTTTTTCGGGAATGGCTTTGCGTAAAAACGGCTTGAGCGTCAAGCGCAAACTGGGATAGTGGCGCAAAGTGCCGAAAACAATTTCTTGCACCAAGCCCTTATCCGGCGGATTGCTGACCGTCGCCAACTGTTCTGCCAACACCGCAGAGAGCGAACGCCGACCGACAATGACATCGTAAAGCGCATAAACCGAAACAAGCCGTGTATTCATATTAAGACACTCAAGAAAGAGGGTTAATTAACCAGCGTACCGACTGTTTCGTCAGACAAGGCATTGACGATTTCACCGTCTTTGGTCATATTAAAGACCAACAGCGGCAAGTTATTGTCGCGGCACATGACTACGGCGGTCGCATCCATAACGCCGAGGTCATCTTCTAGCACTTGGTTGTGGGTCAGCGTGAGAAACTTAACGGCATTAGGATCTTTGGCCGGATCGGCATTGTACACACCATCGACCTTGGTCGCTTTCAGCATGGCGTCAGCACCTAACTCAATAGCGCGCAAGCTGGCGGCGGTATCGGTGGTAAAGAAAGGGTTGCCCGTACCGGCAGCACAGATAACGACACGCCCTTTTTCCATGTGGCGAATGGCACGGCGACGAATGAATTCTTCACACACTTGATCGATGGGGATAGATGACATGACGCGCACGGGAATGCCAATTTTTTCCATTGCATCTTGAAGCGCCAACGCGTTCATGACCGTGGCCAGCATTCCCATGTGGTCGCCGGTAACGCGTTCCATGCCAGAGGTTTGCAACTCAGCACCACGGAATAAATTGCCGCCACCGACAACCAAAGATACTTCGATGCCACTGTTAATCAGCACCTCAATCTCTTTAGCGAGACGGTTAAGCACATTGGCATCAATGCCAAATTCCTTATCGCCTAGTAGGGCTTCGCCACTGAGTTTTAATAAGATGCGTTTAAATCGGGGGTTTTCTATGCGCGCGGGTAATTTTGACATGCTTTTGCCTCTCGTTATTTACTTTGTGTATTTATGGAATGTAAGAATGTGTTGAGCGAACAGCCGAATAAATTCGCCCGTTGCGTTTTGAGCCGGTAGTATAGCTGATTTTTAAAAAAATGCCTATCTTTGTCTCAACTTTCTTTAAGAGATAGTTATATAGGTATAATTATCGCTATCATCTCAAACTTTACGACGGCAAAACACCTTGAGAACACATTCTTAGGTGAAGAAAATTTACGCGTTAATCTGGCAATGAAAAAGCAAGGTTTGTTATAATCTCCCTCAATCCCCCTTTTAGAAAGGAGGAGACTGATTACTGTAACTTAATAATTTTTTTTAATTATTTTGACTTGTGCTTTTTTTAAAAAAAGTGTCGGTGTCTATGCGACAACTAAAGGAAGAGGAAACAAATGACAACACCTTACAATAACGAAATGCCGACAAGCACGGCAAAGCAAAACCACATAACAATCAAGCTGGCCGCGGCACTGTTTGCAATCGCGCTATTGGCCGGCTGTCAGACGCTGACTTTCCCCAAAACCGGCCAAGCTAAAAAGCCTGACGACATGTACGTCACGCGCGTGGCTTTGCGCGATACGAGCCCGCTCAACTGTTATAGCCACATCAAAAACGGCCGCTTAGATGCCGTGAGTTGTGAAACCACCGTCGGCATACCGGTATTTTCGGCCGGTCGCGAGCAGGGAAAAATCGTCTTAGACAAGACCTCGCCACGAGTTGACAACACTACAGTTCAGCGTGTGATTAATCACTTGACACAAACGCTATTCGAGCCGGCCGCCGGCAAGCAAGCGGCAAACACCCCCATAACTCAACCAGCAACTCAACCAGCAACTCAATCAACGGCCACTAGCCAACGAGGCACACTGTGACGCCGCGACCGGTCGGCATCGCCGATTTTTCGCTGCTGACCGTGCTCGGCGATGACCACGCCAGCCAGCGCCAAGCCCTGCTCGCCGGCAGTCAAGCCGGCTTGGTTGCCGATACCCACTACCTGCGCGGCCGGCTCACCCAACTGGGACGCCTCAAGACGACCTTGCCCACTTTGCCATCGACGCTGGCGACTACGTTCGATGTCCGCGCCAATCGCTTGTTAATGCGGCAATTGGATTTGCTGAGTTCGACCATTGAGCAACAAAAATCGCGCTATCCGCTCAATCGGATTGGCGTTATTATGGCCACTTCGACAGCGGGGTTAGACAACTTAGAACGCGCTTTGCCGCAACTTGACCGCAGTGGTCAATGGCCGGCTGACTACCACTCACAGCATCAACGCATGGGATTGGTCAGCGCATTTGTGGCACGCTACACCGGCGTTTTAGGGCCGGTGATGAGCGTCGCTACCGCCTGCTCATCGGGTAACAAAGCCTTGGCATCGGCCAAACGCTGGCTCAATGCCGGTATCTGTGACGCGGTGATTTGCGGCGGCGTGGATGTGTTGACGACAATGACCTTGCGCGGTTTTGATGCCTTGGGGGCGCTATCGGCAGACTTGCCGCAACCGTTTAGCCAAAACCGTTGCGGCATCAATATTGGCGAGGCCGCCGCGGTGTTCGTTTTGACAAAAACGCCGACGGCAATCAACCTCCTCGCCACGGGGGAGAGCAGCGACGCGCACCATATCTCCGCCCCTGAGCCGCAAGGCCGCGGCGCTATGGCGGCCATGCAACAAGCGCTAGACAATGCCGGCATCAGCAGCGATGCCATTGATTATATTAATTTACACGGCACGGGCACACCACAAAACGACCGCATGGAAGCAGCCGCCATTCACCGCGTTTTTACTGATGCGGCGTCACACATTCCCTGTAGCAGTTGCAAACCACAAATCGGCCACACCTTGGGCGTCTCTGGTTTGTCGGAATTGGGGTTGTGTTTATTGGCGATGACCGCCGAGCCGGCGCAGCTTGTATTGCCGGCGCAGCTTGCATTGCCGCCACACATATTTGACGGCCAGTACGACAGCGAGATTTTGCCCCTGCATTTAGTTGAACGCGGTCAGCGCGGCCGGCTGGATACGGTTCTCTCCAACAGTTTTGCCTTTGGCGGCAGCAATGCCACGGTAATTGTGGGGAGGGGGTAGTATGCCCAGCATCAGACAGCTCAAGTACGTGATAAAAACCGTTGAATTAAGCTCCATCAACGAAGCCGCCAAGCAACTTTTCGTGTCACAACCCAGTCTATCCAATGCCCTGAAATCGGTTGAGGAGGAGCTGGGAATTACCATCTTTCAGCGCTCGCCCAAGGGCGTCACATTGACAGACGACGGCGCCGAATTTCTCGCCTACGCGCGACAAATCGTTGAGCAAGTGGAACTGATGGAGGCCAAATACCAGCAAAAAGACCAACCGCGGCGCTTGCTGTCGGTCTCTTGTCAGCACTATGCCTTTGCCGTGCACGCCTTTGCCGAATTAGTGCGCCATTATGCCGAATCCACCTACGAATTTACCTTGCGCGAAACGCAAACTCACACTATTTTGGAAGACTTGAGCCATTTTCGCAGCGAAATCGGCATTATTTTTATGAACGGCTTTAACGAAAAAGTCTTGAACAAAGTTTTGTCGGAAAAACAGCTGACCTTTACGCCGCTGTTTATCGCCAAACCGCACGTCTTTATCGGCAAGGACAATCCCTTGGCCAAAAAATCGTTGCTTACTTTAGAAGACTTAGCGCCCTACCCCTATTTAAGTTTCGAGCAAGGCGAGGTCAATTCGTTTTACTTTGCCGAAGAGATTTTGAGCACGCGCCAAACCCCAAAAAGCATCAAGGTCAGCGACCGCGCCACCATTTTTAATTTAATGGTCGGGGTCAACGGCTACACCATCAGCACCGGCGTACTCAGTCGCAAGTTAAACGATGACAATATTATTTCCGTACCGCTGGCCGTTGAGGAGACGTTAACTATCGGCTGGTTAAAACATCGACAGACGCGGCTGTCGATGTTGGCGGAGGAATATGTAGATTATTTGAAAAAGCATATTGCCGATTACGGTTTTGAGGTCATCACCTAGGGCGTATCCTAAGGCAGTTTGGACAAATCGCGCACTGCGCCTTTGTCGGCACTGGTCGCTAGCATGGCGTAGGCCTTGAGGGCGGCGCTGACTTTGCGCGGGCGCGCCTCCGCTGGCTTCCAGCCGTTTTTGTCTAGCACTTCGCGGCGTTTCTGTAGCTCGGCCTCGTCAACGACCAATTGAATGCTGCGCGCTGGAATGTCAATTTCGATTTTATCCCCCGTCTCAACCAAGCCAATCATACCGCCAGCCGCCGCTTCTGGCGAGGCGTGGCCAATCGACAAGCCCGATGTGCCGCCAGAAAAGCGGCCGTCCGTTAACAAGGCACACTCTTTACCCAAGCCCATGGATTTTAAGTAACTGGTTGGGTAGAGCATTTCTTGCATACCTGGGCCGCCGCGTGGGCCTTCGTAGCGGATAATCACCACTTCGCCAGAGACGACTTCGCCGTCTAAAATGCCTTTGACAGCCGCATCTTGGCTTTCGTAAACGCGCGCCGTGCCGTGGAAAACAAGGATAGAGTCGTCAACGCCGGCGGTTTTGACCACACAACCGTCTTCGGCCAAGTTGCCGAACAGCACCGCGAGGCCGCCTTCTTGCGAATAAGCGTTTTCCAAATTGCGAATACAACCGCCGGCGCGATCGTCATCTAGCGTTGGGAAGCGCACGTCTTGACTAAATGCCGTTTGGGTGGGAATGCCGGCCGGTGCAGCTTTGTAAAATTTTTCTATCTCTGGGCTAGGCTGATTTTTCAAGTCGTAGCGTGCAATGGCATCGCCCAAGGTCGGGCTGTGCACGGTCGGCAAATCGGTGTGCAATAAGCCGGCGCGGTCTAGCTCGGCCAAGATATTCATAATACCACCGGCGCGGTGTACGTCTTCCATGTGGTATTTTTGGGTGTTGGGCGCGACTTTACACAGCTGTGGCACTTTGCGAGATAGCTCATCGATTTCGGTCAGACCAAAATTGGCCTCGGCCTCTTGCGCCGTGGCTAATAAGTGCAAAATAGTGTTGGTCGAGCCGCCCATAGCGATATCTAGCGTCATGGCGTTTAAAAAGGCTTTGTCGCTAGCAATGGCGCGTGGCAAGACGCTCATGTCGCCTTCTTCGTAGTGGCGTTTGGTGATGTCGACAATGGTGCGTGCCGCATCGAGGAACAGCTGTTTGCGGTCGGCGTGCGTAGCCAATAGTGAACCGTTGCCGGGTAACGACAAGCCGATGACTTCGGTCAAACAGTTCATCGAGTTGGCTGTAAACATGCCGGAGCACGAGCCACACGTCGGACAGGCCGAGCGCTCGTATTGTTCGACTTTTTCATCGCTGGCCGTTGGGTCGGCGGCAACGACCATAGCGTCAACTAAGTCGAGTTTTTTGATATTGCCGGTCATGTTGCGCACGTCGATGACTTTGATATTTTGTTCTTGCAATTCTGGCGATTTGACTTTGCCGGCCTCCATCGGGCCGCCAGAGACAAATACCGTCGGGATATTCAAGCGCATGGACGCCATCAGCATACCTGGAGTGATTTTGTCGCAGTTGGAAATGCAAATCATGGCGTCGGCACAGTGGGCGTTGACCATATATTCGACGCTATCGGCAATAATGTCGCGCGACGGCAGCGAGTACAACATGCCATCATGTCCCATGGCGATGCCGTCATCTATAGCTATGGTATTGAATTCTTTAGCGACACCGCCGGCCTTTTCGATTTCGCGGGCGACCATTTGCCCCAAGTCTTTTAAATGCACATGCCCTGGGACAAACTGCGTGAACGAATTGACCACGGCGATAATCGGCTTGTGGAAATCGTCGTCCTTCATGCCGGTAGCGCGCCACAGCGCCCGTGCACCAGCCATATTGCGCCCGTGAGTGGAAGTTTTACTGCGATAATCGATTTTATTTGTCATGCTTTGTGCCTTTGCTTGTCGTATTTTTTCTAAACTTGCAATTTTAATCGTTTTAGGCGGAAAGAAAAGTAATTTTTTTAAAAAAAGTACTTGCCGGCGGCCATAATCAGCGTATAATAGCCGACCTCCAACAGAGGGGTCGTTAGCTCAGTTGGTAGAGCAGTTGGCTTTTAACCAATTGGTCATAGGTTCGAATCCTATACGACCCACCACCTCATTTAAAAAAACCGCATGAAAGCGCTATTTCATGCGGTTTTTTACTTTTTAAATCGATACCAATCCCGAAAAATAAACTATCAACTTCAAAACGTCAGTTGGACTTTTTTGTAGGGGCGAACCCGCGGGGCTGCCCCTACGATGTCAACTGCGTTCTTTAGGTTAAAATCGCAGTTAGCGATTTGCCCGTCATTTTACTGTCACCAATCAAATTGATAAACGCTACGATGCTGATAGGGTTTATTCTGACTGACCATGCACTCGCTAACAAACTTCTGACGATTGGGACTGTTGGCGAGACACCCCGTTTCTAGCGCAATGCCGGCAAAGTTATCATACGTCCCGCCGCTGCGATTGGGCGTTCCCGACAAGCCATTACCGCTATAAACATGCAACGCCGGCTGCGTGGTACGCAACGTCATCGCCAGACTTTCGTCATCGGCTTGTAGCTCGCAGACGACTTTTTCCTTGCCGTCATCGCCAAAGTACCAATCGTGGTCAAACCCCACGCTAGTCGGGTCATCGGCTAATAACGCATCAAATGCTTGGATAATCTGGCGCTTTTCTCGAAAATCAAAAGGGTTATCGGCGACGCTGATTAAATCCCCCAAGGGAATGCCGGTGGTATCAATGGGTGAATAACGCTCGGAAGGAATAGTTAACCATTGCCGGCGGGCATCAGCCGCTTGGCCGAGGTTGAAATAGGCGTGATTGGTCAAGGAACACACACTCACTTGGTCACAGTCGGCATGGTAGTCGATAATGACCGCATCATCGGTGAGCGTATAAGTGACACTGGCATTAAAATCACCGTTAAAGCCTTGGTCGCCGTCAGAGGAATGCAGGAAAAAGGTCACATGGTCATCGCTGCGTTCGCTGACTTCCCATAGGCGATAGGAAAAATTATCGATGCCGCCGTGCAGAGCGTGGCCACTGTCTTGGTCGGTCGTAATGTGGTAGCTTTTGCCATTCAAGGAAAAATGTGCGTCTTTGATGCGGTTGGCATAACGTCCAACGGTCGCGCCGAGATAGGCGGCTTGCATCGACAAATCACCGATTTGACAACCTAGCAAAATCTCTCGCGGCTGTTGTAAAGGGATTTGACAGGACAGCCACGTCGCGCCAAAACGCGATAACGCAATGCTGAGACCATTAGGCCGAGATAAGGTAATGGGTTCAAATATCGCCATAGTAAAAATCCTCCGTTATTTTAAAAATGACCGTTACACCAAACTAGAAACAGCGCATGCTCTGTCTCTACAAAACGACAAACTGTCTATTTTGTGAATGGTATGAGCAAAAAGCAGTATAAAAGTGACAAGTTGTAGGGTGCGTTCCACGCACCATTTTGTGCAATAATATCATCGCGGTAAATGGTGCGTAAAACGCACCCTACGAACTATAGTCATTGCGAGCGCGTAGCGCGTGGCAATCCCCTGCTACTATGGAATATCCTACAACATCAAAGGACTTTCTGCGTAGTTGGGAGATTGCCACGTCGCTTCGCTCCTCGCAATGACGTGAAAATCGCTAACCGCCGATTTTAGTTTAATCTTAAACAACACCCGCGCCGGCGGAAGGCGTGCATAAATAAACCGTTTCTTTTAAGCCCGTTTTTTGCTGATATTGGGCAGCAATAGCGGCTTTCACGTCATCAACCAAGTGATGTGGCACTAACGCTACCACACAGCCTCCAAAGCCGCCCCCCGTCATGCGCACGCCGCCTTGCTCACCGATGACCTCGGCAATAATATCGACCAAGGTATCAATTTCACTCACCGTAATGGCAAAATCATCGCGCATTGATTGATGCGATGCGCGCATCAACTCGCTAATTTGAGGGATATTTTCGCTTTTGAGCGCCTCTGCCATAGCCAGTGTTCTGGCATTTTCGCTGATAACGTGTCGGGCGCGCTTGTACCTATCGCTATTTTTATCGATGCTAGATGCCTCTAAATCCGTCATGCTGGCATCGCGCAAGGCTTTGACGTTGAGAGCGGCCGCGGCGGCTTCGCACTGCTCTCGGCGGGTGTTGTATTCGCTATCCACCAAGCCGCGCTTTTTATTAGAGTTCACAATCAATACCGCCAACGAAGCCGGCATGGCAATCGCCTGTGTGCTTAAATCTCGGCAATCAATCAACAAGGCTTTGCCGGCCTCGCCTTTGGCCGAAATCAGCTGATCCATAATGCCACAATTACACCCCACGTAGTCATTTTCGGCTTGTTGGCCATTCAAGGCAATATCGGCTTGGCTGATTGGCAAATCGTAAAGCGTTTTAAAGGCTTGCCCGATAACGACTTCGAGAGCCGCCGATGAACTCAAACCCGCACCTAGCGGCACGTTGCCGGTCACAACCATATCGGCGCCGTTAAAATCATAACCGCGAACGGCTAAAAATTGCACAACGCCGCGAATGTAATTCGCCCATAACTTATCGGATTTTTCGATAGCCTCGCTGATGCTAAATTCGTCATGCTCGCCAAAATCAATGGCAAAGACGCAGACGCGCTGGTCGCTTCTGGCTTTGCACGCCACCACAGCTTGGTAGTCGATAGCACACGGAAAGACAAAGCCGTCGTTGTAATCAGTATGCTCGCCGATGAGATTGACGCGCCCCGGCGCTTGGACAACGTCCGTTGGGTTCGATTGAAATTGTTGCGCGAAAATATCGCGAGCTTGTTGAACTAAAGTATTCATCATGACACCTTATGACATTTTATATAGTGGAATAAATTAATAATTGGTACAAGGCTTGCCGTTGAAGACAGTATCCATAGTACGGCGAGACGGCATAACGCCGTAACAATTTTTAAGTGATTTCGCTATAGTGGGTTAATGAAGTTTGTTGTAGTTTTTCGGCCGCCTGTTCGGCAGTCAAATCGCGTTGCGACTCGGCCAGCATTTCGTAGCCGACCATAAATTTTTTCACCGTTGCCGAACGCAATAGCGGCGGATAAAACACGGCGTGCACCTGCCAGTGGCTGACATCGCGGCCGTCTTTGAAAAACGGCGCATAGTGCCAACCCATAGAGTAAGGGAAAGCACACTCAAAGAGATTATCGTAGCGCGTGGTTAGCTGTTTAATCGCCAACGCCAAATCATCGCGCTCGCCCTCCGTCAATTCGTTGAGTCGGACAACGTGACGTTTAGGCAGCAACATCGTCTCAAACGGCCACGCCGCCCAGTACGGCACAACGGCTAACCAGTGTTCGGTTTCAACCACGGTGCGGCTGCCGTCTTGCAACTCGGCTTGGCTGTATTCGAGCAGTAAATTGTTGCCGTGTTTTTCATAGTACGCACGCAGGTTATGGTCTTTGCGCTCGATTTCATTGGGCAAAAAGCTATTCGCCCAAATTTGCCCGTGTGGATGCGGTTGCGAGCAACCCATTGTCGCCCCCTTATTTTCAAAGGCTTGCACCCATAAAAAGTCTTTACCCAGCGCTTCGATTTGTTCATTCCAAGTATCGACGACACAACGAATTTGCTCAACGGCTAATTCCGGCAAGGTCTTGCTGTGGTCGGGGGAAAAACAAATGACGCGGCTCAAGCCCGTGACGCTTTGCATTTTAAATAAATCACTGGTGCTGTCGGGGGCGGCAGGCGTGTCGGTCAACAAGGCCGAGAAGTCATTGGTAAAAACGTAGGTGCCGTGATAATCGGGGTTTTCATCCCCCGAAATGCGCGTGTTGCGCGGGCATAAAAAACAATCCTTATCGTAGCTAGGCAAGGGTGTGTCATTCTTTTTTTCGGCTTGTCCGCTCCACGGGCGCTTGGCGCGATGCGGAGAGACCAAAATCCACTGCCCAGTAAGGGGATTGTAACGGCGGTGTGGGTGTTCGGTGGGGTTGAATGTGTTCATAATCAATAAACCTCATTTTTCTGTAAGAAAGCTATACACGCACGCCTACACGCACTGATTTCTGCGTTGCGCGGTGCTCAAAATGCTCATTTACTGCGTGTAAACTCCGCTTTCTGCGCTCCGTGCGCCTTGAAATCAGCGCGTTCGGCAGTTCGTGCAAAGCTTTCTGTAAGCAAAAACGCCCCATTGAATGAGGCGTTTTTGCTATAAATCACTTTTGACATGATATATTTATTTTTTCTTAGCGTATTTCAAACTATCAATAGCGACCGCGAGGACGATAATGCTACCTTTAATCACATATTGCCAGTTAGGGTTGACGTTAATATAGGTCAAGCCGTAGTTGATAATAGTGAAAATCACCACGCCCATGACCACGCCAGAAACGCGTCCCACGCCGCCGGTAAATGATACACCACCGATAACACAAGCGGCAATGGCGTCAAGCTCGTACATAAAGCCTAGGTTATTGGTCGCACTGCCCACACGGCCGGCTTCTAAGAAACCACCAAAGGCATAAAAAGCACCGGCAATCGTATAAATCACCAACAAATTTTTGGTAACGTTAACACCAGAAACTCTGGCAGCTTCGGGGTTGCCACCGATAGCAAATAAGTTTTTACCAAAGCGCGTTTTGTTCCACATTACCCAAACAAAGACGACCGCAATTGAGGCATAAATCGCCAAGTAAGACAATTTGAAAGACTTACTGCTGATAAATTCAGGTAGCGGAATTTTAAACGAACCCTGCGAAAGGTTGAGGAAACTTTCATTCAAGCCGGCCACAGGTTGTGCGCCAATTTTGTCGAAATACAAAGAGTTAATACCGTATAGTACCAACATCATACCCAAAGTCGCAATAAACGGCGTGACATTGAGATAGGTGACAACGACACCGTTGAGAAACCCAAATATCATGCCGATAATCAAAATCACGGCAATGGCCATGGGGATTAAAAGCCACGGAGAAATGCTACTGAGGCTTTCATAGACTCGGTTGACATTATCCGGCGATTGCAACAGCGATGCCGAGACCACTGCCGATAAGCCCACCATGCGTCCCACCGATAAGTCCGTGCCTTGGGTGACAATCAGGCTCGCCACACCCAGCGATAAAATAATCAGTACCGAGGATTGCGTTAAAATGTTGCTGAAATTCCTCATGCTTAAAAATGAGCTGTCTTTGTAAATAATGACGGCTAACAAGACCAATAACACAAAATAAAGTGCGTTATTTCTCATAAAGTCCAGCGTTTTTGTTTTTGTTGTCGTGTTCATGATAACATCCTAAATAGTTTATAAATATTTTGCTGCAAGTTGTAAAATTTCCTCTTGGTCGGTCTCGGCCGTATTGACGATACCGGCGACACGGCCGTTACTCATGACGACAATGCGGTCAGTCACACCGAGCAGCTCTGGCATTTCCGATGAAATCATCATAATGCCTTTGTCTTTTTTGGCAAGGTCAATAATCAGCTGATAAATCTCGAATTTTGCCCCCACATCAACGCCGCGAGTCGGCTCGTCTAGCATCAACACATCGGGTTGCGTCAACAGCCAACGCCCCAACACGACTTTTTGTTGGTTACCGCCCGAAAGCGAACCAATCGGCGTTTTGTGCGACGGCGTTTTGACGCGCATCGAATCAATTACCCATTGCGTGTCTTTTTGCATCTGGCTTTCATCTAACAGCCCCGACTTGACGTATTCGCCCATATTGGCAATTAACGAGTTAAAACTGATGTCTAGGCCGGCATAAATCCCCGTTCGGCGACGTTCTTCGGTCACCATGGCAAAGCCTCTTTCAATCGCCTCTAGCGAGGTGTGACAGACGGCATCTTTGCCGTTGAGCATCACTTCACCCGATTGGTATTGACGCAAGCCAAACATCACTTCCATAATATCGGTACGGCGCGAACCGACCAAGCCGGCGATGCCGAGTATCTCACCACGGCGCAGGTCAAATGACACGTCTTTAATCGAGCGTGGGTGTCTGGCCGTCAGCCCCGAAACCGTCAGCATCACCTCTTTGGGTTCGTTGGTTTTGGGTGGGAAGCGCTGAGTGAGCTCGCGCCCAACCATTAGTGAAACAATACTGTCCATGGTGGCATCGGCCACGGGAACGGTATCGATGAGTTTACCGTCTCGAAGCACGGTGACTTCGTCACAAATGGCAAAAATTTCTTCCATTTTGTGCGAGATATAGATGATGCCACAGCCTTTGTTTTTGAGTTTTTCGATAATTTTGAATAAATGCTGAACTTCTTTTTCGGAGAGTGACGAGGTCGGCTCGTCCATAATGACAATCTTGGCATTGTAAGAAAAGGCCTTGGCGATTTCTACCATCTGCATTTGTGAAACGGTGAGGTTGGAAACCTTGGTTTTCGGATCGATATCAATATCTAACTCTTCAAAAATGACTTTGGTATCACGATACATTTTTTGGTGATCGATGATAAAGCCAAGGCCGGCTTTCATGGGATAGCGGCCTAACCAAATATTGTCCATTACCGTAGTTTGTTGCACCAAATTCAGCTCTTGATGCACCATTGAGATGCCGCCTTCTAGGGCTTGCTTGGAGTTTTTGAAATCGGCCGGTTTGCCAAGGTAGATAATAGAGCCGGCATCTTTGTGATAAATGCCAAAGAGACACTTTAACAGCGTCGATTTTCCCGCGCCATTTTCTCCCATCAGCGCATGTACTGAATAAGATTTAACGGTAATTCCAGCACCATCTAGGGCTTTAACCCCCGGAAAGGACTTATCTACCCCACGCATTTCTAGCAAGACTTCCTGTTTTGCTACTTCTTGTGTTTCGTGTATTTCTTGCCCTTGTTGACTAGTATTTAATTGTTGTGAAGTCATTGTTATACCACTGTGTTAGTTGTTACAGCAAAACCGTTTAACTTTTGCTACGACGTTGCGTTATCTCGCCGTATTGCAATACTGCCTTCACTAACGCGCCTTGTATCAAAAATCAAACGATTTCACTGCATATCACAACGAGCGGTGCTAACGAAGTAGCACCGCTTGCATACTTTAATAAGTTTTTAAAAAAATTAATTTATTTTGTTTTTAAGAACTTATCTAAGTTGGCTTTATCAACACCGACATAGGGAATTAACACATAGTTGTTTTCCATTTTTAGGTCTGTGCCTTCAGTGGCTGGCTTGCCTTTAGCGAGGTTTTCAGCCATAGCGTAAACGGCTTTTGATTGACCTTCGCCATCGTTTAAGACTGTGCCTTGTAGGTCGCCTTTTTTGACCATTTGTAGGGCTTCTTGTAGCGCGTCAACACCGAAAGTTGGCAATAAGTGACCTTCGGTTTTCATGGCGGCAACCGCACCCATAGCCATAGCATCGTTGTTAGCGATAACAACTTCGATTTCTTTACCTTTCGGGCTAGCTAACCACGTTTGCATTTTGTTAGTGGCCTTAGCGGTATCCCACATAGCGGTGTCAAGGAAGAGCTCATCAATTTTCAAGCCTTTGGCTTCCATGGCTTTTTTAACCCACTCGGTTCTAGCCTCAGCATCTGGGTGACCCGGTTCACCTTTTAGTAGCACATATTGAACCTTGCCATCTTTGTTTTTATCCCATTCAGGGTGAGCAGCCCATTTTTTAGCAATCAAGTTACCTTGAATTTCGCCCGACTGTTTAGGGTCAGTACCCACAAAGTAAGCATCTTTGTAAGTTGCCAAGGCTTCTTTACCAATATCACGGTTGAAGAAAATCACAGGCACTTCATCGTCCTTAATTTTCTTAATCATGTTTTTACCCGTACCTGGGTCAACAATATTAATCGCCAACACTTTAACGCCTTGAGAAAGCAATGTTGTGACGTTAGTGACTTCGACTGAGGGTGAGTTTTGAGAGTCTTTCATCAGCATGTTAAAGCTGCCTTTCTCCTTGTTCATTTCCTCAAGCGCCTGACGCATGGTCGCCATGAAGTTATCATCGTACTTGTAAATGGTAACGCCTAGCTTATCCGCGGCAAGACCCGATTGCATGAAACCTGCACAAGCCATCACCATTGCTGCAATTTTTAATTTTTTCATTGTATTCCTCTCTATAATGAGTTTTATCTATTAATAACGATAGACTGTTAAAGTTATTTGATTTATCAACAATAAATCCTATTTACTTTAACAACCTACGGGCGCAAACTATGACATAGATTGTTTAAAGTGTCAATTTAAAAACAACGAATGAATTCAATTTGCTGAATTTTAAAGGTGATAACATCTTGTAATTATTTGGCGTATTTTTTCGCCTCTAATCCTATCAAAATACTAGGATTAACCGCTAGCTTAATCATAAAAACAGCAGTTAGCAAAAACAGTATAAAAAGTGACGAGCTGTAGGGTGCGTTCCACGCACCAAATCAACCCATTGGGCTAAACGCAAGTGCGACAACACAGGAAAAAGCACCCACCACCTGCGGAAAGTTCAAATCTAAAAGAGAACTTAAACACCTGCGAACGGTGGGTTTCGCTTCGTTCTACCCACCCTACAAGTTAACTGCGGTTTTTAGCTTAATACTGTATTTCTGATTGATAAATTGCCTTATATCTAATAAAATAATTGCTCATTCCACAGCCCATTCGAGAGCCAAACATGTCAATCGAACAACTAGAAATCGTTGATTTCATGAAAACCTGCGCGCCACTAGATAGCCTAGCCGATGCCGAGTTGGCGACACTGGCCGAACAAGCTAGCACCGGCTATTTTCGTTCTGAACAAACCGTGCTCACCGCCGGCAAACACAATGCCGAGGCCTTTTTAATCTGCAAGGGCGCGGTGGTGTTTAAAAACCTCAACGGCGAGGTCGGCTTGCAACTCGACCGCGGCGACTGGTTTGGCCACAACGCCATGCTGCAAAAAGGCGTGATGCCGCATTCCGTCGTCAGCACAGAGGATTGTTTGTGCTACGTTTTCCCACTAGAGCGCATCGCCGAACTGATGCGCAAGCACGACAGCGTCAAAACTTACTTTTCCGAACACAGCGGCAGCCGCCTGCGAAAAGCCGTGATTGATTACCGCGGCGACAGCCAAACGCAACTGATTTCCTCGCAAATTGAAGACATTAAACTACGCGCCTCGCTACAGGTCGGCAGTCAGCTGTCCATTATCGACACGGTGAAATTGATGAGCGAGGAAAAGCGCTCCGCCGTGCTAATTATCGACGACAACAATTTGCAAGGCATCGCCACCGAAAGCGATTTTTGCCGCAAAGTCATCGCCACCGGCCACGATGTGCACGCCCCCGTCAGCGAAGTCATGACCCCCAACCCAGAGATTGTCAGCGGCACCCTTTCGGCCTCGGACGCGCTGTTGCTTATGGCCAAAAAAGGCGTACATCACCTGCCGTTTCGCCGGCAAGACGGCGATTTTTCCACCATTACCGCCTCCGACCTCATTCAGTTCCAAAGCCACAACCCGCTGTTTTTAATCACCGATATTTACGGCGCTTTGACGGTGGACGAGCTCAAACAGCACAGCCGCAAAATCCCCGAATTACTCACCGATTTGGTCAACTCTAGCTTGGCGGCTTACGACATCGGTCACTTGATTAGCTCGATTGGCGAGGCCATTAATCAGCGCCTCATTCAACTCGCCGAACAGGATTTGGGCGAAGCGCCGGTGGCCTACGGTTGGCTAGTGGCCGGCTCGCTAGGGCGCATGGAGCAAACCGCGCACAGCGACCAAGACAACGCCCTGATTTTTGCCGATGATTACGATGAGACCATCCACAAACCCTATTTTGAGGCCTTGGCCAAATTCGTTTGTGACGGCTTGGACGCCTGTGGCTTTGTCTATTGCCCCGGCAATATTATGGCCAGCAATCCGCGCTGGCAAATGACCGCCGGCCAGTGGCGCAACCAATTTATGGATTGGATTCACACCCCCGAACCCGAAGCCCTGCTCTACAGCACCGTTTTCTTCGATATGCGCACCATTTATGGCGAGGCCAGTTTGCTAGACAGCGTTATGGGCGACGTGCTCGCCGTCACCGGCCAACAAGCGCCGTTTATGACTCACATCGCCGCCAATGCTTTGCAGTTTTCGCCGCCGTTGGGACTGTTCCGGCACTTTGTGTTGGAAAAAGGCGGTGCCGAGGCCAAGGCGCTGAACCTCAAACAACGCGGCGTGGCGCCGGTCACCGATTTGGCGCGCACGCACGCTTTGGCCGGCGGCATCGGCGCTTTGAACACCCAAGACCGGCTGCACGCCGCCAGTGCCAAAGGCCTAATTAGCGAGCAAGCCAAATCGGACTTGGTCGATGCTTATGCCTTTATCAGTTCGGTGCGGCTACAGCATCAGTGCAAGCAAATCGAAGCCGGCAAAGCCCCCGACAATTTCGTGCCGCCGGAGTTGTTGTCGGCACTGGAACGCGAGCATCTAAAAGACGCTTTTCACGTTGTCAACACTTTGCAAAAATACTTGCGCCAGCGCTATTAGTGAGGCAAGCCGATGATAAAACAATGGTTAAATCAGCGCCGTTTTGACAAGCAATGCGCGGCGCTAGCCAATTCGCCATTGGCGGCGCACTATCAGCCGCCGGAAATTGGCGACAAGTGGTTTGCCGAGGCCGAACTGTTCGTCTTAGACTTTGAAACCACCGGCCTATCGCCGCAGAACAACCAAGTGCTCAGTGCCGGTTGGACGAGCATTCGCCGCGGCCGCATGCAGTGGCGCGACTGCGACCACTATTTAATCCAACACACCCAAGCCATTCCCGAAGCCAGCGTCGCCATTCACCACATCACCGAGCAAGAAGCCGCCCAAGGCCAACCGATTGAATCCGTGTTGCCAACATTGTTAGAACAACTATCCGGCAAGGTCTTGGTGGCGCATTTTGCCGATATTGAGGTCGGCTTTTTGCAACAATTGGTGCAAAAACACTACGGCATCAGCTTGCCGTTGGTGGTGATTGACACCCTGCAATTGGCGTTTTTTATGAAGTACAAGCACGCTGTACATGTCCCACAAAACGCCCTAAACTTGTTTACTCTGCGAGCGCAATACGGCCTGCCGCGCTACAAAGCCCACAACGCGCGCTCCGACGCTATCGCGGCGGCAGAGTTGTTACTGGTTTTAGTGGAGGAATTGGGCGGCCAGTGGCAAGTGTCGTTGGCTGAATTGCTCAAGAAAAGCCGGTAATATAGTCAAGTCACTTAATTATTACTACAAGGCGCATCGTCGCAGACAGTACAAAAGTACGGCAAGACGGTGCAACACCGTAGTAGTAATTAAGTGGCTTGACTATAGTGGCTCATGACAAAGCATCAAGAGCCGGCTTTTAGCTCATAACAGTTTCTTGTGTTATAATCAGAGACTAGAAGCATTATCAACATGCCAACTACCATTGCGTGTGAGACAGCGCTTCTACCTAACCGTCTTTTCTCAAAAGATTTATCAAACGATTTAAAAATGGAGAGCATTTATTATGAGTCATACATTTACGCGTCGTCAGATGATTAAAGCCTTAGGCGCGGGCGCTTTATTGGCCAGTAACGGCTTTGCCTTGGCTCAAGTCTCTAACGAAAAAGTCCATATTGTCATTTTGGGTTGTGGATTGGCCGGCCTTGCCAGTGCTCACCGCTTGCGCAACAATTTGCCGAATGCCAAAATCACCTTAATTGATGCCAAAATCGAACATAACTACCAGCCGGGTTATACCTTAGTTGCCACGGGGGTGTGGACGGATTTGAGCAAAGTCAAAGCCAAAAATGCTGATTTACTACCCAAAGATATCCAATGGATTCAATCGCAAGCCAAAGTCATTAATCCCGACAACCAAACTGTAGAAATGGCCGACGGCAAAACCGTCAAATATGATTATTTGGTCGTTGCTACCGGCTTGGACTTGCGCTATGACTTGATTGAAGGCTTTGATGTCAACGCCCTAGGACAAAAAGGTTTGGGTAGTGTCTATCACAGCCCCGAAGGCGCACAAAAAACGTGGCAAGCCATGGATGCCTTCCGCCAACAAGGTGGGCAAGCCGTCATGACGCTCGCACCCACCGTGATGAAGTGTGCCGGCGCGCCGCTGAAAATGACTTTCATGTTGGTTGATCGTCTAAACCAAACCGGCACGGCTGGTGCATCTAAAGTCGATTTCTTCGCCCCCGGCAAAGCCGTTTTCAGCGTTCCCGTCGTCAATAAGAATGTTTTGGAACGCTGGAAAAAGCTCAACCCCGTGGTTAACGTCAACTACAAACACACGTTAAAAGCCGTTGATATTGACGCTCAAAAAGCCACATTCACCAGTGAAAATGGCGATGTTGTTAAAGACTACGGCTTCCTGCACGTCGTGCCGCCGATGACCGCACCTGCACTGATTCGCGAAAACACGGATTTAGCTTTGCAAAAAGTCTGTGCCGATAAGGACTGGCTAGCCGTTAGCAAAGACACCCTGCAGCACTTGCGCTACCCCAATATTTTCGGTTTAGGCGACATCAACGCCACGCCGAAGGGTAAAACGGCAGCAACGGTGAAAAAATCGGCGCCGGTCATGGTCAATAATTTGCTCAATACCATTCGCGGCAAAGCTCCCGATATGGTGTTTGACGGCTATACCTCTTGTCCGCTGTTGATTCGCGAAGGGGCAGCGATGTTAGTTGAGTTTAACTATAAAAACGAACTGACACCGAGCTTTAGCTTCGTTGACCCACTGCAAGAAAGTTATTTCGCGTGGTATTTGGAAGAGGTTATGCTTAAACCGGCATACTTATCCGTTTTAAAAGGTAAAGTTTAAGGAGGCAACCATGGACTTTTCAGCAGCTATTTCTGTTATTATTGAAACTATTATTCTTTATCCCCTGTTTTTTGGCATTGTTTTTGCCTTGCCAATTTTAGCCATTTTGTGGGTCTTGTTGGCTAAGCAAAGGAATTGGTGTCGCGCCAAAAATCCCGCCTTGCTATTGGCGTTAATTGCCGGTGTTGCCGCCTTTTTCGGTTTGCCGTTGGTATTCCACTCCAGCCTATCCGACATCAGTTATTGGGTTGACTGGGTTTTCCACGGCCTATGTGTGTTCGGCGTATTTGTTTATGTATTTCTTGTTACTTGGTTTTTCATTGCGCCTAGTCGCGCTTAACCGGCTTTTGCCTTTACAATAAACCTAGGGCGTGCCCTCAAAAAACGTAGCTACTATCGTGGGGGTAGCCCTGCACACCCGCCCCCACGATAACCCAACCCAATATCGCAGCCAAACCAAAAACACCATGAACAATACCTACCCGTGGCACAGCGCCACCCTAAAACACATTGAATCACAACTGCACGACAACCGCCAGCCGCACGCGACGCTGTTTCGCCTGCGCGCCGATTACGATGATGAACAACTGGGTTGGGAAATCGCCAAGCGCCTGCTCTGCGACCAGCAGACCGGCTGTAATGCTTGCAAACACTGCCGGCTAATGAACGAAAACGCCCATACTAATGCGCTGTTTTTAGATGTTATTAACGACAAAGTCGGCATCGACCAAGTGCGCGAGTTAGAACAACAAATGTGGCAAACGGCGCTGTTTGACAAACCCAAAGTCGCCTATATTCAAGGCATGGACTTGCTGAGTTTGGGGGCGCAAAACGCCCTGTTAAAAACACTGGAAGAGCCGCCGGAGAATGCCTTTTTTGTGCTGTCGGTGAGCAATATTTCACGCGTGTTGCCAACTATTATGAGCCGCGTTCAGCGCCTGCACCACGCCAAAGTTGACCAAGACAGCCTGTATCACTGGCTACAAAAACAGTTGAATAACCCCGTCACCGAAGCCGCCATCGCTAGAACCGCCAAGCTGGTTGACGATGCGCCACTGCGGACACTAGCGCTGTTAAAAATGCCAGAATTGGGGCAAAAACTGCAACAAGAAAAAGCACAGTTCGCTGATTTTATTTCAAAAAAAATATCGGCTTCGACGTTGACTAGCAGCCTCGACAAAGACGAGCCGCAGGCGCAACTACAGCGCTATTGTCGCTATACCGAGAGCTTAATTCACGTTTTATTTCAAAAAAGCATCAGCGACAACAGCGAATTAGGAAATAAAAGGGCTGACAACCGACAGGGAAATTCGGTACAATACGCCACTTGGAACGGCGTTTCCTTGCGAGCGCTGTACCGTCTGCACGATAGCTTAACGGATTTGAGGCGGTTGGCAGACAGTAACGTCAATTTGACTCTACAATTCACTACCAGTTTAACGGAATGGCAACATGAACGATAAAAAACCTGCTGCGGCAAGAACACCACAACAAAAGGCCGCTATGCAAAAAGCCATGCAAGCCAAAGCCGCCCAACAAAAAGCGGCACAGGCCAAGGCCGGCCAAGCCAGCCCTGCTCAAAGAGCCGCCCAGCAAAAAGCGGCGCAAGCCAAAGCGGCTGCCAGCAAAGCGCCACAAGGCAAACCCGCACCGAAAAAACCTGCCGCACCGGCCGGCAATAAACTCGCCAAACGCGGTATTTTAAAATTCAACATCACCGATGAAAAACAGCTGTATTTGTACTACATGCCGTTTATCAAAGGTTGTGGCATTTTTATGCCCACCGAGGACGAGCACAATATCGGCGACGAAGCGTTCTTGTTGCTCAACCTGCCGGACGGTAAAAGCAAGTTTTCAGCCTCCGCCAAAGTGGTGTGGATTAACCCCAAACAGAAATTGGGCAAGCGCGAGCCGGGTATCGGCCTACAAATTTCTGGTCGCGATGCCGAGCGTATGCGCGCCGCCATCGAGGAAATTTTGGGCAAAAAAGCCAGCTCGCCACTGCCGACGGCAACGATGTAACCGTAGCCAACAAAAACACAACAAAATCATGCTTATCGATTCCCACTGCCACCTCAACATGCTCACAGGGCATGAAAAAACGCCATTGTCTATGGCTGAAATTTTACAAGATGCCGAGCGCGACCACATCGAAAAAATGCTGTGCGTATCAGTGAACACCACCGACTGGGCCGATATGAAAGCCCAATGCGCCCCACACCGCGGCCGCATTGTCCTCAGTGCCGGCATTCACCCGTGCTATATGGAAGACCAAGATTTTGAGGCCTTAGAAGAACAAGCTCAAAACTCCGACGTTGTCGCCATCGGCGAATCGGGCTTGGACTTTTTTTATGACAAAGACAGCGAAACGCAACAAAAACAGCGCCACAGCTTTGCCCACCACATCGATTTATCGGCACGTTTGAATAAGCCGATTATCGTTCACACTCGCGATGCCAGAGAGGACACCATCGCCGTGATGCGTAGCGAACACGCCGAACGCGGCCGCGGCGTGATGCACTGCTTTACCGAGACCAAGGAAATGGCCAAACAGGCTTTGGATTTGGGGTTTTATATTTCGTTTTCGGGTATTATCACCTTTAAGAACGCCAATGAAATCCGCGAAGTCTGCCAATATGTACCACTGGACAGAATACTGATTGAAACCGACTCGCCGTACCTCGCGCCCGTGCCGTATCGTGGCAAAATGAACCGCCCCAGCTGGGTCGCACACGTTGCCGAACAAGTCGCAGATGTCAAAGACTTGACCACCGAGGAAGTCGCCACAGCCACCCGTGATAATTTTTATGCGTTGTTTGCGTTGGCGGCTTAGGGCGTGTCCTCAATCCAAACATGGCACTGCCAGAGGAGATTTTTTACGAGTACAAGGCAATGATTGCGCGGTTTAGTCATTCTAAATAAGCAATCATCAACGCCGTAATCGCAAAAAATCTCCCGTCCCGCAGGGTTGATGCCAAAATTGCCTTATCCTGCGTTACAAAACTTGCTAAGACCTCGGTATTAGCTGCGTTTTGTGCCTTGGCTAAGACAATTTTGGCTATCAACAGTGAGCATGTTTGGATTGAGGACACGCCCTAGTCAAAAAATTTAGTCGAAACGGTAGGCTGGGTAGAGCGAAGCGAAACCCAGCATTAGCATAACCTAAATTTCACGAGGAAATTAGATTTTTGCTATCGCTGGGTTTCGTACCTCAACCCAGCCTACCATGCTTTGTGGTTACGAGTGACCAAGGTAAGTCCTAGCCGGCCGGCGTAGCAAAACCGCGAATGCGCGTCACTCATGGCGCGACTATCATTTCATCAAGCAAAGGCAACCAAAAGTTGATTTCTTCACTTATTCTTGCATCACTGATTTTCTGCTTTGGTTTTAACTGAATGACTGTAACAAGCTGAACATACATATCGTTAAAACGGAGATTTACCACTACAGTAGTAGAGTTGGTTGCTCTACTATGATACGTCACCGCATCTTCTAAGGTAAATTTGCTAGGAATATCAAGATAAGCGGCATCATTAAAATGAACAATAGGCGAGTCAATAAGATAGCTTCGCAATGCTATTTTTTGTTTAGATATACTTACGACTGTAGAGCTGAGAATATCGTAACGGTCATTCCCCAAATGTACGTCGATTAGTTTATATCGAGAAGTAATACTATCGTCGTTTCGATGCGCAAACGCTTGACCTTGGATAATAGCATCATCGCAAGTGGGCTTCCCAAGACTAAACCCCTTAGGACAGCCAATTAATGACTTGTCTTTAATCACCGTTTCGTCAAGACAAACACCATATAGCGAATAGCTATCGAATTTTGTCAATGTACTATTGAATTTCGCAAGCTTAGGGTCATTTGGTGTATTAAGGCATTGGACTTCAGCAAGTAATGGGGGCAAGCTAACCGGCTGCCTGTTACGCCATTCCATAACGGTCACAATTGCAATCAATAAGATGGCAATGGAAAAAATAATTTTCGTTTTCATCGTAATGACCTCTCGAATAACGCAACTCTTGAAAAATATAAATCTTAGCCGGCCGGCGTAGCAAAACCGCGAATGCGCGCTACCATAGCCTGTATGCCGTTGCCGCGCACATTGCTGATGTGACTGAGTAAATCGAGCTTTTCAAAATAACCTTCAATGTCGAAGTCTAAAATTTCCTCGGCGGTTTTGTAGTTGTAAGCCGCCAAAATCACCGCCAACAAGCCTTTGACAATAATGGCATCGCTGTCGGCGAAAAACACAAACTGTTCGCCTTGTTTTGCGTGCGTTATCCAGACATCGCTTTGACAGCCTTTGACGAGGTTGTCGGCGCTTTTTTCAGCGCTGTTAAAGGCCGGCAATTGCTTGCCTAAATCAATCAAAAAGGCGTATTTTTCTTCCCAATCGTCGAAAAAATCGGTTTGTTCGACAATGTCTTCGGCGGTAATGCTTTTTCCAAACTCGCTAGTCATCAGGCATCGCCCTCGTTAACGGAGAAACTGCTGCCACAACCACAGCTGGCGGTGACGTTGGGGTTATTGAAAGCAATGCTTTTATTTAGGCCTTGTTGCACCAAATCGATTTCACTGCCGGCAATCATTTCCAAAGCTTGGGCGGTGATATAGACGTTTAAATCGGGGAATTCGAGTTTGCTGTCGCCTTCGCCTTGGCTCTCGCCGTAGTCAATGACGTAGGCGTAACCGGTGCAGCCGCTCTTTTTCACGGAGATGCGAATGGCTTGTTGTTCTTCTTTTTGTAGTTTTTTCTTGAAAAAGGTCAGTGCCTTGTCGGTAATCATCACCGGTGGCGTGCTGTCGGGAGTGTAAACGGCTAGTGTCATAGTGTTTCTCTTCAATGGTTATTTTTTTATGAATTTTAAAAGGGTAGCATGGACGGCGCATCAGTCAGTTGTAGGCTGGGTAGAGCGAAGCGAAACCCAGCAATTGCGGTTATTGGCTTTTGCACAAGTGATTAATTTGGCGAAAGCTGGGTTTCGTACCTCAACCCAGCCTACGGTTACTAACTATTCGTTGCCGGCGCTAACTACGCCAAAAACTGTTGTGCCTTAGCCAAAGCCTCAAACAAACGCTCAATGTCGTCTTCGGTATTGTAAAACGAGACCGAAGCGCGCAAGGTGCCGGCACTCAAGGCAAACTGTTTCATAATCGGCATGGCGCAGTGGTGGCCGGTGCGAATGGCAATGCCTTGTTTATCCAACAGCATCGCCACATCGTGGCAGTGAATGCCGTCCAAAACAAAACTGAGCACGCCAGCGCGTTCGGCATCAATCGCCAACGGCGTGAGGCCGGTCATGGCGCGGGCTTTTTCGCTCAAACAATCCATTAAATGCTGTTCGTGGGCTTGACGGCCGGCGCTGTCTAGGCTTTGGAAGTAGTCAATGGCGGCTTTTAAGCCAATGACATCGGCGATGTTGGGCGTGCCGGCTTCGAATTTGTATGGCAAGACGTTAAACGTCGTGCGCTCGATGCTGACATCGGCAATCATCTCGCCGCCCAACTGGTAAACTTGCATTTGCTCAAGCCACTGGCGCTTGCCATACAACACGCCAATGCCGGTGGGGGCAAACAATTTATGCCCCGAAAAAGCGTAAAAATCGCAGTCCAACGCCTGCACGTCAACGGCGAAATGCGATACGGCTTGCGCGCCGTCGATTAAGACTTTTGCCCCCACAGCGTGGGCTTTGTCGATGATTTCCTGCACGGGGTGCACAGAGCCGAAGCTGTTGGCGACCTGTGCCACTGCTACCATGGCAACGCGTTCGTCTAATTGGGCTTCAAAAGCCGACATATCAAATTCGCCGGCCGGCGTGATAGGAATGACGACAAACTCCAATCCCAAGCGCAAACATTGCTGCTGCCACGGCACAAAATTGGCGTGGTGTTCCAAGGCCGAGACGATGACTTTGTCGCCTTTTTTCGTCACGGTGGGCAAAAAGCTGTGGGCGACGATGTTGATGCTTTCGGTCGTGCCCTTTGTCCACAAAATTTCGGCATCTTCGCCGGCGTTGATAAAGCGCTGAACCGTTTGGCGAGCCGCTTCAAACTGGCGCGTGGCGCGGTCGGCCAAGGCGTGAGCGCCACGGTGAACATTGGCATTGTCGTACTGATAATAATGCACCAAAGCGTCAATCACCGCCTGCGGTTTTTGCGTGGTGGCGGCGTTATCCAAATACACCAACGGCTTGCCGTTGACGTTTTGTTGCAAAATGGGAAAGTCGCGGCGCACCGCGTCACACTGAAAAGGAGTTGTCATCGTGTTCGCCGTGGCTTATTTCAGCCCCAATTTTTTCTCAAGATAGTGAATGTCCATGCCGCCTTGTTTGATGACTTCATCGTTGACCAAATCTTGTTGCAGTGGAATATTGGTTTTGATGCCGTCAATGGCCATTTCGCGCAAAGCGCCGTCCATTTTGCGCAGGGCGCTAGCACGGTCTTCGCTGTGGGTAATCAACTTGGCAATCATCGAGTCGTAGTGCGGTGGGACTTTGTAACCGCCGTACAAGTGTGAGTCGACGCGCACGCCGTTGCCGCCGGCGGCGTGATAACGCTCCACCGTTCCCGGAGACGGGATAAACGACTGTGGGTCTTCGGCGTTGATGCGACACTCCAAGGCGTGGCCGCGAATTTTGATATCGTCCTGCGTAAACGACAACGGCAAGCCGGCCGCCACGCGGATTTGTTCTTTGACAATATCAACGCCGGTAATCATCTCGGTGACAGGGTGCTCGACCTGAACGCGGGTGTTCATCTCGATAAAGTAGAACTCGCCGTCTTGGTAGAGGAATTCAAACGTGCCGGCGCCGCGATAGTTGATGCGCTTACAGGCTTCGGTACAAATTTTGCCGATGTCGTTGCGCATGGCTTCGGTGATGCCGGGAGCAGGGGCTTCTTCCAAAACTTTTTGGTGACGGCGTTGCAAGGAGCAATCGCGCTCGCCCAAGTGAATGGCGTTGCCGTGCGTGTCGGCTAGCACTTGGATTTCAATATGACGCGGTCGGCCTAGAAATTTTTCCATATAAACCGTGCCGTTGTTGAAAGCGGCCTTGGCCTCGGCACTGGTCATGCGCGCGGCTTCGGGCAATTCTTCGGCATTGTTGACCACGCGCATACCGCGACCGCCACCGCCACCGGCGGCTTTGACAATCACCGGATAGCCGATGCGCTCGCCGTGGGCTAAATTGGCAGCATCGTCTTCGACATCGAGTGGGCCGTCAGAACCCGGCACGCAGGGAATACCGGCGGCTTTCATGGTTTTAATGGCTTCGACTTTGTCGCCCATAATGCGAATGGTCTCGGCAGTCGGGCCGATAAAGGTAAAGCCGGATTCGTCCAAAATATCGGCAAATTCGGCATTTTCCGACAAAAAGCCGTAGCCGGGGTGCACAGCGTCGGCATCGGTCAATTCGGCGGCGCTAATCACGGCGTTGATGTCTAAATAACTGTTGACCGAGGCCGGTGGCCCGATGCAAACGGTTTCATCGGCTAGCAAGACGTGCTTGAGGGTGCGGTCGGCGGTCGAGTGCACCGCCACCGTTTGAATGCCCAACTCGCGGCAGGCGCGCAAAATCCGTAGCGCGATTTCGCCACGGTTGGCAATGAGGACTTTTTTCAGCATGGCAAACCTCCGCACTTATTCGATTTCAAATAGCGGCTGGTCGAATTCGACCGGCTCGCCGTCGGCGACTAGGATTTGCTTGATAATGCCCTCGGCATCGGCTTCGATTTTGTTAAACATTTTCATGGCTTCGACGATACAAACGGCGTCGCCCACTTTGACTTTTTGCCCGACTTTGACGAAGTCATCGGCATCGGGGCTAGGGGCGGCGTAGAAAGTGCCGACCATGGGAGAATTAATGGTGCGTCCCAAACTGGCTTCGGCAGGGGCGGCGGCCGGCGCGGCTTCAGCCACAGGGGCACTAGCGACGGGTGCCGGTGCGACAGCTTGCGGCGCGACCATAGGCGCACTGGCAATCACTGTGGCGTTGGGGTTATGTTTGGAGATTTTGACCGAATCATCGCCTTCGTTCAATTCAAACTCGGTGATATCCGTATCGCTGAGTAGCTCAATAAGTTCTTTAATTTTTTTGATTTCCATGCTGTTATCCTTAAAAAGTAGTTACAATCATTCGGTGGTACGCGCCAAGGCCTTGGCACAAGCGCACGTCTTAGTCACCCGAAAATTCGTGGTGGGCGGCAATCAAAGCCATTTCGTAGCCGTGAGCGCCAAAACCACTAATCACGCCCTCGGCGATATCGCTGAAGTAAGAGTGCTGACGAAACGGCTCGCGTTGGTGCACGTTACTGAGGTGCACCTCAATAAACGGCAATTCCACCGCCAACAGCGCGTCGCGCAAGGCAACGCTGGTGTGCGTATAGGCGGCAGGGTTGAAAATGATAAAGTCGATTTTGTTGTTTTGGGCATCGTGAATGGCATCGATAAGCTCGCCTTCGTGATTGCTTTGAAAAAAGGTCAAATCGTCGCCAAATTCGGCGGATAGCGCCAACATGCGCTCGTGGATTTGTTCCAAAGTCACCGCGCCGTAAGTATCCGGCTCGCGCTGTCCCAATAAATTTAGGTTAGGTCCGTTGAGGACGAGTATTCTCATAAAATGTGTTTCCAAAAAAAATTCTAGTACTGACAAACGCCAAAAAAGCCTACACTAAATAATAAAATTAGTTTTACTTAACGCGTTATCAAATGGATGCGCTACTGCGTGGCCGGCGCTTTCTTATATTCATTTTTGACCAGCGACGACGCGACAACGACTAACCGCACATTGTCGCTAATTTGGCATGAAAAGTCCATTAAAAGAATGTGAAATTCACCTAACGGCCGGTTTTGCAATTTACCCTAGCCAGAGAAAGTGCTATACTCCGCCTTTAAAAAAATTCAACAGGAACCCTCATGGAACACACAGAAAACCAAGACATTCTCGACAGTATCCGCGAACAAATCAAAGCCTACCCCGCGATTTTATACATGAAAGGCACGCCGCAATTTCCGCAATGTGGTTTTTCGAGTCGGGTGGTCGCCATCTTAAAAGGCTTGGGAACGCCGTTTGCCTACATCAATATTTTGCAAGAACCGGAAATCCGCGCCAATCTACCCAAAGTCTCCGATTGGCCGACCTTTCCTCAGCTGTTTATCAACGGCGAGTTAGTCGGCGGCTGCGACATCATCGAAGAGTTGGCGGAAGAAGGCGAACTCGCACCGATGTTTGAAGGACTTGAGTGGCCCGAAGACGACGCTTAAGCCATTTGAGCCACGATGCCTGTACAAGCGACACAGCCCCTTAATTTATCGACGTGGCAACGTCAAGCCCTGTTCGATATGGGTTTGGATGCGTGGTATCTCACCCCGCTGACGCATACCATGACGCCAGCAGATTACGAACACGACGCCTTGATTGACAGCTTAGTCGTCGAGGTTGCGCCGCCGGTCGCTGCAGCGCCAAAAGCTCGGCCATTGCCAACGTCCAATGCCAACGCTCCAATCACGGCCTCCGCTGCGGCACAACCGGCAACGCCGAACCGCGCCGAGTCCGGCTCGCCAACTCTGACCGCCGACGTGTCGCCGGCAAAAGCCAGCACAGCCACGCCAACATCGCGGCACATGCTGTCGCCCCCGCCGTCAATTTCGTTGGCGGCACAAACGGTGACTAGCGCCCCTGCATCGGCGCGAGATTTTGTCATTGTGCCAAGTGCTGACAACTGGCAAACGCTCGAACAACAGGCGCAGGCACTGGCTGCAAGCGCCAAGCAAGCCGGCGCGCTCGGCGAAGGCCAACCCCACGCCGAACACTGTTTGATTTTCGCACCGCCAAGACAAAAGCGCCACGCCGAAGAAGACGACGCGCCACTGTTAAGCGAATCGGCAACGCAACTACTGCGCGAACTGTTCGCCAGCATCGGCATTGACTGGGACAACTGTTATCGCACGCGTTTACTCAAACACGCCACCGCCTTTGGCCAAGCCCCCGATGACGAACTCTTACAAGCTCACTTGCCGCTGTTGGCCAGCGAATTGGCCTTGTTGACGCCCAAACGCCTTTGGCTATTTGGCGCCGACAGCGCCCGCGCCGTATTGCAAACTGATGCCCCGCTGTCTCAGCTACTCGACAGGGATTACCAGCTCAGTTATCACACCACACAAGGCCGGCAAAGCGCCGACCTCATTTGCTTGCCCGCCCCCGATTACTTGCTCGCCCTGCCGGCTGAAAAAGGGCGCGTTTGGCAACATATCAAACGCTTGCGCCAATGATTGTTTTCTCCCCTATTCCCGCGCACTACCTACCCAAAATGCAACAGATAGAGCGCGTTAGCAACCCCTACCCTTGGCCGGCCGAGAGTCTGCAGGACGGCTGGCAACAATTCGCACATTTGGGGGCGTTTCTCCAAACCGAGTTGGTGGCATTTGTCCTCTATCGCCAGATAGTGGACGAAGCCGAAATCATCCACCTCGTCTGTGACAAAAAACACCAAGGCCAAGGCCACGCTTACAGCCTATTGCAAGCACTAGGTCAGCAATTACAAGCCAATCAGGTCGCCTCGGTGTTTTTAGAAGTCCGCGAAGACAATCACCGCGCCAGACAATTATACGAAAACTTCGGCTTTGTGACGGTCGGCCACCGCCCCAATTACTACGGCGGCCGTCACGATGCTTTGATTCAGCGCTTAGATTTAACCTAAAAATGGCAGTTGCGCCGTAGGGTGGGTTAGCGAGGTACGAGCGTTGTTAATGCCCTTGTGGTAAACCCACCGTTTACAGAGATTTAAAATTTAACAAAAAGTTAACTACCGTGAATAGTGGGTTTCGCTTCGCTCTACCCACCCTACAAGTTAACTGCGTTTTTTAGGTTAAATCAGCGCAAAAAATCCCCGCTGTCTTTGGACAACGGGGATTTTTTTAACTGCGTTAAGTTACGGCTTAGTGGTGAATTTGCACCGTCTGAATCGAGGTAAACTCTTTCAAGCCGGCCTCGCCAAACTCGACGCCAAAGCCTGAGCCTTTGACGCCGCCGAATGGCGCATCGGGCTGAATCATGGCGTGGTGGTTAATCCAAGCGCTACCACACTCTAGACGCGAAACCACTTTTTGCGCTGCTTCGATATCGCTAGACCATACCGAGCCGCCCAAGCCGTTTTCGCTAGCGTTGGCCAACGCTACTACTTCGTCCACATCGCTGAACTTGATGATTGGCAGGATTGGGCCGAATTGCTCTTCGTCCACTAGGCGCGTGCCGTCCTTGATATTGTTGACCAAAGTGACAGGGTAGAAGTAGCCGCTGTCGTCGCTGACTTCGCCGCCGCACAAGAAGTTAGCGCCATTGGCTTTGGCGTCTTCGGCCAATTCTTTGACAATATTGAATTGTTTCTCGTTTTGTAGCGGGCCGAAATCGCTGGCTTCGTCCATGCCGTTGCCGGTTTTCATGCTGCTGGCGATTTGCGTTAGGGCTTCGCAAAGCGCATCATGAATTGACTCGTGCACGTACAAGCGTTTCAAAGCCGCACAGGTTTGGCCGTTGTTGATAAACGCAGTGGCAAAGATTTTCGGTGCAATGGCCGCGACATCGGCATCGGCCAACACGATACCGGCATCGTTGCCGCCCAATTCTAGCGTCAAGCGTTTGAGGTTGTCGGCCGAAGAACGCATAATGGCTTTGCCGGTTGGGGTCGAGCCGGTAAAGACGATTTTAGCAATGTCCGCGTGCGAAGACATGGCGGCACCAATGTCGCCGTCACCCGAAACGATATTCAACACGCCAGCCGGCAAAATGTCGCGAGCGATTTCGCCAAAACGCAACACCGTCAACGGCGTCATTTCCGAAGGTTTAACCACCACGGTGTTACCGGTCAACAAAGCCGGAATGACGTGCCAAATGGTAATCAACAACGGATAGTTCCACGGCGTAATCGAGCCGACTACACCTAGCGGCTTACGGTGAATTTCGATGCGCGCGACATCGTTGTCTTGAATGACTTCGGGTTGGACATCGTAGCTAGCGGTGGCGCGCATCCACGCCAACGTGCCGCCAAATTCAAAGCCAGAACCCATATCGGCAAAGCCTTTCATGGGTTTGCCTTGCTCCTTGGTGAGCAACTCCATTAGCTCAGGACCGGCGGCTTCTACGGCATCAGCTAGTGCCATCAGTTTTTCGCGACGCTCGGCATAACTCAGTGCCGACCACGCCGGAAAAGCGGCCTTGGCGGCTGCTACGGCTTCGTCCAATTGTGCCGTGCTAGCCTTTGGGGCGGCGGCGAGCACCGATTTGTCGGCAGGGTTTAAAACGTCGAACGTACTAGCGCTGTCAACGCCTTTGCCATTGATTGTCATTTGAAATGTCATAGAATATCCTCTTTCTTTTTTCTTTGTTAAACCAGTTAAAAAACCTGGAAACTGCTCTTTTCTTTATGAGAGGCATAATAATAACACATTTTTTGTATTTGTATAATCCTAAAAATGCCGGCAGTTTTTTGTAGGGTCGAACCCATGTGTTCGCCCTCGGCAGGAAATAGCGCCTGTTTCAAGGCATCAATAAAATCATTCTGAAACAACGAGTGAATACGTTTCCCCAACCAAGGGCAGACACGCGGGTCTGCCCCTACGATAATGAGCACCATTGCCGGTGGTTGAATCTTTTGTTGAATTTGAATGCCCTGCAATCGGTGGGTTTCGCTACGCCGCACCCACCCTACAGATTTTCTGGAAATTTGAGGTGATTGGCAATACCGGCCATCGTCAAATCCCCCTCAATCCCCCTTTTAGAAAGGGGGAAGCCGCTCCTTGTGGCTTGTAAATTTTTTCAATTATTTTAAATGAGCAGCCGTGGGTATGATTACGCTGCGCTAATCATACCTACTGCGCTACCACTCGTTACGGCGTTTTTCTAACGCATCGTCACCAACTCTTCGCCGCTGGTCGGGTGAATGGCTAACGTCTGGTCAAAATGCGCCTTAGTCGCGCCCATTTGCACGGCAACTGAGAAGCCTTGGATAATTTCATCGGCAAAATCGCCAATAATATGTATGCCGACCACGCGCTGTTCCTCGCCAACGCAGACCATTTTCATGCGCGTAGGGACTTTGTGTTCGGTCATCGAGCGCAACAGCGGATTGAAAGTCGATTGGTAAACGCGCACCGCCTCTTCGCCGTGTTGGGCTTTGGCCTCGGCTTCGGTGAGACCGACGGTGCCGATGGCGGGGTGGCTGAAAATCACCGTGGGCACATAAGTAAAGTCGGCTTTGGCCTCGGTTTTGCCATTAAATAAGCGCTCGGCGAGTTGGCGGCCGGCTTCGATGGCGGCCGGCGTCAAGGTCGGCTGGCCGGTGATATCGCCAACGGCGTAGACACCGGCTTGACTGGTGTTTTGCTGTTCGTCAATGACGATATTGCCGTTTTTCGCCACGTTGACATCAGTGTGTTGCAAGCCCAAGGTGTCAGTCATCGGGGTGCGGCCAATCGCCCACAACAGTTTTTCTACCGCCAAGGTTTTGCCGGTGTTTAGTGCCAACGATAGGCCGGCTTCGGTTTGGCTAACGGCGGCAATTTCGGTTTCAAAATGCACGTTCACGCCGTCAGTTTGCATTTGCTTTTCTAGAATTTCGTAAATGCTGTCATCGACTTGACGCAAGAAGCGTTTTTTGCGCACCAACAAGTGCGTCTCAACCCCCAAGGCATTGAGCACGCCGGCAATTTCCACGGCGATATAGCCACTGCCGACAATGGCCATGCTTTTTGGCAATTCGCGCAGGGCAAAGAAGTCGTCGCTGTCCATCCCCAGTTCTGCGCCTTCGATACTCGGCAACATCGGCTCGCCACCCACGGCGATTAAAATGTGCTCGGCGGTGAAGCGCTCGTCGCCGACGGCAAGGGTGTTTTTATCGACAAACTTGGCGTAGCCGTTGACCCAATCAACATTGGCATTGTTTAAGCCGTTTTCGTAAATGCCGTTGAGTTTAGTGATAAAGGCATCGCGTTTGTCGGCAAAGTGGTTGTAGTCCAATTGTGGCGCAAGGGTTTCAAAGCCATAAGCAGATGCCAAGTGCGCCATTTCGCGGATTTGCGCGGCGTGCCAAGTAATCTTTTTCGGCACACAGCCGACGTTGACGCAAGTGCCGCCGAGTTGTTTGGCTTCGATAACCAACACTTTAGCGCCGTATTCGGCGGCGCGTTTGGCGCTAGCTAGGCCGCCACTGCCGCCACCAATGCAAATAAAATCATATTTTTTCATCATGTTACCTTTTGTGTTAAGTATTTTGTTGCCATTATAACCTAGCTGAGGAAAAAGTTCATCAACTTGCCGATGCCTTGGTAGAACTTTGCTAGCATGTCGGCCGCTGAATAATCCAATGGTCGACTTTAACCCAAAGACCGCAGTTAACATTGTAGGGGCAGACCCGCGTGTCTGCCCTAGGGCGGAAGAAGCCGTTACCTCGTTGCTCCAAAAGGATTTTGTTGAAAATATAAAACTCCATTTTTCTCCAACCAAGGGCGAACACATGGGTTCGCCCCTACGAAAAAGACCAACTGCCGATTTTGGGTTAGAAGTGGCTGTAGGCATGGTTCTATTTGGTGCGTTACGCTATCGCTAACACACCCTACAAAGTAGCTGCCACCTTCACAATAAATAACCCAAAGTCTCATATAGTGTAACTTTTAAACAAAAATCAACAACTGTTGGACATTTTTGCCGGCCTTGTTAAGCTACTCCGCCAAATACTACTTACGGAGCACTCCTGATGAAAGCTATTGTCTTGCCCAAATTGGTCAAATGGCTGATTGCCACCCTATTTCGCGTTGAAATCGACGGCGATTACCAAGGCGGCCGCCAACACGGGCACGAGCGAACGCTGATTATCGCCAACCACGCCTCGTTTTTGGATGGCGTGTTGTTGGCGCTGTTTTTGCCAGAGACGCCGATTTTTGTCGTCAATACCGAGATTGCCAAGCACTGGTTTTTCAAGTTCTTCTTAAGTTATGTCGAGCACCTCACCGTTGACCCCGCTCACCCAATGGCCATGAAACATGTAGTCAACTTGTTGGAAGAAGGCAAAACCGTGGCCATTTTCCCCGAAGGCCGCATCACCAACACCGGCGCGCTAATGAAAGTCTATGCCGGCGCTGCCTTTGCGGCGCTAAAAGCCCAAGCCACCATTATTCCCGTCTATATTTCTGGTGGCCGGCTGACTTATCTCAGCCGCGTGCGCGAGTTGTACCGGCCGCGTTTGTTCCCTAAGCTAAAACTGACCATTTTGCCGCCCACGCGACTCGATGTGCCGCGCGACCAACCGTCTCACCAGCGCCGCGAACTCGCCAAGGAGCAAATGCACCACCTCATGATGGAAATGATGGTGGCAGCGCACGAGCCGCAGAGCATCTACGAACAGCTACTCAATGCGCGCTACGCCTACGGCAAAAAGCACCACGCTTACGAAGACGGTTTGACCGACGATTTGACCTACAACGATGTGGTGCAAAAATCCATTGCCCTGTCGGTAATTTTGAAAAAGCGCGGACTGTCTAAGCGCGTCGGCCTGATGTTGCCGAACAGCAATCCGGCGATTTTGACCTTTTACGCCTTGCAATACCTCAACCGCATTCCGGCTATGCTCAATTACACCGCCGGTTTTCGCGCTGTATGCGCCGGCATGACGGCTTGCGAAGCCGACACGATTATCACCTCTCGCGCCTTTGTCGATAAAGCCAATTTGCACGACTTAATCGCCGAGTTGGGCGACTATCGCTTGATTTATTTAGAAGATTTACGCGACGAGGTCAGCCGCGCCGACAAGCTACAAATCCTCGTGCGCCGGCAGTTTGCGCGTTGGGGTTTGCCGGCGCAATCCCCCGACGACGAGGCGGTGGTGCTGTTTACTTCGGGCTCGGAAGGCCTGCCCAAAGGCGTGGTGCACAGCCACAACAGCATGCTCACCAACGTGGCGCAAATTCAAGCCATTTACGATATCACCCCCAGCGACAAGTTTATGATTTGTCTGCCGATGTTTCACGTTTTTGGCCTAATGGCCGGCGCTTTGTTGCCGGTGGCGTCGGGTTCGGCGGCGTTTTTGTACCCCAATCCGCTGCACTATCGCGCCATTCCCGAAGTCATTTACGACCGCGACTGCACGATTTTGCTCTCGACCTCGACCTTTTTAAAAGGCTACGCGCGCTTTGCCGACCCTTACGATTTCCGCCGCATTCGCTATATTATTGCCGGTGCTGAGAAATTGTCACAAGACGTGGTCAGCACCTACCTCAACCAATTCGGCATTCGTATTATGGAGGGCTACGGCACCACCGAAACCGCGCCGGTGATTTCTGCCAACACCAGTATGATGTATCAGCGCCACTCGGTGGGTTGTTTGTTACCCGGTATGCGCGCCGAGTTAGCGCCAATTGCCGGCATCGAAGCCGGTGGCCGACTGATTGTGCGCGGCGACAACGTCATGCTCGGCTATTTGCGCCCCGAAGCTGCCGGCGTGATTGAGCCGTCACCCAGTAAAGACGGCCTGCGCGAGTACGACACCGGCGACATCGCCGATTTAGATGCGCGCGGTTTTATTCACATTCACGGCCGCGTCAAACGCTTTGCCAAGCTCGCCGGCGAGATGATTAGCCTAGACAGTGTCGAGAAACTCGCTGCAACCGCTTCGGCCGAACACCACCACGCCGTGGTCAACAATCGCGACGACAGCAAAGGCGAGGGTTTGGTACTGTTCACCACCGATGCCGAGTTAAACCGCAAACATCTGCAAACGCAGGCTAAAAACATCGGCTTGCCGGAATTGGCTGTGCCGCGCGATATTCGCGTTATTAAAGAGATACCGGTGTTTTCTAGCGGTAAGACTAACTATCCGGCTTTGTCGGGATTGTTTGACGAATAAGTCGCAGTGACATGGTAGGGGCAGACCCGCGTGTCTGCCCTTGGTCGGAGAAATCAATCGCTTTATTGAAGCAAAAACCATTTCCAACCAAGGGCGAACACATGGGTTCGCCCCTACAAAAAAATCCAACCGCTATTTTTAACATTAAATCACACATTCCAAGGAGTAACCCATGATAGCCGTACTCATCGCCCAATTTTTATCGGCACTGGCCGACAATATGCTGTTGTTCGTCATTTTGGGACTGATTAAAGTACAATCGGTGGGCGACTGGGCAACGCCAGTGTTGCAACAGACGTTTCTGATTGCCTATATTGTGCTCGCACCCTTTGTCGGCGCGGTGGCTGACAGCAACCCCAAAAATCGCGTGATGTTGTTGGCCAATACTTTGAAATTAGCCGGCGTGTTGCTGTTGTTGGTCGGTGGCAATGCCTTTTTAGCTTACGGCATTGTCGGCATTGGCGCTTGCGTTTACTCGCCGGCCAAGTACGGTATTCTCAAAGAAATTACCGGCGAAGCCCGACTGGTCAAAGCCAACGCCATGATTGAAAGCTCCACCATTGTCGCCATTTTGGTCGGAGTGGTGTTGGGCGGCCTATTGGCGGATAAAGCCGTATCACAAGGCACGTTTGTTTATGCTTTTTTGATTATCGCTGCGACCTATTTGTTGGCCTCTATCAGCAATTTATATATTCCTCATCTCAAGCCCGAACGCAATACTGGCCTGTCGTTGTCGGTGCTGTTTAAAAACTTTGTGGTCGATTTCAAAGTGCTGTGGAGCGACTTTACCGCTCGCGTGACGCTAATGGGCACTTCGCTGTTTTTCGGGGTCGGTACGACGTTACGGATTTGGCTGATTGCGTGGGTGCCGTTGGCGTTGGGAACTGACGACAATCAAACGCCGGCGATACTCAATGCCGCCGTGGGCTTGGGCATTGTCGTTGGGTCGGGGATTGCCTCACAAATTCCCTTATCGCAAGCACATCGCGTGCTGTCGGCCGGTATCGGCATGGGTATCGGTACGATATTGCTCAGTACCACCAGCAGCCTCTATATGGGTTTTGCGCTGTTGACGCTGACCGGTATTTGTGGGGGAATTTTCCTCGTACCGCTGAACGCTTTGTTGCAAAACCAAGGTCATAATTTGGTCGGTGGCGGCCACGCCGTAGCCATTCAGAACTTTGTTGAAAACGCCATGATGCTGTTGATGCTGTCGGTGTATTTAGGACTGGTAGCGCTAGGGTTGTCGGCAATTACGATTGGTTTTGCCTTTGGCGGCTTGGTGATTGTGTTGATGTTGGCGTTGCGGCTTTATGCGCGTCGGCGGCCGATGTCGTGAGCAAAAAAATAGAGGCAGGCGCGACCTGCCTCTACGGCGAACGGTGGGTTACGTCCCTCACCTATTTGACGCGCTGCGCGCGTCGATAGTTGACGAACAGCACCCACCCTACACGAGGTTTGTTTTTGATAGCAAAAAATATCAACTGCCGTTTTTAGGTTAAACCACCTCAATACTGGCGCTCAAATCCAAGGTCGCGGCCGCACCGGCCAAGGTCGCGAAATGCACGGCCTCGGCACTGCCGGCGCTACCGTCATTATCAAAGGACAAGTTGCCGTTGTCATACTGCAAATACCCTTGATCGAGCAACGCCTGCGTGCCTAGCGTGCTCAAATCAACGCTGGCGTCAGCGGCGTGGAAAATCTCACTGGCGAGCTGAATGCGGTCGCTACCGGCGACAAAGTCTTTGATGGTGTCGATAGCGCCGTCCAACACGCTAGAAAAGACAAAAATATCATTGCCCTCTCCGCCCGTTAGGGTGTCACTACCCGTGCCACCGTTCAACACATCAGCACCGGCGCCGCCGTCTAAAACATTGTCGCCATTGTTGCCGGTGAGTTGATTATCCAAAGCGTTGCCAGTGCCGGCCACGGCCTGTTGCAACAACACCAAATTTTCCACATGGTCGGTGAGCGTATAGCCGCCGGCGATGTTGCTGTAAACGCTATCGCTACCTTGGTCATTGGCTTCGATGACTTTGTCGCTGGCGTTATCGACCACGTAAACATCGTTACCCACACCGCCAGCGAGGGTGTCAACGCCTTCGCCACCGGCCAAATAGTCATTGCCCAAACCGCCGGCTATGCTGTCGTTGCCTTTGCCACCGTAGATGACGTTGTCGGCGTTGTTGCCAATCAAGGTGTCGTCGTAAGCTGAACCGTTGAGGTTTTCTATTTGCGTGCCGTAGCCGATAAAGGCGTGACCTTCGGTAAAGTCGTAGGTCTTCTCAATCTCGGCAGGCGTTAGCGTAAATTGTGTGCCAGAAAGCGAGACTTCGGCAATGCGGTAAGTATCACCGGCCTTAAATTCGCTACCGGCAAAATAGTCGTAGGCGTCAGCACCGTCACCGGTTTTGGAACTGGCATCGGCTTTCTCATTGACACCCTGCACACCGAAGGCATCTTTGTTGACATTCGGCACCAAACTGTAGCAATCCGAACCGGGGGTTAAGTTGACGTACACGCCGTTTGCCTCTTGCGAGGCGTCAAAAGTATCCACACCGGCGCCGTCCCAAATGTAAATATCGCCGTCGGCCTTTTCAGTATTCACGGTTTTAAATGAATAGGTGTCGTTGCCGGCGCGCGCCTCTGGGTTGACGCCGTAGCGGTAGTGCAGATAGGCCAAGTCGAACCAGCGCAAGTCTTTGCTATCGACAAAGTCATTGTTGCTGTACGACATGACGCTAACGCCGGCGCTATCGACTTCGGGTTTCAAGAAGGTGGCGTCGGGCAACAAAGCCTCGTGGAAGGGGTGTGAAAACCCTAACGAGTGCAAAGTTTCGTGCAACGTAGTGACAAAGCCTTGCTGACTGTCTAGGGTTTCGCCGTTTTCGCCGCTGAAAAACTCGCGACTCAGGGTAACGTCGCCACCGTATTCGGTGTTGCCCAATTTGACTTTGCCGGTCACCGCGCCGCCGTTGAGATTGGCCAAATAAAAATCAATCATGGAATCGTCGGTGCTGCCCACGGCTTTAAATTCAATATTGGCGTACTGGCTGAGTAAGTCTAGCGCCGATTTCACCACCGCTTGGTTGACGGCAGAGAAGTCGATGGGCTTATCCAAGCCCTTGGCATTGCCTGCGGCGACATCACCAAAGTGATAAGTAATCGTCTGCTTGTCGCGGCCACCGTAGGGAATGCCGGACGAATTGAGGTCGCCAAAACCGGTGAGATAACCCAATTGGTAACTGTTATCGCCGTGGTCTTCTTTGTATTGCTGAAGATCCAAGGCCTGTATAAAGTACGGCAAGTCGTTATAGGGGACTTTGCCGTTGTAGCTAACCATGTCGCCGGCATTGTCGCCAATGTCGCTGGCGGTGTAGGTGGTGGCGTCACTGACGGTGACGGCCTTGCCGGCGAAATCGGTTGTCGTCAGTACAGCTTCGATGTTGCCGCTGCCTTTGCCGGCCAGTTTGGCCGTTTCAATGTTGGCGCTAAAGTGCTTGCCAGCGTCAACGCTGGCCTCGCCAATTTCCTTGCCGTCAATCATCAGTTTAACGGTGTCACCGGCCTTGGCGTTGCCGCTGACGCTACCGCTGATGGTGGTGAGCAAATGGTCTTTCACGGCGGCGCTGTCAATCGTATAGTCAGCGCCCGCTTTTTTGACGCAATCAGCACTCAACGTCAGCGTGGTGTTGTCCATCGTCAAGCGGTGAGCGCTGGCAGATTCAGGCGAAATAATCCATTTTTCGGGAATATTAATTTTGTACGGGTCACCCTTGTCGTTGTCGAATAGGGTGTAGAGCGTATCGGCCGTTTCAATACTATAAGTCAACGGCTTGCCGTTGGCAGCTTGAATATCTGCTACCGCGACATCGACGTAGAACGATTGATTTTCTTCGTTAATGCCGGCTTGGTAAGTTTTGCCGTTGAATTTCAGATTAATGGCTTTGACCAGCGACTTATTGTGCCCGATGGCAAAGGCGCTACCGGAAAAGTCGATGCTACCACCGAGGCGTACCCACTGAGCGTCGGGATTGCCGCCGACCACGCCGTCATTGCCCACCGCGTCAATGTGGACGCTGGTAACTAGGCTGTCTTCGATGGCGTAAACTTTGTCGGTGGCGGTAATAGTTTGGCTATTGCCGGCGGCGTCGTGGACTTCGACACTAGCGTTGATGGTTTTATCATCATTGGCGAGCAACACCGTGGCCGCGACATCGACGCTAAAATCACCGGTGGCGTTGAGGCTGGCCTCAGCAGTTTGGTCGCCGATGCCGAGGGTGACTGTGTCGCCTTGGCTAAATTCACCGCTAACTTTGCCGGACAAAGTGATATTGCCACCGGCCTCGGCTGCTTCGATAATATTGTTGTCGGTGACATCGGCCAGTGTTAGCGTCGTCTGCTCAATCACGGTATCGACGGCGTAAGTATCTTTAGCTTGGGCGCTGGCTTCGTTGCCGACGCTGTCTTTGACGCTGATAACGGCTTCGGCTTCGTGCTGACCTTGCGTGCCGGCAAGTTGTTCGCCGGTGAGTGCCAATGTCCAAGTGCCATTGTCTAAGGTCGGGGTGTAGTCTTTTCCTGCCACTTTGATGGTGACTGTGACGTCGTCACTGTTGACGTCTTGGCTGTCGTAGCTGTACTTGCCCGACAGCGTTACGCCAGCGGCCGCCGTGGCGGCATTAACGACTTTGCCGGCGTTAATGTCGTCAATGCTGATACTAGCGCTTAAATCAGTATCGACGCGGTAGTCAGCACTGCCGGAGGTTACGATGCCGGCATTGGTCAATTCCGCCGTGATTTTTTGATGTTTGGCCAGCGTTTCGCCGTCGATGGCAACGCTAAATTGGCCGGTTTTGGCGTCGACAGTGGTACTGTACGACTGGTCGCCGACGGTTATCGTCAACGGCACAGCAGCATTCAAGTCGCTGACTTGGCCGCTGATGGTCACTGGCTGTTTGGCCTCTTGGGCATTGATAACATTGTCGCCAGCAATGGCGTCAAAGGTGATAACCGGCGCAGCGCTGACAATATAATCTTGCGTGGCTTGTTGCATGACGACATTGCCGGCGGTGTCGGTGACCGATACTGTGGCGCTGACTTGGCTAGCGCCGGCCAATACCGCTGTCGGTACGTCAACGCTAAAGGTCTTGCCACTGACGGTGGCATCGTAATCGTTACCGGCGATGCTGACGGTGACTTTGGCGGTTGCCAAATCGGCGTCGAGTTTATCCAATTTGCCGGTGAGTGTCTGTGTTTTCTGCACGCGCTCAACGTAATCTAACACACCGTCACCGGCAATTGGATCGAGCGCCAGCATTGGCACGTCAATGCTGGTATTGACGGCATAAGTTTGCGTAGCCGCATCGCTGGTTATCGCGTTGCCACTGGCATCAGTCACACTAATCGTCGCGGTCATTTGAGTGCCGCTTTGCAAGCTAGTTGAGTCGGGCACGTCAATAGCAAACGTGTCGCCGGTAATCACTTGGGTGTAGGTTTCACTACCGACTTTGAGGGTGACGAGGCGTTCGGTGACATCGCTGTCAATGCCTTTGATTTGCCCGTTGACGGTGACGCCGTTTTGTAACTCGCCTTGGTTGATAATGCCGTCGCCGGCAATCACATCAAGGGTGATGGTCGGCTTGTTAATCGCCAAATCCAGCGTGTAAGGACGCGAGGCCGGCTCGCTGGTGGCGCTGTTGTCGTATTTATCGGTGACGGTGGCTTCGGCGCTGACGCTGTCGGCTTTTTCTAAGTCTTTGACGGCGACTTCAACGCTAAAGCGGTTGTCGGCGTTGACGCTAATGTTGTCGTAAGTCGCTTGGCCGACCTTGAGAGTAACGGTTTTGCCGACGACATCGCTATCAACGTCTTGCAAACCACCGCTGAGGGTGAGTTTATCGCCGGTCACATCGGCGATATTGATGACGTCGTCGCCGGTAATGGCATCCAGTATAACAGCCGGTTGGCTAACGCTGTTATCGACGGTGTAAGTTTTTTGGCTACTGGCGCTGGCAGTATTGCCACTGCTATCGGTTACCGATACGCTGGCATCAATGACCTGAGCACCGGCGAGTACATCGCTGGGAATTTGGGCGCTAAAGCTATCGCCGTTAAGGGTTGCCGTGTAAGTTTGACCGCCAACGCTGAGGGTGACTGCGGTTTTGGCGCTGTCGATATCGGCGCTGAGATTGGATAAGCGACCGGTGACGGTTTGCTCGGCGCTCGCCGCCAATTCTTTGCCGGAGAGGACGTTGTCGGCGCTGAGGTCGTCTATGGTAATAGTCGGCGCGTCCAAGGTGGCATCGACTTGGTAGTCATGGGTTTTTGCCGCGCTCACTGACCGATTGCCGTGGTCGTCGCTGACTTCGGCCGAAACGCTAATTTGGGTGGCGTTTTGCAAAGCGGCGCTGTCAACGGGAACGCTAAAGGTCGTGCCGGTCACCGCGGCGCTAAAGGTTTTGCCGTCAACGCTGACCGTGACTTGGGCGCTTTCATCGCTTTGAATGCCGGCAATCGTGCCGGTGATATTAATCGTGCCGGCCTGTAATTCTTGTTGGTTGAGCAAGTTATCGCCAGTGATCGCATCAATGGTTTCAATGCTGGCGGCGCTGACCGCCGTGTCAAGTTGATACGGCTTGACCACGGTATCGCTTTGGGCGTTATTGCCGTGAGTGTCAGTGACGTGAGCAATACCGGAGAGACTGGTGGCTTTGGCTAAATCGGCTGTTTTAACCTCAGCGCTAAAGGTGTCGCCGTTGACTGTGGCTTGATAATCCTTGCCGTTGACGCTAAGGGTGACTTGTGTTTTGCTGGCGTCGATATCGCTGTCCAGTTGGCTCAAATTGCCAGTGATGGTGAGGCTGTCTTGCTGGCTTTCGCTGGCATTAATAACGTCATCACCGGCCACAGTGTCAAAAACCAGCGTTGGCTTGTTGATCGTGGTGTCTTTGGGGGCTTCTGGCGCGTCATCGTCGTCTCCGCCACCACCGCCGGCCGCAGCTGCGACGCCGACGGCAACAGCACCCACCCCAGCGATAATGCCGATGGGGAATGAACTGGCCGCTGCGCCAGTGGCAGTAGCAGTTGCCACTTCAGCAGCACTCACAGCACCAGCAGCTTCGGCAGCACTCACTGTGCTAGCAGTACCAGCAGCTTCGACAGCACTCACTGTGCTAGCAGTACCAGCAGCTTCGGCAGCACTCACGGCGCTGGCGGCTTCAGTCGCCGCCACTTCGGTTGCCGAGACCGCGCCAGTCGTCGCGACTTCGCTAGCTGGCGCGAGGCCAGCCGTGGGTACACTGGCTGTAGCCGGTGCAACCGGCATCGCCGTAGGTGCACCCGTCGCCGCCAAACCCTGCACTTCGTTAGCCAGCAGAATATCGCGCGAGGCCTCCGCCGAGGCCAAGGCCGCCCGATAATCCAAGTCACCCGACAGTGCAAAGGTCGAATTTAATTGCGACAACAAGCCGGTATCCTCGATGGGCTGTAGTGAGGCATAACCTGTTAAAATCACATCGGGGTCCTTAGCGGCCTCGTCCAAAAAGACCCACAAATCATCACCGACCATTTTCGTTTTGGGGGAAGAAACCAGCACGCCATTGTCGTCCAGCAGTTGAATTTGCATTTCTCGATCAACACTGACCGTAGCTTGTTGACCATTGCCAATAGTGTAATGGCCTTGTGTCGCGCCATTCTTGATGAGATTGAGTGTGTGGGTCATGGAGCTGCTCCGTCGTTAATATTCATTATGAAGGCGAATATTCTATCACGTCACCTTACGGTATTCTATAGGGAAAATTTGGCTTTTAGCCGCTATTTTCTCAACCCGACCCGCTGAGGGGGCACAAGGAAGCGATTTGCCAACAAGCCCCTCGCAATTCCGCGCAGTTAAGCTATAATACCGGCCATGAGTTACCATGTTCTCGCCCGCAAGTGGCGTCCCCAAACCTTTGCCGATTTGGTCGGCCAAACCCACGTCGTCAAAGCACTGACTTACGCGCTGTCACACCAGCAAATCCACCACGCTTATTTATTCACTGGCACGCGCGGCGTCGGCAAGACCTCGATAGCGCGCATTTTCGCCAAGTCGTTGAATTGCGAAACTAATGGCATCAGTCCCAATCCCTGTGGCGAGTGTGAGACCTGTAAAGAAATCAAAGCCGGTAAATTCGTCGATTTAATCGAAGTCGATGCCGCCTCGCGCACTGGCGTCGAGGAAACGCGGGAGCTTATCGAATCGGTGGCGTATTTGCCCAGCAAAGGCCGCTACAAAGTCTATTTGATTGACGAAGTGCACATGTTCTCAAAAAGCAGCTTTAACGCTTTGTTAAAAACGCTGGAAGAACCGCCCGAACACGTCAAATTTATTCTAGCAACCACCGACCCCGAAAAACTGCCAATTACCATTTTGTCGCGCTGTTTGCAGTTTAATTTGAAGTCGTTAACACCGGCACAAATCCGCCAACACCTCGCCAATATTTGCGCCGCCGAGTCCATTCCTTACGACGAGGATGCCTTGGGCTTGCTCGCCAGTGCTGGTGACGGCTCGATGCGCGATACGCTGTCCATCACCGACCAAGCCATCGCCTACGGCCATGGCCAGTTGCGCTTATCGGCGGTGACGGAAATTTTGGGCACAATTCATCCCAATGATATTGAGGCGATTTTATTTGCCATTGCCACCAACAACCCCAATCAACTCAGCCAAGCCTTGCACCGTTTGGACGACTACGAAGTCGACGCCCGCACCTTTTTAATCGAAATGATGCGCCGGCTACAGCAAATGGCGTGGGCAAAAGAAGGCATTGCCAACAACTTATCGCCGGCCTTGCAAAGCACCGTCAACGACATTCCCAAAACTTTGTTGCATTTGTGGTACGACATCGCCGAAAAGGCGTTGCCCAACCTCGGCATCGCCGGCGAGCCGCGCCAAGCCGTGGAAATGGCGCTGTTGCGCATGATTGCCTTTATCCCCGACGACTGGATAGCGCGCCACCGCACGCTGTTGGATACGCAAGGCGAGGTCGAATCGGAGACACCGGCCAATGTCCGCCCAGTCAAGCCCAAGCCGACCACGACGACTCAGCCAGCGCCAACAGCCGCGACCAGTACAACAGCACCGGCCAGCACAGCACCATTGGCATCGACCAACGCCACGCCTGAGCCGCCACGCGCAGCACCCACACAACAACCGCCAGCACAACAGCAACCGACCGAATTGCCAAGCAACTTGGTGGTTGCCCAAGCCACGCCGGTGACTGAGCACGACAGTTTAGATTCAGCCGAAGCAGCTTTTTCGGGGCAAGCCGACTCACCTGCGCGACCAACGCCGATGCCGGTCGAAAACGACGCGCCAAACCCGACCGATGACAGCGCCCATCTCAACCCCCATACCAGCGAAGACTGGCACTTGAGCAGCGAGGACAGCGCCGAACCGACACCGAGCATGGACGATATTCGCGCCATGATGCAAAGCGGCCGCGATATTTCGCCCCCCAACACGGCAGCCAGCGAGCCGGCCGAAGCATCCGCCTCAGCAAGGGAAAGCGCAACACAAACCACACCGGACACGGCAATAACCACAGAATCGACTGAACCGGCTAAACGCGCCAGTGCCGACTTCGCGGTGACACCAGCCCAGCCCAGCGACAACGACACCCCACCGTGGGAAGAAATGCCGGCCGCTACTGAGCACGTCGCCGATGTTGCCACAGAAGCTCCAGTATTAGCGCCAGCACCGGCATCAGAACCGACACCCGCGCCAGTTCCCCCCATCGACAGGGCAAATTTTAACTGGCCGCAAACGCTAAAAATGCTGCCATTAGATGACTACACTTACCACGTGGCCTCCTTGGGAATTTTGCGCCTCAACGAAGCCGGCAACGGCATTCAAGCCGTATTGGATTTACCACCCAAACATGAACTGCTGGTTACCGAGGAAAGTTTGCAGACTTTGGCGCAAGCCTTGGAAAAGGGCTTGAACGTCCCCATAACAGTGCAAATTCGGTTGACCATGCTGGACGAGCCGACACCGCACGACCTAGAAAAACAATCGAGCGACCAACAGCGCGCTGATTTGCAAACCGATTTTCAGCAAGAGCCGCTGACGCAACAGGTGTTGGCCAGCCTTGAGGGCAGGATTTTGACGCAGACCGTCAAGCGGAAAAATTAAATGATGGCCAACATAAGCTAAAACAAAACACCGCCACCGGCTTGGCCGGTGGCAAAATTTATTTATAAACGAAAACTTAGGAGTATTCAATGTTTGGTGGAAATATGGGCGGTATGCTCAAGCAAGTACAAAAAATGCAAGAAAATATGGAAAAGGCACAAAAAGAGCTAGAAACGCTAGAAGTGTCGGGCGAAGCCGCCGGTGGCTTGGTCAAAATCACTGCCACTTGCAAAAACGTCATTAAGCGCGTCAGCATTGACGATTCACTACTGGGCGAAGACCGCGATATGCTAGAAGACTTAGTCGCCGCCGCTCTCAACGACACCCTGCGCAAAGTCGAAGAAAAAGCTGCCGCCCACATGGGACAACTCACCGAGGGCATGCAGTTGCCGGCCGGCTTTAAAATGCCGTTCTAAACGGTTGCACAAACGATGTCCTCCCCCAAAGTTCAAAACCTGATTGACGCCCTAGCGCGTCTGCCAAGCATTGGCCACAAAACGGCGCAGCGCTTGGCCATTCACATTCTGCAAAATGACCGCAGTGCCGGCGCTAACATCGCCACCGCACTCACCGAAGCCATTGCTAGCGTCGGCAATTGTCAAGATTGTCGCAACCTCAGCGAAAATCCGCTGTGCCAAATTTGCGCCGACAAATCGCGCAACAATGCCTTGGTTTGCGTGGTCGAAGGGCCGATGGACGTGTTGGCCATCGAGCAATCGACACATTTTCGCGGCAAATACTTTGTCCTTATGGGGCGGCTGTCGCCGTTGGACGGCATCGGCCCCGAAGCAATCGGCTTAGATAAGCTCGAAGCACGCCTGCAAAACGGCGATGTCAAGGAGCTGATTTTAGCCACCAACATCACCGTCGAGGGTGATGCCACGGCGTATTATATCGCCGAGCTTGCCAAAAAATACGCAGCTTCGACCAGCCGCATCGCCTTCGGCGTGCCTATGGGCGGCGAATTGGAATACGTCGATAGCCACACACTAGGGCACGCCTTTGAATCGCGGACGCTGTTGTAGGTCGAGTCCTCAGCCCTCTCCAATTTTGTAACAGTTACCCCTCATTCCAAAAAAGCATACTCACTCCGAAAACTCACCTATCAGAGTAGATGAGTGAGTCTTTGATACGCCGTACCACTTAGGATTTTTATGTATTTACGCTTATTTAATCAATTGTTGCGCGAATCCTTTAGGGATTTGCTGCCCGTTGTTGCCGTTATTGTCTTCTTCCAGTTAACCGTTATTCAAGCACTGCCTGAAAACTGGATACCCACGACCGTGGGCATGTTTATCGTGGGGATAGGCTTGGCCATCTTCCTGTTAGGATTGGAGATTGGCATCTTCCCCGTCGGCGAGGATTTGGCAAAAAACTTTGCCAAATCGCAACGATTGCTGTGGCTGCTCTTGTTTGGCTTTTTGGTGGGTTTTGGTACAACAGTTGCCGAGCCGGCGCTGATTATCATTGCCGAAAAAGCGGCGTCTATCAGCCAAGGGCGAATTGACGCTACGATTTTGCGGATTGTGGTTGCGCTTTCTGTTGGGCTTGCGATTTTACTCGGCGTTTGGCGGATTATCAAAGGACACCCGATTCACTACTACATCATTGCCGGCTACATTGCGGTAGTCAGCGTCACGTTTTTTGCACCACCCGAAATTATTGGTCTGGCCTACGATTTAGGCGGCGTAACCACATCGACGGTCACCGTCCCCTTGGTGGCTGCGCTAGGCATTGGGTTGGCCGCTAGCATCAACGGTCGCAATCCAATCATTGACGGCTTCGGTTTAATTGCCCTAGCGTCGCTGACGCCGATGGTGTTTGTGCAGATTTACGGCATTGCCGTTTATCAATTCGTCGAAGCACAAGCCGTCGCCGCCGTTAGCATAGATGCCAATACCAGCGAAGCCGTCACGCTATCCTTGCAATACTTGCTCGACGGCATTGTCGCTACGACATTAGATGTGCTGCCCATTATTGCCATTATCTTATTTTTTCAGTTTGTCGTGCTCAAAAAGCCCTTGGCCAACTGGCAACGCGTCGTCGCTGGATTTATCCTCGTTATCGTGGGGCTACAGGCCTTTATCGTCGGTTTGGAGATGGGACTATTCAGCTTAGGCGAGACGATTGCACTGGAGTTAACAGCCTTGGACTCCGTGTGGACGATTTATGCGTTTGCCCTGTTCATCGGCCTTTCGACGACATTTGCCGAGCCGGCACTAATTGCCATTGGCAAAAAATCGGTTGAAATCAGTGATGGACGCATTAATGGCTTGTGGCTGCGCTCATTTGTCGCTGCGGGTGTTGGCATCGGGGTGATGCTGGGCGCTTATCGCATTGTGACTGGCGAGCATATTCACTACTACATCATTGCAGGCTATGCAGTGGTTATTGTGCTGACCAGTTTTGCGCCCAGATACATTATTCCCATTGCCTACGACAGCGGCGGCGTAACGACTTCAACGGTGACCGTGCCCTTGGTAACGGCGTTAGGTATAGGGCTGGCCAACAATATAGAGGGGAGAAATGCACTGATTGACGGCTTCGGTTTGATTGCTTTTGCCTCGCTGTTCCCCATTATTTCCGTCATGTTGTACGGCATTCTTATTGAGCGCATGGGCGTAAAAACGGATACCGAAATCGAGGCACACGAAGAAGCACCGCATGTTATTCTACCCAACCTAGCCAATCCGTTTAGTCACGTTAGCGAGCACTCGGTACTGATCAATGGCAAGCACGAGCCCATGCTCGCCACTGAGCTAAATCTCAGTTTTACCGCCTTGGTTGTCATTGTTCCCAAAGATAAGAAAGAAGTCGCGGTCGAGGCCGCAAAAAGCGCCGGCGCGTCAGGCGTCACCATGCTGGATGCCGAGGGTATGGGGTTGAGCAAATTTGACAACTTATTCCGCGTCAATCATGAGATTAGCGATAGCGTGTTGTTATTTATTCTCCCTGACCACATGATAAAAGACACGCTACATGCGATTATTCAACGGCTTCATATTAATTCAGAAGCGGACGGCATCGCGTTCACTTTCCCAATTCATCAGTTAAATGGCATTTCGCTGCGCCAAGCCGATGTGTTTACTGAAAAGCAGGTGGTAGTGAATAATCCGGCCTAGGCTTGGCTGGCAAAATGCCGACTGCGCGCTGTCGTGGTCGCAGGACAAAAAAACAGTCGCGATGCACGGCTGGCTGGCGCATCGCGACTGATTTTTGGGCGTGTCCATGTTTGAATTGAGAACACGCCTTAGCTAATGTAAAACACCTTAGGCAACCGGCACGTCACCACGCATTCTGGCGTATTCGGCCTCGTAATGACGTTTTTGCTCTTCGTCAATGCGCTTGCGAGCCGATTGATAGCCGATGACTTTGCCATCGCGCTCCAATGACTGCACCACGGCGTGCACCCAATAGTAGCCGCCATTTTTGCGCAAGTTTTTCACATAACCCGACCAACGGCCTTCGCTAGTGAGGCTATCCCACATGTCTTTGAAGGCGACGCTAGGCATATGAGGGTGGCGCAAAATGTAGTGCGGCTTGCCAATCAACTCTTCTTTTGACCAACCACTGGCTTCAATAAAGGGTTCATTGACGCTGGTAATAATGCCGTCTAAATTCGTTTTTGAGAAAATAATCTTGTGCGTCAGAATGAACTCTTCGTCGGTCACATAAACTTTGCGCTCTTTGCCATCATAAAATTTGAGATGATGGGTTTCAAAGTTGCCATTCGGCAACTCCATATCTGGTACATAATTCATTGCATTACCTTTGATTGATTGATTTATTTTAATAGCGGACATTTGAACCGTTATTTTCACGGGGAGGCATTATATCAGTAGTTTGTTAACTATTTGTAACATTTTGTTACAAGTCACTTCCAAATTTATTCAGTATGGCAACAATAAAAGGATAATTGAATAGCTTGTATTTCCCGACCATTCATCATAGAATGGTCGCGCTCTCATCGGGGTGCGAGGCCAACCATAGCCGAGCTGAGAAACACCCGCTGAACCTGCTCTGATTAGTATCAGCGAAGGGATTTGGGAATCATACCCACCCTGAAAAACAACCTATCTTCGTTAGACTCGCTTGCCGTAACTCATGTACTGTCTGCGCTCGCCTGCCTTGATAGCTTGCTTTTCAGAATGGGTATCACACGCAAACACTTGCCTCTCAAATGCCTTTTTAATTGTCACCTATTTATTAAAGAGGAAATCATGAAAACCATCCATAAAATCTTGCCGCTGGCCATGTTGACGCTATCCGCCAACGCCTTTGCCAAAGACACATTGACCGTTTACAGCTACGACTCGTTTACTTCCGACTGGGGCGCTGGGCCGAAATTGGAAAAAGCCTTTGAAGCAACCTGCGATTGTGACGTTAAATTCGTGCCCTTTGAAGACGGCGTGACTATGTTCAACCGCCTGCGTTTAGAAGGTAAATCCCCGAAAGCCGATGTTGTGGTCGGCTTGGACAACAATTTATTAAAAGCGGCTGAGGCTTCGGATTTATTTGCCAAAACCGACATTGACGTTAGTCAGCTCAACTTGCCGATTCAATGGGAAAGCCAGACCTTTATCCCCTTCGACTACGGACAATACGCGTTTATTTACGACAATACCAAGCTAAAAAATCCGCCGAAAAGCCTCAAGGAACTCATTGATAATGAAAAACTCTCGGTGATTTACCAAGACCCGAGAACCAGCACCGTCGGCCGCGGCTTGTTGGCGTGGGTGAACACCGTTTACGGCGACAAAGCCGCTGAAGCGTGGAAAAAACTCGCCAAACACACGGTGACGGTCGGCAAAGGTTGGTCGGAAACCTATGGGGCGTTTTTGAAAGGCGAAGCCGATGCGGTGTTGAGCTACAACACTTCGCCGCTGTACCATCAAATCAACGAAAACAAGGACAATTACCAAGCCATGACTTTCTCCGAAGGTCATATCGTGCAAATTGAAGTGGTGGCGAAATTAAAAGCCAGTCAACAGCCGAAACTCGCCGAGCAATTTATCGCATTTATGCTCACGCCCGAAGCGCAAAAAACCTTGGCACTCAGCAATATTATGTTGCCGGTGATTAAAACCGAGGTCGAGCCGCGTTTTGATGCCTTCAAGCCGGCGAAAACTTTGGCGGTGCCACAGCCGGAAAAAACCGACAGCAAAGCGCAATTGGCGGTTTGGCAAGCGGCGGTGAGTCAATGATAACTTCTTCTTTTTAAAGCAAAGGTAATGTTTCCTATTTACAATGCACAGTAAAAAGCACAATCAACTGTCCCCCCCTTTCTAAAAGGGGGGTTAGGGGGGATTTGACGGTGGTTGGTTTTTCCGACCCTTGTCAAATCCCCCTCAGTCCCCCTTTTGAAAAGGGGGAGGCCGGCCACTGGTGTTTTTTAGTTTTTTGTAACTGTTAGGATTTCGTACGATTACGCTGCGCTAATCGTACCCACACGACTAGCATTGCCATACAAAAATTGATTATGCCCAAACCCCCCATAAAAACAACCAAACTCCTGCCGGCCGTCACCGTTATCCTACTGTTGGCGACCCTGTACGGCAATAGCTTGTGGCAATTGTTGCAACAACAAGCGCTAGATAGCTATTGGGACATCGTCACCGACAGCTATGTTTTGCGCGTAGTGCAATTCAGTCTCTGGCAAGCCTTTTTGTCGGCGAGCCTGTCGGTGATTTTTGGTCTAGCGGTGGCGCACGCTTTGTTTTACCAAGACTTTATCGGCAAGCGTTGGCTGTTAAAAATCTTCTCCCTGTCTATGGTGTTGCCGGTGTTGGTCGCCATTTTCGGCATCTTGGGCGCGTATGGCAAAGTCGGGTGGTTGGCGCAGTGGCTCAGTGCGTTGGGCATGGAAAAGTCGCTCAATATCTATGGTTTGAGCGGCATTTTGCTCGCCCACACCTTTTTTAATATTCCACTGGCCGCCAACATTTTCTTAAACGCCCTGCACGCCATTCCCAATCAGCAACGCCGGTTGGCGGCGCAGTTGGGCGTGGTTAACTGGCCGTTTGTGCGCTTGGTCGAATGGCCATATCTGCGCACTTGTTTGCCGTCGGTGTTTGCTTTGATTTTTATGCTGTGTTTTACCAGTTTTGCCATTGTCTTAACCATGGGCGGCGGGCCGAAATACACCACGTTGGAAGTGGCGATTTATCAAGCACTCACTTTTGATTTTGAGTTGCAACGCGCCGCCGTGTTTGCGCTGATGCAATGTGTGTTTTGCTTGGCATTGTTTGCTTTGTCCTCGCGCTTGTCAAAAGCGGTACCAACGACTGCCAATGTCGGCAGTACCTATGTCGTGGCGCTACCGACCGCGGTGCGCGTGTTGCACGGGGCCATTATCGTGGCGGTGGTCGGCTTTATCGGCTTGCCGCTGTTAAATATTGTCGTCAGCGCTTTTGACTTATCGGCTTGGCAAAGCTCCTTGAGCAATCCCACCTTGTACAAAGCCTTAGCCTTTTCCTTAACCATTGCCTTGTGTGCCGGCTCGCTGAGTGTATTGATGAGCGTGGCGTTACTGCTTGGCGCGAGGGAATTTCACTTTGCCAAACGCTTTAGCATGGCGGCGAACATTGTCAATGCCGGCATGGTGATTTTGGCGGTGCCGACCTTGGTATTGGCGGTGGGTTTGTTCTTGTTATTGCGGCAGTTGACGATTACCACGCCGATGCTGTTTGCCGTGGTGGTTTTGTGTAACGCTTTGATGTCGATGCCGTTTGTGTTGCGCATTTTGTCACAGCCGCTCTACGACAACATGAGCTATTACGAGCGCCTGTGCCAATCCCTAGGCGTGCGCGGTTGGGCGCGGTTTCGCCACATTGAATGGCACAGTATCCAGCGGCCGTTGCAAAACGCGTTTGCCTTGGCGACGGCGTTTTCATTGGGCGATTTTACCGCCATTGCCTTGTTCGGCAACAACGATTTTACCTCTTTGCCGCGGCTGTTGTATCAGCAACTCGGCAACTATCGCGGCAGTGAAGCCAGCGTCAGCGCCTTTATTTTACTGGCGTTGTGTACGATGATTTTTATTTTTAGCGAGCGTTCCCATGATAGCACTTAACGACGTCAGCTTTAGTTACGGCAACGATGCGCCGACACTGCACTTTGATTTATCGGTGCAACAAGGCGAAAAAGTTGCCCTAGTCGGCCCTAGCGGCGTGGGCAAAAGCACGCTGTTAAGCCTAATTGTCGGCTTTGCCTTTGCCCAGCAGGGGGAGATTTGGCTAGCCGGCGAGCGGCACGTCAGCACGCCGCCGCATCAACGGCCGGTGTCGATTTTATTTCAAGACCACAACCTATTCGACCACTTGAGCGTGGAGAAAAATATCGCCCTAGGCATCGCGCCGAATTTAAAACTCAGCGACAAACAGCGCCGCGACATTGAAAGCATTGCCGAAAAAGTCGGCTTGGGCGACTATCTCAAGCGCCTGCCCAGTGAGTTATCCGGCGGTCAACAACAGCGCGTGGCCTTGGCGCGGTGTTTGTTGCGCGAGCGCCCGATTTTGTTGCTAGACGAGCCGTTTTCGGCTTTGGATAAAGACTTGCGCCAAGAAATGTTGGCGCTGTTGACGACTTTGTGCGATGAAAAAGGGCTGACGCTACTCATGGTTACGCATCAGCCCGAAGAGTTGCACGGCTTTGTCGATAGGATTGTGAGCTTGGGTTAATATTTTTTGGCCAGAGCACGTCCTCAAGCCGACGCGAAACGCGCAATATCCACCTCTGCCGGCAAGGGCGTGCCATCGACCATCAGAGCTGCCAAGTGTTTGGCCATCGTCGCCCCCAACATCACTCCGCGCGTCCCCAATCCGTTAAATACCAATAAATTAGAGTGTTCAGGGTGACGTCCCAATAGTGGCCGGCGATCGCTGACCGTTGGCCGCATACCGGCGTGGTGCGCGAGTACTTCTAGTGACTGAAAAGCCGACTCGCTCAACATCTTTTGTAGTTTTTCCAACAATTGAGCTTTGCCGGCTGCGGTGGGTTGATTGTCTTTTTCAGTCCAGTGGTAGGTTGCCCCGACAAAATAGACATCGTCGCCGTGCGTTGGCAACGGCATAATAAACACCGCCGATTTGATAGCCGCTGTCAATTTAAGCTCAGGAATGCGGACGATAAGCACCTCGCCCTTGTTACCGTTCAGCGGCAATGTCTTAAAATACGGATTGTTTTTTATACCATAACCTTCGCAAAACACCACTTGTGACGCGGTGATATCGCCGTATTGCCAACCGGCTGCAACCGGCTGTAAAGCGGCATAATCAAACGGCGCATTGAATAAAGCCCGCCGGGTTTGCAAGTGTTGTCGATAAGCCTTTAGTAATGCCACCACATCGACACGACCGCCCAAATGCACTTTGCCGACACCGTGTGGCGCGTGAATGACGGGGCTGGGACTGGGGTAAGTTTGCTTATCCAACAAGCCGGTCAAAGCCGGCAATTCGGCTTTATTTTGCCATGTTGTCCGCTCTTGTTCATCGTGGAAAATTCTTAGAATATCAAAAGGAAAATCCAACTCCACCGCCAATTTTTCCGCCAGTGTCGCCAGCGTTTGACGGGCACAGTGGATTTGTGCTTCGCCCTGCCAAACGGGGGAAAAGCGCTTGAGCACCACCGGATTCACCATGCCGGCACACGTGGTGCTGGCGTTGGGTCGGGCTTCGTCAATAACGACAAGGCGCTGGCCACGCTGTGTCAATTCGTGCGCTAACAGCGTGCCGGCGATACCTTGGCCGACGATAAGAACATCGACTGTTGTCATGGCTAACTTACAGGTTTAAATTAATTGTAGGCGTGTGACGCGCACATTTTCAAAGCCGTTCTCGGCAAACTCTTCTAGGTATTTATTTTGGTTTTCAATAAAGGCATCGATAAAGCGGGAATCAAACTCTTCGCCAATTTTTTCCTCTGGCAAGCCGTGCGCTTTAGCGGCGTCGCGCAAGCCCAATTGTTGCGACAACACATCGGCGGCGGCGTACTCATTGTAATGCTTGAGCAAATATAACGGGCTGTCCTCAGCGCCAGACATCAATTCGGCATTGGGGAAAATCATTTGGCTTTCTTCATCGGTGTCAAAACCGTCGGGTAAGTGTTCGGCTTGTGCTTGGCGATAAATTTTTTGAATCAGCTCGTGCATCTGCTCGGCTTTAGCGAGGGCGTTGTCGCTGACTTGGGTCAGTAAATAACCGGTCATGGTGAGCATTTCGACTAGGGCGGTGGCTTCTTGTTCGTTGAGTTCAATTTTCATAAGTTCCTCTGAAAAGGTGTGGAGAATGGCGAATGCCACACAAGGCGGCATTAGGGCGTGTTTGAATTAAGCGCACGCTCTGACGAGTAATGCGGTTGATTGGCTACTTTTTCAAGGGCAATAGGCCAGCATTCCCTCAAACAACAAAGCCGGTACGATTTCACCGGCAATGTCGGCGCTGAACAGTGCCTCGGCGTCCCCGCCTGTCCAGTAGGTGTAAAAGGCCGCATTTTCGCTATCGGCAACGCGAGCAATGCTGCTGACAATCAAATTCTGATAGCCGATAAACAAACCAGCACCAATCGATGTCGCGGTATCGTGACCCAACAAGCCGGCCGGCTTTCCCAAGGCGGTTAAGCCGGTTTTTTCCATGAGCGCCGAACGCGCGCTGCCCAAACCCAATAAAATCATGCCGCCAAGATGCCGGTCAGTGTAAAAGTCTAAGGTAATCGCCGTGCCGGCTGAAACCACGCAAAATGGCTGTTGCGATGCGCGCTGTCGGGCTTTACCGGCCAGCAAGTGCAAAAAGCGGTCAACGCCAAACTGTGTGCTGTCGGGGTAATTAATGGCTAACTCATCGGGGCGAACGCGAATAATTTCACAGGGAAGTTGGCGCTTTTCAGCGGCTTGGCGCAGTTGTTTGAGGCTTTGTTGCGCCGACTCAGAGCGACCGGCAGTGACAAAAATGGCCGGCCGGTTGTCATCAAATAAAGAAAATAGTGCCGACAAATCATCACGTTGACAGACAAGCGGCGTCTGAATGCGACTTGCTAAAGCGTATTTAATGCGCGTGTTACCGATGTCAATAAAACAGCGAGTGCCCGAGTTAATCATCGTCTAAGTGACTGGTAATATCGACACTGGGGCGGCGGTGCGCCCACGGGCGCATTTGCTCCAATTGCGCGCCAAGGCACAACAACACATCTTCGCGGCCAACAGGGGCGACAAACTGCATACCAACAGGCACAGTTTCTTGATGCCAGTGCAACGGCAAGGTGATTGCCGGCTGCCCCGTGCAACTAAACGGCGCGACAAAGCCGATATAGTCGAGCAATTTATTGCTGTTTTTTCTAAAGGTCTCGCTTTTCCACAGCACGCGAGTAAACCCCAGTTTATCTATCCAGCGAAAGGCCGTTAAATCTCTGACTGGGGCGCGCAAGGCATCACTTTCTGGCGGCAGCGTGGGCAGCGTTGGGGTTAGCAATAAATCATAGTGCTGGTGGAGTTGCTCGGTGGCTCGCGCTTGCGAGAAAATCAGTTGCTTGGCGCGCAGTGCTTGCTCTTGAGAGAGGCATTCCCCCAAGCGCATCACCGTCCACGTGCTGGCTTCAACATCGTCGGCGGTGAGTTTTCGCCCGATTTCACGAGAAATATCGCGTTTGAGCTGGGCAAAATAGTCAAAGACCACCTCGGCAAAAGCCTGTTTAAACGGTGTCGGAGCGATAAAGCTAGGGCCGGCGTCTTCGACGTGATGGCCGGCTTCTTCGAGCAAATCGATGGTGCTATTGACACCTTCCAGCACAGCGGGGTCAACTTCGCCGCCAAAAAACGGCGTGCGACAAACGGCGATTTTAAGCGGCCGCAACGGCTGCTGTAACTTTGCCAAAAAGCTGCCATTGGCTTTGGGACAGTCGTACATTTCTGGTGGCATACCCTGCGTGGTCGTGGCGATATCCAGCATGGCGGCGCTATCGCGCACCGTTCGCGTAACAGCGTTTTGACACAATAAACCATGCCACACATTGACATCGGGGGCGTTGCTGACGCGACCGCGCGACGGCACTAGCCCAACCAAACCACAGTGCGATGCCGGCGAGCGCAACGAACAACCACCATCGTTACCGTGAGCAATCGGCACAGCGCCAGACGCCACCGCGGCACCTGCACCGCCCGAAGAGCCACCGGGGGATAAGTCAGTGTCCCAAGGATTGCGCGTTTCGCCGTAGTGTCTGGATTGGGTGAACGTGTTGAGGCCGAGCTCAGAAGTGGTCGATTTGCCGGCAAAAATCAAGCCGGCCTTGAGATAAGCATCCGCTAACGCCGAATTTTTACTGGCATTGGCGTTTTTTAGCACCTTAACCGCACCGCAGGTCGGCGTGCCCTCGTACTTCAAGACCAAGTCTTTGATGAGGATGGGCACACCAGCCAACGGTGAGGCAGTGAGGTTGATATTTTTTAGTTGAGAGGCCGCGGCGTGACGCAAATCCTGCGCCAAAAAATTCAGCGCAGGATTAACTTCTTCAATAGCAAGCAGACAGACATCCAACAATTCTCTAGGACTTACCTGCTTATTATATAAGAGTTTTGACAGGCCGATTCCGTCGTATTCTCGGTATTCCGATAACTTCATTTTATTATAACTTCTTCTGTGCGAAATTCGCGCTATTGTAACTCACTGCCGCCAGTAATGCACGAGAAGGATGAACATATTAAAAAAACAAAATATGAGACGACGCCGTCATGTGCCGCCACCATATTACGACGCTGACAATATCGGCAACACTTCGTCAAGCCACGTGGCGAGGCGCTCTTCGGTCAACTCCTCTTGGCAATCTTCGTCCAGCGCCAAGCCGACAAAGAAATCGCCGTCATCGCGCAGGGCTTTAGAGGCCTCAAAGTGGTAGCTGTCGTCGTTTTCCCATTCGCCGATAATCGTCGCGCCACGACGCTCGAATTCATCGGCAATCATGCCCATAGCATCGAGATAGTACTCGGCATAGCCCTCTTGGTCGCCTAGCCCGAACAGTGCCACGGTTTGGTGCGATAAATCGACATCGGCTGGAAATTTGTCCAGCAAGTCTTCCCAGTCGCCTTGATGTTCGCCGTAATACCACGTTGAAGTACCGAGAATCAAACTGTTGTAGCCAAAAATCTCATCGGGAGAATCGACGTAACAAGTGTCGTGAATGTCAACGGTGATGCCGCGCGCGGCAGCAATTTCTTCAATATTTTTGGCAACGGCTTCGGTCATACCGGTGGTACTGCCGTAGAATAGTCCTATTGTTTCGCTCATGTTGATGTCACTCTGCCAGTTGTTGTGAAATGGGGTCATTATACCCCCTATCCTGCCCTTGTAAAGCATCAGATAGCAAGAGAAAACACTTGCTAACTGTCGAAGTTTTCGGCATAATACGCGCCTCTTTGTCCACGGACAAGGGAACGTATCCGCAATGGTCGCAATTGCGGACATTATATTGACATCAATTATTTTTAGGAGTTCAAAATGGCCAATCCATTTTCACTAACCGCTGCCTCTCGTGAAGACATAGGGAAAGGTGCGAGCCGCCGCCTACGCCACGAAGGCAAAGTTCCCGCCGTTATTTACGGTGGCGAAGAAGCCCCACAAGCTATCACTATCGCTCACAGCGCGATTTTGAAGTGTTTAAACGACGAATCGTTCTACTCGCAAATCATCGACATCGAAGTTGACGGCAAAGTTCAAGAGACCATTTTGCGCGATTTGCAACGTCACCCTTACAAGCCAACGATTTTACACGCCGACTTCCAACGCGTTGTTCGCGGTCAAGAAATGACGGTTAACATCCCGCTTCACTACACCAACGTCGATGCCTCTAAAGGCGTTAAAGCCGGTGGCATCTTGTCACAAAGCATTATCGACGTCGAAGTCATCTGTCGTCCGAGCCTAATCCCTGAGTCGTTAGAAATTGATGTTATCAACCTAGACGTCAACGAGTCCTTGCACTTAACCGACATCAACATGCCAGAAGGCGTGCGTTTGGTTGCTCTAGAGGGCGGTGTCAGCGATGAAACTAACGCCGTTATCGTTTCTATCCACCCACCTAAAGCCGAAAAAGTTGTTGAAGAAGCCAGCACTGACGACGCCGACGATGCGGGTGAGTAATTAATTGATGCGTCATTAATAGAACAACTATGACTATTCAACTGATTGTCGGTCTGGGAAACCCAGGCGACAAATATGCCAAAACCCGCCACAACGCGGGTTTTTGGCTTTTAGATGCTTTAGTTAGTGCCAATGGCCTACGTTGGCGCTACGACAAAAAATTTAACGCCGAGGTCGCCGAGTGGCATCGCGGCTTGAGCAAAATTATTTTGCTCAAGCCGTTGACGTTTATGAATCTCAGCGGCGACGCCGTGCAAAAGGCACTGCAATTCTACAAAATACCGGCCACGGCCATGCTAGTTGCTCACGACGAACTCGATTTTGCCGCCGGCATCGCCAAACTCAAACAAGGCGGTGGCCACGGCGGCCACAACGGCCTGCGTGATATTATCGCCAAGACCGGCGAAAAAGGCTTTTTGCGCCTGCGCCTTGGCATCGACCACCCCGGTGATGCCCGACAAGTCGCTAACTACGTGCTCAAAGCGCCGTCAAAAGACGACAAAGCCGGCATTGACAACGCTTTAATAGACGCTGAACGCGCCGTTGAGGTCTTGTTAGATAGCGGACCTGAGGCGGCGATGCTGAAATTGCATAGCCGGTAGCGCTTTTTACGTTTGAAAAAACCTAAATAGTTCAGTGAGCGGCCTCCCCCTTTTCAAAAGGGGGACTGAGGGGGATTTGAAGAGGGTTGGAATTTCCGACCATCTCAAATCTCCCCCTAGCCCCCTCTTTTAGAAAGAGGGGGAACTACTCATCTCATTTTTGTAGCAATTTTTGTCAAATATAACAAATCGTTTTTACAAAAAAAAACAAATCATTACGAGGAAATCATGGGATTTAACTGTGGCATTGTCGGCCTGCCTAACGTTGGCAAATCGACCTTATTTAACGCCTTGACCAAGGCGGCGATTGACGCGCAAAATTATCCATTTTGCACCATTGAACCCAACGTCGGCATCGTCCCCATGCCCGACCCGCGTTTAGATGCGCTAGCAGAAATCGTCAAGCCAGAACGCGTGCTGCCGACGACGATGGAATTTGTCGATATTGCCGGCTTGGTGGCCGGTGCGTCCAAAGGCGAAGGGCTGGGCAACCAATTCCTCGCCAATATCCGCGAAACTGATGCCATCGCGCACGTGGTGCGCTGTTTTGAAGACGATGACATCGTCCACGTCGATGGCAAAATTGACCCGCTATCGGACACTGAAGTTATCGATACCGAACTCATTTTGGCCGACCTCGCAATGATGGAAAAAGCCGTGACGCGCTTTCAAAAAATGGCACGCACCGGCAACAAAGACGCGCAGGCGACTTTGGCAACCATTGAAAAACTCATTCAGCACTTGGAAGCCGGCAAGTCGGCGCGCTCGCTAGCACTCAGCGATGAAGAGCGCGAGCACTTAAAAGAGTACCAACTGCTAACCAAAAAGCCGGTGATGTTTATCGCCAACGTCGCCGAAGACGGCTTTGAAAACAATCCGCACCTCGATGCCGTGCGCGAACACGCCAAAACCGAGGGCGCGGTCGTCGTCCCCGTGTGCGCCGCCATTGAGGCCGAGTTGTCGCTACTCGATGACGAAGACCGCGCTGAATTTCTCAGCGAGTACGGATTGGATGAACCCGGTTTAAACCGCGTCATTCGCGCCGGCTACGACTTGCTCGGTTTGGGCACGTATTTCACCGCCGGCGTCAAAGAAGTTCGGGCGTGGACGGTGAGAAAAAATGCCACCGCGCCACAAGCGGCCGGTGTTATTCACGGCGATTTTGAGCGCGGCTTTATTCGCGCCGAAGTCATTGCCTACGACGACTTTATCGCCTGTGGCGGCGAGCAAGGCGCTAAAGAAGCTGGCAAATGGCGACAAGAAGGCAAAACCTACGAAGTGCAAGAGGGTGATGTTATTCACTTCTTGTTCAACGTCTAACCCATAGCAAACTTGAAAAATCACCTATCTTCGTTAGGCGCGCTTGCCGTAGCTATTTTACTGTCTGCGCTCGCTTGCTTTGATAGGTTATTTTCGGAATTGCTATCACACACTATCTTTTGAGAGGAAAACAACATGGCAACTTATTCAACCAACGAATTTAAAGGCGGCTTAAAACTACTTATCGACGGCGAACCGTATTCCATCGTCGAAAACGAAATCGTCAAACCCGGCAAAGGCCAAGCCTTTAACCGCGTCAAGATTCGCAACCTAAAAAACGGCCGCGTCATCGAACGCACTTACAAATCCGGCGAAAGTGTCGAAGCCGCCGACGTCATGGAAATGAGCATGGAATACTCCTACTACGACGGCGATAGCTACGTGTTTATGCACCCAGAGACTTTCGAGCAAGTTAACGCCTCCGAAGCCGCCGTCGCCGACGCCAAACAGTGGATGAAAGAACAAGACCTATGCACCGTCGTGTTATGGAATGATGCGCCAATTGCCGTTACACCGCCCAACTTTGTAGAATTAGAAGTCGTCGATACCGACCCCGGCCTCAAAGGCGACACTTCGGGTTCTGGTGGCAAACCGGCTACTTTATCAACTGGCGCCGTGGTTCGCGTACCACTGTTCGTGCAAATTGGCGAAGTGATTAAAGTCGATACCCGCACTGGCGAATACAGCGCCCGCGTCAGCAAATAGTGCCAAATCTGTAAAATAACCTATCTTCGCTTAATACGGCAAGGCAAACCCGTGTGTCTACCCCTACAAAAAGACCAACGGTCATTTTGAGGTCGATGGGTTATTTTTCGAAACGGGTCAAACAAAACAGCCGAGAAGATACCCCATCTTCTCGGCTGTTTGCTATTTCACAACGTGACAAATTCAAATTTACAATTTTTTACAATTTAATAGATTTGGTTGACACATACAAGCCGACTTGGGGCGATAATATCAGCGTCTTTAAATCAACCCAAGGAAAAACACAAATGAAACGGTCAACCTATTTAAAAGCCTTAGCCGCCGGTACGCTCTGTATAGCCGGTTACGTCGCAGCCGAAATCAAGCCGGTCGCCTCAGAAACAGCTGTCAGTATAACAGCCCAATTGGCCTACCCCATTATGCTAAAATCGGCTGAGGAAAATTACCTCAAAATCTCACTAACTGGCAAAGCCCTAGTCGAGCGCAAGCGCTCGCCGCTGAATGTGGCTTTGGTCATTGACCGGTCTGGCTCAATGTCAGGGGAAAAGATACAGCAGGCGCGCGCTGCGGCCGAATTAGTCGTCGACATGCTAGCGCCGCAAGATATGATTGCAATAATCGGCTATGACTCTCAGGCCGAGGTCATTGTGCCGGCCACCAAAATCAGCGACAAAGCGGCTTTGAAGGGCAAAATCCGCCGCGCCATACATCCCGATGGCAATACGGCTTTATTTGCCGGCGTCTCCAAGGGCATTCGAGAAACACAGAAATTTTTTGATAAAAACAACGTCAATCGCGTTATTTTACTCTCCGACGGCCAAGCCAATATCGGCCCCAGCTCAACCAGTGAGCTAGGCGAGCTAGGCAAAACCGCCGCCAAAAAAGGCATCACCGTTAGCACCATAGGCTTGGGTTTGGGCTATAACGAAGATTTGATGACGGCGCTAGCCAACTACTCAGACGGCAACCACGTCTTTGTTGAGCACGCTGATAAATTAACGGCGGTGTTTCAGCGCGAATTTGACGATGCCATGAGCGTAGTAGCGCAAAATGTCCGCATCAATATTGCCTTGAAAAATGCCAAGCCGCTGCGTCTATTAGGTCGCGAAGGCGACATTCGTGGCAATCGCGTCGAAGTTGGCTTAAAACAAATTTACGCAGAACGCGAAAAGTACGTGCTATTGGCTATCGCACCAACGCTTGAGCAGCGTCAAGGCGAGCAAGTCATCGCCGATGTCAGCGTCAGTTACGATACCGAAAATCGAGAAGCCATCACTGCCAAGCGCCAAGTCAAGCTACTTTACAGCGATTCGCAAGAAACAGTCAACAAAGCCATCAACGAGGATGTGCTAGCTGATTACTATATCCAAAAAAGTAATGCCGCTAACGAGATGGCCATCAAAGCCTTGGACAAAGGCGATACTGCCAGCGCTAATCGCATTTTAAAAGCCGCTGCCGATGAAGTTGCCGGAAAAATCAGCAAGTTTTCCTCAGCCCCTGCGCGCGCGGTGATGACTAAACAGACGGAAAGCCTCAACGATTTTGCCGAACAAGCGGTTGAAGCGCCCGAGGTTCAAGTACGTAAAAGTCTAAAAGCTTATAGCTATAAAACGAAAAAACAGCAGTAGCACGAAGACCCACTTATACTCATTCCCAAAAAATACGGTTCATCATTTTGCAGAGGCAGAGTAGGCCCTCTGTCTCTATCCCCGAGACGGACTTGAACCGCCGACCAATAGATTAACAGTCTACTGCTCTACCGACTGAGCTATCGGGGAATGTGGAGCGGTATTATATAGAGAAAAACGCCACCGTCAACCTTTTTTCCCGAATTTTTTTCTCAAGCCATACAGCAAGCAAAAACCCTAGCAACTCACCTTAAGCAATGAGTCACTTAGAGTCCGTCCTCAATCCAAACATGGCCTGCGCCACGTTAATGGCACTTAAAATACTCAAACGGCTCTTTGCATTCCAAACAGCGGTATAGCGATTTACAGGCCGTCGAGCCGAATTGACTGACTAGCTCCGTGTCTTCGCTACCGCACTGTGGACAAGCCTTGGGTTTACTGCTACCACAACCGTGGCTGTCGGGGTTGGGTGGCGCGATGCCGTATTGACGTAGCTTTTCTTTGGCTTCATCGCTAATCCAATCGGTTGTCCACGCAGGATACAGTTGCTCGTAGAGTTTAGGTTCGGGATAGCCGGCCTCTATCAAAGCGTCGCTAACCATTTTACGAATAGCGGCAGTGGCAGGACAACCCATATAAGTTGGCGTTAGCGTGACTTTAATCACTCCATCCGCCACCTCGACATCGCGGATAATGCCCAATTCCTGTAGCGTCAATACCGGCACTTCGGGGTCGGGCACTTCGGCGAGCACGGCCTTAATGGCCGCTAAGTCCAAGGCTTTGTCGGTGCGTTCCAATACGTTATCCGTGCTCATTTTTTATCTCACTGAATTACCAAACGCCGTCGGGATGCTGACGCGTCACCGACTGCATTTCTGCCAAAATATAACCCAACTCTTCGGTGTGCATACCCTTGGTGCCACCGTCGTAGAAGTATTTACACTCCGGCACTTGCAAATCGCATCTTTCCAAAAACGGCAACACAAAGTCTTGCCACTCTTGTTGCAATTCGGCTTTATTCGGCACAACGCCGGCTTCGCTGAGGCGGTTTTCCAAGTCATCTTGGTCGAACAATTCTTGTGTATAAGCCCAGACGTAGTTGACGGCTTCCCGCATACGGCGGTTGCTCTCTTCTGTGCCTAGGCCAAGACGCTCAACCCAATCACCCAAGTGCTGGACGTGGTAGTCCAACTCTTTACTAGACTTAATCGCCAAGGCGACCAACTCTGGCACCGTGCTTTGTTGCAAATGGTGGTAAACCAACTGCGTGAAGCTAGTGAACAAAAAGCCACGCACGACAATGCGAGCGAAGTCGCCATTTTCCAACTCCGTAATGAGATAGTTGGTAAAATCGCGGTCAACGCGCCAATAGGCCAAGTCGTCGGCGGTTTTTCCCTCACCTTGCCACTTGGCGGCCAGCTCCAACCACGCGGTGGCTTGCCCCAAAGTGTCCAAGGCGATGTTGGCTTGGGCGATTTCTTCTTCCAAAATCGGCGCGGTGCCGACTTTTTCACAAAAACGCTGTGCCAAAATCAAAGTGCTGTCACCCATTCGCAAGGCGTAGCGGTATAAATCTTGTGTATCTACTGCAGTCGTCATTACATGTGCCCTACTTCTTCTGGAATGTCGTAAAAGGTCGGGTGACGATAAATCTTGTCGTCTGACGGCTCAATAAAGGCTTCGCGCTCATCGGGTTCCATGGCCGAAATTTCTTCAGACGGCACCACCCAAATTGACACGCCCTCACTGCGGCGCGTGTATAAGTCGCGCGCGTTTTGCAACGCCATTTTGTCGTCGGTTGCGTGTAATGAACCAACGTGCTGATGTGCCAAGCCGGCTTTGGCTCGGATAAAAACTTCGTATAAAGTAAATGCACTACTCATGATTTTGCCCTTAAATTTATGATAGTTAATTGATGAATGTTAAACGATTTTACTGTGCTTTAGTATTGCCCTCTTCTGTGGAGAGGGCAAAAAATTAAGCCGCCTTGTTGGCCTTTTTCGCAGCCGCTTGCTTATCGGCATAAGCTTTGGCAGCTTCCACCACCCACAGCCCCTCGTCACGAGCGCTACGACGTTGCTCGATGCGCTTTTCGTTACAAGGCCCGAAGCCACTGATAACTTTGAAAAACTCGTCCCAGTTGATTTCGCCGTAGTCGTAGTGGCCGGTTTCTTCGTTCCACTTCAAATCGGGATCGGGAATGGTCATGCCCAAATATTCGACTTGCTTGACGGTGTTATCGACAAACTTTTGACGCAACTCATCATTGGAAAAACGCTTAATTTTCCACGCCAACGACTGCGCCGAGTTCGGCGAGTTGTCATCGTTAGGCCCAAACATCATCAAGGCCGGCCACCAGAAACGGTTAATGGAGTCTTGCACCATTTCGCGTTGCGCGTCCGTGCCTTTTTCCACCATTTCCACCAGTGCTTCGTAGCCTTGGCGTTGGTGGAAAGATTCTTCTTTACAAATCCTCACCATGCCGCGAGAGTAAGGCCCGTAGGAAGTCCGTTGCAACGCCACTTGGTTAACAATAGCGGCGCCGTCAACTAGCCAACCAATGGTGCCGACATCTGCCCACGTTAGCGTTGGGTAATTGAAGATTGACGAGTATTTCATCTTGCCTTCAATCATCAAGTCGGTCATTTCATGACGACAAGCCCCCAAAGTCTCAGCCGCGCAGTACAAATACAAGCCATGACCGGCCTCGTCTTGGACTTTGGCGAGCAAAATGGCTTTGCGCTTCAATGACGGCGCGCGCGATAGCCAGTTGGCTTCGGGGTGCATACCGACAATCTCCGAATGGGCGTGCTGACCGATTTGACGAATCAAATTTTTACGGTATTTTTCTGGCATCCAATCGCGTGGCTCGATTTTGGTTTCCGCTTCGATTTTCTCTTCAAAGTGTTTTAATTGTTCTGCTTCTGTCATTTTCGTACCTCTTCCGTTTTTAAAATCAATGTATAGGCTTTTTACGACTTCATTAGGTCGGTGACTCCTAAGCTACACCACCATGTAACAAATCATGCTAGTCGCGCAGTGTCGGTCGTCTTTGTCGTAAATATCGACCACACCGCGGACGGCGCGCCGGCCATTTTGGATAATCCGCGCTTCAATGCGAATATCACCCGGAAAGACCGGCTTTAAGAATTGCGTGCTCAAATCTAGCGTGGCTAAACTTTTGTCGTGACCGTTAGCGGCAATTACGGGAAAAATTAACAAGCTATCGGCCAACGCCATCACCGCTTGCCCACTCAAATAGCGCTCATCGCGCGGCGGCGGAAAACGGCGAAATAAGTCGGAGTTGTGATCGAGAACAAATGTCGCGCTTTCCTCGTCCAAGTGGGTAATGGTGATGTCCATATGTTGCAAAACCCAGTGCGGCAAAACGTGATCGTTTTGCCACGCAATGCCTTCGCCGTACTTTGCCATAATTTCTAGTGTAGCAGTTATCATTCTCTTTTTCCTGTCTATTTTCGTCTATTTAGATAACCATCATAGCACAAAATGCTAACCCATGGCCTGCGGAATACCCAAAGCCAACCACGGTACAAAGACAATCAAGAAGATGCGCAACATATCGGCAATCCAAAACGGCGTCACGCCTCTAAAAATCGTGCCTGTGCTGACATCGGGCAATTGTCCCCTAAGTACGAAGACATTTAAACCCACCGGCGGAGTCAACAATGAAATCTCAGTGGCGATAACCACGATAATGCCGAACCAAATCAAGTTCATCTCTTGCGTACCGGCCTCAAAAAAAGTCAATCCAGCGATAACGGGAGCAAAAATGGGTACAGTGAGCGTCACCATCGACAAACTCTCAAACACTGCGCCCAACAACAAGTAAATGCCGATGATAGCTACCACCACCATGTACGGTGACAAGTTGTTGGAAAGCACAAAATTAAGCAACTCATTCGGCAAGCCAGTGCGCACGATAAAGCGTGAAAAAATGGCCGAGCCAATCAATATCACGAACAACGAAGTCGAAGTCAACACCGAACGCACCACAGCCGAACGAAAGCCCGCCCACGTAAAGCGCTTAAATAGAATTGACAAAACTAGCGTGCCCACCGCACCAACGGCAGCAGCTTCGTCAGCAGCGTAAAGTTTGAAGTACAAGCCACCAAAAATCATCAAAAACAGCATAAGCAACGGCGTGACTTTAAGACTAGCTTGCAATACTTCTTTGGCGCTAAATTTTTCACCGGCCGGCCCCATTTCAGGCTTCAAAATCACCGTGGCAGCAACCGCACCAATATAGAGCAAAATGCCCAAAATCCCTGGTAACACGCCGGCTAAAAACATCTTGGCCACCGATTGCTCGGTCATAAAGGCATAAATCACCAACAACACCGAAGGCGGAATTAAAATCCCCAACGTGCCACCGGCGGCAATCGACGCCGTGGACAGCGAATCGTGATAGCCAAACTTGCGCATAGACGGCATAGACACTTCCGCCATTGTCGCTACGGTTGCCAATGACGAGCCAGAAATGGCACTAAAGCCACCCGAAGCTAAAATCGTTGACATCGCCAAGCCACCGCGAAAGCGGCCAATAATGGTATAGCCGGCGCGGTACAAATCGTGCGCCATGCCCGAACGTGCAATCAGCATACCCATCAAGATAAATAACGGAATAATCGACAATTCCGTCTTTTGAATGGTTTCCCAAATACTGTGTGCTGCCGGCCCTAATGCCGACTTAAAGCGCCAGTTATTCAGTGCTGCAAAGCCTACCGCGCCGACAATACCCATGGCAAAACCAATCGGGATACGCAAAAAAACCAGTGCGATAACAACGAGAAATCCAATAATTGCTGCAGTCATAAAATGTAGCCCTTTATATTATAATTTATTAGTTATAAGAATAGTCTGTGACGAATTTCGGCAATATCGTCATCGAGGTTTTTCACAAAAATAGAAACGATATGTAGCACCGCTAAAATCACCATAATTACGGTAATGAATGCCAACACCACGGCGAAAAACTGGCAAAAATAACTTTGTTGCATATGCAGTTCTTCAAACATCACTTCGCGACCAGTGCGCGAGATACGACCGGCTTTGTCCCACATCCAATATGACATCACACCACAACTAATAGCAACGAACATATCAATGAAGAAAAACTGGACTTTTTTGAATGAGCCTTTAAATAAGCCGTCCAACAAATCCACGTCCAAATGCTCGTGGCGCATGGTAATCACGGGAAAACTGGTGGCAAAAATAATAATCAACGATACACGAAACAATTCTTCGCGCTGCACAATGGAAGCATCGAAAAAGTGGCGGGCAAAGACATCGCCAAAGCCTAAAAACATAATGAAGAGCAAAAAACTCCCTGAAATGGCCAGCAAGACATTGTTTAGCCGGCGGCGTAATTTGATAATGGTTTCGTTAGCTTTCATAATTTTGAGATTTCAACACAACGAGGACAGCGTTACCACCAGCCAATAACTAGCCGGCGGCAACGCACCAATGGTTAACTATGCAGCGCCTTATTTATCGGCTTTTGCATCAGCTGGTTTATAGTTTTTCATGGTTTCATAAATGAAGTCGTAAGCGGCTTGACCGTCAATGCCTTTAGCGCTGACTTCTTTGATGACTTTGTCTTTAATTGATTGAGTCATTTCAGTGAACTGTTTGACATCAGCTTCGGCAAGCGGCGTGATTTTTCCATGCTTGGTAAATTTCTCAGCACCGCCTTGGTAGAGTTTATCCCAAACCTTACCGCCATCGACAGACAGCTTTTCACCAAAGTATTCGTTGATGGTTTTTTTGTCGGCTTCGCTGACACCGTCTAGAGCGCTAGGACTCATGAAAATAGAGAATGAACCGCGGTAAAAACCACCCGGCACGGTGTAGGCATTAGGCGCGACTTCGTAGAGGCGGAACAAAGCCACCGTACCCATCGGCAAGAACGTGCCATCAGCCATACCGCCAGAAATCATTTCGTAACTTTTGGAAGCGGGTGCTAAAATCGGAGAGACTTTCAACGCCTGCGCGACTTCGTTGGCGACACCGCCAGCGGTGCGCATTTTGCGACCTTTGAGTTCACCCAATGACTGAATTTTGCTCTTGTCATTCATCAGCAAATCGGCAGGCGCATGTACCATTAAGCCGATAAGCTTCACGCCTTCGTACTCGCCGGCTTTTTTGAAGAATTTTTCATGCGCCTTCCAGTGGGCGTAAGAAGCGGCTTCAGATGATCCAGGGTAACCGGGCAATTCAATCATTTTAGTGGTCGTAAAGCGGCCGGGGAAATAGCCGTTAAACGTCCAAGAGATATCAGCACTTTCGTACTCAATCAGCTCTAGCAAACCATTCGGTGGTGCAAGGCCGTATTCAACTTCTAAGCTGACGCGACCATCGGTGCGCTTTTCGAGCTCTTTTTTAACTGTTGGCCATAATTCAGCGTTAATGTCGTGAGTTGTCGGCAACCAACTGGCTACTTTGAGGACTTTATCGGCGCTGTAAGCCGTAGTCATTAGACCGCCCAAAACGGCGACAGTTAGGAGTTTACGAAATGTCTTCATATGTGTTGTACCTCTTGCAATTATAATGTAATGGTGAAAATCTTATACCAATATAATAATATTTAATATAAAACCTTATAAAGCATAATATATTATAAACCGACCGTGCGGTCAATTAATATTTACGCTAATCAACACCACGCCTTGACGCAGGCCTTCAGTCCAAACAACACACTAGGGCATGTCCTAAGAGCAAACATATTTGAATTGAGGATACGCTCTAAGCTTTGGCAAGCAATTTTTCCAGCTGCTCCAACCAATCGGTTTTTCTGGCAATCTTTTCCTCTAACAAGTTTTTCTCTTCAACATCTTTGGTATTTTTACGCTGCGCTTTTAAAGCGTCAATATCATTAAGACAACGATTTTTTAGTTGCTCAATGTTTTGTGCTTTCTCGGCCTTATCAAAAATTACAGGGTCATCGGCATTGCGGTTTTTCATGTTGCCAATGGGAATTGCTTTAGGCACGACCTTCTCCTTGGCATCCACTGGGCGCTGCGCCATGTAGTTAGGCGAGAGAATTTCGATGCGATGCTCGTGCAACTCATCCAGCACACAGGCAAATAGCCGCGATTTGACACTAACGTAATGTTTTGTCTCCTTTAGCAACCCCGACACCCGATAACTGACCGAAAAATCACCTAATTCCAAAATATGCACAAACGGCTTTTCCAAATCGGCTTTCAGTGCCGCCGCTTTTAATAATTGTTCAATATGTTTGTGATGTAAATCATAGCCGAGCGACAAGCTCACCGACACCATCGTCCCCGAAGCCTGACGAGCGCTCAAGGGATGCTTAATCAAATAGGCATTGGGAATACTGACAAAAGCGCGCTCTTCAGTTTGCAGCTCGGTATTGAATAAGCCACGCTCAGAAACGCGACCAAAATGCTCATCGACGCGAATAAAATCACCAATGCCAAACGGCTGCGTTATCCGCAAGACAATACCGGCCATGATATTCGCCAACAAGGTCGCTGAAGACAACGCAAACAAGGCCGAAAACACCACGCCCAAAATCGTTGAAATCTCTCCGCGCGCACCGGCTTCAATCGGCAAGAAGAGTACAGCCACCCAAAAGGCGATAAAAGCCAATAACATCAAGAGAATTTGGCGCGGGAACTTTTTATCACTGCCAAGTTCTTTCTTGCGAAGCAACAAAAAATAATAGGCCAGCACCAACAGCCCCACAAGGGCGATACAAACGAAAAAGAAAGAAAAATACGTCATGAAAGTCATAGGGTTATTATCAGGCTAAAAAAAACAACCCATCAAAGACAGGTTGTTTTTAAGTTTGAATTGAAGACACACGCTACGCTGAAATGTAGAGCATAATCGCCAAAATTTGCGGCATCATAATACGCAAGAACATCGTCAACGGATAGATGGTGGCATAAGACAGCGCCACTTCACCCGATTTTGGATGTAGCGAACTAGCAAACGCCAGTGCCGGTGGATCCGTCATAGATCCGGCCAACAGCCCTGAGATCGACAAGTAATTGATTTTCAAAATAGCACGAGCAATAAAACCAACGACTAACAAAGGAATCACCGTCAGTAACACACCGTAACCCGCCCACAGCAGGCCGTCGCCATCAATCAAGGTATCAAAGAAATTATTTCCCGATTTGATGCCCACCACCGCCAAAAACAGCACGATGCCAATTTCTCGCAACGCCAAGTTGGCACTGGGTGGCATAAACCAGTACAGCTTACCAAGGCTGCCCAAACGTCCTAAAATAATGGCCACCACCAAAGGTCCACCGGCTAAACCCAATTTCAACGGCGCCGGTAAACCGGGAATCATAATGGGAATTGAACCTAACAGCACACCTGTAGCAATGCCCAAGAAAATCGGCAACATTTGCACATTCAACAACTTGTGCTCGGCGTTGCCAACGATAGCGGAGACTTCGTCGATAGCCGATTGTTTACCAACCAAGTTGAGCACATCACCAAATTGCAAGGCCGTATTGCCGTTGGGAATCAACTCAACCCCACCGCGGTTAATGCGCGAAATCACTACGTCGTAACGGCTTTTTAAGTGTAGTTTTTCAATTTTTTTATTGAGCACATTGTCATTGGTGACCACCAAGCGCACCACACTCAATTCCGTCCCCTTGGTCGTCAAGGAAATGTCTTTGGTCACTTCGCCAATCAACATACAAGCCTGTTGCAAATCGTGGTCATTGCCCACCAAATGCAGATAATCGCCGACGTGAATTTGGGTATCTTGTGCCGGTATAATCAGCTGATCGCCGCGTTTCAAACGCGAACAAACGACTTTTTCCTCTTCAAAAACGGGCATATTGCCAATGGAAACGCCATCTAAGTTGGGGTTGTGAACGATGACGTTTAAGGTTTTGAGCGCAACTTTTTTCTCTTTTTCATTTTGTTCTGCCAAACTCGCCTCGTCGTCGATATTGATGCGGAAAACGACGCGAATAAACCAAATACTAAAGAAAATACCGCAAATACCAAAAGGGTAAGCCATGGCATACCCCGTCCCCATCAGGTTGACTAATTTGGGATCTGCCCCTAACGACAGCAATGTGCCACCGCCCGCGGCCAGCGAAGGCGTATTGGTCACCGCCCCCGACATAATGCCCAAAATCACCGGCAGCTCCACACCCGTGATTTTAAAAATCATCACGCAGATAACACCCGACAAACACACGGCCAGCGCCGCCAAGGCATTGAGCTTCAACCCCGAAGAACGCAATGACGCAAAGAAGCCCGGCCCAACCTGAACCCCCACCGTATAGACGAAGAGAATGAGGCCGAACTCTTGGGCGAACTTAATCACTTCGTGATTCAACTCCAGCCCCAAGGACATTAAAAAATGCCCAACGATGATGCCACCAAATAATACACCACCAACGCCTAAACTAACGCCCTTCACACGCCAATGCCCTATCCACAATCCAAGGATAGAAGCCAACGACAATGTCAAGATAGTTAGCGTTAGTGGCTGTAAATTATAAATAAAATCCATAATAAACACCCATCAAATAGAATTACATTTATGACCGCAATTTATGAACACACCACAGTGCGAATTTGCGCGCTATAGTTTAACATAATTGCACTATAATTTTTCTAAAAACTTAAAAATTACAACCCGTAACCCGCCGCAACGAAACCGCCTTCTAGGTCGGATTGCTATTAGAGTTCAGCCTACTTGACGATGCTAATAATATCCCTAACCAAACCAATACCTTCGCGAGTGGTTCGAATGCCGTCACGCACTGAATTCGCCGAAGCCGGTTGTTGGCGTGGCACAGGGTTGGGTAAGGTTGTCGGCTCACCAATAGTCGGCGGCGGTAGATTTGGGTGTACGCTGTTATTTGTAGCATTTGCGTAAGTTGTCGGCTGACTCGCACAACCAGCCAGCAAAGTGATAACCAATACGGTAAGTGCATTTTTCATAAGTACTCCTATAAATCATTGAAAGCGCAAAATCATAGCATAATGAAAGCCAGCCGGCATCACAATTCCTCAAGATTGCTTGTTTCTATTATTGCTGATTGTTGTTATAATTATCCTCTGGTTGTTACATTTATTTTCGAGGGGCATCGCATAACATCATGAAGCACACACGTAATCGGCATAGATTGGTTGGCATTTTATTGGCGCTCAACCTAAGCTTTAGCGCGACAGCACAAGAAGCACCAACGGAAATTAGTGACGAAGCCATTCAACGCATCGCCGAACAGGCTGCTAAAAATGCCACTAAGCGCTTGCTAAAAAAAATCAAAGAAGCCGAAGCCGATATTGCCGCCGAGCCGCCCCAAAAAAAACCACCCCAAGACAACGCACTCGGTCAGTTCCTCAGCATTGGTTCCGGCAGTGTAGGCGGCAACTACTTTGTTCTCGGCGAATTAGTCGGCGGCGTGGTCTCACACCCCAAAGGCTCACTGCCTTGTGGCGAAGGAGGTACTTGTGGCGTCCCCCACTTGCAAACCATGAATATTACTTCCGCCGGATCAATGGCCAATTTACAAGCACTGAAAAGTGGCAAAATCGACACGGCTTTTGCACAATCCGACATTGCTTACTGGGCCTATACCGGCACTGGATTATTTGACAATAAAGAGAAAATGGATGACTTGCGCGCCATCGCCAGCCTCTACCCCGAAGCCATCCACATCGTGGTTAACAAAAAGCTCGGCATTCGCAGTGTCGCCGACCTAAAAGGCAAACGCGTCTCAGTTGGGGCACGAAAATCGGGAACGCTGTTACAGGCTCGCTTAGTACTCAAAGTGCACAACCTCAGCGAAGACGACATGGAAACAGAGTACCTTAACAATCAACAAAGCATCGACAAACTCACCCACGGCGAGCTGGACGCCATGTTCTTCTCGGTTGGCGCACCCGCACCCGCGTTAAGCCAATTGTTCGACAACCATCAGCAATTCACTTTGCTCTCACTGGATGCCAACGCACAACAAGACATTTTCCGCGAGGGCTTGTACTTCTCACCTCACACGATTGCCAGCAACACGTACAACAACGTGCCAGAGACCAAAACCATTTCCGTTTACGCACTGTGGCTTTGCTCGGCCAAGGCCGATACCAATCGAATTTACCAAATGACCAAGGCGTTGTGGCACAAGTCTTCACGCCAACTACTTGACAGTAGCTTTATTGGCCGCCAAGTCCAACTCAAGGAGTCACTAAAAGGCATAGGTATCCCGTTACATCAAGGTGCTAAAAAGTACTACAATGAAATCGGCAAGCGCTTTTAAGCTGCTGCCGATAACCTACCCGCCCCCCCTTTGGCAACCGACAAAAATACTATGGATGATATATTAGCAGAATTGGCGCAATTCCCCAGCGCCGAGTCAATGGAAGAATTTCTGATGCAAACCGTCATAGAGGCACTCAAAAGTGGTGACACCGCACTGCTCGATCAACTGTCGGCCTTTATCATCGGCGATGAATCCGCCAACACCCGCTTTTCGGCTTACTTGCGCGTGCGCGTTCTACACTGTTTAATTGAATATACTATTGGCCGCCTGCAACACATTGAGGACGAAGAAGAAGCCGATGCCGTTCTACAACAGCTATATCACCATCTATGGCGGCTAAAATGGGTGATATACGCCCTCCCCCTAGACGTTGAGCTCACACAGGAAGCCATTAGCTACTTCAATGCGCTCATGCAAGACTATTACGACCGCGTCAACCTCAGCCAATCGCCAGTGCACAAGACTTTGATGATACAGAACATGTTAATGGGCAACATCGAACAAACACGCCACCACTTTCAGCAGTGGCAAACGATAGACTGCGACGACTTTGCCGACTGCGAAGCCTGTGAAGTCAGCGAGCTGGTCAATTACCATCACTTTATCGGCCAGTACGAAGCGGCCATTGCAACAGCCGAACCCATTTTAGACGGCCGGCTATCCTGCGGCGAAGTGCCTCACATTACTTACTATCCGGCGATTTCTAGCTTGATAGAAGTCGGACAGTGGCAACGCGCTAGCGAGTTAACGCAACAGGCCATCGCCTTAATTGCAGACGATATTGACAATTTTTTATTCGTGTTGCCGCTGATTATGCAAGTGGCGGTGCGCCTAGGACAATACGAACAAGTTCAGCGCCTCAGCGACCAGTACGGCGAGCAAATTCTCGTGCGTGGCGAGATAGACCAACTCATCCGCTTACAGTACTATTTTGCCGTCATGCGCTTCAATCCGCGTTTTCAGGAGCAAGCCAGAGTATTAGCCGAAGCCTTCGACGAACGCAACGGCAACCACCATTACTTATTGCAGTGGCAGCGCTTTATTGACGAAGGACGCGTACATTAATATAATTATCAAATTGTTAGCCATAATCAATTCCATTTTTTAAAAATATTTGCAAAATAAACTTGCCAAGGCGCAAAAAATGTATAAAATACGCACTCTCTTTTAGGCGCGTAGCTCAGTTGGTTAGAGCACTACCTTGACATGGTAGGGGTCGGTGGTTCGAGTCCACTCGTGCCTACCAGATTTTATATCTGGTTCAGTATTTCATTTCAAAATCTCCCTCTTTTTTCATGTTTAAAAAACTCTATGAATGGACGCTTCAGTTGGCCGCCCATCGTTTGGCCGAACGCTGGTTGATTTTCATTGGTTTTATCGAATCAATTTTTTTTCCTATCCCCACCGATATGATGCTAGCACCAATGTGTTTGAGCCGGCCGGACAAAGCCTATCGCTATGCCACCGTGGTGTCAATTGCTTCGGTTTTGGGCGGCGTATTTGGCTATTTGTTGGGTTATTACTTTGCCGACATGGCCAATGAACTATTTCACTATCTAGGGAAAACCGATTCATTTGAGCGCTTCAAAAAGACTTTCAACGATTGGGGCGCGCCGTTTGTTTTTGTGGCTGGATTTAGCCCTTTCCCGTACAAAATTGCCACGATTGGCGCCGGCATTTTACAAATTGCTTTTCCGCTGTTTTTACTAGGCTCGGCACTATCGCGCCCCTTGCGCTTTTTCGCTGTCGCGTGGGCGATTAAGAAGGGCGGCGCCAAACTGGAACGCACCATCCACCGCTACGTTGAATGGCTGGGTTGGTTTTGCTTTATTTTAGTTGCGTTAGGCATCATCTACCTGTATATTAAGGGCTAATTAATAACAATAACCCCAAAGAGTGAAAACAATGAAAGCAATAAAACCTCTACTAATCGTTGGTATTTTATCATTAACTGCTTGTTCTCCCTATTATTACCCAAGCAGCTATGGCTACGGAAGCGGCACTGGATACAACAATGGTTATTGCAAACCCAATCCTACCCCCAATACGGGCGGTGGTGTTGTAACACCTACACCGGGTGTGCCAACCTCTTACGTAGTTCAACCGGGTGATACCATTTATTCCATTAGTCATCGCTCTGGCATTCCTCAGCAAACTATTATGAGTAAAAACAACATCACTCACCCCAACCAATTAGCTGTAGGTCGTACGTTGATTTTATAGTTCAGCCTCGTAGTTATCTAACCACTTAGGCGTCTTCTTGTTGAAGACGCCTTGTTTTATTCACCTTAAAAAGTAAATTAACGCAATGAGAATATTAGCATTTTTAAGTTTGTTCTTGTTGGCAGCCTGCTCAAGCCGACACATGCCGCACCCCGATGGTTCGTCACGCATTACTGAACTAGCCCCCGAAACCTACAACGTGGTCAAAGGCGACACGCTGTTCTCCATCTGTTGGCGCTATGGCCTAGATCAAAAAACGGTCATGGCCAACAACGGCATCGCCAACCCCAACAAAATTTACATTGGCCAAACGCTCTACTTGGGCGGAACGGGTTCGGCCACTGGTAGCGCCGCTTACCCCGACGCCATCTATGCCGGCAATATTTCAACAAGTAAGCCCAGCAAGCGCTACAAGAAAAAGCCACGCAAAACCAGCGCTAGCGTAACGCGTTACGCCAATTGGGTCTGGCCGCTGAAAGGTACGATTGTACGCCGTTTCAGTGCCGGCAACGTCGGTGCAAATGGTATTCGCATCGCGGGCAAAGCCAATCAAACCGTTAACGCCGCCGAGAGTGGCACGGTAGCCTATCGCGGCAGCGGCCTGAAAGGCTATGGCACCGTAGTCATTATCAAGCACAAAAATGGCTTGCTAAGTGCCTATGGCTTCTTGAGTAAGACCTTTGTTCGCGAAGGACAGAAAGTCAAGCGTCGCCAAAAAATTGGCACAGTCGGCTATTCACCCGACAAGCGCTTGATGCTACACTTTGAAGTACGTCGCAACGGCAAGCCGGTCAACCCATTGGGTTATATCGGTAGCAGCTACCATTTCTAATCAGTTAAGGGCGCTCAATACGTCCTTACCTTTATTATTATTTTATGGCGCAAATTGCTTGCCTGCACTGTGATTTACTGCTCGATGCCGTGGCCATTGACCGCGGCAATCGGGCGGTTTGTCCACGTTGCCACCAAACCCTTTATCTCGCTAAACGCGCTTTTGATACGGCGCTGGCACTGCTCGTTACCGCCCTATTCCTCTATTTTCCCGCTATTTTATTGCCATTTATCAGCCTAGAAGTCACCGGCTCCGAGGTTCAAGTTAGCTTGCTGACCAGTATTATTACCATTGCCGAAAACGAAATGTGGTTTTTAGCACTGACGGTATTTGCCTTGGTGGTGCTGTTGCCATTGGTAAAATTTATCAGTTTACTGTTTATTATGATCGCGCTGTCGCGCGAGCACTTGCCTTTTGGCGGCTCGGTACGCGGCTTGACCACCATGCGCCATCTACTCAGTGTCGCACCGTGGAACATGACAGAGGTCTATTTGGTCGGCGTGCTGATAACGATTATTAAATTGACAGGGGTTGCCTATATTGATTTGTCTGCCGGCTTTGCTGCCTTCGTCTTATTAATTTTAACCAATACCTTGTTTAGCATAAAATTCCCTCACCATCGCATCTGGCGACACGTCGCTCTCATTAAAGCCAATCAAGCCAAGTCGTCGCAGTTGGCGCCGGAGAGAGCATGAGCAACCATCGCGCCAAAAAGGCCAATATTATCGCCTTATTCGACGCACCAACCGCCAAAGCACAAGGGAAAAAAGTCTGCGGTACGTGCCGAACGCTAATGCCGGTGTCAGAGCCGGTATGCCCGCTATGTTACGCTCGCGTTTTAACGCGCAAACCGCAAAGTTTGTCGAGCACAATGGCGCTGTTATTTGCTGCCATTTTACTGTTTTTTCCAGCCAACTTTTTACCAACCATGACCACCAACTCTGCCCTACTCGGAGAAAAAGACGATACCATTTGGTCGGGCATTGTCTATTTGTGGCATCACGGTGATAAACCCATTGCTGCGGTAGTTTTCGTCGCCAGCATTGTCACGCCGATTTTTAAAATGGCGAGCATTGCTTATTTGTGCTTTAGCTGTTATCGGCGCTCTAGCAAACACATTATCTTTCGAACCAAACTCTACCATTTTAATGAACTCATCGGCCGCTGGTCGATGATTGATGTGTTTGTCGTCGCACTGCTCGGTGCTTTGGTGCAAATGGGCGCGCTGGGCAGCATTGAGCCACGCGTCGGCATTTTGGCTTTTGCCTTGGTAGTATTTTTTTCTATGCTTTCGCTACAACAATTTGACCCGCGCTTAATTTGGGATTACAGTCACGAGGCTGAATTGCCAGATGCAACGCACACTGACTTCGGTTTCGCCACCTCCTGCGACGAGGTGGCCGGCGCATCAAAGCCCTTAAAGGATAATTCATGACAGATAACAATCAGCCGGCCGATTTGCCGGACGACATCGCGACACTTGAGCAAGTGCCCCAAAGCACGAAGCCAACGGTCAAAAAATCGGCAATGCGCAAGGTCAAACCCAAGACATCGCGCGAACAAGGATTTAATCACGCATGGTGGTTGCCGCTGTTAGCGTTGTTAATTACGACCTATTTTATCGTTGGCCACTATACCTCCAAGGGCACGCTGATTACCATCAGCTTCAAAAGCGCCGAAGGATTGGAAGTCAAAAAAACCAAAATCAAATACAAAGATGTGGTTATCGGCCGCGTCGAAGCCATTGAACTAAAAGAGACCCTAGACGGCGTCAAGGTCAGAGCGCGCATGGATCGCAGTAGCGAGGAATTATTGCGCAAAGACACCCGTTTTTGGATAGTCAAACCGCGCCTCAGCGCCACGCAAATCACCGGCTTAAATACCATTATTTCCGGCTCTTATATTACCCTAGACCCAACCAAAGACCCGACCAGCGACTATCACTACGAATTTATCGGCTTGGAGCGCCCACCGGTAATTTCCCAAGAAGAGGCCGGCTTGAAAATCAAACTGTCGTCTACCAAAGCCTCACTGCTCGCCCCCGGCACGTCGGTCTATTACAAAGGCTTTAACGTCGGGCGCGTCGATTCCGTCGATTTGTCCGAAGACAACCTCAGCGTCAAAGCCAACGTCTTTATCAAATCGCCGCATCACAAACTCATCAAGCCGACCACCAAATTTTGGTCGGCCAGCGGCGTGACGTTTGGTGCTGGTGCCGAGGGCGTCGAAGTGTCTATAGAATCTATTGAAGCGCTGTTGGGCGGCGGCATCGCTTTTGAAACCGAGCCGAGCCTACTCAACCGCGACGATGTAGTCGTCCCCGAAGACACCGAATTTACCTTATTCGACAACAAAAAACGCGCCGAAGAACAAGAGACCGGCCGCGCTTTTTACTTCGTCACCTATTTTGATGGCAGCATCAAAGGCTTAAAAGTCGGCGCGCCGGTAACGGTGCAAGGCATGAAAATTGGCAGTGTCAAAGAAGTCAGCCTGCAATTCGACGAAGCCTTGATTAATTCGCGCGTCTCGGTGTTGTTTGAGATTTACGAAAGTCGCTTTCGCCGCATCTCCACCCAAGGCGAAAATAACCGCACCGCCAGCCCGCGCGAATTGGAGAATTTTACTGACAAATTACTGCAAAAAGGCCTGAGCGCTCAGTTGGAAACCGGCAGCCTGCTGACCGGCTCTAAAGAAATTGCCCTCATTTTTGACAAACGCAATCGCCACACCAGCGCACGGAAAATCGACCCCTTAACGCAATTCACCGTCGTGCCTAGCGCTCCCGACAGCTTTGCCGCCATTACCGAGGGCGCGGCCGAATTTGTACAAAAAATAAATGCCCTGCCGTTAGAACAAGTCGGTGACAACGTCAACCAACTGCTGACCAGTGCCAACCAACAAGTCAAACAACTGCCGCTAGCCGCTATTGGCAACAATCTCAACGCCGTGTTGGGCACGGCTAAAGACAAACTTGATAAAGCTGATATCGACCAATTGATTAAGCGTCTCAACAGCCTCATCGCCAATATCGACAAACAAATCGCGCGCTTGCCGCTGGATAAGACACTGAAAAACATTAACGGCGTGCTCAAAGAAAGCAAAGGCGTGGTACGCGCCGCCAAATCGACCTTGCAAACGGCACAAAAAGCTGTGAAGCGCTTGTCGGCGGCTTACTCGGCCGATGCGCCACTGTACTACAACGCCAATTTGAGCATGGAGCAACTGAACACCACGTTGGTTTCCTTGCAGGCGATTTTGGATTTGCTAGAGCGCAATCCCAATTCGCTGATTTTTGGCAAAGGGGAAGCGCAACCGCCGGCTCAATCTTACTGGGGAAGTGAATAATGACTATAAATCAATCAATTAATCAATTAATTAATAAATTAAAAATAGCCGGCTTGTTGACGGCCTTGACTTTAACGGCCTGCGTTAGTAGCAAAGCCGCACCGGAAAAAACTTATTACGTTTTGCAAACGCGCAGCGAAGCCGCAGCGCCGGCCGTTTCCGGCACACCCAAGGTCTCTATCCGGCGCGTCAAATTGCCCAGTTATTTAAATCAACAGGGCATCACGCGATTGCTTCCGAATGGCAAGGCCAATGTTTCTAGCACCGACTTGTGGGCGGAGAAATTGTCGCAAGCCATTCCGACCTTGCTCGCCGAAAACTTGTCGCGACAACTGCAATCGCCGGTGGAAATCCACCCCTTGCCGCCGAGTATTCGCGTCAACTCGGTGATTGAAGTCAACATCAGCCGCTTTATCGGCGACAAGGACAACTTGCATTTGAAGGGAAGCTACCGCCTCGTTAAGCCACAACAGCTACGCACCTATCAATTTGCCACGCAAGTGCCGTTGGCTGACAACCAAACGCGCACCTTAGTCGATGCTTACGCCACCGCCATTTCGCAGTTATCGCAAGCTATTGCTGGGCATTTGTAGGGGAAGTGGTTGCTTATTTTCTGTAAATGGAAAATATATTTATCTTGCATGCTGTTAATAATAAGAAAATTCTGCCCCCCTCTTTCTAAAAGAGGGGGTTAGGGGGAGATTTAAGATGGTTGGAAATACCCACCACTGTCAAATCCCCCTCAATCCCCCTTTTAGAAAGGGGGAGGCGGCTCTGTACAACCTGATAAGATAGTTTACAAAATAACCCGAGGACATAGTTTAACTTTTGATACGGCGTTGCACCGTCTCGCCGTATTGCAATACTGTCTTCACCGGCGCGCCTTGTATCCAAAGCTAAACTATTTCGCTGTATAATGAACTATCCCCTCTCCCTCGGGGGAGCGGGTGTAATATTTTATGTACAACCCAATCATTTTCTCTATCAAACAATGAACAACCCAACACAGCCAACCACACTAGAAAACGCCAAACTACCGGCCGCAGCCTACAGCATCGTCAATCCCAATGGCAGCAGCGATTGGCTGTTCGTGTGCGAGCACGCTAGCAACGGCATTCCACCGCAATTGCACAGGCTAGGCTTACCGGTCGAGGTCTTGCAAACCCACATCGCCTACGACATCGGCGCCGCCGAGATGACGTGCTATTTGGCCGAGCAACTCGACGCCACGGCAGTGTTGTGCAATTACTCGCGCTTGGTGATTGACTGCAACCGCGCTTTGGGCGATGCCGCCTGTATGCCGGCCGTCAGCGATACGGTCAATATTCCGGCTAATCACAACCTCAGCGCCGAACAGCGCCGCGCTCGCATCGAACAGATTTATCGGCCTTTTCACACGGCAGTTTTTAACGTGCTAACCGACAAAATGGCTGGCAACCCCAATATGAAAATCGCCAATATTCATAGCTTTACCCCGATGTTGGCGCAGACGGGTGAACCGCGGCCGTGGCATATTGGCTTTGTCTATCGCGACCACCCACAGGGCCGGCAATTGACCCAAGCGATAATGAATGACTTTTGCACTCACACTAACTATTGCATTGGTGACAATGAGCCGTATAATGGCTTTCTCTACAAGGGTTATACCGTGCCAGCACACGCTGAAGCGCAAGACATTGCCTCGGTGCTGGTGGAATTTCGCCAAGACTTGATTAACACGCCGGCCGGCGTCCGCCACTGGGGCGATTTACTGCTGTCGGCCATGCACAGACAATCCACGTCGCACCCCACAGGACATCATGAACAGCATTAAAGACATTTGGGCACTGCTCGATAACGACAAACAACAATTGGACGCTTGCATCATCGAGTCGGCTCAGTCGCCGATTGACCTGAGCAACCGCGTCTGCGACTACATTATCGCTAGCGGTGGCAAGCGCATCCGGCCATTGGTGCTGTTATTGTTGGCGCGCGCCATGAACTACGGTGGCGACAAACAGTACCAGTTGGCGACAGCGGTGGAATTTATCCACACCGCCACCTTGTTGCACGACGACGTGGTCGATGAATCCGACATGCGTCGCGGCACGCCGACCGCCAATCGCGCTTTCGGCAACGCGGCCGCGGTGTTGGTGGGCGATTTTCTCTACACGCGCGCTTTCCAGATTATTTCACAAGAATTAGAAGCCGCCCGAATTATCTCCGATGCCACCAACGAGTTGGCTATGGGCGAAGTCATGCAGTTGATGAACATCAATAATATCGAACTCACCGAAGAAGACTATTTTCAAGTCATTCACTTAAAAACCGCGGTATTATTCGCCGCCGCCTGCCAATTTTCGGCAGTGTTGGCCGAGCGCGACGAATGGCGCGAAGCCTGCGCCGGCTACGGTAACCACTTGGGACGCGCCTTTCAAATTGCCGATGACGTGTTGGATTACACCGGTGATTTGGGGCAGACCGGCAAAAATATCGGCGACGATTTGGCCGAGAAAAAGATGACTTTGCCACTTATCCACGCTCTAAAACACGCCGAGCCGGCCGATGCCCAGCGCCTGCGCGACATCATCGAAAACGGCCAGCGCCAGCGCATTGACGAAGTCGTTGACATTCTCGCCGCCACGCGCTCGGTCGAGTACTCGCAACAAGTGGCGTTTGAACAAGCCGACTTGGCCAAGGCCTCACTTGACGTTTTACCCGACAGTGATTACAAAATGGCGCTGTTGAAGCTAGCCGATATGGCGGTCAAGCGCAATCACTAATCGCTCATGTCTCGCATCGACCAAGACAGCGCCTATTTTCTGCATCAAACGCCGTATCGCGACAACAGCGCCATCGTGCATTTGTTGAGCCGACAACACGGCAAATTAAGCTTTATTGTCAGCGGCTTAAAAGCCAAAAAAAACGCCAAACGGCCGTTTTTGCAACCGTGTCGGCGCTTGGTGATTGACTATCAATTGCGCACTGGCTTGTGCAAGCTGTTGGACATTGACTTCGCCAGCGCCAGCCGCGCCCAAAGCGTGCCACCGATTGAACAATTTATGCTCTATCAATACGCCAACGAGCTGTTGCTAACGGTGTTGCCGGAGCAACTGCCGGTCACTAGCTTATTTGATGACTACACACAATTTTTGCAATATCTAGCCGGCGGCAGAACGCATTTGGCCTTGCGCCATATTGAGTTAGCGCTGCTGATATTGTTCAGCGGTCTTCCCAACCTCAACCACACCGAAGACAGTCGCCAAGCCGTTGATGCCGATAAACATTACTACCTCTACCCCGAGCGCGGTCTATTCGTCCACCCACAAAATGAAGCCGGCGGCATCGCCCTAGACGGCACGCAAATCCAAGCCTTTCAGCATTTGGTGCACGGTTATGTCAACGCCGACAGCGACCACCTCAGCGAAACACTGGCTCAAGGGGGCAAAGCCATTAGCAGCGCCCTTATTCAGCCGCTGTTAAATGGCAAGACACTGAAAACGCGAGTGGTTTACCGGGCTTTGCAGGAGTTTATTTGAGCCCAAGCCAGCGCGCAATGCGTAGGTACGATTGCGCTTCGCTAATCGTACCTACTGAAAACCGGCAATAATGCCCGACTGCAGTTAAAAGAACACCTCGGTATCCGACAGGCGTGCCATGATGGTTTTTGCGAGTTCCATCGTGCCTTGTTTATTGGCGGCAGAAATGGTGTAAATTTCGCCTTGCCAATCGAGTTCGGTACGGATTGCTTCAATTTTTTCCGCTAGTTCCTCTGGACTGAGCAAGTCAATTTTATTGAGAACCAACCATTGCTCTTTATCGCCCAATTCATCACTGAATTTTTTCAACTCATTATTAATTTTAACAATGTCATTGACCGTATCACCACCGCTATCTGAGTAGGGTGACACATCGACTAAGTGCAACAAAATCGAGGTGCGCGACAGATGCTTTAAAAACTGAATGCCCAAGCCATGACCTTCGGCCGCTCCTTCCACCAAACCGGGAATGTCGGCAATGACAAAACTGTCCACAGGGCTGACAGCAACCACGCCCAAGTTGGGATGAAGCGTCGTAAAAGGATAGTTAGCAATTTTGGGTTTCGCTGACGAAACCGAAGCAATAAATGTTGACTTACCGGCATTAGGAAGCCCCAACAAGCCGACATCAGCAAGCACCTTTAACTCCAAGCGCAAATTGCGTTCATCGCCTTCCGTACCCGGTTTGGATTGGCGTGGCGCACGGTTGGTAGAGGACTTATAACGCGTGTTCCCCAGTCCATGAAAGCCGCCTTGGGCAATTTTTTTGCGTTGGCCGTGTTCGGTCATATCGGCAATCAATTCTTCGGTATCGGTGTCGTAAACCATCGTACCTACGGGCACAAACAGTGTTAAGTCCTCACCTTTGGCACCCGTTTTGTTGCCCCCCTTGCCTTTCTCGCCGTCGCCAGCTTGCCATTTCCGCGAAAAACGGTATTCAGATAGAGTATTCAACGCCTCGTTAGCTTCGACAAAAATCGAGCCACCATCACCACCATCGCCACCGTCTGGGCCGCCAAAAGGTACAAATTTCTCACGGTGAAAACTGACGGCGCCGTTGCCACCTTTACCTGCGCGCACCATAATGGTGGCTTCATCTACAAATTTCATTTTAATTTCCTAATAAAGACAAAAAAAGCCACGTACGCAAACATACATGGCTTTTTTATAGTTACGGTAAAACCTATTAATCAATGGTTTCCAATAGTGATTTAGCCTTTTCAACTTGCTCTTCACTACCTTTGCTGGCAATTTCTTCCAGCAAATCGCGAGCGCGACCCTCCTGTCCTATCGACAGGAATGAATTGGCCAAGTCTAGCTTCATCTGCATACTAGAAACAATTTCAGCCGACGGCTCTGCCGATTCATTGACATTCAAATCCAGCGCGGGTTTATCGTCACTATCTGCCATTGACAACTCATCCAAAGAGAAGTCTAAAGACATTGCATCATCGGAACTCGCCGGCTCATCCTTTGATAAGTCAAACGATAAATCCAGATTGTCACCAGCACTTGAATCTGCTGCCGAGACCGGCTCATCACTCATACTGCTTTGCAGCGACTCAAAACTAAAGTCTTCAAAATCGTCCAGCGGTTCGTCAGCCTTCTCCACAGCCGAAGCTTCTGGTAAAGCATCGTCATCATCGAAGCTGAAATCCAACGACGTATCAGCATCTTCATCAGTATCAAAGTCTAATGACGCACTGTCATCAGCCGCAATACCTGAGGCCTCATCCGCACTGTCGGTCGTTTCTTCGTCAAAGTCAAAAACGTCGTCACCAAAGCTGAAGTCCAAGCTGGTATCTTCCTCTTCAGGCGCTTCAACGGCAGCGATGTCATCACTGGCTTCAACATCTGTACCGGCATCGGCATCAAAATCCATATCCGCCATACCATCGTCGAAGTCCATATCGAAGTCGTCGTCAGCCAATAAGTCATCGTTATCGCCATTAACTTCTAAAACATCGCCACCATCATCAGTTTGTGGGGAGAAGACGCCCAAGCCCGGTATTGCAGGTGAGTCATCCTCTAGGCTATCATCTAGTTCATCATCAAAGTCACCCAACTCATCTAAATCATTGAGTTCGTCCAAGTCATCTGAGTCATCATCGTCCCATTCTGATAAATCATTGAGTTCATCGAAGTCATCATCTTCACCCAACAATACCGGCATACTCTCTTCCGTGAGGACTGGTGTGTCTTGCTTCTGCTTTCTGCGACGCAAAGCAAACCACGCCAAGCCACCTAGGGCAGCAATACCACCAACACCACCGCCAATCAACGGTGCATTGTCCATCAACTGGTCAACGATCGTAGGTTCAGGTTGTTTCTTTACGGGTTTAGGCTTACTGGGTTTGGCCGCTGGCTTATCGTTCGCTTGTGCCGTCGGCTGTTCGAGCACAGCCGGCTTGTCTTCAACCGGAGGCGGCATTGCAGCATCTGCCTTAGGTGTAACCGAGCCATCTGCAGTCACGTCAGTAGCAGGCACTGCCGGCGTTTTCGCCTTAACTGGCGGTTGTGCCACCTCAGCTGCTAGGCCATCACCAACATCCACAGGTGGTACTTTCACTTCACCAGTTACTGGGTCAATGGGAATTCCACCCGTTTCGGCATTCAATAAATCGCTGATATCGTCTTCTGCACCCACGGTGTCGCCGACACCAGAACCAGCGCCAGCCAATTCAGGTGCAACAGCTACTGGTGGCACGTCAGGCTGAGGGACATCAGCCATTGCCACACCAGCTGGGTCAGGTACTTTAGGGGATTTTTGCTGCGCTACCACGCTAGGTGCAGCTGGTTCGATCGCAGCCACACCGCCATTCTCAGTCGCATTCGGCACTGTTTCTGCTGGCGGTATAATCGCTGGCGGCAAGACATCAGGAACACTGACATCCCCCGTATCAGGGGTAGGTAATGTGGGTTTTGGCAAGTCTGTCACAGCCGGAACGGCCGGTGCTTTTTTAGCAACTTGAGGACGCATCGCAGTTTGTTTCTTTACGTTTCTCTGCGTATGTTTTTTGCGTTGTTGCGTATTTCTTTTACGCTTGTTTTTGTTGTAGCGTTTGCGCGCCTTTTGCGCGGCCACTTTGCTTTTGCGCGTTTTGCGTGCCTGTTTCTTGCGCGCTTTTTGTTTAGCGACAGAAGGCGGCATAGGCGCATAGCCACCATTGTAAGCTGGCTGACCGTCAAAAGTAGGAATAACAAGATAAGAGCCAGTCATCAAACCACGCGACAACTTTCTGCGGTTAGCGCGCTTAATGGCTTTTAGCATGGCTCGCACGGAAACACCCGCCGGACGCGTGTGATTAGCAATACTCCACAAGGTTTCACCGTTGCGAATCGGCCCATAGCGACCTGCACCGGCAGTTGAACTCGGCGCAGAGGCCGAACGCGCTGCAGTCGAGCGCTGATTGCTTCGAGCTGTGGGCTTCGCTACGGCGGGGCGGTATGGCTTACCTTGGCCTCCCGCGCTATTTACCGATTTTTTTTTTGACTTCCCTGGGGGGTCTAAAAAAATCGCATACTCGCGCGACACGATACCTTCCGGTGTGCTCAACCGCAGAATAAAGTTCAAGTAGGGCGCTGTGATACGCTTTCTCGACGACACTTTAACAAAAATGCGGCCACGTCGTTCAATTAACGTAAAATTGAGTTGATTGAGTATATCACTTCGCGAAACACCACGTTGAGCGAACTCCGCATTTGATGCCAGCGAGACAGACATTTTCCCTTTCTTTCTGACCGACAACACGGGTATCTCAGCTCTCAATCTTTCATTTAAATGCGAGTAAGGACGAACTGAACCCAGTCCCACTGCATGGCCTAATGTAGGCACCAACAACGTAGCACCAGCTACTAACGATAACAATTTCTTTTTCACATGAGCCTCTTCTTCATCTAATATTCCCTTAGAAACAGCTTCTAATTTGCTTGTAATTATAGCATTTCAAACCGGTTTTTGAAGCACTCTAATGAAATTAGTTCCATATTCAGGTGGTTTACGGTGCTTTATTGCCAATGACAGCTGGCAACCCAACGTAAAAAACCACACTTTTTTATACTCTTTTTAGCCGGTTATAAAAAACAACGTCATACCTTTCACTGCCCAAGTCACAAAACCTTATTTCTTTAAGTTTGGTATAAAACGGTACAAAAAGTTCACTTTTTATTCGAAAACGCACTCAATAGGCCGGCACTCCCAGCGAATGTTGCTGCTATTGAGCGTCACAGAGAAAGCATGAGCAACTTTATAGCGCTCATGCCCTCAGCATTTATTTTTCAATAATAATACGCAACATTCTGCGAAGCGGCTCGGCCGCGCCCCACAACAATTGGTCGCCGACTGAGAAAGCATTCAAGTATTCATCACCCAAATTCATCTTGCGCAAACGCCCGACGGGAACAGTCAACGTACCCGTGGTTTTCTCTGGCGTTAATTCACTGGCGGAGATATCGCGCTCGTTGGGAATGACCTTGACCCACTCGTTGGCCTCGGCAATCATTTGCTCGATTTCATCAAGCGGCACGTTTTGCTTGAGCTTAATGGTAAAGGCTTGGCTGTGACAACGCATAGCACCGATGCGCACGCAAGTACCGTCAATGGCGATTGGGTTGTCGCTACGACCCAAAATCTTATTGGTTTCCACAAAGCCTTTCCATTCCTCTTTGCTTTGGCCGTTGTCGAGTTTCACGTCAATCCAAGGAATGAGTGAGCCGGCCAGCGGCGCGCCAAAGTTCTCAGTCGGCATGGTGCCCGAAGCAATTTTTTGTGCCACTTTTCTATCAATATCCAAAATCGCAGACGCAGGATCAGCCAACTCAGTCGCCACTTCGTCGCGAATTAAGCCCATTTGTGTAATGAGCTCGCGCATATGACGCGCACCACCGCCCGAAGCGGCTTGATAAGTCATCGACGTCATCCACTCAATCAAGTCGGCCTTGAATAGGCCACCCAATCCCATAAGCATCAAAGAAACCGTGCAGTTGCCGCCGGCGAAAGTCTTGACGCCATTGTGAAGCCCGCTGTCAATCACATCGCGGTTAACGGGGTCGAGTACGATAATGCTGTCGTCTTTCATGCGCAAGCTAGAAGCGGCATCAATCCAGTAACCGTTCCAGCCGGCTTTGCGCAACGGCTCGTAAATGGCATTGGTGTAGTCGCCGCCTTGGCAAGTGACAATGGCGTCCATAGTTTTTAGCATGTCAATGTCGTTGGCATCTTGCAACGTCATCAATGTGGGCGAAATCGTTTTCCGCGCGCATTCTGTCCATTAATACCGAGCCGACCATACCGCGCCAGCCGACAAAACCTACTTTTTTTATACTCATAAATATATTACCTTTATTTTAATTGAAATATTTTAATTGAAATTTGTTTAGTGTAATTCCGCCAAAACCGCATCACCCATAGCTTCACAGCCGAGTTGCGTCATACCTTCGCTCATGATATCAGCGGTTCGCAAGCCTTTGTCCAAGACATTGTTGACGGCAGTTTTAATGGCATCGGCAAGCGCTTGCTCATTTAAGGAATAGCGCAACAGCATCTCCAATGACAAAATGGTCGCCAATGGGTTAGCAATATCTTGACCGGCAATGTCAGGGGCAGAACCGTGAACCGGCTCGTAAAGCCCTTTACCGTTTTCATCGAACGAGGCCGAGGGCAACATGCCAATCGAACCCGTGAGCATCGCCGCGCAATCCGACAAAATGTCGCCGAACAAATTGCCAGTGACCATTACGTCAAACTGTTTCGGCGCGCGCACCAACTGCATGGCGGCGTTATCGACGTATAAGTGTTCAAGCTCGACATCGGGATAGTTTTCACCAGCCGCAATAGCGCCCTCGCGCCACAATTCAGAGACCTCCAAGACATTAGCTTTTTCCACCGAACACAAGCGCCCATTGCGTTTTTGCGTGATGTCAAAGGCGACTTTCATAATGCGAGCAATTTCGCTCTCGCTATAGTGCATGGTGTTGAAACCAACGCGCTCGCCATTGCGCTCTTCAATACCGCGCGGTTGACCAAAGTAAATGCCACCCGTGAGCTCGCGCACAATCATCAAGTCCAAGCCGGCTACCAATTCGGATTTTAAGCTAGAGGCATCGGCCAATTGTGGAAACAATATTGCCGGACGCAAATTGGCGAACAGGCCCAAGGCCTCGCGAATACCCAACAAGCCACGCTCAGGACGCAACTCGCGCGGCAACTTATCGTATTGCCAACCGCCGATTGCGCCCATTAAAATGGCGTCGCTGGCTTTGGCTTTAGCAATGGTTTCCTCAGGCATGGGCATGCCTGTTTCATCGTAGGCGCAACCGCCTAATAACGCTGAATCCAACTCGGCATCGAGTTTACCACTGTCGATAAAATGACGCAGAATTTTTTCGGCTTGTTTTACGATTTCTGGCCCGATGCCGTCACCGGGGAGGAGCAGTATTTTTTTTGTCATTTTTGTTTCTCCAATTTTTTCAAATAAGTTTGGCGTTCAATTTGGTACAAGCAATGTCGCGACAGCGCATGCTCGCTTTCCACTTTGGGGTGGTTAAAATCTCGGCCAGTGTTGTGCATGCCGAGCTTTTGCATCAGTCGTTGTGACGGCGTATTGATTAACGCCGTAAAAGCATAAATATTTTTCAGCGCCAAGGTGTTAAAAGCATAGTCGAGACAAGCCGATGCCGCTTCGTAAGCATAGCCTTGTCGCCAGTGTTTTTTTGCCAGTCGCCAGCCAATTTCGACAAAAGGCGTTTCGGGGATTGCGTCGTTTAATTCTACGGTATTCAAGCCGACCATGCCGATAAACTCGCCACTCTGCTTGCGTTCCACTGCCCAAAAGCCCCAAGCGTTTTTAGCAATGCGACTTTGTAGTTTCTCAATTTGCGCTACACTTTCCGCCGCCGTCATGGTGTTGGGGAAGTAGCGCATCACTTCAGCATCGGCATTAATTGCTGCGTAGTGTTGTTGGTCGCTAGTTTGCCATTGTCTTAAAATAAGCCGTTGCGTCTCTATCACTGTTATCTGCCGTTAATTATGTTTCATTTGAACAATAGGCCATCATAACCGATAAACTCAATTGCAGCACCCAGCCAACACCAAAAGCAAATAGCAATGTTGCAACACCAACCACGCCACCTAACAGCCAACCAATAA
>PDWI01000177.1_pt1 | contig 95050 bp, 75 predicted proteins | sample 1430891 | NCBI WGS metagenome assembly PDWI01 (sample SAMN01162508, study PRJNA174530) | Oral metagenome, whole genome shotgun sequencing project. | biome: Marine environment; feature: Marine mammal; material: Swab sample of the gingival sulcus; isolation source: swab sample of gingival sulcus... | reverse complement strand
CTTGCGAGGAAATGTCACAGAATATGAGCTTTTTTCTCTTTGGGCTGAGGATTCCTTAGCGTGAATTTCACGAATTTTACCATTTCCGTTCAGGCACTACATAGTTAATGGTAAGCTGTTTTATTATAGTATCTTTTGCTGGCATCAGAGATAAAATAATAAACCAAATTAAGAATGCAGCCCCGTCTCCGCATCAAAATACTGCCCCGGAAACCGCAAATTGTTTTCAATATCAGCGACCAGAAGCCGAGCCTCACCAACCGGCAGATACCCGGCTTCCCAAACCACAGAACCAGCTGCATTCACGACCCTCTGCGGCGTCCCCAAATGATTGTTCAAAAACGAATACCACCCGGCATCATCCCCGTAAATCTGCATAGCAACCGGTTCACCATTCAGGTAAACATAATTCCGGATCGCATTGCCGCTTCCATCCGCTTCACAAATCAGCAGGCCGGATAAATCATCCGGATAAATCATAATGAAAATGAAGAATCTCACTTCCCACCGTCTTTTTCACCCGACGCCCAAAGCCGTCATAAGCGTATTCGGAAATAACGGCAGCCCCTTCCTTTACCTGCGCCAGCCGGTTGTTTTGATTGTAAATGAACGTGCGGGTGCCGTCGAAATAATATTCCCGGGCGTCAAAACCCGAAGCCACCGCCTGATTCCGGTTCGGGCGGGGCCTCGCGCACATTGAATTCCAGCTTCCACCGGCGATTCGGATCATCAATGGCCGCGCACCAGAGTTCCAGGGTGCCGATCTCGGTGACCCTCGCTGCCATTCCCACGGGAACGGCGGCGCCTTCCTCTCCGTCCAGCGTGGTTTCCACGGTGGTGACGGCTTTGATCTCCTCTTCCCAGTCATGAATCACGGCGCCGATCTCATCTTCCAGCCGGGTGGACGAGGCCATGAAATCGAATTTCACCGGCTCGCCCGTGACCAGCATGAATTCCTGCCCGGGCAGAGCGGCCTCCGCTCCCTCCTCCATTCCGAAGGGCGCCACGCAGACCGCTTTCATGGGGATGGGCATGCCCGGCACTGCGGGCAGGGCCGCCGCCACGCCAATATAATAAGACCGGTTCAATCCGCCCCGTATCCGGATGCCCTGACCCCGGCGGGCCATGCCATAACAGGCGGCGCCCCGGGCCACGGTCATATCGAAATCCGATGTCCGCACCTCTTCCACCGGAGGCCGTCCTTCCCGCCCGGCCCAGCCGTTCATCACCTCCATGATCCGCTTCCGCACGGCCGGAGCCTTCATCACGCCGCCGTTGAACAGAACACCTGTGGGCAGGGGCGGCGGTTCCGCAGCATCCGCGCTTCGCTGCCGGCCCAGAAATTTTGCCAGATGGCGGGTGACGGCCGGATCAGATTCATATACCAGACCCAGTTCCCGTAACCCCGCGCTCCGGTCCTCCCGGGGCATATCCGTGCGCCCGCACGGGGGGAAAAAACCGTCAAGTATCACCTGTTCCACCATTTCCTTCGGGACACTGGTTTTTCTGGTGCCGCCAATAAGACTGCTGCCCCGGCCCAGGACGGCCACAGGCATTTCCCGGGGGCCGTCCGTTTCCAGCAGGCCTTCCTTGGCCGCCCGGCAGGCATGCCAAAGGCCGCGCATCTGCCAGCTATCCAGTTTTTTCCCCCCTTCTTCCTTGAGCCGGTTCGATACGGCCCAGGCCAGGGCCAGATCCATATTATCCCCGCCCACGAGAAGGTGATCGCCCACGGACACCCGTTCCAGGATCAGGTCTCCGTCTTCTTCCTCCACCTGGATCATGGAAAAATCCGTGGTGCCGCCCCCCACATCGCAGACCAGGATGGTATCCCCCTTTTTGACCTGTTCCCGCCATTTCTCCCCCTGCCCGCTGATCCAGGCATAAAACGCGGCCTGGGGCTCTTCGAGCAGGGTCACATTTTCCAGGCCGGCGGCGGCCGCCGCCTGGACGGTCAGCTCCCGGGCCACGGCGTCAAAGGAGGCGGGCACCGTGAGGAGCACATCCTGGAATTCCATGCGCCGGGCCGCCGCATCCGGATATTCGGGGCCGGCCATGCGGTGATTCCAGGCTTTACGGATATGGGTAAGAATCTCCCCCGCCGCCACGACCGGCGATATGCGGGATACATTCTCCGGCGCGTCCCATGGCAGGAGTTCCTTTGTCCGGTCCACCCGGCTGTTGCAAAGCCATGATTTGGACGAGGATACCAGGCGCTGGGGAATTTCCCGGCCCCGCTCCCGCGCCAGCACGCCCACGGCCGAGGAAGGGAGATCCGGACGGCCGGCGTCCCAGGGAAGTTTCAGGGCGTCCTGGCTCATATCGTGGCCCCCCGCCTGAAAAATAAAGGACGGCAGACTGCTTCGCTCTTCCACGGCGCCGGGCGCCACCAGCTGGGGAATGTTAAACACCCGGATATCCGGAGGTTTTCCTTTTTCCACCTTCACATCCGTATAGGCCACAACGGAATTGGTGGTGCCAAGATCAATTCCGATGACAAATAAGGCGTCAGACACGGCGTAGTCCTCCCTGGAGCAAAAAGACGAAACGTTTTTTCGGGGATGCGGCCGCCGGGAGCGGGCCGGATTCAGATAATTTCCACTTCGGCCGGCGCGATGATGTCGTGACCGCCGTTTACGGAAAAGGACGGCGGATCAACGGAAACGGCCTTCCATCCCCGGTGGCGGACAAAACCGGTGAAGGGCGGTTCTCCCGTGACATTTCCGGTCAGCTTCACGGCATTGGGATCAAACCCGGCCTCCACCGTGATGCGGCTATCTTCTTCCTCCGAAAGAACAGGAGCGGTCTGGACATAGGTTTTCAATACGCCGCCGCAGCTTTCATGGATATGGCGGACGGCGGCCCCCACCTGCCCGTCGTCATAATCCGCCAGATTTTCCTTGAAAAAATCCAGGAGACGGCCTTTTTGCTGGAGCATGGAAAGGAGATGAAGAAAAAGACGGCGGTCCCGGGCTTCCCGCTGTTCGGGGGAAATTCCGGACGTATCTCCCGGAGATGACGGGGCCGCAGGCTGCCCGGCCGACGACGCGGCCGCACGGGAACCGGCCAGACGGGACAGGGAAAGGCGCAGGCAGAGCCAGAGCAAAAGGGCGGAAAGAAGGAAAACTCCCGCCACGACCGGAAGATAACAGGCGGCGGTCAGCTGCAGGACATCCTGGATTTCCAACAGGCCGGATGCCGTCAGCGGCGCGTCCGAAAGACGCGGGGAAAAAAAATCCAGAAACCGATAGACTGCCGCACCGGTGAGAACACCGGGCACCGCCATGAAAAACAGTACCCAGAACAGCATTCTTCCGGAAAATGATGTCACCAGGTTCATCCCTGTCCGCTCCTTCACTTATGGTGTATGGACCGGTTCCCGCCGCCGCAGGGCTCGCGGCCGGACGGGGACGCCGATGGAAATATGAGCGGGGATAATAAAATCCGTGATCAGGGGATGTCAAGCACCAAAGCGCGTCGATCATCGGAATCCGACGTTCTTCCAACCGGTCCGGAACTGGCGGAAACCGGGAAGAAACGGCATGTCCCCGATATTTTTTCCAGGATCACGATGATTACGCAGGCATTGCCATATCCGCCGCAATCTGGTTTATTGGACAGATCAGTTATGATGATTCCCCAGGACATACTCACCTCAACAAAAGCGAGGCATCATGGCAAGAAAAGCGATCATGGTCGGCATCAATGATTATAAGGGGATTCCGGACCTCACGGGCTGCATCAATGATGTGCTGAATATCCGTCACATCCTGAAAACCTGTCTGGGGTTCACCAATTCGGATATTCATGTCCTCTTCGACCGGCGGGCTATCCGCCAGACCATTCTGTCCCGTCTGGACCACATGGTGGATCAGGCCCGGCCCGGCGATTTCATGGTTTTTTATTTTTCCGGGCACGGCTCCCAGATCCGGGATCGCGACGGCGATGAACTCTCTGACGGCATGGACGAGCTGCTTTGTCCCTGGGATATGGACTGGAACGGCACCTATATCCTGGACGACGACCTGGACCGCATCTTCTGCCGCATTCCGGACGGGGCCATGCTGGAGGTATTTCTGGACTGCTGCCATTCGGGCGCGGTCTCCGACGCAGGACGATCCGCCGGCGCCGGGCCCTCCGGCATGGTCCGCGCCTACCCCGTTCCACTGGATATCGCCCTGCGGGCCGAAGGGGAGGAGGAAGAGGTCATGGGCAATCTCCGGGGGTTCCGTTCGGTCAACCGGAGCGGGGTCCGCTCCACCCGGAATCATATCCTCTGGGCCGGATGCCGGGAAGGCCAGCGCAGCCGGGAATATGAGCGAAACGGCGTGACCCAGGGCGCGTTTTCCTATTTCCTGGGCAGACACCTGCGCGAGACCGGGGGCAATATCACCCGGCGGATTCTTCTGGAACGGATCCGCGCGTCCCTGCGGCAGGCGGGATTCGACCAGGTGCCCCAGCTTCTCACCGCCGCAGACGCCGTCCTGGACCAGCCGCCCCTTCAATTTCCGTCCCGGGAAAACCCCGTTCGGATGCTGTACCTGACCACGCCCTATATGCGCGGAAATGACGTGAAACGCCTGCAGAAGGCGCTTGCCCGGAAGGGATACGCCATCAGCACGGACGGGGTTTTCGGTCCTCACACCCGCCAGACAGTCTGCCGGTTCCAGCGGGATCACGGGCTGTCCATGGCCGACGGTGTGGCCCGCCAGGAGGTGTACGATCTGCTGTTTTAAACGGCTTTTTCTGCTCCGGCTTCCGTAATTTTTTTCTTGTACCGGCTGAAAGCCTGGCGGTAAACCGGCGAAGTGGAATGAGCTGCATCCATCCCGGGGATGGATCCCGGGAGTGGAATGACGCGCAACGGCAAACAAATCTGAAACACGCGGGAGAAAATAAAATGAAATACGCGGAAGCAAAGACCGGCAGGGTTTTCGTCCTCCGGCTGGAACACGGCGATGTGATACACAAGACCATTGAAGACTTTGCGGAAACACATGATATTCAGGCCGCCACCCTGACGGCGGTGGGAGCCGTGGATGTGGGATCCCGCCTGCTGGTGGGGCCGGAGGACGGCGACGCAGCGTCCATTGATTTCATCGTGAACCAGACGGGCGCCGTAAAGGAGGCGACGGGCACAGGCACCCTGTTTCCGGACAAGACCGGAAAACCCGTGCTGCACATGCACCTGGCCTGCGGCCGGAGCGAGATGGCCCAGGTGGGCGACGTGCGCCCGGGCGTCCGTGTCTGGCGGATCATGGAGGTGATCATCCGCGAACTGGCGGGCGTGAGCGGCCTGCGGCGGAACAAAATGATGGGGCTCAGCCTCCTGGAAGTCAACGCATAAGCAGGACGGGCCTTTTTCCCGGAAGGGATGACGAAAAAGAAGGCGGCATCCCATAAAAATATTCTTTCTTGACCGGCGCACATGTGCCGCTTAAAATAACGGTTGCTCAGACCATCGCCTTCCGAATTTCGCTCCGGGAATCAATATGCCGCCGCCTGTTCATCGCGTCTGGTTCATCGCGTGGTCAAAATCATCGGGGAATAGATATTGTTCAGGAAAGCATCATCCGGGAAAAAATTTGGGGGAAAGGTTTTCCGCTTCCGTCCCTCCCGCCGGCTGACACTGGTCATGGCCGGTCTTGCCGCCGCCGGGATGCTCTTTTCCGGGGTTTATGTCTGGCGGCTTTCCTGCGAGGCCCGGGACCGCTTCAGCGCCCTGAAATGGGAACTGCCGGCCCGCATCTACGCCCGGCCTGCGGAACTGTATCCCGGCATGGCCCTCATGGCCTCGGAACTGGAATCCGAACTGGCTGCGGCCCGCTACCGGAAGCTGGAGCGCATTGACGGCGCCGGTTCCTATTCCCGTTTAGGCGAATCCCTGACCCTGCACACCCGCCCCTTTGTCTTCGAAGACGGATTCCGGAAAGCCCGGCAGATCCGGATCCGGATCCGCCACGGGCGGGTGGACCGGATTTGGAATATCCATACCGGGGAAGACATCCCCCTGGCCCGGCTGGATCCAGCTCTGATCGGCAGTTTTTACCCCACCCACGGACAGGACCGCATGTGGGGGCCCCTTGAGACCCTGCCGCCCGTTCTCATCCAGACGGTTCTTGCTGTGGAAGACCGGGATTTCTACGATCACCACGGGGTCCGCCCCATGGCCGTGCTGCGGGCCATGATCGCGAACCTCAGGGCTGGCCGCATGCTCCAGGGCGGCTCCACCCTGACCCAGCAGCTGGTGAAAAACCTTTTTCTCACCGGGGAGCGCAGCCTCAAACGAAAATTTGACGAAGCGGTCATGGCCCTGAGCCTGGAGTGGTATTTCGAAAAAAAGCAGATCCTTGAGGCCTATATGAACGAAGTTTACATGGGACAGGACGGCAAGCGGGCCATCCACGGATTCCAGACGGCCTCCCGTTTTTATTTCGGCCGCATTCCCGACGATCTCAGGCCCCATGAAACCGCGCTTCTGGCCGGGCTGCTCAAGGGCCCGTCTCATTTCAATCCCCGGCGTCATCCGGACCGGGCCTTTCAGCGCCGGAACCTGGTACTGGGCGTAATGAAAAACCGGGGGCTCCTGAAACCCGGGGAATGGAAGCAGGCCGCAACCGCCCCCCTGGGAATACTGGAGACGCCGCCGTCCGGCAATTCCTCCCATCCGGCCTTTCTGGATCTGGTGAAACGGAATCTTCTTGAGGAATACGAGGAAGCGGACCTGCAAAACGAGGGGCTGCGTATTTTCACCTCTTTCGATCCCCTGGTCCAGTCCGCCCTGGAAAAAGCGGCGGACCAACAGCTTTCCCGGATTGAATCCGCACGGATAAAAGCCGGAGAGTCCGAGGCCCCTGGAACCGCAAACGCGGACGGTTCCAGGCCCGCACCCCTGGAAACCGCCGCCGTGGTCACGGATACGGGCAATAACGAAATCCTGGCGCTCATGGGCGGCCGCCACCCCCGGCAGGAAGGATTCAACCGGGCCCTGGACGCCCGGCGTGCCATCGGCTCCCTTATCAAACCGGCGGTTTATCTGACGGCCCTGTCCCGGCCCGAGACCTATCACCTGGCCACGGTCATCCAGGACACGCCCTACCGGTACACGGATCCGGATTCCCCGTCCGGAGACTGGCGTCCCCGTAATTATGACCGGACATTTCACGGCCCGGTGCTGCTCTACCAGGCCCTGGCCCATTCGTATAACGTGCCGGCCGTGCGCCTGGGCATGGAACTGGGCGTGGAAACGGTGCTGGACACCGTCCGGAAGCTGGGAGTGGACCGGGAGTTTACCCCCTACCCCTCCGTGCTTCTGGGGGCGGTGGACATGAGCGTGCTGGAAGTGGCCCAGATGTACCAGACCCTGGCCTCGGGCGGTTTTTTCACTCCGATCCGGGCCATCCGGGGCGTATACCGGACGGATGGAACGGCCCTGTCCCGGTATCCTGTCACCGTGCGGGAACGGGCAGCGGCGGGGCCCGTCTATGTTCTCAGCCGGGCCCTCCAGGCCGTGTGCATGGAAGGAACGGCCCGCCGGCTGAAAACCCGGCTGCCGGGAATGGTTCCGGCGGGAAAAACCGGCACCACGGACGAATTGCGGGATTCCTGGTTCGCCGGATTCGCCGGAAATCGTCTCGCGGCTGTCTGGGTGGGCCGGGATGACAATTCTCCCACCGGTCTCACCGGATCATCCGGGGCGCTTCCCGTGTGGGCGGATCTCATGGAGGCCATCGGCGCCGCGCCCCTTTCCCCGTCCGAGCCGGACGGCGTACACTGGCGGGCCACCGATCCCCGGACCGGGGCCGAGACCACGCCCGACTGCCCCGGCGCCGTTCTCCTGCCCTTTGTCGAGCCGCTGCCCCTGCGGCCCTTTATTTCCTGCCTGTCCCGGAGCGGCGCGGGCGCACGGGATGAATCCTTTTTTCACTGGTTGAAAGATCTGTTCTGACGCTGGCCGCCCCGCAGCCCTGGAAATGAGAAAACAAGAAAGGACGGACACAAGGTTCGCCCCCGCGCGGCCCCCTGGTTTTTCGCGGTCCCTGAGGAGAAAGGTACGAATGCACACGCTCTCTTGTTCCCGGTCCCGGTCTGTCATGTACATGACCCTGCTGCTGGTATCCTCGTATGTCCCGCTCGCTCTCTGGGGGTGCACGGGCGCGGACCGGACTCCCGGCGCCGTGCCCGGAGCGGTATATGATGAGGCCGGGAATCTGATTTACCAGCCTCCCGACGAAAATACGGGATATGGCGCGAACGAGACACCCGGACATGCGCCGGACCATCCGGATGACCAGGTGATATCAGGGGCCACCATCCCGGCGAACAGCCCTGCGCCGGCAAAAAATCCGGCGGAAACCGATCCGGCCGCGCCCCGGCACCCCGTCCGCCTGGGGCAGGCGGATACGGCCCCAATCCCGACGGAAGCCCCGCATCTGGCGGCCGCCGTGGCCCCCCTGATGGCCGAGGCCGGGGATCATCTGGCCGCCGGCCGTCCCGATCTGGCCCTGGCCCCGGCGGAACGGGCGGTGCGCATCCATCCCGGCAGTCCGTATGTATGGCATCTTCTTGCCCGCATCCACCACGCCGCCGGAGAAGATGCCCAGGCCGGACAGATGGCCCGCAAATCCCTTCTGCTGTGCGGACGTGATACAGGATTGCGGGCCGATAACTGGCGTCTGCTCGCCGATATCCACGACCGGGCCGGAAATCCGGATGCTGCGGCCCGTGCACGGGAGAAGGCGGCGTCTCTTGGCGCGGCCGCCGGAAGGGCCGGGTAGGGGCGAACACCAGATTCGCCCCTGCCGGGTTTGCGGGCGGCGCCCGCGAAAGAAAAAGAGTCCTTTTCTTTCGCTGATCTTTGGTGTATATGATTTTATATTTCCGGCTTTCATTTCAGGGATGCCGGCCCTCCGCCGCTGTCGCAACCAACGGAGTAAGCAGGGAGTAAGCAGAATGAACCGACCGTTTCCCCTCCGCCGTTTTTTTCTGACCGCCGCCCTTTTCATCTTTTCCCTGTCTTTTTCTGCCGCCGCGCAGGCCGGCGGCGGCGAGACCGATGCGGGACGCCCGTTTTATGATTTTGCCGTATTCGCCTATGAAGACGGAAAATATGCCGATGCGCTGGCCAAACTGCGGACCGCCCTGCGTCACGGGCCGGAGAATCCCTGGTATCATCACTATATGGGCAAGACCCTGATGAAGCTGGACCGGATGAAAAAGGCGCGGTACCACCTGGACAAGGCCCTGGCCCTGCGCCCGGATATCACGGGCCTGGCCCATGACCGGGCGTACCTGGATTTCACCGAAAAACATTATGATGAAGCCGCCGACCGGTTTGTCCGCATCGCGGACGCGGACGACCGGAACGTGACGGCCCATTATTACGCCGGACTCTCTCTGTACCGCATCAAATCTTACGCAAAGGCCCCCCCCTATTTCCGCCATGCCGCCAAAAGCAGCCCCACCCTTCAGGCCAACGGCTATTATTACGCGGGCATCTGCCATGAAAAAGCCGGGGAACACGCCGAAGCGCTTGAGATGTTTTCCCTTGTCGCGGAAGACGAGACGGCTGATCAGGCCCTGCGGGACAACGCAGAACGCTGGATCGCGGCCCTGGAGCAGCGCCACGGGAAAGACCGGGACTTCCATCTTTTCCTGAAATTAGGCCGGCGGTATGACGATAACGCGCTTCTGGAACCGGCGGATGATGATACCATTTTTGAAGATGAGAGGGACTGGGCCTCTTTGGTCTGTTTTTCCGCCCGCTATGATGTTCCGCAGCAAAGTTCCTGGTCGGCCGGGGCCGGGTTCACCCATTACCAGATCCTGTATGACGATCTGGAGGAATACGATTTCACTGGAGATATGCTGCAGGTATATGCCGGGTATTCCCTGGGGAACATGATACTGCGCCTCCATTATATGCCCGCTTATTACCGGGCCGGAACGGACGGATACCTGCGCCGGCACCGGATCGAACCGGAATTCAGATGGCGCCCCGCCCCGCAGATTCTGACCCGGCTGATCTATCGGTATTCAGATAATGATTATCTGGATAATCCGGAAAAATCCGGGTATGACCATGCTGTATACGGCGATGCCGCCATAAACCTGTTCAACGGGAATGGGCGTGTTTTCGGCGGGCTCGGATACGCCAGCCGCGCCGCCGACCAGGCGGATGAAGAGTTCGACCGGTATAAACTGCGGTGCGGCCTGTCCCTGGATCTTCCCTGGCGCATGGAACTCCTGATGACCGGGCAGTATGAAGCCAGGGAATACAGATCGGAAGACCGGATATACGGCGTCAAACGGGATGACGATAAACTGACGGCGTCCCTGACACTCAGCCGGCCCCTGTTTTATGACTGGCTGGGCGTCATGGCGGAATATCGGCTGGTGGACAATACTTCCAATATCAATGATTACGAGTACACCCGGAATATCTGGACCCTGTCCATGACAGCTTTATATTGATGACCTGAAGATCCGGATTTGATCATTTGGTGCGCGCGATGCCGCGCTGTTACCCCCTTGCTTTTCCGCCCGACCGGCAGCCGGGACGGCCTTTTTTTCCGATACGCCGCCGCTTTCGCTTTCCGCCGATTTTCCGGGGGCGTTTGTTCGTATCCTGATCAATCCCCGTCCTGTTATGTCATTTTCAGCATCTCATTATCTGCCATAAGGAACTGATCCATGAACAAGCCAATGAACAAGCCAATAAACAGTTCAGGAAATCGTCCGGACGCGAACCGGGGTCATTTCATTTCTGCCGGCCTTCTCTGCCTCGCGTTCCTTGCCGCGCTGCAGATGACGTCCCCGGCAATTGCGGCGGAACCGCCTGTCATAAAAGAGGATTTCACTCCGGGTCAGGGCCCGTCCGTGGGAGAAGTGCTGCTGATGGAAGGGCGGGTGGTCATTGTGCATGCCAATGCCCCGGATACCGGATACGCGGCCCGGATCGGGCTGCCCCTGTACAAAGGGGATATCCTGATAACGGGTGCGGACGGAAAAATCAGCTTTCAGACACAGGACAAGAGCACCATCACATTATCGGTAAATACCCGGCTGACGATCAATGAAAGCATCTTTTCCCCATCCGGCGGCGGAGACCGCGCGGGCTTCATGAGCATGGCGTTCGGAAAGACGCGGTTTCTGATCCGGAAACTGACCGGATTCGGCCGTTCCGAATTCAGGGTCAAAACCAAGACCGCCATTGTGGGCGTGCGGGGATCGGATTTCATAGTGGACGCCCTGCCGGACAAAACGATTGTCACCGCCTTTGAAAAAACGGATCTGGAACTGATCGGAATTTCATCTCTTTGCCCGGAATGCGTGATCGAACCGATCCTTATTGCGGATTTCCAGCAGGCCATGGTGAGCATGGACGGTTCCTTCAGCGAGGTCATTGAACTGTTCCCGGAAGAAATAAAAATGATAAAACAGGAATTCAATCTCAACGCCGCCGAAGACGGCCGGCGACGGATCAGGGAACTGGAATTCGACCGGCGTCTCCGCCTTTCCCTTGATCCGGACCGGCCCGGCGAAGGCGGACCGCCGGATTCCGACAGGGGCTCTTCCCTGGAAAATGTGCGGGATGAGCTGGCGGCTGCCTCGCCGGCGGATGAATTTTCAGAGGAAATCGCGGAAGATTTCAGTGAAACCGAGCGGGAGGACGCATTGCAATACCTGCCGGATTTTCCGTGGAACCCGGAGCTTCACAAACCGGATGAAACCGGCGCGGAGAACTGATGCCGCCGGCGCTGTCCGGCAATATTATTTACGGCGGAAAAAAGGAGGGACAGCCAATGAAACACCGTCTGACCATACGGGGATTCATCATTCTTGCCATTATCTGTCTATTCTCCCCGGCCGGCGCCGGGGCCGTTGAAATCACCAATACCTGGACCGGCGCCATTGACCACGACTGGTCCACCCCGGGCAACTGGGATGCCGGTGTCGTGCCGGCAAGTGACCATACGGTCGTCATTCCAGGCCTGCTGGCAAACTACCCGGAGATCCATTCGCCGGGAACCTATACCATTGAAGCCTTGAAAATGGACTCCGGCTCCGAGCTGTACATCGGTTCCGGCCTGCTCTCCGCTCCCTTCCTAATCACCAATACCCTGTTTATGAACGGAATGATCAAGGCGAACCTTGGCAAAATACAGGTGAACTACTACGCCTCCATAAGTGGCAGCATTGACCTGGAAGGCGGCTCCGAACTCATCATGGCCCAGAGTAGTGATCTCACGATGGAAGTAAGCGGCCAAATGGAAATCGCTGCCAGTACGGTAAGGGTAAATGAATATGCCTGCCTGAGAAATAACGGGGATATCACACTGAACAACGGCCATATCCTGCGGGACACAAGCGGTTCGGCAACGCCCAATATCAATAATTACGGTACGATTCACAGCAAAGGTGCATCCCCAAACCAGATTGAGAACTGCAATCTCACCATCATGCAGTCCGGCACTCTCAGTCTTGACAGCAGCAATCTGACGGTGGAGAAAGATGGCGTTGCCGCTGAATTTATCAATTACGGCCTGATTCAGGGAAACGGAACGCTGACCTGCACCGATTTGCATCTGGAAAACCGGGGAATCATTTCCCCCGGATTTTCATTGTCCGGCAGTGAAATCGGAAGCATCACGCTGAACTCCAACCTGGTGCAGCCCGCAGGAACGATCATTCTCCAGGTGGATACCGATGCCGCCACACCCAGCACGGACACCATCACCGGCATCAACAGCTTTTCCGGCGGAGTGGTCGAGGCGTCCCTGCTGACCCCGGGCAGCTGCGTCAACGCCGGCCCGCTGACGGCCATATCGTATGCATCTAGGGGGGGGTATCCTCCGGCGGTATTTCTCTCCGAGAGCTGCATGTCGGAAATGCAGGACACCTCTGCCCTGAGCTTGTCCGTATCTGCCGCGCCTTCTTTGGTAACTTATAAATGGACCGGCTCCGTGGACAGCAGATGGAATAATCCGGGCAACTGGTCACCGCTGGCTGTTCCCGGGGCGGCCGGCATCGTGGAAATCCCCCCCTCTCCCCATAATCCGAAGATCACAGACGGCGCCGCCTGCAACATTGACTCACTGTTCATCTCCCCTAACGCGGAACTTTTCATCGGCGAAAATTCCACCCTGACTTGCGGGGAAAACGTGATTTTGGAAGGCTTCGCAAGCGTGGCAGGGGGCAGTTTCACCGTCGGCGGCTCCGTCCAGATCACCGGCGGTGAGCTTGAGATTAAGGCCGGCATGGGATCTTCGAGCAGTGCCCTTGAAATCACTCACAGCCTGCTGGCGGACGCCTCTTCGCAGATCCGGGTCAAAGCGGGCGGCTCTCTGAGCGTCAAGGGCCTGTTTTCCCTTGCGGGAGATCTGTCCGTTCAGGGAGAAACCGGCGTTCCGGCGGAACTGCATATCGACGGTCCGGCGGTGCTGCGAAAACAGGGCCACGTCAGGCTTTCCGAAAACGGTCTGTTCCAGTTCGGTCCGGCAATTCCACTCCTTCTGGCCGTGCTGGGGGATGCGGATCAGCAGGCAGTACTTCAGCTCTCCGGCGGCACCCTCAAGTTGAGCGGCGCAGCGGTCCTGGATAATTTCGGAAAGATCGTGTGGGACGGCCCTGCGGAAATTTCGTCCATAATATCTGCCGCCGTGGCGGCGAAGATTGACAATTACGGTGAAATCAAAATTTCCGGCGTCTCCGTCGTTCACAAGCTCCAGGACATGATTTTTCATAATTATGGCGACGTCACCCTGTCTCCCGATGCAATACTTGAGGCGGCCTCCGGCCCAGCGCTACCACCTGGTTTTATCAACGGCAGCGGCGGCAAAATCACCGGATCCGGCGACATCATCTTGAAAAATGGCATTCAGTTCCTGAACCGGGGCATCGTCATCCCCGGTGATCCTGATGGCAGCATTCCCGTCCCCGGTCAGATCGACGTGACCGGCAATTATCAGCAGTCTTCCGGGGGAAAGCTGATGGTCTACGCGCAAAACGCCGCATCCTTTTCTCAGTTAAATATAAACGGCAATGTGGTCCTTGACAGCACGGACAGCTATCTTCATGCAGAGGCGACGAGCAACGCCGCTTTCACCGCCGGAGATTTCTTTTCCTTCCTCACCTGTACCGGATCAATCAGCAACGACTTTGCCACCACCGAGTTGGAACCACCGGCCGGCCTGGCCTTTACCCTGGACGCCTCACCCCCCAATTCCATTGATATTCTGGTGAGCGAGGCGATATACACCTGGACCGGCGCTGCGGACAGCGACTGGAATAATAAGACTAACTGGCTCAATGATAACCGTCCTTCTGCCGGTGGAAATGTCGTCATTCCGGGAACTCCCAACAATCCCTCGTATGACGATACCGCATTGAATGCACTGAAATGCGTGACCGTCGAATCTTCCGGCATCCTGCATATTCCCTCCGGCGCCAAACTGACAATGCAGTGCTTCACTGTTACGGGAAAAATCGACAATGATGGCACCGTGATAATGGCGGGAGACAACGCCGACTCCCTGACCGGCAGCATTGAGCAGACCGGCTCGTTCATCAACAGCGGCGAGTTTGTCTGGAACGGCGGCGATATCCATATGATGGCTTCCGGCCGCATTGAAAACGACGGCCTGTTTGATATCCGCAACCCCGGCGGCGATAAACTGGAGATCACGGATCTCACCCCGCCGGGCTCGCCCTCTTCCACCGCCTTTGCCAATACCGGCGAGCTCCGCGTCAATTCCGCCGGCGGCGGCAAGGTCGTGATTGGGCTATCCGCTTTCGAGCACAGCGGCGTATTCCAGGCGATGTCCGGCGAAGCCATTTTCGGCACGAATTTTCGGCCGGACAACCGGTCATTCTTTTACGACGATGTGGAAATCCTTTCCGGCGCGTCCCTTATGCTGGCGTACGGAAGTCATCAATTTGGGCAGTTGGCCTCCGATACAATCATTCTGGAAGGGAAAGGCGGCGCCGGGGGCGATCTTTTCTGGGGAGAAGACCCGGCCGTCGCCGGCGGCCCTGTGACGCCCCTGATCCTGCTGGTGGGCGGGATTCGCACTGCGGCGGACCTGCACCTGTTTTCCATCCGCGATTGCAGCGTCCCAGGCGAGGGCGGCCTTCAGGTTGACGGCAGGTTTGAATGGTCCGGCGGCTTCCTCGGCAATAATGGGTCCTCTCTGCCGGGTCTTGATCTCAATGGTGAAAGCCGGATCACGGGAGATCGCACCAAAACCCTTGCCGCCCGGGAAATGGTCAATACCGGACGAATGATACTGGAACCAGGTTCTTTTGCATTGATACAAAACGCCGCTCTGACCAATGCCATCAACGGAGTTCTTGAGGTAAATGCCCCGACAGACGGAACATTTGTTAAATTGAGCAGCCCGGATGGCAGCACGGCAGACATTCTCAACCAGGGTGTGCTGACCGGTATCGGCGTCCTGCGGTTCGCCCAGGAGGATGACGGACTGGGCGGCTTCCATAATCCGCCGGCGTTTTCCAATGCGGGTGCGGTCATCATCCGCCCCGGTGATGCGGCGAGCGGAACCACCGGAAGCCTGAAACTGGAGATCCCGAACTTTGATATCGGCGCGGGCAAACTGGAGGTCGATATCACCGGAAGCCCGTCCGACGCGAATTTTGATCAGTTCCTCATCAAAGATGGGCCGGAAACTCCGGGAGGAGCGGCGTCCTTCACCGGCAGCCTGCATGTGAACCTGAATTCCGGCGGCACTCCGCCGGAAAGCGGCGACCGGTATCCCGTCATGTATATCAAAGACATCCAGAATCCATCGCTTGAATTCACCAACGCCACCCTGACGGTGGATGGCGTCTCCGCCGTGTTCTCCGAGTATTTTGTCGTGGAATACCCGGACACCGGCCCTGGATGGGCGGATCTGGTATACCAGGGCGGGAGGCTCAATCCCGTGCTCACCATCTTCAGGGAAGGCAGGGGATCGGTCTCTGGAACCTGTACGAATCCATCCGGTTCTTTCATAAATTTTACATGTCCCAACAAATGCAGCGTGGCGGCGGGTTCTGACAGCACTGCGGAAATGAGCGCTTTTCCTGATTCCGGTTATTATTTCGATTGCTGGAAAGTGGACGGTGTTCTCACCCCTGTTTCCCCGGGAATGCCGCTTATGGTTTCTATGACGGAAAATCACTCGGTAACGGCGGTTTTTCTGCCGGATGCGGCCGCCACCACGACCCTGAATATAATGGTCAGCCCGCACGGCGCCGGCACGGTTTATTATCCCGGCGGAGGACAGGGGACAATGCAGTCCTGTGTTTCTTCCTGCACCGAGGTTCTGCCCACGGGCGGTTCCATGACCTTGCAGGCATCGCCCTCATCCGGATACCGGTTTTCCTACTGGACCTATTCCAAAACCTGTGGCGCCAGCGGATCTTCCACCGATAACCCCCTGACCCTGAATATCGGTCAGCCGGAACACAACGTCGTCGCGATCTTTACCACCATCAACGATCCGAACCCCCAATATGATCTGTGTCCTTCCGATCCATACAAGCTTGTTCCGGGCAAGTGCGGATGCGGAATCCCGGACACCGACAGCGATGGCGACGGCACGCCCGACTGCATGGACGAATGTCCGGACAATCCGGACAAATCACTCGAAGGCGTCTGCGGATGCGATACGCCGGAAACCGATACCGACCAGGACGGCGTCCCCGACTGCAAGGATCTCTGCCCGGAAGATCCCGAAAAAGCGGAGCCCGGCGCCTGCGGATGCGGGAATCCGGAAACCGATACCGACCAGGACGGCACCCCCGACTGCGTGGACGGCTGCCCGGAAGACGGCGCCAAAACCGCACCGGGCGATTGCGGCTGCGGCCTCTCCGACAAGGATTCCGACGGCGACGGCAAGCCTGACTGCAAGGATCTCTGCCCGGACGATCCGAACAAATCCGATCCCGGCGCCTGCGGCTGCGGCGCCCCCGACCTGGATTCCGACGGCGACGGCGCACCGGATTGCAAGGACCGGTGCCCGGACGATCCGGGCAAAACCAGTCCCGGCGCCTGCGGCTGCGGGACGGCGGATACGGATGCCGACGGCGACGGTGTTCCGGACTGCCTGGACGGCAATTCTCCCGGTGCGGATCACCCGGCCGCCCTCGCCATAATCCAGTATCCGCCCAATAAGTCGTTCCTGACGTCCACTACCCTCACCATAACGGCCAAGGTGTTTTCGGGCGCTGATCTCACCCGCCGGTTTCGGGTGAACTGGCGGTGGTTCCAGGTGGATAAAAAGGCCCGCATATATTGGAATGAAGTCGATAAATACCATTATGGCGGCGTGATTTACCACACCATTTCCGATCTGAAATCCGGCATGCGCTACGAACTCTCCCTGCGGGTATTTCATCCGGATACCGACAAGGAAGTGGCCGGCGAAACCATCATTTTCACCGTGGGTTCCCCGGAAATCATTCCGGGCGTGTCCGTACCATCCGGTACGAAGCAGCAGGATTTCCGCCTGCTCACGCTTCCCTTCTGGCCCCGCTACGACCAGTTGAGCCGGCTGCTGTCCACCGGCGTGAGCGGATATGATCCGCGCTATTTCCGCATCGGAACCTATGATACGGCTTCCGGCCGGTATATCGAATACGGACCGGACTTATTGACGGCCCCGGGAGGCGCCATCTGGTTTTTGGCCCGGGACGGTCTGGAATCCGATATCAGCGGCGTACCGATATCCTCGACCGAGCCTTTCCATATCTGCCTGGCCACCACAGAGGGGCGGAATCACGGGTGGAATATGATCGGACTTCCCGCCGGTGGGCGCATGGCCTGGGGACAGGTGCAGCTCATTGCCCGTGACGAAAATGAAGACCTGCTCTTCGGCCCTGTGCCCGTATCGGACCTGGAAGAGAACAACCCATGGATCAGCCTCTATCTCTGGCGCTGGAATGACGGCGCCTACGAAAGCCTACACGCATCGGACTCCAACGCGATGATGGAAGGAAATGAAGGCTACTGGATCAAGGCCTATCAGAATAATATCAGCCTGATCTTTTCACCTGACCGGCAGGAACCGGCCATGTCCCTGACCCGCCTCGGCCGCCGGCTGTGGCGGCGGACGTTCTCCCCCGCCGCAGCCCAGGCCGATGGCGAGGATCGGCCCCCGGCGCCGCCTTCTTCCCTGACCAGCGATGAGAGCCATGTGAGCGCGGACGCGGCGGCGCGGGTGGATGGCGGCGGCGGCGGCTGTTTTCTGCGCTCCCTGGCGAAAGGCGGATGACGGGGCGCCCGGTACCGGGGGGGGGGGGAAATCCGTAGAAAATTCGGCCCTTTCTTGCAATCACGGAATGAAGGTGATACAAGCCTTGCCATGGTCCGTCACGGGGATCCGGGATCGAACACCCGGGTTCCCGGTTCCTGACGGCGGATCCGGTTTTTGAATGGGGCCGAAAACCCCGCCCCCCGCATGCGGGGGACTGGCTGTATATGCGAATACCGGGCTGAAACGGCATCCCTTCCCGAAAGAAAGGCGGTCCGAATGACGGAAATGGAAATCAACACCAGCCTCTTTTTCTCCCTGGACCGCCCGGAGATCACGCATTTTCTGTTTCATCCCCGCCGGGAATTGCGCGGGATTCCATGCCCGGAGCATATCCGGGAAACGATGATCCCGGTTGCGGATGATACTGCGGTGGGCGCCGCCTTTCACATGCATTCCGGCAGCGCGGCCAATATCCTGTTCTTTCACGGAAACGGAGAAATCGTCGCGGATTATCACCAGCAGGGCGCGGTATACACCCAGCGGGGCATCAATTTCCTGGTGGCGGATTACCGGGGGTACGGCAAAAGCGGCGGAGAGCCGCTCGTCTCGGCCATGATGGCGGATTCTCATAAAATCCTGGCCTTTGTGCGGGACTGGCTGGCATCCAATTATTGCCGGGGACCGCTGATCGTCATGGGGCGCTCCCTGGGAAGCGCGTCCGCTCTGGAACTGGCTGCCCGGCATCCGGAAGATATTGACGGCCTGATCCTTGAAAGCGGCTTTTTTTCCGCAGCCCGTCTTTTGCGCAAGATCGGCGTTCCTCTGGATCATCCGGATCTAACCGCCGCCCTTTGCGGGCCGGGAACGGATCACCCAGACATCACGGAACCGGATGAGGCTGTGGACCGGATATTCGGCCACGCGCGGAAAATCAGCGACGTGATCTGCCCCACGGTGATCATTCACGCCCGCCAGGACCATATCATCCCGTATGCCGATGGAGAGGCCCTGTTTGCCGTCTGTCCGGTCCGGGAAAAAAAACTGATCGCCATATCCGACGCCGACCATAATAATCTCATGCATGTCGGCTTTGATATTTACCTTGATACCATTTCAGATCTTGCGGAAACACTGAAACGGAAAAAAAGAGAGAAAACAGTCGTTCATGGTTCTGTCCCTCATTAAACGAATTCAAAAACATATTGCCAGACGCCAACAGCCTTCACCCGAACCCGACCGCCCCCCCTTGACCGGCGACGACAGCCGTTCCGCCAGGGGCAGCCGATCCTCCTCCCGAAAACACTCATCTTCGGCCCCGGTCAAACCCGCCGCTGCTCCCCGCCCCGGCGGAGCGGCCGGACGGTCTTCCCGCCGCCGCGGCCGGCGCCCGAAAAAATCGCCGCGCGGGGAATCCCGCGTCACAGCACCCGCCGCCGCGCACGGCGACTGGACCCCGGCCGATCATGACGTGCCGCCAGTGGAGGGAAAAACCCGGTTCCACGACCTGGATCTGCCCGATGAGCTGCTCCACGCGGTGGCGGACCTGGGATTCCAGTATTGCTCTCCCATCCAGTCGGAAATTCTGCCGGCGACCCTCACCGGGAAAGACGCATCAGGCCAGGCCCAGACCGGAACCGGGAAAACCGCCGCTTTTCTGATCACCATTTTGACCCATCTTCATCGGAATCCGAAACCGGACCGCCCTGGCGGCGAACCCCGGGCACTGATTCTGGCCCCCACCCGCGAACTGGTGATCCAGATCGCCGAGGAAGCCGAACTGCTGGCGAAATACCTGCCGGTCCATATCGCGACGGTCTACGGCGGCATGGATTATCATAAACAGCTGTGCCGCCTCACCGAAAAAACGGTGGATATCGTGGTGGCCACGCCAGGCCGGATGATTGCCTATTCCGAACACGGAGACGCTCGGCTGGGCAATGTGGAGATCCTGGTCCTGGATGAAGCCGACCGCATGCTGGATATGGGGTTTATTCCTCAGGTGCGCCGCCTGGTACGCCAGACGCCATACAAGGAGAAACGTCAGACCATGATGTTCAGCGCCACCATGGTGGGTGAAGTGGAGCGGATGATGTCCAGCTGGACCATTGATCCGGTGTATGTGGAAGTGGCGCCCGGGCAGGTGGAAAGCGATTCGGTGGAACAGATTGTCTACCTGACCACCTCCAGCGATAAATTCGCCCTGTTGTATAATATCATTGTGCGGCAGGATCTGAAACGGATCATCATTTTCTGCAATCGCCGGGATGAAACCCAGCGTCTGAACACCAAATTACAGCAGTATAATGTGAGCTGTGCGGTAATTTCTGGAGAAATCCCCCAGAAAAAGCGGATCAAGACCCTGGAAGATTTCCGGGGCGGGGCCATCCGGGTTCTGGTGGCCACGGACGTGGCGGGGCGGGGCATCCATATTGACGGCATCAGCCATGTCATCAATTATACCCTGCCCCATGATCCGGAAAATTATGTCCACCGCATCGGACGCACCGGCCGGGCCGGGGCCACGGGCACGTCCATCAGTTTTGCTTCGGAAGACGATTCCTTTTATATTCCGGGGATCGAGGAATTTATCGGACATGAGCTGCCCTGTGTGCAGCCGGAACCGGATTATCTGATACTTCCGGCCCTGCCCAGAAAATCCGGGGCCAGAAGAACGGGGCCGGAAAAGCGCCCTCCGGCCAGGAACGGTGACGGGAGTTCCCGTCCCTCTTCCCGGCGGCGGAGGCGGCGCCCGACCCGCAGCGGATCCAGCGGCAGCGGCGATACCGGCCGCGCCCGGATGCGGAATGAGAGAGACGGCCCGGCGCCCGCCGGGGCAGGGAAGCCTTCCGGACGGAAATCCGCCGAAGTTTCGGACAGCAGCACGGAGGCCAATGCCTCCTCCGCCGGCAGACGACGCGGACGCCGCAGACGTTCCCGGGGAAAACCCTCCGGCGGCCAGAATTCCCGCCCGTCCGCGCCTTCCGCAGGCTGATCGCGGGAGGCGTGGAAATAATGATTTCCGTACCAAAATGATTTCCGTACCAGAATGAACGCCGCCGTCACTCACTCCCGCAAAGCTGTCAGAACGGGACCACTGTTTTTGATTTCCATCTGAATGCCGGCCTCTTTAAAAAAACCTTTTTACCGCGCCGGAACCAGCGCCGCCGTTTTCGCCGATTTTAACGTAAAAGGAGATTTTTTACATGACACTGGATACAAATATTACCATATTGCTGGTGGAAGATTTCAAGTTTACCAGAAAACTGGAAATCCAGGCCCTGAACAAACTTGGGTTCACCAATATCATTGAAGCGGGCGATTTTGATGAAGCAATCGCGCTGCTTGAAAGCGATACCCCCATTGATCTGATCATCAGTGACTGGAATATGCCGGGAAAAGACGGCCTGGATCTGCTCAAATGGGTGCGGTCCGGAATGAAATGGCGGAAAACCCCGTTCATGATGGCCTCGGCCAAGGCGGAAAAGCGGGATACCCAGTCCGCCGCCGATGCCGGCGCCAGCGGGTTCATCACCAAGCCGTTCACTGCGGAAGATCTGAAGATGACCATCGAATCCGTAATGCGTGATCCGCAGGATCCGGAGCGCGGATTTCCCGAAGAGCCGCAGTCCGCGCCCGAGATCCGCTTCACCGCATCGGGCAGGCTGCTGTTGAATGTGGCCCATATCCAGATCACGGATCATCTGATCCTGGGCGTACTCAAGCACCTGATCGCTGCGGGCCGGATGACCCCGCGCCATTTTGAACTCGAAACAAAATGCATGTCCGGATGGAACCCGGTGCGTCGTGCCCTGGAACGAAAAGAAGTGGACGCGGCCTTTATCATGGCCCCCATCGCCATGGATCTCTATGCCTCGGGCTGCGGTATCCGCCTGACATTATTCGCCCATAAAAACGGCAGTATCTGCGTGAAAAATGTAAAAACACCGGACGACTGCGCATTTCAGCAGTTTTTTACCAATAAAATCTTCTATATTCCCCATGTTCTCAGCGTCCACCACATGCTGTCCTATGTCTTTTTCAATGAAATGGGACTCAAGGCGGGACTCATGAACGAAAACGGGGCGGATATGACCTTTGAGGTCATCCCGCCGGTGCGGATGCCCGAACTGATGGATCAGAGTCAGGAGGTTTCCGGTTTTATGGTGGCCCAGCCCATCGGCGCCAAGACCATCCATAACGGTGACGCGGAGCTTCTTTTTTTATCGGGGCAGCTATGGGAGGGGCATCCCTGCTGCGTAGTGACCATACAGGACGAACTGATTCAGCAGCATGAAGACGCGGTCTATGAATTCATTGATCTTCTGGTACAGGCCGGACAATATATCGAGAATAATCCGGCGGAAGCGGCCAGAATCGCAGTCCAGTTTCTGGATCCGGAAAAAGAACTGCAATTGAGCCCGGAAGATCTGGAAGAGGTGTTGAAGGAGCCGTCCGGGGTGAAATTCAATGATCTTTTTCCCGTGATCAAGGATCTGAACATTATCCAGCACTATATGAAGGAACAGATGAATATCGGCAATATCGTGGACCTGGACGAATTCGTGGACTTGCGGTTTGCCAAGGCCGCCTGCGCCAGACACGAAATGCCCTCCGTCCGCTCGGCATTCCGCAAACCTTCGGAGCTTGTCCAGGAACTGTTCCACCGAAACCGTGTCTACTGATATTCTTTTCCCGGTCCGGAAAGAATCAGCCGGCCCGGGATTCCAGTTCCTCCCAGCGTTCAAAGGCCGCATTCAGCTCTTCCTGGGCCTCGTTGAGGCGGCGCCCGGCGGCGGCAATCTCCTCTCCCGGTCCCTGGTAAAAGACCGGGTCGGCCATTTTTTCCGTCAAAACCTGGATTTCCGCCTCCAGAAGGGAAATGCGGTCGGGAAGGGCTTCACGTTCACGGGTTTCCTTATACGATAATTTAAGGGGCCGGCCGCCGCCCTTCCGGCCCGTTCCCTCCCGGACGGGACGTCCCGCTGCTTCCTTCCGCCTTTCTCCCCCGCCCGCCGGGACCGGGGGATCGGCCCCTTTCGCGGATGCGGCGGCGGCCCGCTGGGCTTCCATATCATCCCACCCTCCGGCGTAAGACATGACCCTCCCCTCCCCTTCCAGCGCCAGGATGCCGGTGACCGCGTTGTTCAGGAAGGCGCGGTCGTGGCTGACGACCAGGACCGTTCCCTTATGGCGGACCAGCAGGTCTTCCAGGAGTTCCAGGGTTTCCACGTCCAGGTCATTGGTGGGTTCGTCCAGAACCAGGACATTGGCGGGACGGGCAAAAAGCCGGGCCAGGAGCAACCGGTTGCGCTCCCCGCCCGAGAGCGTGGAGACAGGAGCGCGGGCGCGCTCCGGCGGGAACAGAAAATCCTTCAGATAGCCGATCACATGCCGGGGCTTTCCGTCAATGATGACATGATCGTTTCCCCCGCTGATATTCTGCTGAACCGTTTTTTCTTCATCCAGCTGTTCCCGCAGCTGGTCGAATACGGCCACTTCCAGATGGGTTCCATGGCGCATCCGGCCCCGGTCCGGCGTCAGACGTCCCAGGAGAAGGGACAGCAGGGTGGTCTTGCCCGCGCCGTTGGGGCCGATGATGCCGATTTTATCCCATCGGGAGATGATGGTGGAAAAATCCCGGATCACCGGCACGCCTTCCCAGGCGTAGGAAATATTTTCGGCCTCCATGACCAGCCGCCCGGTGCGCCGGGCTTCCTGGATGCGCAGGCACACATCCCCGGTTTTCTCCCGCCATTCCGCCCGCTCCCGCCGCAGGCGGAGCAGAGCCCGGACCCGGCCTTCGTTACGGGTGCGGCGGGCCTTGAGCCCCTGGCGGATCCAGCGTTCTTCCACGACGAGTTTTTTTTCCAGCCGTTCCAGCCGGGCCGCTTCGGCGTGTTCCTCCATTTCCCGGCGCTGGAGAAACCGGTCGTACCCGCAGTTCCAGGAAGTCAGGCGGCCCCGGTCCAGCTCCAGGATGCGGGTGCCGAGCCGGCGCAGGAATACGCGGTCATGGGTGATAAACAGCAGCGCGGCCCGGCAGCGGAGCAAGATTTCCTCCAGCCGGGTGATGGCTTCGATATCCAGATGGTTGGTGGGTTCGTCCAGGAGAAGCAGATCCGGGGAATCCATGAGGCAGCGGGCCAGGAAGGTGCGGCGTCTGAGCCCGGCGGACAGTGTCGCGACGTCCGCTCCGGCCGTGAGTCCCAGGCGGTCGATAAGCTGTTCCGCCTCGTTTCGGCGGTCCCATTCCTCCCCGCCGGACCGGAACGGCGCGGACAGGAGAATGTCCATGACGGATCCGGACAGGTCCACCGGCACTTCCTGGGGCAGCCGCCGGATGCGTAAGCCGGGGGAACGGATCACCTCCCCCCGGTCCGGCTGAAGTTCCCCGCTCAGGATGCGCAGCAAGGTCGTCTTGCCGGCCCCGTTGCGGCCGATGAGGCAGACCCGCTCACCTTTTTCAATGCGCAGGCTGACGCCGTCCAGAAGCGGATCGCCACCGCAGCCCAGGGAGATATCCCTGCCCTGGATCACCGCCACGGCGAAATCCCCCCGACAGTCTGCTCATCGCACGAGGAATGAAGGTTCTCCGCCACACGGGCATAACGGCGGTTGCGGCGGCGCAGCCCGGCCAGAGCCGTTTCCCGCGTGACGGGATTGAACCGGACCCGGTCACCGGGCTGCATGCGTCCGGCAAGGGAAAGATCGGCCCCGATCACCGTGGCGATCTTGCGATAGCCGCCGGTCACGGTTTCCCGAAGCATGATGATGGGCCGGCCGTCTCCGGGAATCTGGATGGCCCCCGGCACCACGCCCTCGGACAGAATGGAGGCGGGCAGGTCCGGCAGCGCCGGAATTTCGGGGCCCATGAGCCGCACCCCCATATGATTGGACGAGGGGCTGACCGTGAATTCGGTTTCCACGAACCGCTGGCGCACATCCAGGGAAAAATCCTCATGGGACGGCCCCCAGAGACAGCGGACCCGCCAGACCGGGGGAAAAACGGGCCGCCAGGCCCGGGGCCATTCCATCCCGCTCATGGCGCAAATGATATCGGCCGGATCAGCCTCCGTGGGAAAAAACGGCGCCATGGCGCGGTACGCACGTCCCGGCCATCCGCAAGCGATATGCGGCGGAGAGTCCCCCGGCGCCGGCGGCGACGGCCGGAGCCGGGCATGGGGCGGACGGGGCCCGGGACCGACCGGCAGGAAATCATCCGTTTTCAGGGGCCGTCCCTCCCATCCGCCGAAAGACGAGGCGGCGCAGGTGGCGCGGCTGCCCAGAACCTTCGGTACGGCGATCCCGCCTGCCACGGCGATATAAATCCGCATGCCCCGTTCCGGCGCGGACACATACAGGCGCCGGCCATGACGAAGCACCAGTGACCGCCACATGGAACAGGGCTGGCGGCCGTCCACCACTTTGGCCGGGGCTCCGGTCACGGCCAGAAGCAGATCACCTGCGGCCTCAAATTCCATGCCGCCCATCAGGCTTTCGATACCCGCCGCCTCCGGGCCGTTGCCCGTGAGCAGATTGGCGATGCGCAGGCTGTCGCCATCCACAGCGCCGCCCGTGGGAACGCCGCAATCGCCGTATCCGCGCCGTCCCCCATCCTGCACCTGGGCCATCATGCCGGAACGAACCACGCGCAGGCCGCAGGAGATGATGCGTTTTCCGCTCATCGGGGCGTCTCCTCGTGACCGGGCGGACCGCCGATTTTACGGACAGGGACAAACCGCACCCTGTCTCCCATCCGCAATACGGCGGGAGGATCGGACCCGGGATCGAACAGGAGCATATCGGTGCGGCCGATGATCTGCCATCCGCCAGGGCTGGACGCCGGATAAATGCCCGTCTGCCGGTTGGCCAGACCCACGGATCCTCCGGGCACCCGGGTGCGGGGCGTTTCTTTGCGGGGCACCGTCATATGGGCGGGCAATTGGCCGAGATAGGGAAAACCGGGCATAAATCCCACCATGTACACATCGTATTCCCGTGCGCAATGGGCCGTGATCAGATCCGCCGGACGCATGCCCAGATAACCGGCCACCCAGTCCAGATCCGGGCCGTCTTTCCCGCCGTAATGTACCGGAATTTCAACACGCCGGCCGGCGGCCGCCGGTCCGGCGGCGGACCTGACACCGGACGCGGCGGCGCAGATTTCCTTTCGCAGGATATCCTTGACCGCGTCTTCGGAAATCAACAGCGGATCATAGGTGAGCATAAGGGACGCATTGCAGGGGACGATATCCCCGAAGGCAGGATGCCGCTTCCCGCTCAGGGCCCTGAAAACCCGTGCCACGGCCCGATTGACCGGCGGAGACAGATCCTGTCCCAGGTCGGCGATCAGGGCGCCCTCGCCCATGGCGCGAAAACGGGGCCCGGAAAAAACAGGAACCGCGCCACCCGTTTCCAAAACGGTATCTGATTCGGTATCCGGTCCGGTATCCGGGCCGGGCATGGGCAGAAAGGAATCCGGCGGCGCAATCTTCACCCCATTATGCGCCAGGCGGCGGCGGATGATCCGGGCGGTCTCTACGGCGGCGGGACCGTCCCCGTGAACGCAGACGGTATGGGGAGACAGCGGGCGGATGCTGCCATCCACACATCTCAGGCGGCCGCCCGCCATATCCAGCACATGGGCCGCCGCTCTTTCGGGATCATGGATCATGGCGTCAGGCCGGGAGCGCGGCGCCAGGCTGCCGTCGGGCATATAATTGCGGTCGGAAAAGCATTCGCGGGCGATGCGAATTCCAGTACGGGCCGCGATCTCCTCCAGGCGTCCGGAAGCGGCACCGGCCAGGGCGAACAGGACCATGCGCCGGTCCAGTTCCGCGATGACGTTGGCGCAGACCTCCCAGATATCCGGGTTTTTCACCGCCATATTATACAGGGCCCCGTGGGGTTTAACGTGGCGTAAGCGGGTGCCGTGACGTTTCGCGACCGCCCCCAGCGCCCCGATCTGATAGACCAGCAGATCCCGGATTTCTTCCAGGGATATTTCCATGAACCGGCGGCCGAATCCCTGGAGGTCCGGCAGTCCGGGATGAGCGCCCACGGCGACTCCGTGACGCACGGCCAGCGCCACGGTGCGGTTCATGACCGTGGGGTCGCCGGCGTGAAATCCGCAGGCGATATTGGCGGAGCTGAGCAGGGGCATGAGTTCGGCATCCATGCCCAGGGTATAGGGTCCAAAGCTTTCGCCGACATCGGCGTTGATATCCAGAAGGTTCACGCTTCGGGTTCTCCGAAAACCTGGGCCTGAAAGATCTGGAATTCCATGCCGGGCTCCCGCCAGGCCCGGGCGGGCAGCCCGGCTTTCCGGCAGAGATGGTCGAGCATGACGGGCACATCCCAGCCCTGCTCCGCGGCCACCTGGGGCAGAAACACGGCCCGCCGTCCGTCTTTTCTGATGAGTACGCCATCCCGGCCCGCCACAATATCTTCGGGCCCGTTCACGCGGCAAAAGGGCGTGAGCACGGAGATTTCCATATGCACATCGTTCAGTTCATCCGGGGAGAGGGGGGGGAAACGGGAATCATGAAGGGCCGCCTGCACCGCCATATCCTGCACGGTTTCCACAAGGGGGCGGTCGTCCGTGAGATGGCCGATGCAGCCCCGGAGGCGACCCTGCCGTTTCAGGGTCACAAAGGCCCCGCCGGAGCGGTCTTTAAGATCGGGGGACATCCCGGAAGAAACGGCGGAAGATGAATGAGCAGCGCCTTCTTCGCCGGATTTCGTCCCGCCAAGGACGGATGCAAGGCGGCGGCGGGCCACCGCCAGCAATTGCGCCCGGGCCGCAGTGGATAACGCGCCGGGCAGGCTGTCGGCAGAATCCTTCATTCCATCATCGCTCATGGTGTCTCTCCTGCTTGATTCGGGTCTTCATTTCGCTCTGGATTTGCGATGATACAATCTTTTTTTTGAAAAAAACAGGGTGCTGGCCAGAACTATTTTTTTTGATGGTCATGGTGCATCTGCTGTTTCATGCTTTTTCAGCCGTTCCCACAGGTTGTGCGCATCCGGCTTGGCCATGAGCTTTACCCCGTAATGGCCGGAACCCGCAGATGCATGGCTTCCCGCAGCCCTTCCGCCTGCCCCTGAATGGAAAACGCTTCCCGGACCCGTTTCCTTCCCATTTTCCCGGCGGCAGCGGCGGACGCCGGGTCTGCGGCATAAATCCGAACCGCTGCCGCCAGTCCGGCGGCGTCTCCCGGATCGACCAGGAAACCGCAATCCGGCGTCACCAGTTCCGGAATTCCGGAAATCCGGGTGGAGACCACCGGTCGTCCGGCGGCCATGGCCTCCATTAACACCACGGGGATGCCATCCATATCGCCGCTTTTTCCTTCCCGGCAGGCCAGCGCAAAGATATCGCAGCTCCGGATTTCCCGGACGATGCCGCGGTGGGGCATGGCGCCCGGCAGGGAAATCCGGTCTTCCAGACCGGCGTCGGCGATTTGACGGCGCAGGGATTCCTCCAGCGGCCCGGCGCCGATCAGTTTCGCATGGAAATCCAAGCCTTCGCCTTTCAGGATGTCCAGCGCGGCGATCAGGTCGGCAAAACCCTTTTTTTCCACCATCCGCCCGATGGACAGAATGCGGACCGCCGCGCCGCCGCCAGAAGAATCGGCAGAAGAGCCGGGTGAAGAACTGGCCGGGCCGGAAAAGGGATCCGCCGCCCCGGCAAAGGCCGAAAGATCAATGCCGCAGCGGATGATGCGGATACGGGTCGGGTCGATGCCGAAATGCGTTTCCAGATGGTTCCGGTTGAATTCGCTGATGGTGGCAATAAAGGCCGCCTCGGCCGCCGCTTCGGGCAGGCGGTAGATTTCGCTGAAGATGTCGGCGGCATGCAGGGTGACGGACCAGGGAATCCCGGTCATGTCGTGGATGAAACGGATCAGGTCCACCTGCTCCCAGGCAAAATGGGTGTGGATATGCCCGGTTCCGGCGGCGGCGAAGGCGTTGGCCCAGAGCGCGGCCTTTACAGTCCGGACCAGGCCCAGATCCGGAACCCACCGGCGCATGGCGCGGCAATACCGGGCGGGTGCGGCAAAAAACCGGCGGACATGGGCGCTGAGGATTTCCGGAATCCGGCCCTTGTCGATATCGTTCCAATAAGCGGCGGCCCCGGCCAAATCGGCCAGGGATTCGTGAACCCCGTCGCCGGGGCGGTGCATGGCCGCGATGGAAATCCGGCATCCCTGTTTTTGCAGCTCGCGGATTTCATTGCAGACAAATGTTTCGGATAATTGCGGAAAGGTGCGCAGCAGATACCCGATGCGAAGCGGGCCTTTTTGCCCGGTCGGTTTCGCGGGCTGATTTGCCGACAACGGCCTCCGCAAGCCGGAAATGGCGGCGGAAACACGGCGCTGCACTCGAATCCGCAAAAAATCCGCCGCAGAGGAAAATTGCCGGAACACCGGCTGATATCCGAACTCCGCCAGCGTTTTTCCCGCGATTCTCTCGTAGGTCCAGACCTCGGACGCGCTCAGGCGGCGCTTCCAGGCGTTCAGCCGGGCCGGGTCCGGGGCCGCCCCCACCAGTGTGTGGATGGATTTCTGGGAGCCGGGAATCCGTTTGGCATAGGCGGAAAGATCCAACCCTTCCAACGGCGGCGCGTGTACGGAGAGAAAATCGCAGAGAGACCGCCATTCGCTTTCCGGAGACCGCAGCAGGGATTCATAGGCGATATGGTGGATGCGAAGCCCTCCCGTGTCTGTTCGGACCGCCCTCTGAATATTCACCCATCGCCAGGCCGATTCCACCGGATCGGTGGACATGGGCCGCTTCAAATCCACATTCCGGGCCATCGTTTTGCTGGCGTACACGGCCCGGCCGTCCCGGTAAATATGGATGACCGGGGCCTCCGGAAACACAGGGGCCAGCCAGGGCAGCAACCGAGTCAGAAGCCCCTGTTTCAGGATCAGCCAGCGGGGCGTCCCGCAGGGGGCGGATGCGTCCGCCGGAGCGTGGATTTCGCAGGCCCGCGTCAGCAGGGACCGGGTGAAGTCCGCGACCGGGACCGTCCCTTTTTCGCGCAGGGCGGTGAAAATGGCCTCCGCGTCCAGATCCCATTCCGCCAGACGGCGGTCCCGGCGGATCATTTCCTTCAGTTCGTCCGTTTCGGGCGGGCGGCCCGCATCCCGCAGATGCCGCGCGGCGAAAAGGATGTATTCCGCCTCCAGGCTGACAAAAATTTCCGGATGAGCGTTCAGCAGGGAGGAGAGCAGGGTGGAGCCGGAGCGGGAATCGTAAATCAGAAACGCGAGCCCGGCGGAGCGGGCTGCGTCAGGAGATGTGGACGGCATTGGTTTTTTCCTTCCGCCTGATTTTTCGGATTGGCCTTCCGCCCGGTCCGGCCTTATGCCTGGCATCCGGTTCCGGGAGTTTTCAGATGCGATCAACCTCGGCGACGGGACGGACATGGGGAACAAAATGTTTTTCCACAAGGGGATGGCGAAACACCGCCGGCACCATGCGGCTCAGATAGGACAGATCCTGTCCGTCAAGCACGCCCATGCGCGACACGCCGGCGGCGTAGGCAAGGGACACCGGGGCCAGACAGACCAGCGGCGCATACGGATGCACCCGTCCGGAAGCCGCCAGCACGGCGGCCCCGGCCAGGGCCCAGAAGAGGGAAACCGCCATGGCCCGCAGGGGAAAATGCAATTTCATGTGCGGCGTCAAAAACAGGACCGCAAGGGAGAAACCCAGCAGATGCCCCGCAGCCGTGGCGTATACCGCACCCATGAATCCGAAGCGCGGGATCCAGAAAAAATTCAGGAACACGTTCAATGCTCCGCCGGCCGCGCTGATGTAAAACTGCTCCCTGGTGCGGCCCAGGGCCCCCACCAGACAGGTGAAAAAAGGCACGCCAAAGGCCCGCATGACCATGAGCAGGGCCAGAATGGTCAGGGCCTCCGCCGCCGGAAGGAATTTTTCCCCGGATATCAGGGTGATGGCCAGGGGCGAAAGGGCCGACATCCACACGGCCAGGGGCGTGAGAAACCAGAACAGATGCTTGACCATGAAGCGGAACAGGGCTTCCAGGCGCCGCACGTCCTTTTCGGCATAAAATTCCGCCGAAGCGGGAAACATGACCGAGCGGAGCAGGGTGGGCACAAAGACCAGCATCAGAGCCGCGTTGCGGGCCACTTCATAATAACTCAGGTCTTCCGGCCCGGCGGACATGGTCGCCAGCATGAGCTGATCCGTATAGGTGTAGACCAGGCGGAAAATCTGGGAAAAGATCAGGGGCAGGCCAAAGAGGAGAACGGGCTTGATTTCCCGGCATTTGTCCGTCAGTCCGGCCCGGCCCATGAGGGGGCGGGCGATGCGCCAGTAATAAAACAGGATGCACGCGGCGATAAGGGCAAAAGAAAGTTGCTGGGCAAGGACAATGCCAAGAAGGTGATATCCCAGAAGCGCGGCGGCAATGGGCAGGCCCGCCGCCGCCAGGGCGCTGATGATGCGGACGGCCAGCAGGGCCCGCCAGGCCTGAAATCCCTGCAGCGCATTCCCGAACGGGCCTTCCAGGGCCTGAATGACAATGCCGGCCAGCAGCAGCCGCAGCAAAATGCGGATGTCTCCCGGCGCAACAGCCTTTGCCGCCGGAAAGCCGGCCGCAAAGGCCGCGATGGCGTCCTCAAAATACAGACAGCCGCCGATGCAGAGCAGGATGGCCGCCATGCGGATCAGTCCGGCCGCGCCCATGACGGCCTTCATGCGGTCGGTTTCGTTCCGGGTCTTGAATTCGGCCATGAAGCGGATGACCGCGTCGCCGGACCCCATCTGGATGAATTTGCCGGTCACCTCCCGGAACATGCCGAGCAGGCCCAGAACCCCGTAATATTCCGGCCCCAGCACCCGGGTCATGATCATCATCCGGGGAATCCGGAGCAGGTTTTCAAAAACCGACGCGGCGGCGCCGGTCCACAGGCCTTCCCACACTTTTTTCGTCAGGCTCACGCGCGACCTTCCAGCATGTCAATGAGAGCGCCCAGATTGGCGCTCCAGTCATAAGATTCTTCCATCCGGCGGCGGGCCGCCCCGCCCATTGCCGCGCGTTCCTCCGGAGAGCGCAGCAGGCGCGAGACGTGGCGGACAAATCCCGCCGCGTCGTCGGCGGTCAGCAGCTCTGTTCCCGTCCGGGCCGCAATGCCCTCCAGCCCCCTGGACGTGGTCACCACGGCCTTTCCCATGGACATGGCCTCCAGCACCTTGCACTGGATGCCCCTGGCCGTGAACAGGGGCGCCACGACGACGTCCGCGCCGCCGATGTAGTCGCGCATATCGTCCACAAATCCGGTGACGGTCACGCCGGGGCGATCCGCCAGGCAGCGGAGTTCTTCGCCGGGCCTGCCGCCGGCCGCGCAGAATTCCAGCCGGGGCCATTCCTGCCGCAGCGCGGGCAGCACGTTTTCCACAAACCAGATCGCGCCGTCGGCGTTGGGCCGGTAATCCATTGCGCCGGTGAAGACGATCAGAGGGGCGGCATCTTCCGGCAGGCCGGCGGGGGCGGGCTTGTGGTCCGGATGGAAAAAATCCAGATCCACGCCGTTGACCAGAGGGGATATCCGGCCGGTTTTGGCCAGTCCGGAAAACAGGGCGGACTCCGCCGGGCTGACCAGCGTGATCCGGTCGAATTCGGCGGCGATCCGCTTTTCATACGCGCCCAGCAGGCGATGTTCCCGCAGGTAGATCCAGCGCATCGGACCGCCGGTGTTGCGGCGGAATTCGCCCCATTTTTCCGAGTCCACATCCACGAGATCCATGATGCGGACGGGCGGCTGCGGAATGTCGTCCGGAAGACGAAACAGATATTCCGCCGTGGGCGAGCCGACACAAATGGCGGCGTCAAAGGGTTCGCGGCGGAGCAGGCTGTTGATTTCCCGCTGGAGTCTGCGGGAATAGAAGCAGGGCAGGGATGCGGGCCGCCCCGTGAAAATGCCCTTCAGGGCCTGGAGGGGCCGCAGGCGCGGATCCATGAAATCGAACAGCAGGGTGTCCGCTTCGCGGGCCAGGGCGGCGGTGCGGGCCAGGTCGGCGGGATGATCCACCAGACAGGCGAGATGGACCCGGGCCCGTTTTTTCAGGATCCGCAGAATGTGAAGCGACCGCACCTTGTCCCCTTTATTGGGCGGATACGGAATGCGGTGGCAGATGAGGAGGATGTTCATCAATAGCCGTCTCCATCAAACATCTTCTGAGAAACCTCTTTATCCGTGAAGAAAGTAGCGTAATATATGAACGATGGCCATACAAAAAGGAGTAAAATGACCATTAATGTCCCTTGATTGATATCCCTGAATAAGGCTATCTATTTCTTCCGAACTCAAATCTTGAATGTCTCCCAAAGCACCGTCGATTGCCTCACGTCGCATAGATTTAAGCTGATCATCATTTAAATTAAGAATTTCGATAGTTGACAAGGATGGTAAACAGGTATCATCTTGTGGATATATACATCCGGCGGCAGTGTATCGAAAATAGGTTTCGCAATTTTTATCCAATGGTGATATGATCACATCATTTTCAAACCAATCTCCTTTTGTATATCCACAATGCCATGGTTCCCCCGGCATTTTATCCGCCTGACAGCATGCAAGAATATTCTGATAATCATAACGGTCTTTGCAGTTGTTCTGGGGTTTGAAATGTTCGATATGTCTTTTTGTCGCTGAAATATCTCTACAACAGTAGCAGCAGATTCCACCCTGCTCCACAAGGAGAGCTTCCATGAGTTCATCCTTGACATCTTTCTTTAACCGTTTCCATTCCGGGCACCAATCTTCTCTTACTTTTCGTTTCTTCTTCCACTTTATGAAGTTCAGAGGTTCTTCTCTTTTTTCAATATATTTCATTTGCCGATTATCTCCATTCGACGAATCAGTACATCTGCCTTTACGAGCTGCGGATCAGCTTTAATATCTTTTTTTAGCTCATTTAGCTGTATTCGAGCTTCTTTCAATTTTTTTTGGTCGATGGAATCAAAAAGTTTATCGATTGAGATTTTTATTTCTTCAGGCCGCTCCGTTACCTCCATCAAATCCTCTAAAATTCGATTGGAATCAAGGCCGAAGACTGATTCAGGGTGGGTTATCTGTATTTTATCGTCTCTATATTTAAGTAGAAAAACGCTCTCAGCATTTCTGACGTGACTCAAGATTTGAGCGGAATGGGTTGTGAGTACAAATTGACATTTTGGAAATGTTTTCTTAAGCAAATGAACTACCCGTCGCTGCCAGGATGGATGCAAATGAAGGTCAATTTCGTCTATAAGGACAACCCCTTCACCATTGAGAGGTTGTTCCACTTTGGGATTTGCTATTGCCAACCGTCTTGCAAGATCGCCGACCATGGCAAACAGGCACTTTTCACCATCAGACAGTTGATTGACGGTTAGTTCATGCTCTCCTCTGCTTACAGTCATTCGAAGAGGGGATCGCTGTACTCTCAAATCATTGTATTTTGGCAAGAAATTTATAATAGCTTTTCTTACAGCTTCCAACTGGCGGTCTCTATATTTATTATTTCGGCCTCTTTTCTCGTTTTCCAAATCTTCGCGACTTCTGAACCACTCAAAAAACAGTCTAAAATCATTTCTTCCTCCGGACAATGCCTGATCATAGGCAGATAATTGTTCAAAAGTGTGCTTTTTTCTTATCCTTAGCGGAATATCCAGAACTGCCCGATTTGTGGAGTAATACACTGCCAATGGTATGTTAATATCTTCAGCTATCTCTAATTTATTACGAAATAATTCTGTAAACTTTTTTATTTGTTCGAGATTCGTTATTTTTTGACCTTTATTCTTAAAACGTGCTTTTGTAACCTGCCATTCAAGTATCTCATCCTGGAACGATATTTTTATTATATTTTTACTTTCTGCCTTTCCAGTGAGAATATCATTTTTAGTAAAAAAACGTCCCGTTTCCCTATAAGATTTTATCCTGCCAATAAATCGAGACAACAAAACAGCCAGACAGTCAAGAATACTTGATTTTCCTGCCCCGTTCACACCGACAAATATATTCATCTGTTCATGAAAATCGATATCCAACTCATGGATACAGCGAAAATTATTTATGTTCAATCTGTTAATTTTCATTATAACCACTCCAATGATTCTGAAGAAACAAGATCGAAAAAATCGGGACAGAGAGGACGATTTTTCTGTGGATTCCCCTTCAAAGCCCGATATATTTCCGGATGGGCGGCCCGATAATCCGGGTCAGCGAAACAGGAAGACGGCCCCAGAGGCCCGCCGCCTGTGAGAGCATTTCACGCCCGGCACCCGGTCCCGCTTCCGGAGATTCTTCTTTTCCGGATGGCTTCGCGGCCCGGCCCGCCTTGCAGCGCAGACGGCACCAGTGGAGGGCCAAAGGTCTGGCGCCCCATTGCGCCTTGAAACGGTAGGGGCCGCTGTCAATGGTGGAGCGGCCGAAGTCAAAGCGAAGCGCCCCGGTGTCACAGGCGCGGGCCAGCATTTCCCGGTAGAGCAGCATATTTGGACTCAGGCGGCTGAAGCGGCGCAGGGAACTGGCCCAGGGATTGTACACCGTATCACGGAAACGGATGGTCACGCCGCAGGCCAGGGGCGTTGCGTCGGGATGATAGACCAGAACCAGCCGGGCATCTCCGGGGAATTCTTTCAGTATCTGTTCGATCATACGGATGGAGTGGACGGGCGAGTGCAGATCCCGCATGTTTTCCGCGAAGACCCCGTAAAAATCCCGGAGCAATTCCCTTCCGCCGGTGCGGGCGGTCACTCCGGATTTCACCGGTCGGCGGATCTGGCTGCGCAGTTTGGATTTGAATCCGGCCATCAGTTCGCCGGCGGAAGGCGGCAGATCCAGAATCATCCGGGCCTTGTCCGCAGCCGCTGATTCCATTGGACGAGACGGTGAAAGGGCGGGCAGAGGAGAAAACGACCGCAATTCCACCAGCCCCGCGCCCCGGCGCCGGGCCAGATCCACGGCCGCCGTCGTCAGGCCCTGCAGGATTTCGCCGGATTCCGCCAGCGGCCCGCCGCCGTCGGCAAAGGGCGTGGAAATCAGGTGGTTGCCCAGAATCGGGCTGTTCAGGTGGACCAGAGGCAGAACGCCGCGAATCTGGCCTTTTTCTTCCGCGCACAGGCCGAAACCCGGGTGTCCGTAGGTCCGGTGGACGGTCCGCAGCCAGCCGGATAAATGCCAGACGTGGGCGTCCGGCCGGGACCGGACAAAACGATCCCAGCCCGGTGGGATGCGGCCCGCCGGACAGACGGAAAAATTCACATTGACCTCCCGGTGCGGCAATCTAAATGGTGAAGTAAAATGATATGCACCCTTTCCAGTGACGACGGGTTCCGTGCGGACGATATCTTTCCGATAAGGCGGATCATGCGGCGCACGAAGGCGGGCGTCACTGTAACTGAAACGGCACGATCTTTCAACGGGGCACTTGCGCCCGCCGTGTTTTTTCCTCTGTCTGCCGGTGTTGCGCCGGCTGACGCCCCCTTTCCCTGGTCCGGATGTAAATCATTTTGACTTTCCCGCGCAAATCTGGAAAACTTTCCCGCATTTCGGATCTCCCGGTGAAATCAATAAACAGACGGCCGGAAAGGGGAAAATAAATCAGACACGGGAATATCACCGGCCGGAAGGAAGAAAGGAATGGCATGAAATTGCGCCCGCAGACCATGGCTGTCTGGATCGGCATACTGGCGGGAATGATGATGGCGGCCGGCCCCGCTCCGCTGCGGGCGGCGGATCCGGATGTCTTTGCCGGGGTCAGAACCCGCCTGGCGGCGGACGGGTTCGACGCGGCGCGGCTCCGTCGGATCTACGCCGCTCCCGGTGTGGACTTTGAGACAAAGGGTCTTTCCCAGTATTTTGTTCACCAGGAAAGCAAACTCAATTACGGGCAGTTTCTGAAGCCCGGTTCCGTGGAACGGGGAACCGAATACCTGCGGCGGCATAAGGATTATTTCAGCGCTGCGGAACGGGATTTCGGGGTCAGCCGCTACGTGATCACCGCCATTCTTACGGTGGAAACCCAGCTCGGTGCCTTTGCGGGCACCCGCCCGGTTCTGAATATCCTGTCCAGCATGGCGGCTCTTAAAGACCGCCCGGCAAAGGAAAGGCTCTGGAAATCCGTGGCAGCCGGCACCCGCCTGACCCGGCAGGAATTCGACGCCAAGGCCGACCAGAAATCCGGGTGGGCCTACGATGAACTCAAAGCCTTTCTGCGGTATACGGAAACAGAAGGCATCGCGCCCGGCACGGTAAAAGGGTCTTATGCCGGGGCCATGGGATTCTGTCAGTTCATTCCCTCCAATATCGTCATGCTGGCGACCGATGGTGACGGCGACGGCCGCATCAACCTGTTCTCCCATGCCGACGCCATTGCCAGCGTGGCCCGCTATCTGGCCCGCTATGGATGGCATTCCGGCCTGTCACGGCAGCAGGCGTATCAGGCGGTATATGAGTATAACCACAGCAGATATTATGTGGATACCGTCCTGAAACTGGCCGATTTACTGAAAGGATAATCATTTTGATGGATATGCCGGTCCTGGGTATGGTCGTCGGGTTCGGGCTTTTGTTTCTGCTCCTGACCTGGTGGGCCATTTGGGATATCGCCAGAAAAGATTTCGGCAAAACCGAGAAAATCATCTGGTGGATCATCGTGGCCCTTCTGCCGTTTGTGGGATGTGCGGCCTATTTTCTCCTGGGATTTCGTCAGGGAAGCCGCCGGGATTATATGTCCTTTGATTGAGGAAAGACAGCGTGAGCCAAGAGCATCCCTATTGCATTACCCGTCCCGGCGCCGCTTTTTCGGGCCATGACCGCCTGGTGCGGGCCATCCGGGCCGGGGCCCGCGAAGGAGAACTCTTTGTGATCATCGGCGGCGCGTGCACGGGAAAAACCTCCCTTTTCCGCCATCTGGAAACCTCGCCCCAGGCTTCTCCCGCCGGTGCGGAAGACGGCGCTCTGGCGCCAAAAGATCCCCCGCCGCCGGATCTGCTCATCCGCCGGGTTTCCCTGGACCGGTTTTATTTTAAAACCTCCCGTCCCTGGTTCAAGGCGGTGTACTGCGCCATGGCCGCGCCTCAGCCGCCGCCCGATGACCGGGGCTGGCAGGCCCAGTGCTATGTGGACGCCGGCCGGAATTTCCTCGAAAATCTCCGCCTGCTGGCCCGCCGCCTGGACGGTGGAGCCCAGGGAACCCTGGCGCCGGGTTGGCGCATGCTCGTTCTTTTGGATGACCTGGATATCGCGGTGGAACGCCTGGGCACTGCAGCCCCGGAGTTCCTGTCCGCCCTGGGGCGGATGTGTGCGCCCGGCCCATCCCATGATCCGGCGGCGCCCGGGAACCGGTTTTCCCTGGCCGTATCGGGAAAGGCCGGAATGGATGAACTGGCTGCGTCCCCCCTGCTGTTCCCCGAACGCGAGCCCCGGCGCAAGCTGCTGGGATGCCTGTCACTGGAGGGCGCCAGGGCGCTGATGGACCGCTACAGCGGCTTTCCGCCTCCCCGGCGAAAAGACAAGCTGGATCAGCTCACGGGCTTTCATCCCTTTCTGCTCCATGGCATTCTGGAAGAAATTGCGGCGGCCAGTCTGCCGTCCACCGCGCAGAACCTGGAGGCGGCGGCCCGGGCCCATATGTCCGACCAGCCGGTTTTTCCGGCCTGGTACGAAGGCATCGGTCCCCACGGCCGGGCGGCCTATTATATCATTGCCACGGCCCCGGGCCACAGTGCCGGCATTCCGGATATCCGGGCCGCCATGGAGCCCGGTATGCGGGGGAAAACCGAAGCGGCCATCCGCGTTCTCATGGCCCATGGGGTGATCCGGGAAAACCAGATGGGCGACCTTGATATGGCCGGCACCCTGTTTCGCGACTGGTTTCTGGAGCGGATTCATGCGGGGCTGGCGCAGGCCCTGCGGGAAATCCGCTCCATTGTGATCGACGCGGCGGATCCCATCCCCGGGCCGGTACAGTCCGCTTTATCGGATGCGGAACGGAAACTGCGCGGCTGGAAAAATGATCCGGATCAGACTCTCCTGGATATCCGCCCCCGGCTGGACGAGATCATTGACGAAATGCGCAGCCTGAGTAAAGAGGCGGAGGCCGAAAGAATCGCGAAACAGGCCCGCCGTCTGCTGCCCTGGATCTGGACCGCCCGGTTCCGAAAACCATAAGACTTTCGGGGAGATTTCCGCTCTGTTCTCCGCTCCCCATCTCCTGGCATCCGGGGGCGGGCGCCGGATTCTTAACCTGAGGCGGAGTTTGTCTGCAAACCGGCAGAAGATGGTTCGTATTCGCAGACTTTGTACAGATACGGCGGAAAGAAAAACGGAAGCGTCCGGATCCGCTTCAGGACAAAAACGCAGGAGACCGTATCCATAACCGTATCGGCGTTGGAATGGTGATAATCCCCCTTGCCGCCGAAGCCGGCCAGAATCCGGCCGATTTTATAGGCGAAATTTTCCGTCGGTCCGGAAAGCAGCAGACGGCCTTCCGGTTTGAGTTTGCGCGAAAACAGATCCAGATATCGGATCAGTTCATCCTTTTCCATATGTTCCAGCACCTGAGCCGCGATGACAAGATCCAAAGAGCTGTCGGAAACCGCATCCACGGAATCTGAAAATTGAACCGGCAATTTCTTTCTTCGGCATAGCTCACGGGCATACTGGGGAAAGAGATCTACCGCGTAAACAGTCCGGCAGCGAGCGCTCAACTCCGGCAGAAACATACCAGGGCCGCAGCCGAATTCCAGAACCGTCATATCCGGCTTAAAACCGGCCAGGACCGCGATCACTTCATACCGCCGCCAGACCAGCCAGCGGATCAGCGGGTTCCAGTGCAGATACGAGGGAATGGCCATTTCATCCCGGTCCGCTGCAGCCACAAGATTTTTTCCCTTTTCCACGATGGATTGCAGTTCCTGTCGCGTGATTTTTCGTATGGACATTTTTTCGTCTCCCCTCACAAGAGCTTTTCCACCCCGGTATAGGTTTCCGGGCGGATGTCCAAAAGGCGGTCTCTGATCTCGTCGGATACGTTCAGATCCCGGATAAAGCGCTGGATGGCCGTCTCGTCCACGGCCTCGTTCTTCCGGGTCAGCTTCAGGAGGGCCTCGTAGGGGCTGGGATACCCGGCGGCCCGGAGTACGGTCTGGATGCCTTCGGCGGTAACGGCCCAGTTCTTTTCCAGATCCGACCGGATGCGGGCGTCATTGAGCAAGAGCTTGTCCAGGCCCCTGGCGATGGACCGGAACGCGATCAGGGTATGGCCCAGGGGCACGCCGATATTGCGCAGGACCGTGGAATCCGTGAGATCCCGCTGAAGGCGGCTGACGGGCAGCTTGGCGGAAAGATGCGCAAACAGAGCGTTCGCAATGCCCAGATTGCCCTCGGCGTTCTCGAAATCAATGGGATTGACTTTATGGGGCATGGCCGAGGATCCGATTTCGCCCTTTTTGATTTTCTGGCGGAAATATTCCATGGAAATATAGGTCCACATATCCCGGCAGAGATCCAGGAAAATGGTATTGATCCGTTTCATGCCGTCAAAAAAGGCGGCCAGGTCGTCGTAAGGCTCGATCTGGGTGGTGACACGGGATCGGGTCAGCCCCAGGATATCTTCCACAAAGAGATTGCCGAAGGCCACCCAGTCGATATCGGGAAAGGCGACGTGATGGGCGTTGAAATTGCCTGTGGCCCCGCCGAATTTGGCGGAAAACGGAATTTTTTTCAGCAGATCCTTCTGCCGGCGCAGGCGTTCCACAAAGACGAGGATTTCCTTGCCCACGCGGGTGGGAGATGCCGGCTGCCCGTGGGTCCGGGCCAGCATGGGAATGGATTTCCAGTCTTCGGCCAGGCCGGCCAAAGTGAAAATGAGGGAATCCAGTTCCGGCTCCATAACTTCCTGCCAGCTTTCTTTCAGGGAAAGAGGCACGGCGGTATTGTTCACATCCTGACTGGTCAGGGCAAAATGGATAAATTCCTTGTATTCGGAAAGACCCAGCTCATCGAATTTTTCCTTGAGAAAATATTCCACGGCCTTGACATCGTGATTGGTCACCCCCTCGATTTCCTTGATGCGCCCGGCGTCGCTCAGGCTGAAATCCAGATAGATATTCCGGAGTTCTTTCAGTTTTTCCTCTTCTATGCCGGCAAGCCGGGGAAGGGGGGCGCGGACAAGGGCGATGAAATAATTGATTTCCACGCGCACCCGGTATTCGATGAGTGCGCTTTCGGAAAAATAATCGGCCAGACGGGCCGTGGCGCGGCGATAGCGCCCGTCCACCGGGGAGAGGGCTGAGATGGGGGTAAATTCCATTGGGATTCTCTTTTTGTTCACCGGCTGTTTTGTTCACCGGTTTGTCCTGTCCGTGATGATCAATTCGGATTATTGACCGGGATCATTGATCCGGCCATTGATCGGGATTGACCGGGATTGACCGGTCTCCGGCCTGTTCATAGACCTTGCGGCGATGCAGAAACGAATTCTTGAGCAGGCCCACCTGGCTGTCCACATAATCAAAGACGCGGGCCCGACGTTTTCCCTCGGCCGGACGGAGAATCCGGCCCAGATACTGGATGAGCCGGCCGTGAAAGCGCACCGGGGTGGCCATGAACAACGTGGACAGTTTCCGGCTGTCCAGTCCTTCCCCGATGAGCTGGCCCGTGGCCACGAGAACCCGGCTCTCGCCGGATTCGATCCGGGCCAGGGCTTCCCGGCGTTCGGCCGGGGCCATATCCCCGGTGAGCAGCTCGGCCGTCACATGATGGCCGAAACGCAGCAGGGAATGGAGGGTCTCGCAATGCTGTTTGCGGTCCGAAAGCACCAGGCATGCGGCGCCGGGTCTTTGCAGTTCTTCCGCCACATCCCGGGCAATGAGGCGGTTGCGTCCGTCATCAGCGATGAGTTCGCCGATCATGGCCCCGTATTCCTCCACGGGATCATGAAACGGCAGAAACCCGGTCTCCCGGACCACCAGTTCCGGAGCCAGGATATGACCGTCCCGGACCAGGGCATTCCGGGGAATCTCGTGGTGGATATCCCCCAGATGCCAGGTAATGAGCCGGTCCAGTTTATCCCGGCGCCAGGGGGTGGCGGAAAGCCCCAGGAGGTACCGGGCGTCGAAGGCCCCCACCGCGTCCGTGAAGGTGCGGCTGGGGGTGCGGTGGCATTCGTCCACCACCAGATGACCGATGCGGGGGCTGACCTGGTCCGCTTTTTTGTACAGGGTCTGGACCATTCCCACGGTGATTTTTTCCCCGATGGCAAACCGGCCGTTGCCCACCATCCCGATTTCGTCCTCGGGGATGCCAAGAAAGGTCCGGATCCGATCCATCCATTGAAAGGCCAGCTCCCTGGTATGGACCATAACCAGGGCCGGCAGTTTCCGGGATGCAATCATATAAAGGGCGATAACGGTTTTTCCGGCGCCTGTGGGCGCGGACAGGGTTCCGAATTCCTTTGACAGCATCCGGTCTGCGGCGGTCTGCTGAAAGGGTTTCAGGGTGCCGGAAAAGGAGAAGGATACGGGGTCGGGCGACCGCCGCCGGTCGTCCAGTTCATGGGGGATGCCCATCCGCCGGCAGGTGAGGATCAGGGGACGCAGACAGCCCCGGGGCAGGAGCAGACGGCCGTCATCTTTCCGGGTAAGGAAATTGAGATATTTAGGGGTGTCCCGGTTCCAGCGGCCCCGTTTATCGTTTTCCCGCCATCTGGGATTCAGAAAGCGCAGGCGCTCGCGCAGATGGCCGGACAGGGATTCGGGGACATGCGACAGGGTGAGCCGCCGGTCCAGGCGAATGAACAGCATGGATACAAAAATCAACGGCGGACAGTGAGGCTCTGTCCGGGATGGATCACGGCTTCTTCCGACAGCCCGTTCAGGGCCCGCAACTCGCTGACGGTCAGGCCGTAGGCCCGCGCAATGGAATACATGGTTTCCCCGTCCTGCACCATATGAGAACCGCCGCCGGACACCGCTGCGGCTGCCGGGGCTGCCGGTTTGGGGGCCGGTTGAAAAGCAGGCCGCGGGACCGGAGCGGATTTTGGCGCGGTTTTGGGGGCCGGAGCCGGTTTCACCACGGCGGCGGCCCGCTGCGCCGGATCGGGTTTTTGCGCCGCCGGCACAATCGTCTTTCTTACAGTCCCGCTGGAAGCCCGGCCCGAACGGGCCCTGCTTTTCGCCAGTGCTCCCATCCGTTTTTCCAGGTTTCCCTGACGGGTTTCCAGGTGTTTCATGCGCTCGCTTGTGCGCTCGATTTCTTCCGGAACGGTCTTGAGGCTGTTGTAGCGGCCGTTGAAATCTCCCATTTTCATATTGACCGAGTCGATATAACCGCGCATCTCCGTGTTCTGCCGTTCCAGCACGGTGATGCGCTGGCCCATGTAGAGCAGCTTGTTTTCCATCTCCTGTATGGCCGGGTTGGGAGCGTCGCCGGGAGTGACAACAAAATAAAGCACCATGATCAGGAGAATCACGGCGCCGCCGATGAAAAACGGCATATTATCTCTGGAATTGGGCCTGAATTTTCCCATGGCGTCCTCTTATGAAGTCTTTCCATGATATCCGGAATCGGTGCTTTCCGGCACCGGCGTCAAGCCGGGCAGCCAAATCGTGACCATCAGGGCATGAGGGGACGAATCAGCCCGCAAGCGCGGCCTCCACGATCTCCCGGGCTTCGGCCTGGATACGGGCCAGGTGATCCGGACCTTTAAATGATTCGGTATAAATTTTATAGATATCCTCCGTCCCGGAGGGACGGGCCGCGAACCATCCGTTTTCCGTCACAACCTTGAGCCCGCCGATGGCGGCCTGATTGCCCGGCGCGGTGGTCAGCGTTTCCCGGATGGGATCGCCGGCCAATTCCGCAGCCGTGATCATTTCCGGGGAAAGATTTTTAATGGCGGCCTTTTCCGCCGGTCCAGCCGGGGCCTGGAGGCGTTCATAGACCGGAGATCCGAAGCGACCGGTCAGCTCCCGGTAGCGGTCCCAGGGATCTTTTCCCGTCACGGCCATGATTTCCGCAGCCAGAAGATTCAGGATCATGCCGTCCTTGTCCGTGGTCCAGACCCGGCCGTTTTTTCGCAGAAATGAGGCCCCGGCGCTTTCCTCGCCTCCGAATCCGCAGCCGCCGGAGATGAGGCCGTCCACGAACCATTTGAATCCCACAGGCACTTCGTGGACCCGGCGGCCCAGATCCGCAGCCACCCGGTCGATCATGGCCGAGGATACCAGCGTTTTACCAATGGCTGCGCCGGCCGGCCATCCGGGCCGGTTCCGGAAGAGGTAATCCACGGCCACGGAGAGATAATGATTGGGATTCATGAGTCCCCCGGCCCGGGTGACAATGCCGTGGCGGTCGCCGTCGGGATCATTGCCGAAGGCGATATCGAATCCGTCCTTCAGGCCGATGAGGCCGGCCATGGCATGGGGGGAGGAACAATCCATGCGGATGAGGCCGTCCTTGTCCACGCTCATGAAGGAAAAGGCGGGATCCACCACGCGGTTGACCACGGTGAGATCCAGATGCCAGGTTTCGGCGATCCGGTCCCAGTAATGGATTACGGCCCCGCCCATGGGATCCGCGCCCAGGCGGACGCCGGCGGCCCGGATGGCCGGCATGTCCAGGATATCGCCCAGGTCTTTGACATAGGGGGTGATGAGGTCGATTTCCGCCACCAGACCGGAGGCCATGGCCCGGGTCAGCCCCATCCGCCGCACATCCTTATTGCCGGACAACAGCAGTTCATTGGCCCGTTTTTCGATCACGGACGTAACCTCGCCCTCCGCCGGACCACCATGGGGCGGATTGTATTTGAATCCGCCGTCTTTGGGCGGATTATGGGAGGGCGTCACCACGATGCCGTCGGCCAGGCCCGATGTCCGGCCCTGGTTGAATTGAAGGATGGCGTGAGAAATCACGGGCGTGGGCGTATACCCGCGGTCCGCATGAACGCGGACCGCGACCCCGTTGGCGGCCAGCACTTCCAGGGCCGTTGCATGACCGGGAAGAGAGAGGGCGTGGGTATCCATTCCCAGGTAAAGGGGGCCGGTGATATTTTGTGCTTTCCGGTATTCGCAGATGGCCTGGGTAACGGCCAGGATATGGGCTTCATTAAACGAAGCGGAAAGGGAGGAGCCCCGGTGCCCCGACGTGCCGAAGGATACCCGCTGGGCCGGGTTGTCCGGGTCCGGAAAAAGGGTATAATAGCTGCTGACCAGCCGGGGGATATCCACCAGCAGTTCCCGGGGCGCCGGCTGCCCCGCCAGTTCATGTACGCTCATGAAATTCTCCCTGGAAATTCGTCTGGCGGCATTCTCTTTGCGGACTGTTCGGATGCAGGGCCACCATACGGCATCCGTCCCGGATTGTCCATCCCTGAAATGCAGAACCGCGCCCCGGTTTCCCGAAGGAAATCCGGCGGCGCGGCTGTCCGGCCGTATAGATGACGCCGGTCGCGGGATCAGGCAGGGAGGGTGTTCACCAGGCGGGTGAGGCGTCCGATCTTGCGGGAGGCCGTATTTTGATGAATCACGCCCTTTTTGGCCGCTTTGGCAATGGTGGACTGGGCGATCTTGAGGCTGGCCAGGGCGTCTTCCCGAGATCCCTCTTCCACAGAGGCGCGGACGTCCTTGATCACGTTCTTGGTACGGGTTTTCACGGCGCGGTTGCGGTCGCGGCGCAAAAGGCTCTGCCTGGCGCGTTTGAGCGCGGATTTATGATTGGCCACATTGTCTCCTTATCATTTTGGCATCTGTCGTTTTTGCGTTTTTTGTATGGAGATATCATTGTAATAAACCTGATATCTATACCCTGCCGGATGACCGGAAGTCAAGCATTTTTGAAAGGCAGACGTCCCTCCATGACCGCCCCCGGGATCCTGCGGGACCGGTTAAGGTAAGAACCTGGTTAAAGCAGGGTCTGAAAACCGTCATGAAGGAAAAAAAGAGGCGCTTAGAGACGCCATCCGGATTGTGGCGGGCGCATTTCGGCGTCTGCGCGGACAAAAATACGGTAAAGGGGATCCTGGGGTCGCTGCAGGGGATGGCGGACCGGCCCAGTGAAATGCCGGTCCGCCGGAAAGCGGGGCGCGAGGAGAAAAAAATATCCGCCGGGTTCAGTGATCGCAGGTATTGGCGCCGGTGACCAGTTTACCGTTAATATAATCGGAGACCACTTTGTCCGGATCTTCCGAAGGTGCGCCCACCACCACCTCAATGCCCTGGTCGGCGAAAAGCTGGTGGGCCCGGCCGCCCATGCCGCCGGCGATGATCATGGTGGCGCCGCGTTCAGCCAGAAACGGTGGCAGCACCCCCGGCTCATGGGGCGGGGCCGGGATGTCATTGCGGCCCGTGATTTCTTTTTTTTCGGGATCTACATCCACCAGGGCAAATGTTTTGCAGTGGCCGAAGTGCTGGGCTAGTTTTCCATTGGTGACGGGAATGGCGATTTTCATTATGATCTTTTCTCCTTCTGGACGTTTTGGGGTTCCATTTTGTACCGTTAAAATCCGGATCAAGGCCCCGGGCGCACTGGAAGGCGCCGGCCCGTCCCGCGAGGCGGATGCGGGGGAATTCCGGTCCAGGTCCGAAATCAGGCAGAAAAGCAAATATCGTACCAGTTTTATAAAACAGAGAGGAGCGGCGCTAAGGAGTGGTTATGATATGAAATATTTATCAAAATGTCGGCGGCGGAAGCCCGGTTTCGTTGCGGAAAAGGTGCGAAAATGCGTCGGTATCAGCTGTTTACCGGAGCAAAAATGCTATGATAAGGAGCGCCGCCTGCCGTCATGAACCGGAAGGGAAATGCCCAGCCGGCGGATGCGGCGCAACAGGGTGGTTTTGTGGATTCCCAGAGCCCGGGCTGCGGCCTCCCGGTGAAAATCATGGGTTTCCAGGGCCGCGCAGATGAGCCGGGCTTCCGACTGGTTCCGCGCGGATCGCAGATCCGGCATTCCGCCGGCGGAGGCGGGAGGGGACGGCATCCGGCCCGGCGGGGGCGGGACGGCGGCGGTACGCCATTCCGGAGGCAGGTGTCCGGGCAGTATCTCCCCGTCACGGCAGGTGACGAAACAGCGCTCAATACAGTTTTCCAGCTCGCGGATATTGCCGGGCCAGGAATGCGCCAGAAGACGGTCCAGGGCAGCGGGATGCAGGCCGGTGATGTTTCGGCCCTGGCGTTCATTCTGCCGTGCGATGAAATATTCGGCCAGAAGGGGAATATCCTCCGGCCGTTCCCGCAGGGGCGGCAGCTCCAGCCGGACGATATGGATGCGGTAATACAGATCTTCCCGAAAATCGCCGGATCGGACCAGGGCCTCCAGATCCCGGTTGGTGGCGGCAATGAGGCGGATATCCGCCGGCTCGCCGGCCTCCCCGCCCAGGGGACGGAAGCGGCGTTCCTGCAAAACCCGGAGCAGGCGGACCTGGAAGGCCGGGCTGGTGTCCCCGATTTCATCCAGGAGAAGGGTGCCGCCGGCTGCCGCCGCGAACCGGCCTTTGCGGTCTCCCGCAGCGCCCGTGAAGGCGCCGGCCTTGTATCCGAAAAGTTCGGATTCCAGGAGGGTATCGGGCAGGGCCCCGCAATTGACGGCCACGAAAGGGCCGTTCTTCCGGGGGCTCATATCGTGGATGGTCCGGGCCGCCAGCTCCTTTCCCGTTCCCGTTTCCCCCAGCAGCAGCACGGTGGAAGGGCTTTCGGCCACCGGCCCCAGGGCGTCGCGGATGGCGCGCATCCGGGGGCTCTGGCAGATGAGGCGGCTGGGTCTGTTCCGGTGATTCAGTTCCTTTCGCAGGGCGTGGACTTCCGACAGATCCCGAAAGGTTTCGGCCCCGCCGATGATCCGTCCTTCCGGATCCCGGAGCACGGCCGTGGAAATGCTCACCGGCGCCTCCCGTCCCGATGCATGACGGATGCGCCCGTCATGCTCAATGAGTGGACGTCCGGAGGCCAGCGTGCGCCGCAGGGGACAGCCATCCCCGCACAGGGACGACCGAAATACCTCCCGGCAGGATTTTCCGACGGCCTCGGCCCGGTCCACGCCCGTGATTTTTTCCGCAGCCCGGTTGAAATAGGTAATCCGCCACCGGCGGTCCACCGTGAACACGCCGTCGGAAATGCTTTCCAGGATGGTGATTTCCGTAGATGGAAGTGCGGGCATGCGGGAAGTCCTGTCAGTGTCTTCCAATGACACCGGTTTTGCGGGCCGTGTTTTTTCGCAGGAAGCCGGTATCGCCGGAAACGGCCGTTTGGTGATTTTTCTGTTTATTTAATTTTTTTCAAATGTGCTTCCAGGAAGATATTCCGTCTGACAACTGTATGTCAATTCTTCATGAGACGTTTTTCAGACACTTGCGCCCCTGCTGTATTTCCCGTATGGTTTTACATCATTAATGCCACACTTCCACGGAGACAGCCATGACCCAGGTCCAATTTCCCGACAGCGCCCGGAAGGCCTCGGCCCCCGCTGACGCATCTTTCGGTGTATTTGATTTCGCGCCGTCCATTTCCCGGCGGAATTTCTTATGGATGACATCCCTGTCTGCGGCCGGGCTGGCCGTGGGCTGCGCCCAAAATCCGGTGACCGGGGAAAGCCAGCTCATGCTCATATCGGTTCAGGACGAGATCAAGATCGACCGGCAGTATTCTCCCCAGCAGTTTTCCTCGGATTACGGGGTGGTCAGGGACCAGCGTCTCAATGCCTATCTCTCCGGCGTGGGGCGAAAGGAGGCGGCCCTGAGCCACCGGCGCCGGATGCCCTATAATTTTCAGGTGGTCAACGCCAATTACGTGAATGCCTATGCCTTTCCCGGCGGCAGCATTGCAGCGACCCGGGGCATATTGCTCAAACTCGATAACGAGGCCGAACTGGCGGCCCTGCTCGGGCATGAATTGGGCCATGTCAACGCCCGGCACTCGGCGTTCCGTATGTCCAAAAGCCAGCTTTCCTCGGTGGGCGTGGGGCTTTTGTCCATTGCCGCAGGCGCGAGGCTCGGGGAATCGGCGGGAAAGATCACCGCAGCTCTGGGACAGCTCGGGGCCGGCGCCCTTCTGGCCTCCTACAGCCGGGATAACGAGCGTCAGGCCGACGCCCTGGGCAATGAATACATGGTCAGGGCCGGGTATTCCACCCTGGGCATGGTGGGACTAATGGAAATGCTCAATTCCATGCATCACGGCAAGCCCGGATACGCAGACCTGCTTTTTGCCACCCATCCCATGAGTGATGAACGCCTGAGTTCCGCCAGAAGCGCGGCCTCCGGTGCCTACGCCGCTTCGCGGAAGCTGCCCCTGCACCGGGACCGGTATATGGACAATATCGCCGGGGTCCGCCGCATCAAGGGCGCTATTGAGGAGATGCAGAAGGCCGAGAGCCTGCTGAACCGGAATAATGCCGACCAGGCAGCCGTTCACCTCAAACGGGCCCTGAAAACAGCGCCCGATGATTACGCCGGTCTTGCCATGATGGCCAAATGCCAGCTCGTGCGCAAGGATTTCACTGCCGCCGGCCGCTACGCGGAAAAGGCCAAGCGCGCCTACCCCGGCGAGGCCCAGGCCCTTCATCTCAATGGCTTTTCCCTGATGAAACAGAAGCGGTATGACAGGGCCCTTGCCGATTTTCAGCAGGCCAACCGGGTTTTGCCGGGCAATCCCGGCCCGGTTTTTTTCGAGGGATACTGCCAGGAAAACCTGAACCGCCGGCAGGATGCAGCCCGGAAATACCATACCTATCTGAAGGCGGTAAGCGAGGGCGAATACGCCCGGCATGCCTATGAGCGGCTGGTGAAATGGGGATATATCAAACAATAAAACAGATGCCGGCGGCCGGTGCGGATTTCGGATGGTTTCGCTGTATCCGGTTCTTTGGTGTGTTCGCGGCGGCGGGCCTGTGGCTTGCCGCCGCTGTGCTGGCACCCGGCGCTGGATACGGAGCCGCCTCCCCGTCTTCTTCTCCCTGGATCATCCTGTCTGAACGGGACGGATCGGCGGTGAGCGTTGCCCATGCCTCGGATAAGGGACTGGCGGAAATCCGGCTGGAACCCCTGCGCGGCGGGCCGGCCCAGTCCTGGTTCCTGGAATCCGTTTTCGGCCGTTCCGGAAATGACGTGGCCATCCGTTCCGTAAAAAGCCGGAAGGTCATGGATGTGCGCGGGTATGACCGCAAGGACGAGGCCCGCATCCAGCAGTTCCGTTATTTCGGCAGCCGGAATCAGATCTGGCGAATCCGGCTGCTGGCGGAATCCTCCGGACCGCCCGGAGGACATCCCGGAGCGCCGGCCGGCCTTCCGGATGATCTGACCGGCCGCCGCATCCAGCTTATCGCCCGGCATTCGGGGAAATGCCTGAAGGCCCTCCCCGGAAAAAAAGGCGTTCATTCCCTGCGCCAGGGATCCTGCCGGGAGACACCGGATATGACCTGGCATCTGCGGCCCAATCCCCATGCCGTAACCGTGTTTCAACTGGCGGCGGTTCATAGCGGGCTGGTCATGGCCCCGGCCGCCGCCGGCGCGGCGTCCGGCGATCTGATCCAGGTGCCGGCGGATGAAACCGCCGGCCTTTCCCTGCCCCGGCGGGCGTTATCTTTTTTCACCGGCTCGGCCCGGAAAAAAATGGACCGGCTCTGGACCCGGTATCCCACAGGGCAGATCCGGGGCCGGACCACGTATACCCTGATTTCCCGAGGCACGGGCCATGTGCTGGATGTGGCCGAAGCCGCCACCACGGACAGGGGGCGCGTACAGCTTTTTCCGTTTCACCAGGGATATAACCAGCTCTGGTATATTGATGAGGCCGCCGGCGGCCTGTGGCAGGTGGAATCGGTCCTGTCCGGAAAATGCCTGGACGTACGGGAAGCCGCCATGAATCCCGGCGCCGTGATCCAGCAATTTACCTGCCATGGCGGTCCCAACCAGCAATGGCGTCCCCTGCCCGCCGACCTGCCGGCAATGCGGCAGGACCACGCTGATGCACCGGATGGCGTCGCAGCTGGATCCGGAAAATGAACGCCTCTGCTTGAGATCTTCCGAAGCCATCCCCATTACCATGAAGAAACGCTGAGCGTTTGCAGAAACCGGCAGATCATGCCTGAAGCCCGTTGGTTTTTAAGGTCTGGACGGCGCGGTCTGATCCCGTTATCGCATCCTCGGCCCGAAAATGATGGTTCCCGGCCGTATCAGATTGCTGCCCTCCTCAATGGCCATGATATAGGAATCCGACATGCCCATTGACAGGGTATCCATCCGGATGCCGGGAAGATCCAGGGCGTTCAGATCGTCGAACAGCCCCCTGGTGGCGCGAAAGCAGGCACGCAGCCGCGCGGGATCATTTCCGGCCGGTCCCATGGTCATGAAACCAGAGAGGCGAAGACAGGATTGTGAGGCCACCGCCTCCGCCGCTTCCCGGACTTCCGGCAGGCGGGGCAATAACCCGGACTTGGTCAGTTCCTTCCCGCTGTTGATCTCCAGCATTACCTCAATATCCCTTCCGGCCGCTTCAGCACGCTTCCCCAGGTCCAGAGCCTGTTTCACCGAATGAACAGTCTGTACCGTATCGAAAAGCTGCAGGGCCTTGTTTATTTTATTTTTCTGCAGGGCCCCGATCATATGCCAGCGGATTACAGGCGCATCCGGACCAAAGACACGCCCCAGGGATTCCGCCAGGGATTCCGCCTCCTGTACATAATTCTGTCCCAGTTCCCGGGCCCCGGCGGCCACGGCTTCGGCCACCTCTTCCGCCGTCCGCCGTTTGACGGCCAGCACAATGCGCACATGGGCCGGGATTTCCCGGCAAAGACACCGGTAATTTTCCGCGATGCTCATCTGGTGATTCCTCAAGGGGTTCATTCAAAGACCCGGCATCGGCCCGCCGGGTTTTCTCCCGTGATCCGCAGTATTTCCATTCCTCTTATTGCGTTTCCAGCGATGACCGATTATAACCGGAGATCAGCAGCGGCCCCGGGGGGGGCGGCGCGGCATCCGAAACCAGGTCTTCCAGTATAGGCGAATATGTGAGAGGATTCAAGATATCTTCCGAAATTTCCCTTCCCGCACCCGCATCTGGTGAAAAGGCGGCCGGGGACAAGGCGGACAAGGCATTGATCCATTCCGTTACCGAGCGCCTGGAAAAGGTTCTGGCATACCGCCAGACAAAAACCGCCCTGGAGGAAAGCGAAGACCGGTTTCAGCGGATTCTGGCTCATCTGCCCGTGGGCATCGGTATTGTGCGGGATGACCGGCTGGTCTATGAAAACACGGAAATGCGCCGCATCGCCAGCCTGGACCCGCAGGAATCCGTCCGGAAGCAGCTGGAAAAATTAGACAGCCGGGAAGAGGGCCGTCTTTGTCGTTCGTACGACGCCATTTTATCTGAAGAGATCCATTCATCCGAAACCGTGTTCAGCATTTCCCCCCGATCAGACACTGGCGGATGCGAGTCGCCCGCATGGGTCAACTGCCGCATGAGCCGCATTGACCACCAGGGCCGTCCTTCCCTTTTTCTCACCATCACCGATATCACCCGGACCCGCACCATGGAACGGATGCTGGCGGAGAGGGACAAAATGGCCTCCCTGGGCCGCGTGGCCGCCGGCATTGCCCATGAAATCCGGAATCCCCTGTCCGGGATCACCATTTATATCGACACCCTGCGCCAGCTCCTGGAAGATTCGGATGCCGCCGGCGAGCTGATTCAGATCGCGGACAAGGCGCAGGAAGCCGCCGGAAAAATCGAGCGGATCATCCGCCGCGTCATGGATTTCACCAAAAAAAGCGAGATGCAGTTTTTTCCCATCCAGGTAAACCAGACAATACGGCGGGTACTGGGACAGATGCGGCCCGCCCTGGCGGCCCATCATATCCACGTCCATGATGCTCTGGATCCGGATCTTCCCCTTTGCCGGGCCGACGCGACCCTGCTGGAACAGGTCGTTTTCAACCTGCTCAATAATGCGATGGAAGCCATCCTGGAAAAAGGAACCCCGGACCGCGAAATCCGGATCATGACCGGCCTTGCCGCCGGGGATACCGTCATTTCCGTGGAAGATTCCGGGCCGGGGATTCCCCGCCAGCGGGCCGCCGCTGTATTTGACCCCTTTTTCACCACCAAATCCCATGGCATGGGCATTGGCCTGAGTCTGTGCCAGCGCATCATCATGGCCCACGGCGGCCGCCTGGAAATCGGGGCGTCCCTCCTGGGCGGGGCCCGGTTCACGGTGCGCATCCCCCTGTCACCGGAGGCAGGCCCCCATGATTGAATACCGCATCTGGGTGGTGGACGACGAATCCTCTATCCGCGACGGTATTTCCCTGGCCCTCGGCGCCATGTATAAAGTGGAAGTTTTTTCCACGGGAGAAGAGGCCCTGGACACCCTGAAAAACCGCCATCGCCGGATCAACGACGCCATGATGCCCGATCTCGTTCTGCTGGACCTGGGCCTGCCGGGCATGCACGGGCTGGAAGTCCACCGCCATATGCGGGAAATCGCTCCCGGCCTTCTCATGATCATTATTTCCGCATACGAGGACTCCCGCACCATTATCACGGCCATGAAACAGGGGGCGCATGATTATATTATTAAACCCATTCTCATGCCCGCCCTGCGGGTGACCATCCGGAATGCCCTGGAAACCATACACCTCAAAAAAGAAATCCGGAATTTGCAGGACCGCTATCTCAACGAAAATTTTCCCTGTTTCGTGGGAGACAGCGATTCCATCCAGAACCTGATGTCCTATATCGGACGGGTGGCGGCCAGCCCGGACACCCCGGTTCTGATTCTGGGGGAGACCGGCACGGGAAAGGAACTGGTGGCCAATGCCATCCACAGCCGCAGCCCCCATTTTCAGGGGCCTTTCGTGGCCATGAACTGCGCGGCCATCCCGGAGCAGCTGGTGGAAAGTGAGCTGTTCGGATACGAAAAAGGCGCTTTTACCGGCGCGGAAACCACGAAGAAAGGACTGGTGGAAGCGGCGGACGGGGGCACACTGTTTCTGGATGAGATCGGAGACCTGGGACCGGACGCCCAGGCCAAGCTCCTGCGCTTTCTGGACAGCGGGGAATTTTATCGGGTGGGCGGCATCCGCGCCCGCACGGTGAACACCCGGATCATTTCGGCCACGAACCGGTCCCTTGAAGAAATGATGGACCGGGGTGGATTCCGGCGAGACCTGTATTTCCGCCTCAGCGTGGTGTCGATCAGCCTGCCCTCGCTCAACGAACGCCGGGAGGATATTATTGCCATTGCCCGCTATTTCCTTGACGAATTCAATGGCAAATTCGATCGCCGGTATACCGGCTTCACTCCCGTGGCCGAGGCGGAACTCAAGGCCCACCAGTGGGTGGGCAATGTCAGGGAACTGCGCAATTGCGTGGAACGGGCCGTTCTTCTGGGGCAGAATGACCCGCTCGGCCCCGAAGATCTGGGACTGCTTCCCGGCGGACCGGCGGCACCGGATACCGAAAATTTTCTTTCCCTTTCCCTGCCGGAAGAAGGAATGGATATGCCGGGCCTGCTGGAATCCATTAAAATCCGGCTGATGACGGAGGCCCTGAAACGCAGCGGCGGAAATGAAGCCGCCGCTGCCCGTCTGCTGGGAATCAAGGCCCATACCCTTCGCTATCAGATGGCCAAACGGGAACGAGAATCAATAGCGTAATATTGGAAAATCCTCATTCGGATCCATGATTTTTATCACATTTTTTCCCTCTCTGATCCCGGCGGTGGATATTTCCGTGCGCCCGGTTCCCGCAAATTCATTTTTTTCGAATAACTTCGCGCTTAATCTCACAAAAAAAATCATTTACTGAGTTCCCGCATTCAGTAAATTAATCAGGCGCTTGCATACTTCGTATTCGAAATTCTCCGGTGGTGAATCGTTTTTTTATCGGGAACAGCTATTTTTCCCGGAGAATGGAAATACCGGTTTCTCCCTGCCCGCGCTTTCGGCATTGAATTTGCATATCCTGTCATCAAGCAGAAGATATTGCTTCTGCCTTCTCCCATACCCCTTACACCCAAAACTCCAAAACCCGATGTCATCCCCGTTGATCTCATGCCGGCGGGGATGGCGCCGGCCCTTTTTCCTGCGGGATACGCAGGGCAAATCGACAAATGGGAAGGATGCGCAACCATCCCGGCGGAAAACAGGACAAGAGATAAAAACAGGCATGATCATAATGCATCCGTAAAGGAACGGATAATGGCGCCATGGGGAATCAGCGGAACAAAAATAACGGTAAAGAAAGACAAGCTTTTGAAAAAAATATCGATTCTTCTGGTGGATGACGATGATACGGTGCGTGATTCCCTGCGCCTCTTCTTTCACGTCCGGGGGGCTGCGGTGAATACGGTTCAATCGGCGGAAGCCGGTATCGCGGTAATGCGGCGGGAGGATTATGACGTGCTCATGGCCGATTATTCACTGCCCGGGATGAACGGACTGGAATTTATGAACCGCGCCCGGGATCTCAATCCCCATATCCGGCGCATCCTGATGTCTTCCTGCGGACATTCGGATATCTACGACGAAGCCATGAGAATCGGGATAGAAAACATTCTTGAGAAGCCATTCAACAACAAAACTGTCAGCAGGGCGTTGGATCGCATCATGAACCGGCCCGGAATGTATGGAGGCATGCCATGAAAATCGGTCGAGTGAAATGGTTCAATCAGGATCGCGGCTACGGCTTCATCGAAACGGACAGGTACAAAAATGTTTTCGTACATCATACCTGCATTGAAAGTGGATGCGGGGCTTATGATCTGCAGGAAAATGAGAAAGTGTATCTGGAGGTGACCCGCTCCTTCAACGGTCCCCAGGCCGTCCGTCTGCGGAGAATGAGTCTGCGCTGATCGCGGGTGCGCGGGCTCCGTGCTGTTCCCGCCGCTGTTTCCAGGTAACAAGGCTATTTGTAAACGGGAACCGGCAACCTGATTTCAGCGGCAGATATCTTATTCATTTATCCTTTCAGAAAATGCAGGTAGGCGTCCTTGTCCATGAGCGCGCCCAGTCCGGCCGGATCAGAGAGTTCCACCAGGATGAGCCATCCCCTGCCGTAGGGATCCTCATTGACCAGTTCCGGGGAATCTTCCAGTTCTTCATTGACGGCCAGGATTTTTCCGGCCACGGGCATATAGAGTTCGCTCACGGCCTTGGTGGATTCCAGGGTTCCGAATTCATCGCCGGCCGTGAATTCGACGCCCGCTTCGGGCAGCTCGACATACACGATATCCCCGAGCTGGTCCTGGGCATAATCGCTGATGCCGATGCGGACACCACCTGCTTCCGCCAAGGCCCATCCATGTTCCCTGGCATAGCCGAATCCGTCTTTGAGTCTCAATTCTTCCAGTTTTTTCATTAAGTTATTGTCTCCTTTTCAGGCGGGAGCAAAGAGGCGGCGCCAAGGGGGTTCTGCATCCGGCATACAAGCCTCTTCCATTCAGCCGTCATCCCAGGAAATGGCGTCTTTCGGACAGGACATGATGGCAGCGTTCACCTCCGCCTCCGGGTAAGCGGTCAGATCCATCACGTCAATCATGCCCAGATCATCGTTCATGAAAAAGACATTGGCGGCCATATCCAGACATCCGCCGCACAGATTGCAGATCCCGACGTCAATCACGGGACGCCGGGCGCCGCTAAATCCATTTTTCACCTTTCCGGTGAAGGTTTTTTTTTCATCCACAATGAGAAAACCATTGTTTCTGGCGCCGTCATGGGAAAATATCCGCAGAAATCCCGAATAGTTCAATCTCTTCAGAGGGCGGAAAGCCCCCTTGCTGTCTGTCAAGCTAGATGTCGCATATTTTGAAAAAAAATGCAATAAGCCGGCGTACCCGCGATCTTCCCCTCCCAAGGCCGTCAGGGGAAGGGGGATTGGCTGCCGACGACTATCCGGCAACACCCTTCTCTGAACAAAACTGAGTTTGTTCACAATGTCACGGCGGGATAAAACGGAGGCACAGCATTCCCATAACTGTGCCTCAGGATCTATCGTTCCACGGTATTTCATTGGATGCTTTCATTACGGAATGATTTTAGGAATATAGCAACTGAAATCGCAATCTAAATTTTTAGAATGCACCCGCGTCGAACTGACGCCATATGTCATCCGTAAACTTCAATACGATCAGCTGAAGAAGTCCGGGAGCAATTGCGCCAGTCATAGCAAATCGCTTGACTGTCGAGAAAATAATTTCGATACAAATTATTTTCCCTTTGTGTCTGCCCTTTCGCAGCGGAACTGGAACAGGAATGGATGGCGCGTGTCCTTTGGATGCAGGGGCTTGACAATTTGCATGGGGGAAGATAATCTTATAAAAAACGAGTTCTACACAAAATATTTTCTCCCTTTTTCCGTCGGCCGGGTGTGAAAGAAAGGATTTCCCCCGTTGATTCGATTCCCGCTGATCCGAATCCCTGCTGGCGGTCGAAGCAAAGGAGTCCCCAGGAGTTCCCAATGAACGAATCCAATCAGGATATATCCGCTGAAGCCTCGCCATCCGATTCCTCTTCCGCCGGGCCTGCGGCCGCCGATCCGGATGAAAAACCGGCTAAAATCGTTGTCAGGAATCTGTTCAAGATTTTCGGGCCTGATCCCAAACGAGCCATGAAATTGCTGGAGCAGGGAAAGACCAAGGAAGAAATTCTGGAGAAAACCGGCATGACCGTAGGAGTGCAAAACGCCAGTTTTACGGTGAAGGCCGGAGAAATTTTTGTGGTCATGGGATTGTCCGGTTCCGGAAAATCCACTCTGGTGCGCATGCTCAACCGCCTGATCAATCCCAGCACGGGGTCCGTATGTGTGGACGGCGCGGATGTGGCCGCCATGGACAAGGAAGCCCTGGTGAACCTGCGCCGGAAAAATATGTGTATGGTATTCCAGTCCTTTGCCCTGATGCCCCATCTCACGGTGGTGGACAATGTGGCCTTCGGACTCGAAATGTCCGGGGTGCCCCGGGACCAGCGCCGGGCCAGGGCCCTGGAAGCCCTGGAACAGGTGGGATTGAGTCCCTATGCCGAATCCTGGCCCTCCGAACTTTCGGGCGGGCAGCAGCAGCGCGTGGGTCTGGCCCGCGGCCTGGCCGTGGATCCGGATATCCTGCTCATGGACGAGGCTTTTTCCGCCCTGGATCCCCTGATCCGGTCCGAAATGCAGGAAGAGCTGCTTCAATTACAGGAAAAGGACCAGCGGACCATTGTATTTATTTCCCATGACCTGGACGAGGCCATCCGCATCGGCGACCGCATTGCCATCATGGAAGGCGGGCGCATCGTGCAGATCGGCACCCCCGAGGAAATCCTCCAGAATCCGGCGGATGATTATGTACGCGCCTTTTTCCGGGGCGTGGATCCCACCCTGATTCTCACGGCCGGTGATATTGTGCGCAATACCCAGATCATCCTCCACCATCCCGGAAACGGACCCCGGGCGGCCCTGGAACGTCTCAGCCGCCACGACCGCGATTACGGCTATGTGGTGGACAAGAAAAAACAGTTTCTGGGCGTGGTCTCCACGGAAAAACTGAAAGATGTGGTGGATAATCAAAAAGAAAAACTGAATATTTCCAATGCGTTCCTGGAGGATGTGCGGATGGTGCAATACGACGAATCCATGCAGAATATCCTGCCGGAAGTCACCAGCAAGCCCTATCCCATACCCGTATCCGATGAAAAAGGCCGATATATAGGTGTGATATCGAAAAACGCCTTTTTGCGCACCCTGCAGCGGGATGACGAGGAAAACACCAATGGGCATACCGGCGACAGCAGTGAACGGGAGGCGGCATAATGAAATGGCTGCAATTTGAAGACCGCCTGATTCCCATGGACGAATGGGTTCAGGCCCTGGTGGATTTTCTGGTGGAAAATTACCGGGCCCAGTTTCAGGTGATCAAATGGCCCATTGAGCAGAGTCTTAGCGGACTGGACTGGGTGCTGAACCAAGCCCCGCCCCTTCTGGTGATCCTTTTTTTTGCCATCATGGCCTGGCGGTGGTCCGGATGGATGCTGGCCGTCTTTTCCACTATCACCCTGTTTTTCATCGGATGGCTGGGTTTCTGGGGCGAGACCATGACAACCCTGGCCATGGTGGGCTGTTCCGTGATTTTCTGCGCCTTGGTCGGGATTCCCCTGGGCATCATGAGCGGGCGCAGCGACCGCTTCGAGGCCTTTTTGCGGCCCTTTCTGGACGCCATGCAGACTACTCCCGCCTTTGTATATCTGGTGCCCGTGGTCATGCTCTTCAGTATCGGCACGGTGGCCGGGGTGCTGGCCACCATTGTATTCGCCCTTCCTCCCATTATCCGGCTCACCAGCCTGGGCATCCGGCAGGTGCCAAAGGAGCTGGTGGAGGCGGGCCTCGCCTTCGGTGCCACAAGCTGGCAGGTGCTGATGCGGGTGCAGCTTCCCCTGGCCAAGGCCACGATCCTGGCGGGGCTGAACCAGACCATCATGATGTCCCTGTCCATGGTGGTCATCGCGGCCCTCATCGGAGCGGGGGGACTGGGTATGCCGGTCTTCGTGGGTCTCAATACCCTGGATATCGGGCTTGCCACCATCGGCGGCCTCAGCATCGTGCTGATGGCCATGGTCCTGGATCGGATCACCCAGGGCGTTGGACGGCAGTAAGACAGGGTTTCTTTTTTCGTCTACGCCCCTCATCCCTTTTGGGTTCATAATCTTCATTCAGAAAGGAAAAATCATGTATTTTTCAGTGAAAAAAACCGTTCTTACCCTTGCCGCGTTTGTGTTCATGGTATCTCCGGCCCTGTCCGCCGATTCCATGAAACCGGGAAAAGGCATCACCCTGAAGCCGGCCCGGGCCACCTGGGACACCGGTTATTTTCAGGAAGCCCTGGTCCGCAAGGGCATGGAGGAGCTGGGGTATAAAGTGAACAAGGCCCGGGATCTGGCGAATCCCATTTTTTATCAGGCAGTGGCTCTTGGCGATCTGGATTACTGGACCAATGGATGGTTTCCCCTTCACAATAGTCATCTGCCCAAAAATTTTTACGATTCTGCCCGGAAGGTGGGCTATGTGGTCAAGGCGGGCGGCCTGCAGGGGTATCTGGTGTCCAGGAAACACGCCGAGGAACTGAACATCAAATCCCTGGACGATTTCAGACGGGAAGATGTGAAAAAGGTCTTTGATGCCAACGGCGACGGAAAAGCCGATCTGGTCGCCTGCCCGCCAGGCTGGGGTTGCGAGAAAATCATTTCCCATCATTTCAAGGTGTATGATCTGAAAGAACATATCAACCCCATCAAGGCTGCATATGAAGCCTCCATGGCCGAAGCCCTGGCCCGGTACAAAACCGGCAAGGCTGTTTTTTATTATACCTGGGCACCCTGCTGGACCATGTACAAACTCAAACCCGGGAAAGACGTGGTCTGGATCAATGTGCCGGAAATCAATCCCAAAGAGGGCCAGGCAGAAGCAATTGACCGGATGACCGCATCCGGCGTGAAGGGCGCTGTGACCGATCCCGTCAAGCTGGGATTCGTGGTGGCAGATATCCAGGCCGTGGCCAATAAAAAATTTCTGGAGAAAAATCCCGCCGCCGCCAGATTTCTGGAACTCTTCACCCTGCCCTTGGAAGATATCAACGAGCAGAGTACGAAAATGAACGAGGGGGAAAAAACCGAAAAAGACATCGCCCGCCACGCGGACGAATGGATCAGGAAGAATCAGAAAACCTGGGACGGCTGGCTGGCAGAGGCCAGAAAAGCGGCCCAATAAACCGGCTGTCGTCATTTCCTCTGATCCGGGCTTGAGTTCCTCCCTGCCCGGCGTCCCACCGATTTTCCGAACCCCGAGGAGAACACCCATGCAGACCCTGTCCCCCGATACCGTTCCAGCCTGGCGGCGGCTCACCGACCATGCCGTTTCCCTTTCCGATACCCGTATCACCGATCTGTTCGCCGCTGATCCCGACCGGTTTTCCGAATTTTCCATCCGGTTTGAGGACATGCTGGTGGACTGCTCCAAAAATCTGTTTTCCCGCGATACCCGCCGGCTTTTCCTGGAACTGGCGGATCAGATGCGCCTGAAAGACGCCATTGAGGCCATGTTCACGGGCGAGGCCGTCAATTGCACCGAGGAACGGGCCGTTCTGCACACGGCCCTGCGCCATCTGTCGGATGAGCCGGTGATGGTGAACGGCGCCGATGTGATGCCCGGTGTCCGGGCCGTTCTGGGCCGGATGAAAGATTTTTCGGAACGAATCATTTCCGGTGAGTGGAAAGGCTATACCGGCCGCGCCATCACGGATATCGTGAATATCGGCATCGGCGGCTCTGATCTCGGACCGGTTATGGTCGCCGAAGCCCTCAAACCCTATGCCGTACCCCGCCTCAAGGTCCATTTTGTCAGCAACGTGGACGGCACCCATATTGCCGAAACCCTGAAATATCTCCATCCGGAAACCACGCTTTTCCTGATCGCCAGCAAGACCTTCACTACCCAGGAAACCATGGCCAACGCCCATACGGCCCGCACCTGGTTTCTGGAAACGGCCGCCGGCGAAATCCATATCGCCCGCCATTTTGCGGCCATGTCCACCAATACGGACGCGGTGCGGAGATTCGGTATTTCCCCGGAAAATATGTTCGAATTCTGGGACTGGGTTGGAGGCCGCTATTCCCTGTGGTCCGCCATCGGGCTGTCCATCGCCTGCGCCGTGGGATTCGACCGTTTCGGGGAAATGCTGGCCGGGGCCCATGCCATGGACCGTCATTTCCGCACCGCGCCCCTTGAAAAAAACATCCCGGCCATGCTGGCCTTTATCGGTATCTGGTACACGGGATTCATGGGGGCCGACAGCGAGGCCATCCTGCCCTATGACCAGTATATGCACCGCTTTCCCGCCTATTTTCAGCAGGGAAATATGGAAAGCAACGGCAAGACCGTGACCCGCGACGGCGAGCCGGTCCGCTGGTCCACCGGACCGGTGATCTGGGGCGAACCGGGCACCAATGGACAACATGCGTTTTATCAGCTCATCCACCAGGGAAGCCGGCTTATTCCCTGCGATTTCCTGGCCCCGGCCATCAGCCATAATCCGCTGGGGGACCATCATCTCATGCTGCTTTCCAATTTTTTTGCCCAGACCGAAGCCCTGATGAACGGAAAATCCCTGGAAACGGCCCGATCCGAACTTCTGGCCGCCGGGAAATCCCCGGAATACGCGGACCGCATCGCGCCCCACCGGGTATTCACGGGAAACCGGCCCACCAATTCCATCCTGTTCAAACAGCTTACGCCCCGCACCCTGGGCTCGCTGATCGCCATGTATGAGCATAAAATTTTTGTCCAGGGCATTATCTGGAATATCAACAGCTTCGATCAGTGGGGCGTGGAGCTGGGCAAGGAGCTGGCCGGCCGGATTCTCCCCGAGCTGCGGGAAAATACGCCCGTGGATTCCCATGATCCGTCCACCAACGGTCTGATCAACCAGTTCAAGAACTTCCGCCGGAGCGGCGCGTAAGGCCGCGCCCTCCGGTTCCCGGAAAGGAGGCAGATATGCAGGATCTGACCCGGGCCCAGAAAGCCCGCGTGGCCGTCCGGTCCTTCCAGACCACGGCCGATGCCCTGGCCTTTCGGGGTTTTTTCCGCCCATCGGGACGCATGGGCCAGTCCCTGGCCGAATGTCTTCAAAACCTGAGTCCGGAGATTTACGGCAGCATGACCGATCCCCGGGTGGTGGAACTCAACGGCCTGGAATACGTCATCGACCGCCTGCCCAGGGGAATCGAGGAATGCAACCGCGTCATCCTCACAGAGGAAGAGGATTTCGGCACCGACGCCTTCACGGCCATCTCTCCCCTCAAGCGGCGGCGCACCTGCTACCGCATCAGCAAGCGGGAAATCTGCTTTTCCATTACCCGGGGGCTCAGCGAAATTTACGATATCCTGACCCACCTCATGTTTCTGTACAGCGAGGCCGGAAAAATCCACACCCGCATGAAAGACGAAGCCGGCGCAGTCACTGTGGAATGGCTGGAGCTGGAGCGGGTGGTCCAGCGCATTGATGACCTGAATCCCCTGGAACTGGACCAGGCCCTGTGGAAACTCAGTCTGATCCTCGGGCGGCCCTATGGAGAAACCCGCCGGTCCTTTGAGCGGTTTGAACGGAACAAGGTCCGGCACAAAGCCAATAACGGCCTGTTCTCCCTGATTTATCATCTGGGAAAACGACTGGATGAAGAGGAAAAAAGCCGGGAAAATGCCCAGATCATCTATATGGCCCCATCCATGATGAATATCATCACCCACCAGCGGAACGGGGAAAAATGGGCCAGGGATATCAAAGCCGTGCTCAAGGAACGGGGCCTGTCCGGCCGTCCTCTGCACATCATCAGCGCCAATCTTCACAGCGTGAAAAACCTGATTTACGGATACGGCGCGGCGATGAACGATAATACCGGATCACCGGATGCGGGAGACTCCCCCGCCGCCGGGCGGGGCCGCCTGCGCAATGATCCGCCGCTGGACCTTCCCGATTTTATCCTGCACCTCAGGAACCTGCCCGATCCGGACCGGGTGGACCGCTTCAGCGCGGCCCGCGGACTGCATCCGGTCGTGGATACCTCGGGTGCCCATATCGACTGCCAGATCATTGATACGGCGGCGTTCGGGGATCTGCGGTTTCATCCCTCCCTCAGCTTTGATCTGGACCGGCCGGAAGAGAAAAAACCCGTGATTCTGGTCATGGATTACGCCTTCGGGGCCCAGGCCTTCGAGGTCATGAACCATCTGCTTGATCCTTATGCCGGGCCCGGTGATGTCATGGGGGTGGTCTCCATTTCCATTATGGGAAAAGCGGGTATTCTCACAGGGAAAAAAGGCGATATCATGATCGCCACTGCCCATATCGTGGAAGGCTCCTCGGATAATTACCGGTTTGAAACGGATCTGCGCCGGGAAGATTTCGATCCCGATCTGACGGTCTTCACGGGGCCCATGGCCACGGTGGTGGGCACCAGCCTGCAGAATCGGGATATGCTGGAGGAATTGCAGCAGACCTGGAACACCATCGGCCTGGAAATGGAGGGCGCCCATTACCAGCGTGCCATCAGCGCCGCCATGATCAAAGGTCATATCCGGGATGACGTGACCGTCCGCTACGCCTATTATGCCTCGGACAATCCGCTGGTCAGCGGACAGACCCTGGCAGCCGGAGAAATGGGTGACGAGGGCGTGCGGCCCACTTACGCGGTCACCCGTGCCATCCTCCAGAAAATTATGGGGGGAGAAAAGCGCTCTTGATTTATCACTGCTTGATTTTATTGGTTCGGGCGGAAGTCAGAAATTCCAGATCAGCTCCATGGCCAGGCGGATGGCGATATCGCTGCTTTCCTGCCCGCCGGTGACGGCGCTGGTCAGATCTTTTATGACGCCGCCGGGGAAAAAGAACGATGCCTGGCCTTTGATGAACATATTGGCGGCCAGGGCAAGGGTCAGTTCGTTGTCCCATTCACAGCCCACATATCCGCCTTTCACCAGGGTATAGGACGTTTGGGTCAGGCCCGTATGGTCCACTCCCAGGGGCGTGACCAGATTGGCCGCGTAAATATCCTCGTTCCAGTAGAAAAAATTGGCGTTGGTGCGGTAGATGAGAAAGATTCTCGGCCGCAGGGTCAAGCCCGCGCTGATCATGGTCATTCCCGGGTTGTCCCCGCGCCCGGTGCCGGTGCCGGCGGAGTTCTGCAATCCGCCCACGAATACCGGGGTGCCGTTGCCGTGGAGTTCCGGCACATAGCCGTACAGGGCCGAGCCCAAAAGGAAATTGCCGTCGCCGATAATGGTGTTTTCCCCGCCCCACATGCGGGAAAAGCGCTGGGCGTTGGTCACCCCGGAATAGCCGCCCAAGGTATCATCATCAGGATCATCATCCCCTGAAGTATAAATGAAGCCCAGGCGGGGACGGAAGCTTTCCCAGCCCACCATGTCCTTCAGCTCAATCCCCACGTCGCCGGAAAAGGCATAGGCCGAAATATCGAAATCATCGTACTGGATCACGCCGCCGGCATTATTGCTCACGCCCCTGAGGCCCGTATCATTAGCAGTTCCGAATTTATAGGCCCCTTCCAGCATGAATTCAAACCGGCCCATATTGCCCAGCCAATAGGTTCCAATGGTATGGGCGTTGGTATCGGGCCAGGTGGCCCCGCCTCCCGGAACGGCGTTATTGCCGTAAATGCCGGCGTATCCCTTCAGACCCGCCTCAGCGGCCATGGCGCCCAGAAGATCCAGGGACGGAACCGAGCGGATGCGGTCCCAGGCATAGAAAAAGCGCAGGCGGTTGTTCTCGTTCACATGATAATCTGCATAGCCGGCCAGAAGATCCCGGTCCGTGTCCGCAGCATTGGAATGATCGTTGAATTTGATCTGAAAATCGTTTTCCTCCAGTTTAAGCCAGGCTGCGGAAAAATCGAATTTATCGTAATCGCCCTTGATCCAGAAGCCCGGGTTGTCATCCCCGTACACAATGGAACCGGCCTCAATGATATCAATGCCCCAGACATCCCAGCCGCCGTGGAGGCGCAGACCGTCCACGAGTTTCACGCTGGCGTTCAGGCGCTCCAGCCCAAAATTACTGGAGGCCTCGTCCCGGCCGCCGCGATTGTCCACAGTACTGTTGTCCAGGGGACGATCAAATTCCAGGGCCGCGTAAAAGCTCCATTTTTTGTCCTGGGGCATGGCGTTGAAATACATCTTGGTTTCATTGCGGAAATACCCGTCATTGACCACGCCGGATTCGTTTTGATGGGATTTCAGAAAGGAATCGGCCAGGTAATAGGGCGAAAAGGAATCGGCCCTGGCCTTGAGGATCGTCAGATAGGCCACGGCCCCGGTCATATCGGATGCCGTTGCCGCTGGATCACTGGTCACGATCTGGGCCACGGCGGCGGCCAGCCTCTCGGTGGTCTGCAGGAGATTGGCCCCGCCAGGCTGGGCGCCGGGCGTGGAAACCGCTGCCCTGACAATGGCGGCTTCCGCAGCGCCGACCGCCGCCGCCTCCGCATTGGACTGGGCCAGGATGCCCGCACCCGCGCTGGCCAGGGCCGCTTCCGCAGCGGCCGGTGCCGCCGCTTTCGCAGCCGCACCGCCAAGCGCCTGGATCGCGGCCTGCCGCACCGGGTCAGCCGCCGCAGCGCTGGAAAGGACCGTCACAATGGCATCGGCCGCCTGGGAGGCGGCCGATGCCACCACCTCGGGGGCGGCTGCGGCGGCAACGGCCCGGGCCGCCGCAGCCGCAGCCCCATTGGCCACCGGGACGCCGATGCTGACCGAGGCGCCGCTGATATCGCCGAGCCTGTCGGCCAGGGCATTGACGCTGCCGCTCAAGACTGCGCTGCCGGCTGCCGCGGACCGGGCCTCGTCACAGGCGGCGGTCAGGGCGTTGAATTCCGTCATCACCACGGTATTGGAAGCCCCGCCGGCAATGGACCGGTCCAAAGCCTGCCCGGCTTCGTAAACCTGCTGCACGCCGGCGGCCGTGTCCAGGGCGCTGCCCGCATAGGCCTTGAGGGGTTCGGTATGGAAAAAACCTTCCACGGTATCGCTTACACCAAAATCCCAGCTGGATTCCGAGGCAGGAATGAACCGCACCGTGGCGCCGAAGCTCATGAGAACCCCCTTATTGGTGGCGATGCTTACGCCCCCGGGGCCCAGGATTTTCTCGGGATTCAGATCACTGGGCCCGGTGAGCACTTCCTCGGTGATATCCGTGACCGGTTTTTTTCCGGCTGGTTCCGCTGTTTCCCCTTCTCCCGCCAAGACCGGCCATCCCCCCGGGGCAGCCAGCAGGACGGCCGCCAGCGCCATCCAATGCCATTTTTTCATCATCTGCTCTCCTTTTTCTCCGGCCCGTTTTTTTTTCGGTCGGTTTTTCCCGGTTTGGCCGATGAGACCGCCGCTCCTCCGTTCGGCGGATTCACCGGCATCAGCTCCCCTGTATGCGGGCGGATCATACGATCCGTTTGAACTGCTTTTCGATATCTGTCCTGGTCCAGCGGATCCAGGTGGGGCGGCCGTGGGGACAATTGGACGGTTGCCGGCACCGGTCCAGTCCGGTCAGCAGAGCGGAAATTTCCTCGGAGGCCAACGCCGTGTTGGCCCGCACCGAGGAATGACAGGCCATGGTGGCCCGTGCATCCTCCAGGGCTTCGGACAGGGCATCCGGCTGCCCGGATTCGTCCATGCCCAGGGAAACGGTTTTTTCCGCGATATCCCGCAGAATGGCGGCGGGATTTCCCGAGGCCAGCAATACGGGCACGGTATTGATTTTCAGGGCCCCGCCGCCGAAATCCTCGGCTTCCAGCCCCATCTCAGACAGCCGGGGCAAAAGGGGGGCCAGGGCCGCCGCTTCCCGCAGGCTCAATTCAATGACCTCGGGAACGACCAGGCGCTGGGAGGCTATGGGACGGCCTTCGGCCACGTTTTCCAGCGCCTCGAAACGGATGCGTTCATGGGCTGCGTGCTGATCAATGAGGATCATGGCCCCGCCGTCTTTCTGATTGTCCGGGTCCGGCGGGGTCTCGCAGATCAGATAGGTCTGGCGGAACTGGCCGATGATCCGCAGATCCGAAAAGCGAAATCCCCGGTTTTCCACGGGTTTGGCGGCGGTATCTGCATTTATTTCCGGATCTGCTCCCGGCCTTGCTTCCGGATCTGCCTGGATTTTTCCCTGATATATGGACGCCGGCGGTTGCGCGGATGGAAACAGGGGGGCGCTTTCAGCAATCTGCGGACGGGGACGCCAGGTTTCCGCCGGGCCGGCGGGAGCGGGCCGCCATGGCGGCCTCTGTTCCGGGAAAACGGGAGATGACGGAAACCCGGCCGGTGCCATGGCCGGGCGGTCTGCCGCCGCCAGGGCCATGGATACGGCGCGGGACACGGCCTGGTGGACGGCCCGCTGGCGCACGAAGCGCACCTCGTGTTTGGCCGGATGCACGTTCACGTCCACCTGTTCCGGGGGCAGGTCCAGGAAAAGGACGGCCACGGGAAAGCGGCCCTTCATAAGCCGGCTGCCGCAGCCGGATATGATGGCGTGGCGCACGACCCGGTCCTTGACGTGGCGGCCGTTGATAAAGACATGGATGCCGGTGGTGGTGGACCGGGTGATCCGGGAAGAGGCGATATGGCCGGAAAGGCGCACGTCCCCGGAAGCCAGGGATACGGACAGCAGGGCACCGGCCGCGTCCCGGCCCAGGACATCCGCCGCGCGGACGGCGGAATCCGCAGTGGCGGCCCAGGATTTGAGCCGGCGGCCGTTGTGGTTCAGACGGAAGGCCACATCCGGACGTCCCAGGGCTGCGGCGGCGACCACATCCGTGATATGGCCGGTCTCCGTGGCCGCGGTTTTGAGGAATTTGCGGCGGGCGGGCACGGTGTGAAACAGGTGTTCCACCAGAACCATGGTGCCGGGCGGCACCCCGGCCTCAACCACATTTTTGAGACGGCCGCCGTCGATCTCGACACGGATTCCGTTATCCGCGTCTGGTTCCCGGCTTTCCAGGGTGAAGCGCGAGACCGAGGCGATGGAGGGCAGGGCTTCCCCGCGAAATCCCAGGGTGCGGATGGAAAACAGGTCGGAATTTTCCCGGATTTTGCTGGTGGCATGGCGTTCGATGGCCATGAGAGCTTCGTCCGGGCTCATGCCGGAGCCGTTGTCCGATACCCGGATGAGCCTGGCGCCACCGTTTTCCATATCAATGATGATGCGGGTCGCGCCGGCGTCCAGGGCATTTTCCACCAGCTCCTTGACCACGGAGGCCGGCCGCTCCACCACTTCGCCGGCGGCGATTTTATTGGCCAGATCATCCGCCAGAATCCGGATGCGGCTCACGGCATCATTCTTCTTTCTCCTGATTCTCCCGGGCTTCCCGGAGAAACCGGCTCAGAAATTCCGCGTCCCTGGGGGCCAGGTCAAACCGGGCCGAGGCCTCGGACACGAGTGCGGCATCCGGGCCGGCGGGATTGGATTTGCGCTGATCGGATATCCATTTGACTGCGCTGCGCAGGGCTTCTCCCTGGGGTATGATGGTGGGCATGATGACACCTTTTTTTTATCAATGCTCAAAATCCACGGCCCTGATATCCGAACAGATGGAGCGGATATAGACCAGCAGTTCCTTGTGCAGGGGATGCACCTGGTATTCCTTCATGGCGTCCAGGCTGTCAAAGCTGGAGATCAGGGCGTAATCATAGGACCGCTCGGAACCGATGATGTCTTTTCCGAAAAGATATTCCCGGATCTGACCGATTTCAGGGGGCAGGGAGCGAAATCCCTTGGTGAGCTTCTCAATATCCGCGTCCGTGGTTTCTTCTTTAAACTTAAAAAAAACGATATGTTTCAGCACGTTAAACTCCTTTTTCTGGTGTTTTTTTTTCGCGGGGTTTTGGGGTTGAAAAGGCACTCGGCAGCAAGAGGGTAAACACGAAACCCAAAAGGCTTGCAACAAATGCCAGGGCGGCGGTCCAGGGGTAGTCCTGCAACAAAAAAAGGATGCCATAAACAAGAAAAAGAACTGTTATCGTCAGAAAAAATAAAAAAATAGAAACATTGAGCCAGACTTCTGGAAGCCAATCGCGTAAACCCGCAACCGCTATGCGCAGTATGCCGAACGCAGCCATTGATACCGCGCCAATAATGGATATCCCCACTATGGCAATACATAGATAGAGCAGGATCTCAAGAATTTTCCTGGAAACCTCTTCCATCAATTATTCCTGTGCATTGCGGATACGGTACAGACGGATGCGTCACGGATTCAATCCGCCGGTGCCTTTCGGAGCGGGGCGCATCGCCGTTCCACCTCGGCGGCTGCGGTAAACAGCCGGTCTTCCGTAAACGGACCACCGATCAATTGCAGACCCACGGGCAGACCGTCTTTCGAGAGTCCGCAGGGAACCGAGATTCCCGGCAGGCCGGCAAGATTGGCCGGCAGGGTAAATATATCAGAAAGATACATGGTCAGGGGATTCAGAAATATCCCGCCCAGTTCCGTGGCCGGCGTGGAGGCCACAGGACCGGCGATGACATCGCAGACCGCCAGTGCGCGGGTGAAATCTTCGGCAATCAGGCGGCGCACCTGCAGGGCCTTTCCGTAATATGCATCGTAATATCCGGCGGAGAGGGAATACGTGCCCAGAAGAATCCGGCGTTTCACTTCCTCCCCGAATCCCTTGCTCCGGCTTTTGGCGTACATATCCATTAATTCATCCACGCCCTCGGCCCGATACCCGTATTTCACCGCGTCATACCGGGCCAGGTTGCTCGACGCCTCGGAGGTGGCGATGATATAATAAGCCGCCACCGCATATTTCATATGGGGCAGCTTCACTTCCACACATTCGGCCCCGGCGGCTTCCAGTTCGGCCACGGCCCGATTCACGGCCGCACTCACTTCCGGATCCAGGCCGTCCGTGTCCCCAAATTCCACCGGAATGCCGATTTTCATGCCCTTGACCGGGCGGTTCAGCGCCTCTCCGTAATCCGGAACATCCCGGGGCACGGAAGTGGAATCCCTCTTGTCATATCCGGCGATGACCTGCTGGATCATGGCGCAGTCTTCCACGGTCCTGGCCATGGGGCCGATCTGGTCCAGGGAAGAGGCGAACGCCACCAGTCCGAAACGGGAAATACACCCATAAGTGGGTTTCAGGCCCACCAGTCCGCAGTGGGAGGCCGGCTGACGGATGGAGCCGCCCGTATCCGATCCCAGAGCCCCAAGACACATATCCGCAGCCACGGCCACGGCCGATCCGCCGGAAGAGCCGCCGGGAATCTTGTCCGTATCCCAGGGATTTCTGGCCGGGCCGAAGGCCGAGCTTTCATTGGTCGAACCCATGGCAAATTCGTCCATATTGGTCTTGCCGGGCAGCACGGCGCCCGCGTCCATGAGTTTTTCCGCGACCGTGGCGTTATAGGGCGGCACAAAATTTTCCAGTATGCGTGAAGCGCATGTGGTGCGCACGCCCCTGGTGCAGATCAGGTCTTTCAGGGCCACGGGAATACCGGTAAGCAGGCCGGCCCTTCCGGCGGAGATGAGTTTGTCCGCTGCCGCCGCGTCGGCCAGGGCCCGGTCTTCGGTCACCGTGATATAGGCGTTCAGTTCTTCATTTTTTTCGGATATGCGGTCCAGCACGCTTTGGGTCAGTTCAACGGCGGAAAGGGCGCCGGCGTCCAGTTCTTTTCGGGCTGCGGCAATGGTCAGTTCACGGGGCGTCATGATCTCTTCCATCCTTTCCGTTTATTCAGCGGTCCGGCCGACGACCCGGGGAACGATAAAGGCCCCGTCTTCCGCTTGCGGCGCGTTGGAAAGAATTGCGTCCCGGTCCGTGTGTTCGCCGGGAATATCTTCCCGAAAGGCGTTGGTCATGTCCACAGCATGGGACATGGGGGCCGCGCCTCCGGTATCCAGTTCATTGAGCTGGTCCATATAGGCCAGGACTTCCCCCATCTGGGAGACCATTTTGTCCACCATTTCGTCATTCAGTTCCAGGCGGGCCAGACTGGCCACATGGCGTATTTCCTCGGGTGTGATTTTCATATGATCAATTTCCGTTTCAGGATTTCCGTTGGCGGCATGCCGTCATCCGGGTCTGGCGGGATCAGTCCCGCACTTCCACGATATAGGCGTCCGCGATGGCTTCGTCCCGGTGCAGTTTGCGTTTCATATGCCGGGCCGCGCTGCGGGAGCCGAAATAGCCGATCTTGACCCGATAGCGAAGACCGGCCCCGGAAACGTTTTCAACCACACGATAGGCGCCTTCGTATCCTCTGGTTCTCAGGCGGGTCACCAGGTCATCCGCATCGCGCTGTTCCAGGTAGGAGGCCACCTGCACCGCATACATCAGGGCCTGGCCGCCGTGGGGACGGTCGGGCCGCGCTTCGGAAGCCATGAAATCAGGCTTCACGGTATGGGAGCGTTTCATTTCCACGCCGGCAGCGGATTCCGGCGGAGGGGCCGGTCTTGCTTCGGGCTGTCCCAGTCTGCCGGCCGAGGGGATATCCTGGTTCTTCCAGTCCCCAGGATCTCCGCCGATATCCTTCTTGATGTCGCTATACATCTGCTGAAGCTTGCGCCGGGCCGCTTCCTGCTCGACTTCGGCCCGTCTTTGCAGCTCTTCCCGTAAAACGCCCTGGGGCCGGTCCGTGGGAACGGAGTTCCGGCCCAGATACAGTCCGGCGGTAAACATGGCCAGCGCCAGCCCGATGGTGACGCTCCACCGGGTGCGGGGCCGGTCGGCCGCCATCCCGTCCGGCGCCATGTTCCGGTCCGGCGAAGCGGCGGCTTCCGCACCGGAACGGATGCCCGGACGCGAAGCATCCCCGCCGGAACCCGGCCCCATCCCGGACCCGTTTTTCTTTCCCGGACGGGCGCCGGCGGATCGGCGGGAAGACCGTGGCAGCGACAGAGCCGGACCGGTGGTCATCACCGGAAAGGGCGGACCGGGACGGCTGGCGGTCCGGCGGCGCCGGACCCCGCTGATGGTCAGCATAAAGCCTTACATCCGCTCCGGAGAGGAAACGCCCAGAAGGTGCAGGCCGCTGGCGATCACGCGCTTGACCGCCAGCATGAGATAAAGCCGGGCCCGGCTTTCGTCTGGATCATCCGTCAGCACCCTGCGTTTATTATAGTAGGCATGAAAGGCGGCTGCCAGTTCCGTGAGATAATAGGTGACCCGGTGGGGCTCCAGCATCCGCCCGGCGGCTTCCACGGCTTCCGGGTACCGGGACAGCGTGCGGATCAGGCCCAGATCGTCATCGGTATCCAGCCGGGAGAGGTCAGGAGTGGACGCCGCCGGATCTTCCGCCGCCGGAATCAATTCCCTTTCCACGGCCTTTTCTTGCATGGCGGCAATGCGCGCATGGACATACTGGACATAAAAGACCGGATTATCATTGGATTTTCTTCGGGCCAGATCCAGGTCGAAATCCAGCCTGCTCTCGTAGTGGCGGGTCAGAAAAAAGAATCTTGCCGCGTCGGAACCGACTTCGTCCACCACTTCCCGGAGGGTCACGAATTCCCCGGCCCGGCTGGACATGGCTACGGGCGCACCGTCGCGCAGCAGGTTCACAAGCTGGATCAGGATCACGTCAAAATCCGCCTGGTCACGGCCCGCAGCGCCGATGGCGGCCCGTATTCTTGGAATATATCCGTGATGATCCGCGCCCCAGACATCAATGACGCGGTCGAATCCCCGTTCGTACTTTTCCCGGTGATAGGCAATATCCGAGGCAAAATAAGTGGTCATGCCATTGGCCCGGACGATGACCCGGTCCTTCTCATCTCCGCTGCCCAGGGATGCGTCCGTGGTGCGAAACCAGAGGGCGCCTTCTTTTTCATAGGTCAGGGAGCGGTCCCTGAGTTCGGCGATGGCGGCGTCCACCCGGCCTTCATCGTACAGGGACTGCTCGGAAAACCAGCGGTCAAAGCGGACGCCGAAGTCTTCCAGATCCCGCCGGATACCGGACAGGATGACGCCGGCCGCGTACCGGGCGCAGATTTCTTCTCCCTGCTCTTCGGGCATGTCCAGGAGTTCCTCTCCTTTTTCGGCCCGCAGTCCGGCCGCCAGATCCCGGATATAATCGCCCTGGTAGGCGTCCCCGGGAAAATCAACCGGCCGCCCGGCGGCCTCGCACAGGCGCAGCCGGACCGAACGGCCCAGGGTGCGGATCTGGCGGCCGGAATCATTGATATAATATTCCCGCTGGACCTCGTATCCGCAGAAAGACAGGATGGACGCCACGGCATCGCCCACAGCGGCCCCGCGTCCATGGCCGATATGCAGGGGACCGGTGGGATTGGCGGAAACGAATTCCACCTGGGCTTTTTTCCCCCGTCCCATATGGGACCGGCCAAAATCATCGCCGGCCCCGTGAATGCCGGACAGAAAGGACCGCCAGGCCGCAGGATTCAGGGTCATATTGATAAAGCCGGGACCGGCGATATCCGTTTTTTTAATCATGGCGCCAGGATCATCCATATGGGCCGCGAGAATTTCGGCAATCCTGCGGGGCGCCATTTTCTGGGCGCGGGCCATGAGCATGGCCATATTGGTGGCAAAATCCCCGTGGGCCGCCGCCTTGGGGCGCTCAATCTCCACAGGGGGAAAATCGCCGGAGGGGAGATATCCGGCTTTATGGGCGCGGCCCGCCGCCGACAGAATGAGGCGTCGCAGCTGGTCTTTTATTGCGTCTGGTCTTGAATCTGATCTTGAGTCTGATTTTGAATCTGGCATTACATCTGGTCTCAATTTCGTGGTCTCAATTTCGGTTTGGCCGGTTTGATATGATACGATCATACGATCAATGGTGTTTATTTCTCTTTTTCTCTTTTTACCCTCTTTTTACCAGGGCAGAAACTGCATTTTATATAAAGAAAACAAAGGGAAAGTCAAGCCGCAGCATACAGCGGAACAGGATGGTCCTGAATATTTTCTGGAATATTTTGCCGCCGTCGGCCTGGTTATCCCGAAATGTTTATCCGGACCTCCTCCCACCAGATGCGCTCAAATCCCAGAGAGACCACCGCGTACCGCCGCAGGCGCAGGTTTCCGTGTTTTTCCTCCAGCTTATCGCCGTAGCGTTTCAACTGCTCGCGGGCATCTTTCATTTCCGATATCATGGCGGGCATGGCCGTCAATTCTTCCTGCGGCAGATTTTTTGCCGCTTCGCCGGATATGCCGGCGGCCCCGAGTTCCACGAATTTGAATTCAATCAGGATGTCAAAAATCTGGAACCGCCGCATATCCGGCCGGATGATCATGGTCAGATCCGGATAACCGCGCCCGGTTTCACGTTCCGAATCCATAATATAGAGGATATCATTGTACAGCAGGGTGAGGAACGCGGTTTTCACGGTGAGTTCGTTGGCCCAGCGGTAATCGCGGTTGCTGAACACCCGGAAATAATTCTTTTCCACGAATTCGCACAGCGGGGCCATATCGCCTTTTGACGTCAGGTCATTGGCGGCGAAGCGGCCTTCATCCCGCTCCGAGGGATTCGGCAGCAACAACATCGCGATATTGTCCACATAAAGCCCCCGCGTCACCAGATTGGGCACACGAAGTTCCAGCGTGCCATCAGATCGTTCTCCGGCAATGGTCAATACGCCGAAATAATAAAGATAGGAGGCGATGAACCCGTGATGTCGTCCCTGCTCGTTCAGCATGTCCCGGATGCCGAAACGGTCGGAAATATCGGATACGGCCGGCGGTTCTTTTTCCCGCGTGATATCCAGTAACATCTGCCCGCCATTCAACAGCCGGGCTGCGTATTCCAGCTTGGCGGCATCGGTTGCAAGATTGGTGTCGAGCATGTTTCGCGGATACCGGCATCCGTCCTGAAATCTTTTCAGAAAATAGAGCGCCAGCGTCGGGTTATAGATCCGTGTATCTGATTCCGGCGAGAAAACATATCCATTATAAAACGTCCGCATCAGGGCCAGCGTGTCTTTTCTATCGCGTTCACTTCGACCGCATTCCGCGATCACCGGTTGCAATGCATCTTCCATCTCTTCTTCCGTAAAACCGCAGAGATCATTGAATTTGGGCCGCAGATAGATATTTTCCGCGATATTGAAACCGCTGGTCATATCGCTCATCACCACCGGGGAGACGCCGGTGATAAAGATCCGGTCAATGCCCCCGCTGCCGGATGCGGATTTGACCGCCTTGAACAGGGTTTTGAGTACGCCGTCTTTATTGACCAGCTTTTCATATACATCGCTTCCGCCCCTGAATTCCATCATGACTTCGTTGGCGAAATTATCGTATTCGTCAATGAACAGATACAGGGGGAGGCCGGTCTGCCGGATATCGGCCAGCATGTATTTCAGGGATGAAATGGCGTCCCCTGCATCAATTTTGGGTTCGTCGGGCAGAAGAGAAGCGTAATACCGGTAAAAGGTATAGATGCAGGCATTGACATGATTGTGGAGCGCCCGGCGGATATCGTTTACCGATCCGATGGGATCAACACAGGAAAAGTCCCAGCTCATGACAAGATATGCGCTTGCCGACGGCGTGGGATTTCTGCCAATCTCAAGTCCGCCGAATAATTCGGCGAACCGGTCTTTATTCGCCATATCGTAATAATGGGACAACATGGAGAGCAATAGGCTTTTGCCGAACCGGCGGGGGCGGATGAAAAGCAGGTATTTTCCCGCGTCTTCCAGTACGGGAACGCGGCCGGTGCGGTCGCAATAATAATAGCCTTCCGTGATCAGGGCGTTGAAGTTGCTGAGGCCGTAGGGGAATTTCATGGATACTCCTCCTTCCTGGCCTGTTTCGTCTTTTCCAGATGCATTTATTTTCCTTACGGGATTACACCAGCGCCTTTTCCACAATCTCCCGCAGATTATCGGAGACAGCCTTTTCTCCCGTAATCCGTTCCAGCTGGCCTTTCATGAGGTCACGGCGCACGGGTTCGTATTGTTTCCACTGGTTCATGGCCTGGACCATGCGGGAGGCGATCTGGGGATTGAATTCGTCGAGTTCCAGAACCCGGTCCGTCAGAAATTCATATCCCCGGCCCGAGGGATCATGGAACCGCCAGGGGTTGGCCATTGCAAAGGAGCCGATCAGCGCCCGCACCTTATTGGGATTTGTCATGGAAAAGGCCTCGTGGTCCATGAGATCCCGGACCCGTTCCAGGGTATCCCCGGCCTGGGCCATGGCCTGGAGGGCGAAAAATTTATCCAGAACCACGGTATCCGCATGCCAGCGGCGGTAAAAAGCGGAAAATGCCTTATTTCGCTCTTTTCCCGGATAATGGGACAGGGCCGCCAGGGCCGACACCGCGTCGGTCATATTATTGGCCGTGGTATAGCGGTCGAGAAGAAAGCGGGTGGTATGGGGGCCCGGCAGCGCCGCCATATAGGAAAGACACAGGGCTTTGAGCTTGCGGCGGGATACGCTTTCCCGGGTGATCTCAAAGCGGCCCATTTCCTGGTTATCTTCAAATACGGTGAGAAACTCCTTGCGCAGGCGGATCGCAATCTCCCGGCGGACCATTTCCCGGGCCTGGTGCAGGGCATCGGGGTCCACCGGCCCCCGGCGGCTCATGCGCACGGCCAGTTCCCGTTCCGTGGGCAGAAGCAGGGCCTGGGCAATAAAGGCCTTGTCCAGGTCCGGATGGCACAGGGTCTGGCGAAAGGGAGGCAGGATCATTTCTTTGAAATCCGGTTCTTCCCCCGCGCGCACCTGGTCCGCCAGATCCAGCAGCATGGAGGAAAACAGGGACTGGGCTGCATCCCAGCGATTGAATTCATCGGGATCATGGGCGAAGAGAAAGGCCTTTTCCTCGTCCGAAATTTCAGAAACCAGGCGGACGGGCGCGGAAAATCCGCGCAGCACCGAGGGAACGGGTTCCTCTTTCAGCCCCTTGAACGTGAAGGTCTGTTCCTTCGCAGCCACTTCAAGGATGCAGGTGGTCTCCCCTTCACTCGCGGATGCGGGATCTCCGGTGTCATCCAGACCGTTATAGCCCGGGGAATCCGGCGGTTCCCCCAGGTCGATGAGAAGGGGAAGCGTGACGGCCCGGGGGGTTTCTTCCGGATGCACCCCGAGGGAGGCCCCGTTTTTGTCCAGAAGGCCGAGGGCCACCGGAATAAGCAGGGGACGGGTGTCATCATTTCCTTCCGCGGCGGGAAGATCCGGAAGTTCCTGACGGAAATGCAGATAAAAGGTTCCGGTATGGGCGTCCCATTCCCGGGCCATGTGCAGCTCCGGGGTGCCGGGGCGGGAATACCAGCGCATGAACCGGGACAGATCCCGGTGCGAGGCATCGGCCATGGCGGCAATGAAATCTTCCAGGGTCACGGCTTCTCCGTCGTGGCGTTCGAAATACAGATCCATGCCGTTGCGAAAATCTTCCGGTCCCAGCAGGGTATGGATCATGCGGATCAGCTCGGCACCTTTTTCATACACGGTGACCGTATAGAAATTATCCATTTTCACATAGGAGCCGGGCCGGACCGGATGGGCCATGGGACCGGCGTCTTCCTGGAACTGGTGGGTCCGGAGCACCCGTACGTCCGAGATGCGCTTGACCGCGCGGGAGGTCAGGTCCATGGCGAATTCCTGGTCCCGGAACACGGTCAGCCCTTCCTTTAAGGCGAGCTGGAACCAGTTGCGCAGGGTGATCCGGTTGCCGGTCCAGTTATGGAAATATTCATGGCCGATGACCCGTTCGATATTCCAGAAATCATCATCGGTCGCGGAATCATATTCGGCCAGCACGTATTTGGCGTTGAAAACATTGAGTCCCTTGTTTTCCATGGCCCCCATATTGAAATCATTGACCGCCACAATCATATAGCGGTCCAGATCATATTCCCGCCCATAGACCTCCTCATCCCATTTCATGGCCTTTTTCAGGCTTTCCATGGCCCAGCTGCATTTGTTTCTGTTTTCCGGCTCCACATAAATCTGAAGGGCCACTTTCCGGCCCGACATGGTAGTGAATTCGTCTTCCACGCAGACCAGATTTCCGGCCACCAGGGCGAAGAGATACGAGGGTTTGGGAAAAGGATCCCGCCATTTGACCCAGTGCCGGTTCGATGGGAGATTTCCGGAATCAATGAAATTGCCGTTGGACAGCATCACGGGACAGGCGTCTTTATCCCCGATAATGGTGCAGGTGAACCGGGCCATGACATCGGGCCGGTCCGGATACCAGGTAATCTTACGGAACCCCTCGGCCTCGCACTGGGTGCAGAACATGCTTCCGGACCGGTAGAGCCCTTCCAGGGCTTTGTTTTCTCCGGGCCGGATGCGGCATTCTGTTTCCAGAATAAATGAATTGGGCGGGTCATGCAGAATCAGGCGGGTATCGGTCAGTTCATACCGGTCTTCGGGCAGGTTTTCTCCGTTGAGAACGATATGCCGCAGGGAAAGTCCACTGCCGTCCAGCATGAGGGGGCCGCCCGGCGCGTCCGGGTCAGGATTGCGCCGCGCCACCATGGCGGCGGTGATCGTTGTTTCGCTGGCCATGTCCGCAGCCACCAGCTCTACGGTCAGGTCCACATGATCAATCAGAAAAGCGGGGGGCCGATAATCGGAAAGGCGATTGACCGGGGAAGTTTTCATGGGATTTGTCCTGTTCAGATGGGAAGGGGTCCGCTGGCGGGGATATGTCCGCAACGGGCCGATATTGATAGTGCCCCGCGATTTTTCAGGGCCGTTCTTTACGGCGAAAGGGAATGGCGCCCGCCGCTGGTCCGGGTCTTTTCCCTGATCCGGGGCCGGGTATGGCCCTGCCGGATCTGGCTCCGCCGGACCGGTTTTCTTCAGACAGAGGGATACCGGCCCCTGTTCCGATCCCTGTTCCGGTTCCTGTTCCGGCCTGGATTTCTTCGGGCGCCTCATTTTCCGGCGGCGCCGGCCCGTGGGGCAGCAGATGAGACAGGGGCGCCATCAGCCGGTCTGTTTCCGCCAGAAACCGGTCGTGGAGGCGCCGGGCCATGTCATGGAAACGGTCCTCGCCATCCAGGGTGCCCTCGAATTCCTCGGATTCCACCCGTCCGTTCAGCATGGACTCCCGCCGGGCGGATATCCGGGTGCGGCCGTCGCCGGAAAGGCTGATGGACTGACGGGAATACCGATAGCTCACATAAGAGGACGAAGCCCGCAGCTCTTTTGCGGCGTCGGGACCGGTTTTGGATTTGCGGATGCTTTCGCGTCCGTTATGGTTTTTTTTCATGGAATTCTCCCCGGCAGGGCGGAAGCCGTCATACCCTGCCATTGAATTGTCGGGCGATAGATCTGGCCGGAATCAGGCCCGCGGCCGCAGCGGATACGGTCTTGCCGGCCGCGTACAGGCCCCTGACACGGGGCTCCAGGTTTCGGAAATGGGACGCCGATGATGATGCAGCCCTCATCCATCCGTCTTTCCGGGGAGATCGAAACAGAGATCTTCCGGCCATTCGCGGTGGTGTCCGTCTTCCGGTCCCTTGCGGCAGGCGTCAATGATCATGCGTCCGTTCTTTTGGCGGATATCCCGCGAGGGGTCCACATTATTGAAGAGTTTCCAGAGAAGCAGGCTGTCGTCCGCGAGATTGATATCCATATCAAACAGAACGGTAATAGTGAACGGGGCCAGATCTCCGGCGGCGAACAGGGCTTCGGACAGAGCCTGGCCGCCGGTATCCGCTGCTTTCCGCACCCGCGCGGCCAGTATCCGGTGGCGGGCGCCCGGCCGGGCCGAAAGTGCGGGGAACAGATCGCGGGCCCCGCCGTATTCTCCCAGGGCCGTCTCCAGGGCTGCGGTCAGGGCCGCGTCGCCGGGCGGCGGAGGGAGCGGCTCTTTCCGGTCTTCCCGAGGCGGTTCTCCGGCGGCGCGCCGGGTGAGGTCCAGGCCGATCTTGCCGCCGAAAACGGCCTGGGGCGCACTGTGGTCCAGCACATCCAGTACGCCCCTGGTGAGCACGAGATCCGTTTCCGGGTCAAAATACTGGATGACCCGCTCCCATACAACGCGGGCTGAGGCCTCGTTTATATCCTTGTCCACGACAAGGATGCATTTGCAGAAGCTCATCTGCCCCTGCCCCCACAGTCCGCTCATGATCCGGTGGGCATGGCCGGGATAGGCCTTGTCCAGGGCCACCACCACGATATTATGAAAGACCCCTTCCCAGGGGAGCCAGTAATCCCGGATTTCCGGGAATACGGCCTGAAGCAGGGGCAGAAAAATGCGCTCCGTGGCCTTGGCCAGATAGCAGTCCTCCATGGGCGGGCGGCCCACCAGGGTGGCATTGTATATGGGATCAGCGCGCCGGGTGACGGCCGTCACATGAAAGACGGGATATTCGTCCGCCAGGGAATAATACCCCGTATGATCGCCGAAGGGGCCTTCAATCCGGGTTTCTTCCGGATCCACCCAGCCTTCGATCACGAATTCGGCTTCGGCGGGCACCTCCAGGTCATTGGTGATGCATTTGACCATGCGCACCGGTTTTTTGCGGATGAATCCGGCCAGGATCATTTCATCAATCCCCCGGGGCATGGGGGCTGTGGCCGCGTAAGTGACGGCCGGATCCGCGCCGACGGCCACGCTCACGGGCATGCGCTTTCCCGCTTTCCGGTATTCGGAATAATAATGGCTGCCGTCCTTGTGGATATGCCAGTGCATGCCCGTGGTCTGGCGGTCGAATATCTGGAGACGGTACATGCCGACGTTCCGCCGGCCGGTTGTCAGGGAGCGGGTGAATACCAGGGGCAGGGTCACGAAGGGGCCGCCGTCCCTGGGCCAGCAGGTGAGGACCGGCAGTTCGCCCAGATCCACCTCGTCACCGGTCCGCACTACTTCCTGGCAGGGAGCCTTTCCCTTGACCATGCGGGGAAAATAGCGGGTCAGCTCGGCGGCCATGGGAAGGGATTTCAGGGCCTGCTTCAGGCTCCGGGGCGGGTCCATCTCGATCCATTCCCGGACCCGGCGGCCCAGATCGTCCAGGTCGTCCACGCCCAGAGCCATGCAGATGCGCCGGGGGCCGCCGAAAAGATTGGTGGCCACGGGAAAGCGGTGGCCGGTCACATTGGTGAACAGGAGGGCGCGGCCTCCTTCCGGGGCCTTGGATTCCGCGTCGGTATACCGGCTGATCTCGATATGCGGGGAAACGGGCGCGGTGATCCGTTTCAGCTCACCGGCCTGATCAAGAGCCCGGATAAAATCGCCCAGGCGGTCAAAGACAGGATGCGGCACGCTTTTTTCCTCCCCATCGGGGAACCGGGTCGGTGTGGATCCCCAGCTGGTCCAGCGCACGCATGACAGTGGCGTCCACGAGTTCGTTCATGGTGGCGGGACGGGTATAAAAAGCGGGACACGGCGGCATGATCACGCCGCCGGCCCGGGCCACCCGGGTCATGTTTTCCAGGTGAATGAGGCTGAGCGGGGTTTCCCGCGTGAGCAGAACCAGGGGGACGCGCTCTTTCAGGCAGACATCCGCAGCCCGGTGAATCAGGGTTTCGGCCAGCCCGCCCGCTACGGCGGCCAGGGTTTTCATGGAACAGGGCGCGATGAGCATTCCCTTGTGCCGAAAGGAACCCGAGGCCGGGGGCGCAAACAGCTCGTCCTCTCCGTATTCGGTCACGCCGGCATCCGGATGCCGTTCATGGATCATTGGGCCGTCGGCCTTGAACGCGGCCGCGCCGTTCTCCAGTTCATGATCCCGAACCAGGCGCCCGGCCCGGGAAAAAATCAGATGGACCTTCACGGGAAGGGCCAGCAGGGCCTTCAAGGTCCGCAGTCCGTAAAGACTGCCAGAAGCGCCGGTGACGGCCAGGATTACGTCCATTACTGCCCTTTTCAGGAGATATTTTTTCCGGAATCCGTCAATCATCAGTCCATCCGGTCCGGTCCAGGGGTTTCAGGGAATAAGGTTTGCGGAGCAGGGAAAGACCAGATCCCTTGCTCCGGAACAAGGGTACACCATATCGGCCCGGGTGTACAGTTCCATATACCGGCGGGGGACGGGCCTGGGGCCGCCCGCCGGGTTTATCCGCCCGTCCAGCGCAGGATTTCATCCACGGCGACCCCAAGGAGCAGCAGGAGGGAAATAACGCTGTTGACCTGAAAAAAGGCGGCGTGAATACGGGACAGGTCAAGGGGATTGACCAGCCGGTGTTCCAGAATCAGCAGACCGGCGATGAGAACCAGGGTGACATACCAGGCGGGCCCCAGCCCAAAAGAAAGGCCGAAGCAGAAAAACGAGAGGAATGTCATGACATGAATCAGGCGGGCAATGGAAAAGGCCCGGGAAACGCCGAAACGGGAGGGGATGGAAAACAGCCCGGCGGACCGGTCGAAATCTGCGTCCTGGCAGGCGTAGAGGATGTCGAATCCCGCGATATTGGTCATAAGGGCTGCGGAAAGCCAGAGAATCCGAAGGTCCAGGGCATCGGCCACGGCGATCCAGGTCGCGGCCGGGGCAATGGAGATGGCGGCTCCCAGCCAGACATGGGCCAGCCAGGTGAACCGTTTGGTCCAGGAATACAGGCAGAGAAACGCCAGGATGGGTACGGAAAGGCGGCGGCATGTTTCCCCCAGCATGGCAGCGGCCCCGATAAAAACAAGCCCTGCCGCCAGGGAAAAGACCCAGGTGCGGAAAAGGGACAGGCGGCCGGCGGGAATCTCCCGCCCGGCAGTGCGGGGATTTCTGGCATCAATGGCGGCGTCGGCAGCCCGGTTGACCCCCATGGCCGCGCCCCGGGCCGCCACCATTGCCGCTATAATCCAGAAAAACTGGCCGGCGGAAACGGGGTGTGTCCGCCGGGCCAGAATCAGGGCCGCAAGGGCAAAGGGAAGGGCGAATACGGAATGGCTGAACTTGATCATGCGGCCGTACAGGCCGATTTGTTCCAACAGACGGAAGGCCCGGGGGGCCGCGCCGGAGAATATCCTGAAAAAGGATGAAAATAACTGGTTCATGGAGGCGATACTATCTTTTTATATCGTACAGGCGATTCTTTTTCCCTGTTGTATCCGGGCATGAGGACGCATTTTTTTCCGCCTTTATCGCGGCCTCTGCCACTGCCCGTGAATCACTTCCTGGCAGACGGCGCACCTGGCCTGGTTTCCGTTCATCTCCAGGGCGGCGGTCCTGGTCCGGTATCGGGAGCGGGACAGGATCACCGCGCCGCATCCAGGACAGCGGGTGTCGGCGGATCCGGTATCGGGAGCGTTGCCGATATAAACATATTTCAATCCGGCGGAAATACCGATATCCCGCGCCATGAGAAGGACGTCCCGGGGCGTGACCGGCCGGTCTGTCATGCGGTAGGCCGGGTGAAACCGGCTGATATGCCAGGGAATATGGGATCCCAGTTCCGTGGCAATAAATCCGGCCAGTCCAGCGAGTTCCTCCGGATCATCGTTCAGCCCCGGAATGAGAAGCGTGGTGACCTCCACCCAGACACCCGCTCCGGCCAGCCGGCGCAGGGTGTCCAGGACCGGGGCCAGCCGGGCTCCGCAGATCTTGCGGTAGAAGGCGTCGGACCAGGCCTTGAGATCCACATTGGCTGCGTCCAGCCAGCAAGAGGCGTCCGCCGCCGTGGACGGACTCATGAAACCATTGGTTACGAAAATGGTTTTCAACCCCTTTTCCCGGGCGAGCATGGCGCAGTCACGGCCGAATTCCAGGTGTACGGAAGGTTCGGTATAGGTATGGGAAATACTGTGGCATCCATGGGACAGGGCCGCGTTGACCAGGGCCTGGGCATCGACCATTTCTCCGGTGATTTTTCCCGTATCCGCCGGCATCTGGGCGATATCCGCGTTCTGGCAGAAGCGGCAGCGGAAATTGCATCCCGCCGAGGCGATGGAAAGGGTGGGGGTGCCCGGCAGAAAATGGTACAGGGGTTTTTTCTCCACCGGATCCACATGAACGGCGATCAGCCGGCCATGGGAACGTCCGTTTCTCCTTTCATGGGTCAGGGAGCGGATGCGGCCGTTGATGTGTTCCCGTACCTGGCACAGGCCCCGTTTCCCTTCGGGAATCCGGCAGGCATGGGCGCAGATATCACAGGTCAGGGCTGTGGATTCAGCGGCCGCGGCTGATTTTTCCCCGGTTTCCGTCACCATATCCGCCATCGTGTCTTTCATGAGGTATTTCCGACGCTTTTGATCAGGTTTTTCCCCATTCCTCATCGCGGCCTTTCACGGTTTCGGAACGCCCGGGAGAGGACACGAGCGTTCCCACCGGCCGGGCGAGGGGGGAGGACACCTGTTTGAGGGCAAGGGGGGTGGTCCGGTAGCGGGGCGTCAGGGTGACGCACATGCCGATAAAGGATGCCGCCGGGTTGGCGACCAGCAGTTCTCCGGAACCGGTCCCCTTTTTTTTCGCTCTCCGGGGAAAAGGGACGTGATATACAGTGCGCCAGATCACCGGCACCCGCCCGGCCAGGCGGTGGATCATCCGGATCAGTTCCCATACGGAATAATGCCGGGCCGGTGGATCTCCCCCGGGACCGGCGCCAGGGTTCCGGAACCGGCGATGCAGTGCGCCCGACAGGACGGGGACGGAATATTTGCCGGAAAGACCGATGAAGACCCGGTCCCTGGTTACCCGGAAGGCCTGCTCCAGGACCGCCTCCGGATCATGGGCTGTTTCAAGGGTATAGCACAGAACCGAATAGGTGAAGCTGTTATCGTCAAAAGGCAGGTCCGCAAGCGGATGCCGGTGCAGGTCCACCCGGTGCCCGGCGCGTCGGCGGATCAGGGCCAGCCGCGCCGCGTTTTCATCCACGCCGGAGACCGACAGGCCCATCGAATGCAGAAAACGCGGAAGAAAGGGGGCGCCGGCCCCCAGCAGCAGTACGGTTTCCCCGGCTGCCGGCTGCAGGAGCCGCCGCACGAGAACCTGCTCCCGCCGGATTTTCCGGCCGGCGCACCACCGCCGGCAGTGTATTCTTGGCTTCAGAAATGGGGCCATGGCGTTTTTCCGATCCCTCCTTGCCGCAAACCAGATATTTTCCCACTGTAATACAAAGCCGGCCCGGCGTCCAGATGTGGCCGGGACGCCTTTGGATGACGGAATTCCCGCGCAGGAATCGCCGTTTCCCCTACCCCGTCAATGCGGGAAACACCCCATTGTGGCCAGCGGCGAAGCCCGTATAATACCCCCGCGATCACTGATATCAATGCCGTAATATCGGCACGACGAGCGTTTCGCAGGGCCCTGCCGGGCTGTTTACGGATATACGGATATAATGAAATGGACGATTTCCATGCTTACACAAAGAGAAACGGCTCCCCCGGCCATGATGGATCCTCTGACGGGAATCAGTGACCGGCGTCATCTGGCGGAGGAACTGGAAAACCGCATTGCCGAACAGCGCTGCCACGGCATCCCCTTTGGCTGTATTCTGATCAATATTGATCAGTTCGGGGTGTTCAGCGATACCTGGGGCCGCCGGACAGGAGATGATCTGCTGAAAATGATCGCCGTAATCCTGGACGGATCCACGCGGGGCTATGATGTGGTGGGCCGCTGGAGCGAGGAGGATTTCATGGCCATTGTCCGGAATATCTCCCTGGAGACCCTGGAGCGAGTGGCCCGGCGATACCTGACCAAGGCCCGCGCCCGTGTTCTTCCGGACGGGAAGGAAGGCCTGTCGGCCACCCTTTCCATCGGCGCCGCCATGGCAAGGCTTGAGGATGATGCCGCAGCGGTGGTCAAACGGGCCTATCGCCTCATGTACCAGAGCAGGGCGGATGGCGGGAACCGGATCAGCTGCGGGTGAGGCCGGCGGCGCAGTCCCGTCCCGCCAGAAAACGAATATCGTCGATATACCGGCGCACCCGCCCGGCCCCGGCTCGCCCCGGCTCCGCGATCCCCGCATGGCGAAAAGACACGTTTTTTCCGCATGCGCCGGTCCCCCGGTCTGTCTGGTCTGTCTGGCAGAATATTCTTTCCGCCGGCATTCCGGAATGCCGCAGGCCGAATGCCCTTACATTTCCGGGGCATCCGGAGAACCAGGAAGATCAGAGGGAATGAATGTCCAGGCGCCGGTCCTTCAAACCGGCGGCATTGGCGGCGTCCAGAAGTTCCCGGCTGGAAATCACCGCGTCGCCGAAAGGAAGGGCTGCGGAAAAATAGCGTTCGGCGACCCGTTTTACATCCGCCTTGCTCACGGCCAGAAGGCCTTTTTTGAAGTTCTGGCGCAGGGCGTCGGTCAGGCCGGTCAGATTCCGGAAAAAGGATTTCCTGGCCGCCGCCGCCGGGGTGTCGGGATGGTCGATATCCGCGCAGACCTGGAGGATGGATTCTTTGATTTCTTCATCGGAAAATCGGCTTTTCGCCAAAAAATCACCCGCTTTATCAAAAATATCAATAGTTTCTGAAATACGCGGATCCCGGTATGATCCCATGCAGAAAAGGCCGTCCTCCTGGGAATACAGGGAAAATCCGCTATAGGCCCCGCCTTTTTCCCGAATCTCGCGGTGGAGATAATGGGCGCGCAGGAGCTTGGCCGTCACGGCCAGGGCCGGGGCGTCCTCATGATCCATGCGCACCGTGGGAAAGGCCCGGCCCATAAAGGATACGGTCGTGGCCGTGGACCAGCCTTCCCTGGGCAGAGATTCGATATCCGCAGGCGCGGGGGGATGAAATCCGTCCCGATCCCCGCCGGGCAGGGAGCGGATGATGCTGGTCAGGGGCGAAACCGCGTCCAGGAGGGCCGCGTCTTCGCCGATCAGGGCCGGCCGCAGATTGCTCTGGTGGAACAGGGTGCGGCCCATACCGGCCAGCAGTTCGGCCAGCCCGGCCAGCCGGTCCCCGGCCGCCGCGCCGCCGCTGTTCAGCCCGTCGGTGAATTCTTTGATATGCCGCAGCTGGCGGATGCCGGACCAGGTTTCGTTCAGCCGCCGGTTGGTCCCGAAAACACGGGCCGCGCGGCTCATGGCAAAGCCATGACCCCGGCTCACCACGGCGGACTCCATGGCGGCCCGGTATTCGGCGAGCAGGGTGCCCATGCGGTCCAGATCCGAAAAATCGGTTTCGGTGAGCAGCTCGTTCATGAGATCGAACATGGGGTCCGCGTTCCGGTTCAGGGCTTTGATATTGAAGACCGCGAAGGGGACGCATTCGTCCTTGCCTTCGTACCGCATGCGGACATTGGCCGAGAGCCCGGCGCCGCCGGTATAGCGGTCAATGAGCCGGGCCAGGGAGGTATAATCCCGCTTCCGGGTGCCCAGCCGGGTGAAGGAGCTGCAGAAAAAGGGCAGCCAGATCTGCTGTTCGTCCGTGAAGCCCCCGGCCCCGGCGGCCGCAATGAGGTAGAGAATGCCCGAGGTGGGCTGCTCATACCATTTGGCGTCCAGGGCCCCGTAAGGAGCGGAGGGCGGCACCGTATCCGTCAGCGGGGGGATATCGCGTAACTCCAGGGTGGGCAGGCAGCTAAGGTCTTCCCCGGATTCCTGCAGGGCCGCCAGGGCCAGGGACTCTTCTTCAATGCGGCGGCGGTCATCGCTGGTGAGGGAGGCCCCCGCTTCCGCCAGCCGGGCCGTCTCGGCCTCGTTGTCCCGGCGGGCCTTGTCCGGGTCCGGAATCAGGGAGAACCGGACGTGATGGGGATTATCCAGCAGAAACCGGCGGATGCGGTTTTCAAAAAAAGGCCCGGTATCCAGGGCCTCCCGCAAGTCGATCAGCTTTCGGTCGATGCGCAGGATATCTGCAGGATCGGCGCCGTGGAACCAGGGGCCGCAGGCGGTCATGAGCAGTTTGAGGCCGTAGGGATAGGGGGTATTGGTCACTTCCTTGCGCCGGAATTCCAGTTTATGGATGGCGGCCTCGACCAGTTCCCGGTCAATGCCCCCGTCCGCCAGCCCTCCCAGGGTGTCCATGATGAGGCGGTTCAGGCGGGGAATATCGGCCCCGGCCATGTCTTTCAGTCCGCAGACAAACATGACGTCCCGGCAGTCGGCGTCTATTCCGGCGCCGTCGGCCAGGGCCGCGCCCATCCCGGAATCAATCAGGGCCTTACGCAGGGGTGCGCCCGGGTTGCCGATGAGAATATCTCCGAGCAGGCCGGCGGCCAGGGTTTGGAAAATATCGGTGACATCGTTGAGCAGCCAGGCCATGCCGCCCTGAAATTTGCGTTCCGGCGATTCCCCGGGATCCAGGGGATAGCGTACGGTCCAGTCGCGGGAGGCCGTCCAGCGGGGCTGGGAAGGCACCCCGGTTTCCGGATCAATGCGGCCGAACCGGGACAGAACCTGCGCCTCAATGCGGGCCAGGTGATCGGCCAGGGGAAAGTCCCCGTAAGTGAAAAACCAGGAATTGCTGGGATGATAATGGCGCGCGTGAAACGCCCTGAGCTGTTCGTGGGTCAGGTCCGGAATCGCCGCCGGTTCGCCGCCGGAATTATGGCGGTAGGTGGTGTCCGGAAACAGGGCTGCGAGCAGGGATCGGCCCAGGATCTGGTTCGGAGAACTCATGGCGCCTTTCATTTCATTGAATACCACGCCCTTGAAAACGGGCTTTCCGTCTTCCATCTCCAGGCGGTGGCCTTCCTGGAGAAAGGAGAGGCGGTCCAGCCGGGGAAAAAAAGCGGCGTCAAGATAGATGTCCAGCAGATTGTCGAAATCCTTCCGGTTCCGGGTGGCAAAGGGATACATGGTCCAGTCCGATGCAGTGAACGCGTTCATAAAGGTGTTCAGGCTGCGCCGGATCATGGAAAAAAAGGGGTCGCGCACCGGGTACCGCCGGGAGCCGCACAGGGCCGTATGTTCCAGGATATGGGCCACGCCCGTATCGTCGGCGGGAACGGTCTTGAAGGCCACGGCAAAGACGTTTTCATGATCTTTCCGGTGAATATGCAGGTGGCGGGCCCCGGTGGCCTCGTGTTCCAGTTCAATGGAGCGGGACTGAATTTCGGGCAATTCGGCGGTGCGCAATACGCGATATCCGCCAAACCGGTCTCCGGTTTCGGGGGGATCGGCGGCTGGTGTATCTGCGGTCTGGTTCATATCCATGGTCCTTTTTGGCATCCGGTCCGGCGCCGTCGTGAAGCGGTCCGGATCAACAGTGGTTTCGCCTGGTGTCCCCGGAAGGGGAGGAAGGGCCGGCCTCATTCCCTGGGACCGGCCGCCGTGTCCGGGATCAGATAGACTCCCCGGTTTTTGGCCTGAATGCGGCCTTCCCTGGAGAGGCGGTAAATAATATTGCGCAGTTTTTTCTCGGGAAATCCGGTCTGCCGCCGAATTTCCGCGAAGCGCACGCCCTCGGCCCCGGAGCGGATGATCCGTTCCACCCGGGCCGCGTCGCTGAGGCTGCGTTTCCGCGCGGCGGTCCCGGACCGGGCGGATTTTCCCCGGCCCCCGGGTGTCTCGTGCAGGGCCCGGATCGTCCGCTCCAGGCGGTCGATCCGGGCGATGACCCGGTCCACATCTTTTTTGGTGGCAATATTATAGTCTCGCAGAAACATCTTCACGAGGGTATTCAAACGGATATTGGACAGCTTGTTTCCCGCCATCAGGTCTCCTGCGCCCGCCGGCCTGCCGGATGCCGGCGCGGATGGAAAAAATATGGACGTCCGCCGTATGGCGGTTATCAGGACAATATTGCGTGAATTGATCCAAAACACAAGAGCCGGATGGAGGAATATCGGATTTTATTTTAAACTCAATCGGTTGAAATCTCATCCGCCCCCGGTGATATCGTCTTTGACGGGAATCTCCGATTCAGGTACAAATATTCCGGATGGAAGAGAACGGCTTTTACAGCCGCTTTGAACGCTGGTTTCATCTCTGGAATTCAAATAATATTCCTGACGTCTCCGTCCTGCGGCGGGGCCGGCGGAAGGCGGAAGCGGACATGAACAAAAAACTGATCATCAACGTGCTGCCCCACGAAACCCGCGTGGCCGTACTTGAAGACGGCACTATCGTGGAACTCTTCATTGAACGGGACAGCGGAACGGATATCGCCGGCAATATCTATAACGGCCGCGTGCAGCGCGTTCTGCCGGGCATGCAGGCGGCGTTTATTGATATCGGACTGCGGCAGGCCGCGTTTCTCTATGTGGACGATGTGCTGCTGCCCGGAGAAGAAGAGCTGTTCCGGGAATTTTTCAACCGCAGCCCTGACGGCATGGAAGCGGAAGATACCCGGGAGACCGCCGAAGACAATGAGGATGCCGAAAAATCCGCGTCATTTCGCCGGCATTCCGTTCCCATTGAGGAACTGCTGCGGGAAGGGCAGGAGATCATGGTCCAGGTGGCCAAATCTCCCATCGGCACCAAGGGGGCCCGGGTGACCTGTCATATTTCCCTTCCCGGCCAGTTCCTGGTTCTGATGCCCAAATCCCTGCATGTGGGCATCTCCCGGCGGATCGAAGACGAAGATGAGCGTAACCGTTTGAAAAATATCATGATTTCCCTTCGAGAAGAGGAAACATCCGGCTATATCGTGCGCACGGCGGCCGAGGGTGTGCGCGAGGAAAAGCTGGGCCAGGAAATGGCTTTTCTGGGAAAACTCTGGCAGGCCATCCAGAACCGGCGGGACAGCTCGGCCTGCCCGGCCCTGATTCATCGGGAGCTGACCGTGAGCCTGCGGGCCGTGCGGGATCTTCTCACCCATGAGGCGGATCAGCTCATGGTGGATTCCGAGGAGACATATGAGGCCATCCAGTCCTTTCTGGACACCTTCATGCCCAGGCTGAAACACGCGGTGCGCCTTTACGAGAAACCGGAACCCATTTTCGATGCCTTCAACCTGGAAGGCGATATCACCCGGGCTCTCAAGCGCAAGGTCTGGCTCAAGTCCGGCGGCTATATCGTTATTGAACATACGGAAGCCCTGGTGGCCATTGACGTGAATACCGGACGGTATGTGGGCAAACATAATCTGGAAGAGACCATCCTCAAAACCAATCTGGAAGCGGTCAAGGAGATTGCCTACCAGATCCGCCTGCGGGATATCGGGGGGATTATCATCATCGACTTCATTGACATGGAGAAGAAAACCAACCAGGAAAAGGTCTATAATGCCCTGAAGGAAGCGGTGAAAAAGGACCGGAGCAAGACCCATATCCTGCCCATTTCCGAGCTGGGGCTGGTTCAGATGACCCGCAAGCGGGTGCGCAAATCCCTGTCGCGGTTTTTGTGCGCTCCGTGTTTTTACTGCGAGGGAGAAGGCCAGCTTGTATCAGGCCAGTCGCTGTGCCACGCCATTTTTCGCGATGTCATCCGGGACGCCCACGATATGCGCACCTCCCGTCTGGCCATCCATGTGCATCCCCGCATCGCAGATCTGTTCCACGGGGAGCTAAGCGGCCTGATTTCCAGCCTGGAACTGCGCACGGGCAAGCAGATCGTGATTTATCCGGAAGAGGAATATCATCTGGAAGCATATGATATTTCAGAAAATATAACCCGAGTTGACATATAAAAAAGGACGGAAATGATGCGCCGAATCGGCATCCGGAGAGAAGACAAAAACAAATGGGAACGGCGTGTTCCGGTGGTGCCGGCGGATCTGGAAGATCTTGTCCGGCGCTGCGGACTCTCGTTCACGGTGCAGCCGTCGCCTGTGCGCACCTTTCCGGATCCGGCCTTTGCGGAAGCCGGGGCCGAGGTGTCGGAATCCCTGGACGATTGCGGGGTGGTGCTGGCGGTCAAGGAAATCCCGGCCGATCTGTTCCGCGAGAATACGGCCTATCTTTTTTTTTCCCACACGGTCAAGGGGCAGCCGCATAATATGGACATGCTCCGCCGGCTGATGTCCAAAAGCTGCCATCTCATTGATTACGAGCGGATCATGGGACATTCCGGTGAAACCGCCGGCCGCCGTCTTATCTTCTTCGGCCGCTACGCGGGCCTGGCCGGGATGATTGATACGCTGTGGGGGGTGGGGCGGCGATGGGCGTCTGAAGGCGTGGCGCCGAATCCGTTCCGGGATGTGCGCCGCGCCTGTGAATACACGGATCTGGAAGAGGCCTTCGCGCACCTGGGCGAGATAGGGGAAGGTATCCGGACGGAGGGCTTTTCGGAAAAAATCGGTCCCTTTGTCACGGGATTCGCCGGCTACGGCAATGTATCCAGGGGCGCCCAGGAAATTCTGGATCTTTTCCCCGTCGTCCCGGTCGCGCCCGAAGACCTGGCCGGGCTGACGCAGGGAAGCTGGTCCCGGCGCACGGTTTATAAAGCCGTTTTCGAGGAAAGGCATATGGCCGCTCCCATAAATGCCGGGGATACCGGAGCCGCCGAAGCTGGATTCGATCTGGACCGCTATTACCGGCATCCCGAGGAATTCCGGGGCATTTTCGACCGATGGCTGCCCTGGCTCACCGTGCTCATGAACTGCATTTACTGGGATACGCCCTATCCCCGTATCGTCACCAGAAGATCTCTGGACGAGCTGTTTTCCGAAACCGCCCCCCGCCTTGTGGCCATCGGGGATATCAGCTGCGATATCAGGGGCGGCGTGGAAGTTACGGTCAAGGCCACGGAGCCGGACAGCCCGGTATATGTTCATGAACCGGAAACCGGGCGCATCAAGGACGGCCCCCTTGGCAGCGGGCCGCTCATCATGGCTGTGGACAATCTGCCCTGCGAATTTCCAAAGGAATCCTCGACCGATTTCAGCCGCGCCCTGTCTTTGTTTCTGCCCGCCATCGCGGCGGCGGATTATTCCGTCCCCTTTGCTGATCTGGCCCTGCCGCCGGAAATCAAAAACGCCATGATCGTGTATCAGGGGGAATTGACGCCCGGCTATGGTTTTATGAAAAATTTTCTTTGATATAAACCCGTTATCTCTTCATTTGGATAAAACTACAGTTACTTTAATCTTTGTTTCTGATCCGCCGAACGGCCCTGGTACGCGATCCGTACGCCGGGGGAGAGGGGGCGCCGTGAGGCTGCTCCCTGCCCCGACAAGTTAATAATATTGTCTCCTGACGGGCACCAAAGGAAATATAAATGAAATTTCAAGAAATAAAGGCAATATCCTGGGATATCATGCTGATATCCATCGGTATATTTGTTTTTGCTGTTGGCGCCAAGGCAATTATTTCTCACCATCAGTTTATCACAGGCGGCATTTACGGAGCTTCTCTGCTGATCTCTCGAGAGATTGGAATTATGAGTCCCGGTTATTGGTATCTGGCGCTCAATACACCACTGCTCTGGATCGGCTACAAATATTTCAGCCGCCGTTTCTTCTTCTACACCAGTTATGCCAGTGCGCTCACCACTTTCCTGCTTGAAATAATCGAACTCAATTTTGGCATTGAAGAGCAACTCTATGCATCAATTGCAAGTGGGGTCGTCTGCGGTATCGGTTTGGGGATTATCTTTCGTTCAAGAGGTTCCAGCGGAGGGCTTGATATCGTCGCTATATTTTTAAATCGCAAGTTCAACATCGGCATTGGCAAATTTTTTCTTGCTTTCAACAGTGTGCTCTTTCTCTGCCTTGCCACACAGTCCAATCCAAATGTGGTTATCTCCTCAATCATCCTCACGTTCACCTCTTCAATGATGATTGACCAGGTGATAACTCTTTTCAACCAGCGGAAAATTGTCTATATTCTCAGTGAAAATTACGAGGAGATCGTCCAGAAAATAACCATGGAAATGAAGATTGGCGCAACTCTTATTAATGTTCAGGGAGCGTATTCAGGCAGAAAAAAACAAATGATAATGACCATCACTAACAACCTCCAACTGAAAAAACTCGAAGATACTGTTTTCACTATTGATGAGCACGCTCTTTTTGTTGTCGAAAACAGCTTCAACGTATTGGGATCAAATTTCGGAAAGCGGAAAATGTATTGAAATAAATCGGATCAACCCACCGGTTGGTTTCCACAGGAGGTCTCCACAGCAAATAAGAATCTCTTCGGTCTTTCCGCAGATCGTGCAGGAGACTTTCCCGAAAGCATCCTTAATGGTCAAAAAGCGCCATCTGGACGATGTTTGTTCCCAACTTTTTTTTAGCTTTGTCCGATTCTTCGTCACCCGGCATTCAACCGCCGTCTTTTGGCTGCTGGGGATGATCTCTAGGCAGGACAACTTGCCATCATAAAAAAGGCATTCATTTTGGGAAAGAACGAAGGCCCCCCACAGAGAAATCAGGTCTCCGTTAAATTCCTGAGAACTTCTGACTGTCGAGTTAGGTAACATATTGTTTTTAATAAATTTAAAATTAATTTTTCCGTAAAGCGGTCTATGCCTTGCAGGTCGCAGCCGGACTTCGGTAACACCGGTGAGGCATTCAAATTCAAGGGGGGAAATCATGAATACTCCGTCCAGAATAAAAA
>PDWI01000176.1_pt1 | contig 95208 bp, 109 predicted proteins | sample 1430891 | NCBI WGS metagenome assembly PDWI01 (sample SAMN01162508, study PRJNA174530) | Oral metagenome, whole genome shotgun sequencing project. | biome: Marine environment; feature: Marine mammal; material: Swab sample of the gingival sulcus; isolation source: swab sample of gingival sulcus... | reverse complement strand
TCCTTTCGCAACTTCATGTATAAATTTAGATTTATACCTACCATAAGTAGTTCTATTAGCATTATTAGGATATCTTTCCCTCTTTGTGATATTATTCCATATTCCTTGTCTATAATCTTTTGGTATAGTTTTTAAGGATTCATCAATCGTATTAATATCCCTTAAATACACATCTCTTTTCAACACCTTATTCAATGTACTATCTCCAGTATTGTTATCTTTCGGCATAAAATCAAGTAGGTTAGGTGAGCTATCTAGAATCCTTCTAGCTTCTTGTTTCATCCTTTCATAGTCTCTTATTTTCCAGATAACCTGATTGTATATTTCTTTAGGTAGTATGTATTTGTTGTTTTTCACTCTCTGGTAATCACTCATTTTACATCCAAATCCTTACTTAATTTCGCATCAAGGTAATTAAATAACCTTTCATAGTACTCCTTCTCATCCCTGCTAGTTAAATAGATACGCTTACCTTTTCCAAACTCAAGGTGAACACTATCTGACCATTGAATAAAGTCTATATAATCTATAACTTGTCCTACTTTTATATTCTTAAATTTAACGTAATAATTAAGTAATTTATTCCCAAAAGGTTTTCCTTCATAAATTATCATCTCGATCACTCCTCTAAATTTAAAACGCTATCTTCTGGCGTTTCATATTTTCCTTTGTATCCTTCAACCAATAAACCCAGTATATTTTGTAGTTCCCTCATAGCCTTTTTCTCACTTACGTAAGTGCCTAAAACAGTAATTTCGCCCCCATTATAAGCGACTAAACTAAATGTATCCCCCGCGACACTTTCCACTTGGAAGGTGTCCATAGCCCTGGCATAAACGAAACAGTCTTTTCCTTGCGATAATATATACATTCTTTACCTCACTTTATTACTGTTAATGTGTCAATTCCATATTCAGTAGCACAAGTATGCTCTATTCTACATCCTCTGGCATTTTCCCAGCCTTTACCAAAGATAACGCCATCCGCTTCTGATAATAATTTAATACTTTCAGCTAAATACCTTAAAGGTGTCCAGTTCTCGCTTCCAAAATCATCAAAGCACGAGTATAACACTTCAATGTCGCCCCAGAGTTCCTCTGCTCTTATTATTAATTCTTCTCTTTCTTCGAGAATTTCAACTTTACTTTTCCCTCTCATAGGTTGGCTTATAAATACTTTTTTCATTCTTCACCTTCTCTCCTTAGTTCCAATACATACGACAAATTAGAATGTTTTAGTTGTAAAAAATCACCATCTTTTTCTTTAAGTTCTTTTATCAAGTATTCAAGCGTTGCTGTTAGGACTTCCTTTGTAACATTTTGTTTTTCTCTCCAGACTTCAAACCCATTTTTATCTATTCTTGTGTATCCTGCATATATTCTGTTAGACAAAGGGCTAACACCTATTTTTAAGTTTTTCATCTTTCACTCCTTCCAACAGTTCTGGGTCCTCGTAGATGTTCCCAATCACTATACAATTATCTGCATTTTCAATATCAAAATAAATTAAATCAATATCCTCTTCAAAATCTTCTCCATCTTCTCCCCAAGAAATGTCTATACCATCTATTTCAACAGGTCTTTTGCCGTGATGTTTTAGGGTATAATCACTTAAAACGAATCTTAATCCATCAAATTTAATAATTCCTTCATATTCATCTTCTTGGTATAACCCCAAGGCTATATATTCATGATTAATACTCACTTTATCCCCATCGAAAATTTCCACTCCGTTCATATCTTTGAGACCTGTATACTGCATTATCTCTACTTCACTAAATTTTCTCCTATCAGGCAGAGTGTATAAATTGTCATCTTGCCCATCAAATAGGATTTCTTTTTCTTTAAAATCTATTTTTGTTACATCAACAATCTTGTTAAGGTCTTTCACCCACGCCCTAAATTTAATCTTACTCATCTTTTTCTCCTATCTTGGCTAGTCTTACATCATCAACCTCAACACTTATTAATCCAATTTTTTCATTACTCCAACTTGTAGCCCCCCCTGAAAAATAATAAACTCGACCATTTTCATATTTTGCAAAATGACTGCAATTTTCATTATTCACAATAATAGGTGTATCTACTTCAACCTTGCTCCAATCGGTCATTGGTTCAAAATCCATACCTACAAGGGCTTTATTTGTAAAAGTTGTAGAAATGCGCTCCCCATCTTTTTCATTTATTAAATTGTTTCCATCAGATACACATATAATATCCCAACCAGTGATTTTATATTTAATTGCTTTATTGTTAAAATCAATTTCATATATTTTCATACTTAATACCTCCTCGCTTCCTCTTCTGTTAGGAAAAAGTGAATACCAGTGGAGCATTCGTTCCACCTATTGGTATCGAAGTTTTCGACCTCGACAATCTCACCCACTTTGTATATAAACCCACTATCGTGAGTTGATACGGCTTCTTTGTATTTTACCTCTTTGTTATTATAAGAATAGATGTCTAGCACCTTAGCTTTTGAACAACGACACTTTCTTGTCGTTGCCGAGCTCCTTAATGCGTTAGATGTTATTTCTAATTTAACAATTATATTATCCTTAGCTTTCTTGAACCCGATAAAGCTCCCCTCTTCCGGACATATAGAAAACTCACATTCTGCTCCTCGTAGGTCTGCTCCTCGTAGGTTCGCTCCTTTTAGGTTCGCTCCTTTTAGGTCTGCTCCCCATAGGTTTGCTCCTTTTAGGTTCGCTCCTTGTAAGTTCGCTCTTTGTAAGTTCGCTCCCCATAGGTTTGCTCCTTGTAAGTTCGCTCCTTTTAGGGCTGCTCCTCGTAGGTTCGCCCTTTCCCCACCTTTTTCACCTAATGCCCATTTCTTATGTTTTTTTAATATTTCATTTAATTTATCTTGGTCCATCATCCTACCTCCAAATCACCCACATAATACCCACAACTATCGCTAACCCCTTAGCTAACTTGATTGGGTACGAGATTGGGTGTCTTTTAAATTTTTCAAACATTTTAAATCTCCATAATCTCTAATTCAGGATATTTATACTCAAATATTTTTTTCTTAAGCAGATATTCCCTTGTTTTAAATCCTTTCGTATCCTCTATGACGATTTTATTTGTTCTAATATCCAAGTACTTAAAGTCTGCTACATAATAAATCGCTCTTATTGTTTTGCCATTTTTTTGATATTTGTCTTGTAGTAAAAATTTAGGTTGCAATTCAAGATTTTTTATTTCTTTTGCTTTTTCTAAAAGTTTTAGTTCTGTATATCTTCTAGCCTCAGCTTTACTATCAAATTTCACGCCATCAATTACAGTTTTTTTATTTGAATATTTGTTGTATCTCATTGTCTAATCCCTAAAACGGTAAATCTCCATCATTCTCATCAACTGGAACGAAGTCATTTTCCGTTGGACTTTCCGTTGGCTTATCATCTTTCTTATCGATAAATTCAAAGCTGTCAACGTTGACATTCCAACTATTCTTGTAGTTACCCTCTTTATCCTTGTAGCTAGAGGTAGCTATTGCCCCTTGAATAAGGATTCTACTACCCTTACTCATATATTTTTCTATCGCTTCGGCTGTTTTACCAAAAGCGACACAAGGGATAAAATCCGCCTCGTCTTTCTTGAATTTCTTGTTCACTGCAAGGGTGAATCTGGTTACTGCCGTCGCCTTTTCGCCATCTGTATATCTGATTTCTGGGGCTCTGGTTAGGCGACCTAAAAGTACTATTTTATTCATTTATTCCTCCTCTTTTATATGTTCTCTCATCTCAGCTACTGTAATCATAGCTACATAAAAGGTTGCTATCATTCCATACTTAGTATCTACACTCTGAACTAAGTCATTTTCTAGAATCTCAATAGTAGTTTCATCATCAAGCCCATAATGACTATCTATGCCAAGTGATTTCGCGATTTTTCTAACTAAATCCAAAACACTCATTTCTTCTTCCCAATTTCTAAACCAAACTTCTTTATCTTTTACATAAAACATATTTAAAAGCAGCTCTAATTGGTTCATATCCTTAATATCATCTTTAATAAGGCTTTTATTCATTTTTCAACCCTCTCTCCCTTTCTTGACTCCATTCAAGGATGGTGTGACCGCCACTAAAATAGGCTGCTTTTTCGTCATACAGTCCACGATTAAAGTTGTAGCAAGTTTTCTCTTTATGTATCCCCCACCCAGTAAGATTTTTATAAGAATCCTTACTGCTCCACTTCTTCCCAGCTTTATGCATTACCTTGCAAAACTCTATTGCTTCTTCTTCGGTTTTACAGTGCATGCATACTTGCATATCTTGCCAATAGTCAAAATCAAAGAATGGTAAATCTTCCGGTTCTTCCGGTTCTTCTTCCGGATTTTCTATTCCTTCTGTTTTTTCTTCGTCTAAAGCCTTAATTTTCTCATAGTACTCGATTGTGAGTTCCATTGATTTTTTGATATATTCTTCTTCTAAACATTCTGGTTCTTTCCCCTTCATCATTAATAACCCTATTTTTGCTGCCATATATTTAAGAACAGGAATTGTTTTCTCGCCTTTTTCTTCTAAAAATTCATTAAAATTCATTCTCTTTTTGCTCCTTTTCTTTATCGTAAAATGGTTTTATTTTTTCGTAGTACTTGATTTTTAGTTTCGCAAACTTATTCATAAATTCTGCTTCAAGATATAACTCCGGGCTTCTTTCCCTAGTTTCATCATCCAAAAATAGCTCTGTCATCTCCACGGTCAGTTTTGACAACTTATAGTCCTCTTCTGAAATTAATCTTTTTTCCATGTTCATTTCTCCTTTGTTTTTAATTTATCCATTTAATTATTGGATCACCTTTGTAACCTTTAACCCATACAAACCAAGCGTATGCTATTGCTGTTGCCTTGTATTTTTTGAACTCTCCATCTTTAGCACATATGATTCTTGAACTTGATACATAAACTCTATAAGGGGGATTCGTCTCAAAAAAGATTTTTCTTGCCTTTCCCTCTAGGAATGTTAGCTTCAAGAACATAGCCACTTTATGACCCTCTCTAACGGTGTCAAGAGCAGCTTTAACGAACTCTAACGCAAACTTGTACGGTGGGTTTGTTATAATATCTCCATCAAAGTTTTTCTTATGCTTTTCCAGTGCTTCGTCATTCAACAAATCCGTATTAGAACCTAAGAAATTCACGCTTTCTTTTTCACCATACCCTCTGTAAACTAGGTCAGTACTAAGCACGTTATATCCATTCGCCTTTAGCACCTCAGACATATGCCCTTCCCCACAAGCCGGCTCCCAAATATTGTTTGAAAATGATTCTTGTTCGAGCAACAATTCCACTGCCTTTGGTTCTGTGGCGTAGTAGTCGTCTTTGTGTCTTTCTAGCTTACTGTGGTTGCTAGCACCTATAGGTGAAAACACCTTTTCCCTAGAACTCCTACTCATCTGCTTAACCTCTGATTTTCTATCTTTTGTATCTGAATCACGTTTTCCCCCGCTCTTTCTAGCAACCTACCTGTTAGGGCTTCATCAATGCCTATTAGGTCATCAATACTAAGCTCTGAGGTAATTATTGTCGCTAGTCCCTTGCTATACCTATGGTTAATTAACTCATACATATAGGTCAGGTGTGCTGGGTTAACTTCTTTCGTCTTTTCAGACCCCTTAAAGAGGTCGTCTATCAGCAAAAAAGTCGGGTTTGCATAGGCTCTAAAATACCTGAAATACTCTTCTTCATCCCAGCTTCTTGCTTTTGCACTAGCTGTTCTAACAAACTCCTTATAGCTAATATATTTACCGCTTCTACCCTTCTTGATTTTGGTTACTAGGATCGCACTAGCTATGTGTGTTTTGCCTGTTCCGCTCTTGCCACAGATGACAAAATTACTAAGGGTATCACTAGCTATGTACTCACTAGCAAGTTTCTTGATAGCTTTCTGTTCATTTGTCACCGCCAAATAATTTTCTAAGGTTTTGCCTATGTAGTTGTTAATCCCACTACTCTTAAGCCTTTCTAGGGACTGTTTTCTCACTAGGCATTCACACTTACTTGAGTACTCGTACCCATCTTTTGTGGTGTTAATCCAGCCAGTATCATCACACTTTGCGCAAGAAGCGGTTGTGGCTGTATTATTATCTAGTGTTTTACCAAGCCTCATAATCTGATTAAACAAGGCTGTATCTCTCATTGAGGTTGTACTTTGAAGTTGACTCATTTGATTTTCCTTTCTTCTCGTTGAGATATGCTTCAAACTTAGTTGAAAAAAGGGTTTGTGGGCGTAGAAATTTACTCATTTTAGGATCATTAAGCCAATCACTAGCTTTATTATCAATGACTGTCTTGAAGTCACTAACTGTGTAGCCCTCTGTTAATCTTGCGTTGATATGTGACAAGGTAGCTGGCGTATCTTTCTTGAAGTTCTTGCCAGTTATATCATTCAGGTAGTCAATAATCGCACAAGCGTCAGCGCTAATAGCCTTTTTTGCTTTAGTTTTTTTATTAGTTTTAGGTTTATGTTTTTGTTTATGTTTATTTATGGTTGTACTTTGTACTGTACAATTCACTGTACTTTTTACTGTATTATTTACTGTATTTTGTACAGTGTTTTTATTATTATTTGTGCTTTGTACTTCACTTTGTACAGTGTTTTTTGAACTAAAACTAATTATTTGGTATCTACCTGGACTTCCTTTTTTGCCTTTCTTATAATTAATTAAATTGGCGTTAATAAGTTCATCTCTAGCACGCATTAAAGTTCTGTCATTACTGAAATTTAACAGATACATCAATCGGCGGTTACTTACTCCTACCCATGCACTCCACCCGCATTTATTTGCTATGTTCATCAATGTGAACCATAGTAACTTTGAATTGTTAGGAATGTGGTGTACTTCAGACCACTTATGAAATTCATTAATCTCTGTTATGTAATTCATTATTAACTTTTAACCTTTTTTCTTTGTCTTTTCTTTACTTGCTGGCATCTGTGTAAACACAATCTTGTTAGTGGAAGAATTACTAATAATAAGACCGTCTATCTTGCCGTCTAGATATGTGATCTTCCTCACATAGAACTTGTCGTATGTCTTATACTTACCATTACTCTGAATAAGCTTGAAATCGTCCTTACTAACCCATATAAAAGGCGCTGTGTATAACTCTCTTCCTATTCCCCAGTTAAAACAAGCCCTCTTAAAACTATCAGAAGCAAGCCCCTTTTCTTTTTCCGTAAAACTCTCTGTTCCTGTGTCCTCTTTGCTTATCCACTGTTCTTTTTCTTTATCCCAGATAGACACGATGCAGTTTGCATTATCCCTTGTATGCTCCCTTTTCCAGTTAAGTTGCCCTACAATTTCATCGAGAATATTCATGTCGCATCTAGCGTCTTTGTACAGTAATAAAGAACAGCCTTTCTCGTTAATGGTTGCAATTCTACATTCAATCTCCTCTCCTTTTAGCATTCTAAATTTTAGGTCCATTATCTCACCACCAAACTTGTGTTTTGCTTAAGGCTGATACCTTTTATTTTTATTCCCGCTTTTAGGTCTTTTTTAATAGCCGTTTTGTTTGCTTCATATGTTATTCTCTGATACTTAGGTGCAAGTTTCTCAAGCGATACACTGTCGCTTATGTCTACCGCTTCTGTGTGTGTGTAATAAATAGATACCATAGGTGTTTTGAATTTCTCACCTTCAAGTGTTTCATTCAGGTAGCTGATTAAGGAATTGACTTTGTTTTCTCTTGCCGTTCTTTTTTCCCTTAACCTCTTTTCTTCTTCTTTGAGTTGAGCTATATCACTCCTTAAGTTTTTAATCCATAGGGCAATATTTTCTACCTTAACTTCTTTTTCTAATAGCAGATTTCTTAATTTTTCGACATCTACTATCTCGCCTGTTTCCATGTCCACGCACTTTTCAATTTCGTGGTTAATCTCGTAAAGATTCACTTGATTTTCTCCTTTCATTGTTATATAATTTACTTAGATTCATTTGATTGACCTTTCGGGGTCTTTCTTTTTTTGCCAAATTTTCTAGTATCATGAGCATAAACAACATTACCGCAGCAGGTACTAATGCCTCACCGCCTAATGCTTCATAACCACGCTCAATAGTTGCTAGCTTGTGTAACCACACAAAACTTATCCAGCTGATAAGTGCTCCCACTCCAATTATTAATAAGTTTCTTTTTGCTTCTCGCATGTCATTCTCCTTTCTTAGATCACTGATTTAATTACTTCAAATTTTTCTTTATACTTCTTGTTTTCTTCTTTAAGTGTTTTTATTTCTCTCTTAAGGTTTGCGTAGTCTCTAAGGGTAATAGTCTTGATGTCTTCAAGTTCTAGACTCTCGATATGCTCTATGTAATCTAAAGAGAACCTAAAGTCTTTTATTAACTTAATGGGAACTAGTTTTCCTTGAGCTACTAGGTCTCTTATTTTCTGTTCTCCAACCTGCCAACGTTTGGCTAGGTCTTTAGTGGTTAGAATATCCACCGTATACTCCTTTCTTGAAATACTCAATATATGGTGTTATGCTAAATATGTAGCGAGGATATTCACAATATATTGAATCGGAGGTGATTTAATGAAAAAAAGTAAAGTTACTTCTAAAAGGGCAGCTTCTGCCGCTTCTAAAGTGCTAAGAGATGGTAGAACCAGTAAAGCTTCTAAAACAGCTGCAGGTTCGGCGCTATCTCAACGACCTTCTAAGAAAAAGAAGTAAAATCATTTTCCTTAAAAAGCTGGTACAAAGTTGTTGCTAGGGATTGTACTAGCTTTTCATTTTCACCTAACTCATATTCACCTAATCCTAGGAATATCCCATGTAAGGTTTCATGCAAGATTGTTTGTTCTGTCAATTCTTTTGGCAATCCTTTTTTAATTAATATTTTTTGACTTTTTGGTATGAAATAACCAACTGTGTCAATTGTTTCAGGAATGTTGTCTACATATTCAATTTTATATGGTATTCCCAATATTTTTACTGCGTCCATTCTCCACTCCTTTACTCTGCTAAACAGTGATTATTATTTCTTATCTCTTTAGAGTTCTCAGTCCAACCAACAAGATATGAAGGTGTAATTTTATAAAGATTAGCTAGCTTTTTTATTGTTTCAATTTTTATATTTTTTATTGCTCCGCTTTCATATCTTTGAACAGTAGCCTCTGAAACACCCAACTCTTTAGCAACTTCTAGCAATGTTAAATTTGCATCCAACCTTGCTGCTTTTAGTCTTTTGTTTTTCATTCCTTTATCCTTTACTCTGCTTAACCTAGCAATCACGAATTTTGTTGCTTATTGAGTAACTTCATTAGCAAAAAAAATTGCCATTGGTTCTTTAATGTCTAATAGATTAATCATTTTTTCAATTTCATCACTTCCGAAAACTCCTTTATTAAGCTTATTGTAGAAAGTTTTAGATGAAATACCCAAAGCTTTTGCGAATTCATTAGTAGTATATCCTTTTGATATTATTCTGCCTTTTATTTCATTTACTAGAATCACTTTTTTCAACTCCTTTCGTTGCTTATTGAGTAACTTCATAATACAACTTTTTAAATTGCTTGTCAAGTAACTTTTTTAACTTTTTTTGTAAAATATGTTGCCTGTCATGTAAAAAAGTTATATAATGTATCTATTATGATTGGTAAAAGGATTAAAGAGCAACGAACAAAACTTAATATAACTCTTGAGGAATTAGGTAGAAAAGCAGGTGTTAACAAGGCTACTATACATAGATACGAAAGTGGTGTGATATCTAATATACCATCAGATAAAATAGAACTATTAGCTAAAGCTCTTCGTGTCTCCCCTGCGTATCTTATGGGGTGGACAGATGAACAGGACAGTAATGAGGTTAAGTTTCAGATTAAAAAAAGCCGAATAAATAAAATAATAGAAATGGAACTTGATGAGGGTTCAACTTTAAAAGCATTTGGCATTACTAAAAGTGACTTAGATGACACTTCTAGCGAGTATATTCCTATAAAGTATACTAAATTACATCAAATTAGTTACGAATTGGATATAGATATTAAATATTTAATAGGGACATCTGATATTCCTTATCCTCAATTTGGAACCTTCTTCTCGGAAAAACCGACTATAAAAGATGAAAAACCATTAACTTTAATAGCAGCACATGCATTAAAAGATTTGAACGATGAAGAAATACAAGAGGTTTTACAATTTATTAAATTTCAAAAAATGAAACGAGAAGAAAATAATGGTAAATAAACTATATGAATATGCAAGATTGATTGGCATAGAAGTATTAGATTGTGACTTACCTACTGATAAACTAAAAGGATTATGCTGGGACAATGTCATATATTTAGATCATAGCATTAATACAAATAGCGAAAGAAAATGCATTCTCGCAGAAGAAATAGCTCACTATGAACTTAATTCTGGCAATATATTAGACCAAAAAGTCATAAGTAATAAAAAACAAGAAATAAAAGCTAGAAGAAAAGCCGTTGATATGCTCGTTAGTCTTGAAGATCTAATTAATTGCTATAAAAAAGGCTTGAGAAATAAATATGAAATATGCGAAGAATTAGAGATCACGGAAGAATTTTTGACAGAAACTCTTGACTACTTCGCCTGTAAATATGGCACCTATAAGACATTAGGAGATTACTGTATAGTTTTCAACCCGCTGACAATCATTAAAAAGGAGAAATAATGGGACTATTTGGTAAAACAAAAAAAGATTTACTAATAGAAGAACTAGAAGCAAAACTACAAGAAAGAGATGCACTACTAACACCTGAGATGAATAACATACTGAAAATTAAAGAAACAATACAGAGTTTTGCAAAAGAGGCTAACCTAAAAGCTAGAGAAGTAAATCAATTAAAGAGTGAAATAAACTCATTGAATGGCATTAAACTGGATTTAGACAACCAAATTAAAAATCTAAAAAATGAAATATTAAATCTAAACGATGAAATGCTTTATGTTGACTTTGGATTATATTCTCCTTTATACGACTTTGTTAATTCTGAACAATACAAGGAGCGTCTTGATGAGCTTAGAGCAAGGCAAAAACAGATGATAAAAGTAAAAACTGCCGTGTTCTTCCCAACTAATTTTTATTTCAATAATAGCTTAAAACAAGGTCAAAAAATGATAGCTGATAACGTTAAGCAAATATTGTTCGCTTTCAATAATGAGTGTGACATGCTTATTAATAAAGTTAAATATAATAATATAGACGTAATAAAAAAGAGAATAGAAAAAACTGCTGAAAGACTAAATAAAATGAACTCAAAAATGAACATATATTTTAATGATCAGTACATCAGATTTAAACTTCAAGAAGTGGATATAGCCTATGAATATCAACTTAAAAAACAGGAAGAAAAAGAACTTGCCAAAGAGGAGAGAGCAAGATTAAGAGAAGAAGCAAAAGTACAAAAAGAAATAGAAGAACAAAGGAAATTAAAGAAGAAGGAACAGCAACACTATAGCAATGCTTATTCAAATATAATCAAAAAACTAAAAAGTGACCCTAATAATGTGGATTACCTGAACAAGAAAGCCGAACTTGAAAAAGAACTTGAAGAAATAGATAAAAGTCTAAAAGACATAGATTATAGAGAAACAAATAAAAGGGCTGGGTATGTTTATGTCATATCTAACATAGGATCATTTGGTGAAAATGTTTATAAGATAGGTATGACCAGACGCCTAGAACCAATGGACAGGGTAAACGAACTAGGAGATGCAAGCGTTCCATTTAATTTTGATGTTCACGCTATGATATTTTCAGATGACGCACCAGCCCTTGAAAATGCACTTCATAAGAGATTTGAAAACAATAAAATAAATATGGTAAATACTAGAAGAGAGTTTTTCAGAGTCTCTCTTGATGAAGTAGAAAAAGCAGTGAAAGAAAATTACAATAAAACAGTAGAATTTATAAAAATACCAGAAGCTGAGCAGTTTAGAGAAAGTCTGCAAATGATTAAATCATTAGAGTAATGTAACTACATATAAAATAACCACTCTGTATTGGAGTACAGATGATAATAACTATAAAATTGAATTTTTTAGGTAACTATTTGACATTATACATGAAATATGGTAATCTCTAGTTGCAGGTAGCAATACGCTGTATACTCGTGTGTACTGAATTAACGTTTAAGCGTTATGTAAGAACGCCAGCCACGAGGGAAGGTCGCCATATAGGCGGCTTTTTACGTTTAAGGAGATAATACTTTTAATGAACTTATACATATACACCGACGAATCAGGCGTTTTTGATCACATACATAATAAATATTTTGTTTTTGGTGGTGTTTTGTACTTATCCAAAAATGAGAAAGACATTGCTATACGAAAGTATTTAAGTGTCGAAAGAACTATCCACCACAAATATAAAACTAATTCAGAATTAAAGGCTAACTATATATCAAATAGTGATAAAGGGAAAATATTCCGTTCACTTAATAACACAATTAAATTCGGAGTAATAGTATCACAACAAAAAGTAGATAAGAATGTTTTTAATAATAAAAAATCAAAACAAAGGTACCTCGACTACGCATATAAAATAATGATTAAAAGTTTACTTAAGAATCTAGCTCAAGAACAAGTATTTAGACTAGAAGATATTGAAAATATGTATATCTTTTGCGACGAACATACTACTGCAACAGATGGAAGATATGAACTACGAGAAGGGATACTAGGAGAATTAAAACATGGCACTTTTAATTATAAGTTCAACATTTTTTACAAGCCCATCTGCCCTGATATAAAAAGTATTCATTTAAATTTTTATGATTCACGGAAAAAGCCATTAATAAGAGCTGCCGATATTGTAGCAAATAAAATTTATTATCATACACTAAGTAACTCTCTAAGTGAAATAAAAACCAAGGTATTTTTAATTTATTTACCTTAACACAAAAAATAACCCCTTGAACGGCAATAAACAAGATTGAAAGATATAAGTGAAAACGGAGCCCTATGAAAACAAACATAAGCATTAGGAAAAAAGACAAAGGCTACCAAGCTATTGTCTCATATAAGCAAGGCGCGAAGTGGAAACAGAAATCTAAACAAGGTTTCCTAAAATCTTCTGACGCCAAAAAATGGGCGAAACGTACCGAGATTGAACTTATAGAAGATGATGACTCTGGTATCGTTAACGACTCCGATATAACCGTTAAGAAGCTCATAGAGATGTTTTTAGCATATAAAGAGGTATACGCAAGGGAGAGCACCGTAAACACGCATAGAGTCAACCTCAGACGTTTAGAGAGGCTTTATGATCATAGGGTTAAAGATGTCAATCCTTATGAGTTCACAACGTTTATTAATGAACTCAGAGAAAGCACAGGTAAGAACTATAACTGCATTATCAATAGTGCAAAGCAGCTTTTTTCATTCGCTATAAAAGAACTAAGAATAATCAAGCTCAATCCTGTCACCGCACCTAAAATCAAAAGAAGTAATACGAGAATTAAATATATCAACAAAGAGTTATACCAAGAGATATTAGATTCTGCGCCAAATAAGCACTACAAGATTATTACTGAAATACTCTATAACACTGGTCTTAGATATGGTGAATGTTTAGGATTAGAAATTAAGAACATATCCCCTACCAAAATATTAGTTGAACACCAGCTAAATAGAAGAAATGAGTTATCTCCACTCAAAACAGAAAATAGCAAAAGAGAGATACCTATCACAATAGACCTTTATAATGATATTATGAGTTATTACAACTCGAATCCCATACTAATTGACGGTAGAATATTCAACTACCACGCAGTCAATCAACATTTTAATAAATTCAATACTCATCCACATGCCTTTAGAGATACCTACGCTACAAATCTAGTTGCTAATGGTATCAATATTAAGGTTGCCTCTGAAATTATGGGTCATACCCTAGAAACATTTTTAAAAACCTATGTGAAACACTCTGATGAAGAAACGGAAAAGGCTTTTGAGATAATCCGTCAGAAAATCGTCAAAAAAAATTATTAAAAATAATGAATTAAAGTAATCCTTGATTAGTCACTAAAGCCCCTTAAACCCTTTATTTATCAATAATTGTATAAAATAATAAACCAATTGTAATAATAGAAATTATTACTAGAAAATAACAATAAGTTAATATACAATGAATAATTAGAAAGGATATATTATGAATTTAATTGAAATTTTTTATATAGATGAAGCTGAAATGCCAGCAAGTTGTTGTAGTAGTTGCAGTTCTGGCTGTGGCGGTTGTGATATTGGTGGCGGTTCAATAGAAGATACCATACGCGATTTTAGAAATGATTATGATGATGAAGCCTTTATAAAGGCTTATAAATTAACGGATCAAAACGCAGATGATACCTCCATTAGGCTACAGGAAATATATGTAAACAGCGGAGAAACTTTAATCATCACACCTTCAAACATAAAGTTTATACTATCAAAGCTCACCCCTATTATCGCAATAGATGGCGAGCTCGTAAAAAGTAATTATGTTCCAACTGCCGTAGAACTCAAAATGGCCTTAGATTAATACTTGAGTTTTTCAAGCGAAGGGGTAATCTCTTTTCTTAATTCTTCGTATCCAGGTTTGTTTAGTATGGCGAATACATTTTTCTTGTATGCTTCGACCCCAGGTTGGTCAAATGGATTGACGCCAAGTAGATATCCGCTTATACCACATGCTTTTTCAAAGAAATAGATTAATTGACCAAAGTTGAAAGCATCTAATTTTTCCATCTCTATTACTATGTTAGGGACATTCCCGTCATAGTGCGCTAATAAAGTCCCTTTGAAAGCACTTTCATTAACATCATTAAATGACTTACCGGACAGATAGTTTAGTCCGTCTAGGTTCTTCTCGTCTTCTTTTATTTCAACGTCTTGTTCAAAACTATTAATGTGAATAACTGTCTCGAAGATGTTTCTTCTGCCTTGCTGAATGTATTGCCCCATCGAATGCAGATCTGTCGAGAAATGAACGCTTGTAGGGAAAAGACCTTTGCCGTCCTTGCCTTCACTCTCTCCATATAGCTGTTTCCACCATTCGGACACATAAAGCATTGCCGGTTCATAGTCAACCAGTATTTCCGTCGTTTTTCCTTTGTTATATAAGATGTTTCTAAGCGCTGCATACTTATAGCACTCATTGGTGAATACATCTTTATTCTTGTATTCTTCCATAGCATACTTTGCGCCTTCCATTAAAGCGTCTATGTCTATTCCGGCAACGGCAATCGGAAGAAGACCAACTGGTGTTAGCACAGAGTATCTTCCCCCTATATCATCAGGTATGATAAATGTTTCGTATCCCTCTTCACTCGCTAGTTGTTTTAATGCTCCTCTTTCTTTATCCGTCGTTGCAAATATTCTTTCCCTCGCATTTTCTTTACCGTATTTTTCTTCTAGTAATTCTTTGAAAACTCTAAAAGCTATGGCTGGCTCTGTCGTAGTACCTGACTTACTGATAACATTTACGCATACGTCTTTATCTTTTACGAAATCTACTAACTGTCTTAGGTATACACCACTTATGTTATGTCCTGCGTACAGTATAATAGGGCCTTTCCTTTCCTCTTTATTTTGTAGATTGTAAAATGAATTTGTCAGTGCGTCTATTGTGGCTTTTGCTCCGAGATATGACCCGCCGATTCCTATTACAACCAGTACATCTGCCATTTCTCTTATTTTTTTAGCCGCTTTTTTTACGCGGTCGAATTCTTCCTTGTCATACTTTTCAGGTAACTTAACCCAGCCCAAAAAATCATTACCAAGCCCAGTTTTTTTGTGTAACATCTTATGAGCTACTTTTACGAATGGCGCTAATCCTCTTATCTCCTCTTCTGTAATTTTACTCATTTGACAATTTACCGATAAACTCATTTGACCTCCTATTATTATAATTCATTTAACGTACCAAAACGGTACCCCATCGCCTTTAATTCTTTTATGATGTCATCAAGTGCCTCCGTATTGGATTCACTCACCGCATGAAGTAATATAATCGCTCCAGGATGAACATTATCAACAACGTGTTGGTAAGCAGCTTCCTTACCTGGTTGATTGTTAACTTCCCAGTCCCTATACGCCATGGACCAGAATATCGTCTTATAACCCATTTCCTTTGTCATATACAAGGTTCTCTCGCTGAATTTCCCCTCTGGCGGTCTAAAGAACATATCCATATCATACCCCGTCAGTTCTTCCATGGCTTCACGGGTAGATTCTATTTCGTCGACAAATTCCTCCGGGGTCTTTGATGTCATATCTGGGTGTGTAGCCGAATGGTTGCCTACATAATGACCTTCTGATTTCATTCTTTTTACCATGCTAACATTGTTTTCAATATATTTTTTTGTCGGGAAAAAGGTTGCTCTTACCGAATTTGCGGATAAAATATCCAGTATTTTTGTTGAAAAACCGTTTTCATATCCTTCATCAAATGTTAGATACACTACCTTCTCATTTGTATTGCCAATATAGTAAGCACTAAACGCTCCGATATCTACCCCTTCGTTGTATCCTTCTACAGGAGAGTGATCCGTATTTCTCTTAAACGACCAACTTACCGTTCTATTCTCGTATTCATCTAAATCTTTGAACCCCGTACTATTTGCAGTAGTGGTAGTTGTTGTCGTCGTTGTCGTCGTTTCACTTTCTGTAGACGACGTAGTTTCTAGCGTAGTTTTTTGTTCGCTTTTTGTCGTGCTTTCTAATACCGTAGTTTCATCGCCACCTAAAGTCGTTGAAACAACTGCCTGTGTCGTCTTTGGGTTTTCATCATTGTCATACCAAGGCTTATTAATTTTTGTTGCAATCCATACAAACAAAATCGCAAGCAGCACTATTATAAGTGCTTTAAATGTCGCCGTTGCAAACATACTCTTTTTCTTTCTTCGTGCCATTTTAACTCCTACTTTATGTTTTTAATCTAGTATCATTATAAAATAAATTGATTGATAAGTGAAGTAGATTCATCCTACAATACATCTCTTTTTTATGCATTTATAAGTTCAACGTACACCCTCTCTAAATAGTGAGCAACTCCGTCTTCATCATTTGTCTTTGTAGTGGCTGAAGCAACATCTTTCACATGCTCTACGGCGTTGCCCATCGCAACGCCATGCCCCACATATTCTATCATAGAAACATCATTTTCACTGTCGCCAAACGCTATAATATCTTCTTTATTGATTCCTAAATGCTTTTCTAAAACCATAATACCTTTACTCTTGTTGGCATTAGAATCAATTATTTCAAAATAACCTCCACTCAAAAAATAGAGCTCATAATCACCATTCTTTTCTAATATCCTTCTTATTTCTTCAAAGCTCTTATTTTTACTGTTAAAAAGCATACACTTATATATATTTATTTTATCTTTTGCTATTTCATCAAGAAACCGTTCCTCATCTTTAAAGAATACACTTTTTTCATTTACTAGCTCCCATGAATCTTTATGCGTAATAAATTTATCGTATTCCTCTTGATTATTAAAAAAAAGTGTGTTTTCAGAAACAAAGATTGTATTGGCACCTATATCATTCGCTATTTTGAATATACCTTTTACTTTTTCATAACCTATTTTATGCTGGCTAAGGTACTCTTTTTTACCGGCTATACCCACGACGGTTCCATTATTACCCAAAAAAAATGCTTTTTCACCAAGCTTTAACGCAAAGTATCTAGCATTTTCAGCACTCCTACCGGTCGCAACAGCAACCTTCACACCCTTCTCCATAAGAACTTTCAAGGTGGATAAATTCTTTTCAGTAATAGAACAATCCGAAGCAAGCAAAGTACCGTCCAAATCTAAACATATCAATTTATACATCTTAACTTTACATCTCCTTTGATTAATAAACATCATACCACTTAACACCTCTGATTTCTATATAAAAGCATAAATATAATGGAAACTTTCGATAAAGTCGATTTCCCGAGACCCTATTGTTCTCGGTGCCTGTTGTTCTCGGTGCCTGGCACCGAGAACAACAAACCGGAACAGCAAAGGGGCTGTCCCATAATGAAAACGTTCATTTTGTAACAACCCCCATAAAGGTCAAATCCTTCGCATTTGATTTTTGAAAATATACGCAAGGTCTCCCTTAGTTAAAGCTACATTCTTTCGTGCATCGTACGTGCAATAACCTCATCCTGCTGCTCTTTGGTCAACTTACTAAAGTTAACCGCATACCCTGATACACGAACGGTTAGTTGTGGGTAATTTTCTGGATGCTTCTGCGCATCTAATAGTGTTTCTCTATCGAATACATTGACATTTAGGTGATGCCCTCCGTTCTCAACATATCCATCTATCATATTAACTAGGTTTTCTGTTTTTTTACTCATATTATTCATCCTTTCCTAATGAGTCCGGTACGATACTAAACGTATTTGAAATACCGTCGCGTGAATGTTCATAAGGTAATTTACTTACCGATTGAAGGGATGCTAAGGCTCCCTTTTCATCTCTTCCATGCATTGGGTTTGCACCAGGTGCAAACGCTTCTCCCGACTTTCTTCCGTCAGGTGTTGAACCGGTTTTTTTACCGTATACTACGTTTGATGTAATCGTCAAAATCGACATTGATGGCCAGCCCCCACGATATGTGTGATGTTTTCGTATCTTATTCATAAATGTTTTTACCAAATCGCTAGCTAACTCGTCAACGCGATCATCATTATTACCATATTTAGGGAAATCACCAATGATTTCAAAGTCTTTACATATGCCTTTTTCATCACGAATCGTTTTCACCTTGGCATATTTGATAGCACTTAAACTATCTGAGACAACCGATAGACCTGCAATTCCTGTTGCAAAAAGCCTTCTTACTTCTCTGTCATGCAGCGCCATTTGAACGGCTTCATAGCTATATTTATCGTGCATATAGTGTATGACGTTAAGTGTATCTACATATAGCTTCGCAAGCCACTCTAGAACTTGGTCGTATTTTTCAATTACTTCATCATAGTCTAAATATTCAGAAGTTATTCTTGCAAACTCTGGTGCTACTTGCATATCTTTTACTTCATCGTAGCCACCGTTTATCGCATATAAAAGTGCTTTTGCGAGGTTTGCTCTCGCTCCGAAGAACTGCATTTCTTTCCCTATTTTCATGGAGCTTACACAACAAGCTATCGCATAATCATCACCCATGTCAATACGCATAAGGTCATCATTTTCGTACTGAATTGAACTCGTCTCTATCGAAATCTTCGCACAAAAATGCTTGAATCCATCCGGTAAATTCTTCGACCACAATACGGTAAGATTTGGTTCCGGTGCAGGCCCTAGGTTTACCAGCGTATGCATTATTCTAAACGAGTTCTTGCTGACTAGAGTACGTCCATCAATACCCATACCACCTATTGCCTCCGTCACCCATGTTGGATCCCCGGAGAACAAATCGTTATACTCTGGTGTTCTCATGAACTTAATAAGACGAAGTTTCATGACAAAGTGATCCATCATCTCTTGCGCTTCGCTCTCTGTGATAGTTCCTTCTTCTAAGTCTCTTTCTATATAAATATCAAGGAAAGTAGCTACTCTACCAAGACTCATTGCCGCGCCATTTTGATCTTTTACTGCCGCAAGGTACCCGAAGTATGTCCACTGTATCGCCTCTTTTGCATTTTTTGCCGGTTCTGAAATATCAAAGCCATATTTTTTTGCCATGTTAAGCATCTTTTGTAATGCTCTTATTTGCTCTGAATGTTCTTCTCTAGCTCTTATGGTTTCGTCTGTCATGGTATATGAAATAATTTCCATATCCTTTTTCTTTTCTTCTATAAGACGGTTTACACCATAAAGAGCAACTCTTCTATAGTCCCCGATAATTCTTCCACGACCATAGGCATCTGGTAAACCTGTGATTATTCCGCATTTACGTGCAAGTCTCATCTGTGGAGTGTATGCGTCAAATACCCCTTGATTATGTGTTTTTCTATAATCAGTAAAAATTTTGGTAAGTGAAGGATCTATTTCAAAGCCATAAGATTTTAAGGCAGCTTCTGACATTCTGATACCACCGAAAGGTTGTAGGGATCGTTTGAACGGTTTATCCGTTTGAAACCCTACTATTCTCTCTAAGTCTTTATCTAAATATCCTGCGTCATGAGTATCTATTAAGCTAACTACACTTGTATCGGCGTCTAGTACTCCACCAGCTTCTTTTTCTTTTTTATTTAATTCCATGACTTTTGCCCATAGCGTCTTCGTAGCCTCAGTAGCTTTTGTCAAAAAAGAATCATCACCCTCATATGGCGTGTAGTTTTTTTGAATAAAATCTCTCACGTTGATACTGGTCACCCATTGTCCATGCTCGAAATCTCTGTATGCGTCCATTATTTGCTCCTTTCTTTCGCAATTAACCATTGTTCCAATATGAACTCCGGTTGGTATCCATATAAAACACCTAACATCTTTTCACCATCTAGTAAAATTAGAGCGGGTGTTTTTTCTATGCCGTATTTGTCTACTAACTCCTGTGTTATGACAAGTTCTTCAAATTCGTATCTATCAAGAAATGGTTTTATAACTCCTCTTAGCGAAACTTCACAGGCTGTACACGTTCCTACTATATTTAATAGTTTCATATCATCTCTCCATTTACTACTATTTTTTTTGCTACTTCCACATCTTCTTTTGAAGGTGGCTCCATATCCTTTAAGGGATAATCTAGGCCCATTACATCGTACTTTACCGTACCCATTGTATGATAAGGTAGTATTTCTATCTTTTCTACATTCCCTAACGTTTCAATAAACTGTCTTAACTCATATAGTTCTTCCACTGTCTCTCTTCTGTCTAATAAGACATGTCTTATCCAAACTGGAATGTTCCTTTTGTCGAGATATTTTGCAAACTTTAGTATTTTACTATTTCCAAAACCCGTTAGTATTTTGTGCGCCGGCTGTCTTATCGTCTTAATATCGAGAAGTATAAGATCCGTATACTTCATCAATTCATCCATTTTTGTGGTATCCTCTTCGTTATATGTTATCCCTGATGTGTCAAGACAGGTATGTATATTTTTCTTCTTTAGTTTTTTGAACAGTTCCGTCAAAAAATCAATTTGCAAAAGTGGTTCTCCACCTGAAACGGTAACGCCACCGTTCCTTAAATATGACTTGTACTTTAGAACTTCACTTACGATTTCTCCGGTACTCATTAGTTTGGACTGCCCAACAAGGTCCCAAGTATCAGGGTTGTGACAAAATTGACATCTAAGAGGACACCCTTGCAAAAATATTACAAACCTTATCCCTGGACCGTCTACCGTCCCAAAACTTTCAATTGAGTGAACTCTACCTTTTACCATGTTGTTTTTTAAACAAAACCCTCCTACCATCTAATTGATAATTGTTTTCATTTATGTTTTTCAGGCTCAGTATAACAAAGCCTTTTTTTAAAGTCAATAAATTAACATGCACTTTAAAAGTACACAAAAATGACCAAATTAAATTTTATAAAACTTTTTTTAAAATGATACGGATAAATACCTTTAATTAAAGGTTTCTGACCATATTTAATATATTTTTATTATTAGGAGGCTAGTGATAAAATATACAAATTGCACAAATTTAGTACAATTTAGACGAATGCTTAATACAAACACTTTTTATTGATATAATGTGTTCATGGAAGATAAAACATCTACACTAAAAAAAGAACTAACAAGCCGTTCTTTAGATTCATACATCAAATCACATGATTTTGATACATATAAAAGTCTATCGTTTAGTACAACACTACAGTCTATTTTAGCGGATAAAAGTCTTAAACCTAGAGACTTAATAAAAAAAAGCTCTCTTACCAAGTCCTACGTCTACGCAATACTAAATGGAACAAAAAGACCCTCCCGCGATAAAATAATAGTAATCGCCTTATCCATTAACTCCACATTAGAAGAGTGTAATGAGCTTTTGAAAAGTTCAGAATACAGGAATCTACACCCAAAGTCAAAAAGAGAAAGTATCATCATATATTCTCTAAATAATAACAAAGACCTAATTGACACCAATATTAAACTTGAAGAATATGGTGAGAAGTTATTACCGTAAATTGCCTTTCTTTATCGTCAACAATTAGAGGCTAAACCGGTGGTAACTTTCTAAATGTTCGTAAAAACGTAGTACGGCTTAGGCAGAAAAAAGAATGTCCTTGCCCAAGATATACTGATAAGTACACCTAGTGGATAAAACATTCTTTTTCAAATAAATCCATCGCCAAATACTGTCCGAACAACCTATTTTATAAAAGGTAGTATCGATCCTCCATGAGGTATAATAACCACCGAAGCGTCTTCCTTTCCTAGCTCCTCTTTAGCAGCTCTGTAAGCACTCTGCACATCTTTAAATGGTTCAAAGAAAAGACTTCTTACAAAGTCATCATCGAGTTCTGAAACAAAGTACACCTTCGCTCTTTCAAGAACTAATGCTATTGCCGCTGCCTTATGACCGCCTAGTTTGAATTCTTTCTTTATTCTATCTACTAGATCTGATGGTTTTTTTGCTTCTTTTAACCACTTTTCAAAGGTGTGTTCTCCATACCCCTCTTTTGCCGACGCGACTAGGATGATTATACCCCCGTCTCTTACCGCATGCTTGCTGTTATCGAGTGCTTTTTGTGATTGATATACATTTAGATCCTTTGGAAAGCCGCCCGCTGATACAATGACGATATCCGCTCTTTTAGGTAACTCTACTTTATTCAGCGTATCCAAAAATTGACATCCTGCTCTATGTGCATCGATATAATGACCACTTACACATTTTATGATTTCTTTGTTTTCGTTTAGCACGACATTTACGATGAAGTCTACGCTTACATAGTTTGCAACGGCGTCTATATCTTTTCTTACTGGATTTGTATCAAGATTTCCCGCATGAGAAAGCGGATCAACCATTCTTTTGTGATTTGACTGTATGGCTGCTCTTGTAGAAACTCCCGGCATGATAGCCTTTGCTCCTCCACTGTATCCAGCAAAATAGTGGAACTCTATGTTCCCTAGGCATATTCTAATATCCGCTTCAGCAACAGGCGTGAATATATCGACTGGTGTCCCATTTTCGGTCTCCCCGAGATGTTTGTAGTCGTTTACATCGCTATCTATTACTTCTACCTTTTCATAGACTTCCTCACCCACTATCATCTTCTTTTCTTCTATGGTATGGCTTCTATGGCTCCCAAGTGCTAACACAACTGTTACGTCGGATAAATGGACATCCGCTAGTTCTAACTCCTCTAAAACGTATGGTAAAACGACTTTGCTTGGCATCGGCCTAGTTATATCACTTGTTATGATGACTATCTTCTGACCTTTTCGTACGATATCTTTTAGTCTTGGTGAAGAAATAGGATGTTCTAATGATTCTTTTACGAGTTCCCCTCCTACACCTGTATCCAGATGATTGGCATGCATTACCTTTATCACGTTTTTTTCATCTATTTCTACGGTTTGATGACTTCTTGCCATTTCGAGTTCGTATAGCATTTTTTCTCCTTCTAAAGCATAAGTTAAGGGGCTAACCAATGCTTAACCCCTTATATAATTATGAATTCATAACATTACTTTACTTGTTCCATCGCTTTTATCAGTGGTAGTTCCTTTCCTGAAAGGTACTGAACCATTGCCCCGCCGGCTGTACATACGTAGTTTATCTTTTCTAAATCCACATATTTTGCAGCAGCAGTTACTGTATCGCCACCTCCTATAACAGAATATCCTCTACTACCAGCTATGGCTTCCCAGATGCTTTTTGTACCGTACTCAAAGAGCTTATCTTCGTATACCCCTGCTGGACCATTTACAAAAATAGTTCCTGCGCTTTCGAGCACTTTCGCATAGTTCTTGACGGTATCATGTCCTATATCAAGATACGAGTTATCTGGCATCTTATCCGTAACCGGACTTTCTTTCCTTGAGGAATCTTCTGCGTAAGCCAGATCCACAGGGATTTCTATCTTCCCTTTATAATTTGCTAAGTACTCCTTTGCTGGTTCTACGAACACCATAAGATTTCTATCTTCTAGGAACTTCACATTCTTAGCGCCTATGTCTACGCCACTAGCTAAAAGGAACACATTAGCGGTGACACCACTCGTAAGAACCTTATCTGCACTTCCGTTACTAAGCACTTGGTGTAACATGCCAAAAGCGTCCGATATCTTCGCCCCACCTAGCACAAAAACGCTAGGTCTTGCAGGTTCTTTCATGACATTATTAAGCGCACTGACTTCTTTTGTCATCAATAGCCCACTTGCACTTGGTAGTAGCTGTTGAAACGCAACCATTGATGGTGCATTCCTATGCGCTGCACTAAAGGCATCATTAACGTAGTAGTCAAAATGTGGAGCAAGTCTTCTAACTAGATAAGTATCCGTCATCTGCTTTGGCGTTAATTTTACGACAGTCTCAAAAGTGGATATTTCCTCCGTAAGATATCTTAAATTACCAAGAATAACTAGTTCACCTTCTTTAAGGCCTTTAACGAGCTCTATTGCTGCGTCGCCGCAAACATCGTCAATATACTTAACGTCTCTACCTAATTTTTCGCTTAGCTTCTTCGCATGTTCTTTCAGCGAAATAAGGTTAGCGTAGTCAAGAGTATCGCCTTGATGAGCTATTATAGCAATCTTCGCTCCTTTTTCTATAAGATAGCTAAGTGTTGGAATACTCTTATCGATACGGTTTTCATTAACGATTTTTTTAGTTGTTTTATCAATTGGACTATTGATGTCAAGTCTTACAAGGACTCTTTTGCCCTTGTAATCATAACTATCCATCGTCTTAAAACTTAAAGCCATTTTCCCATACCTAAATATTCATTCGTTTTGCTCGTTCCTTCTTCTCTCGTTTTTTGCATGCCACATGCAGCTCTTACCGCATCGATATTTTCAGGAATAACAACCGCTTCTTGTGGAATGTTAATGGCAAACATTATGTCTTTTCCCGACTTAACGATTGACTCTTCCCAAACAGCTATTTCATACATGTCCCCACGAGGATTGCCAAGGTCTCTTGCATATCTAAATAATGATGCATTTCCTAAGAATCCATCTTTTAGTCTGACGACACGAATTCTAGGATGCTTATTAAAGATTTCTAGTAACTTTTCTTTGTCGATCTCTTCTTTAGTGGATGCCAAACATGTTATTATATGTCCATGGGTAACAGGAGTATGAACCAAAATTCCTGTTGCATCAACGTGAGGCATTATTGTCATTAGATCCTCTGCTTGATGACTAGGTGCTTTTTCTACTTTTAGAGCATTTGTAAGTCCTCTATGATAATCTCCAGGGTCAGCAACACGTCTAATTATTGTGATGGCAACTTTTTCTACCCCAACACTTCTATCAAGCGCGTCGACGGCACGAATCAGACCTGTCGTGTTACATGATGTTAGTTTCAAATAATCTGTATCTATCCCTTTTTCATAGTTAGCGTATCCATGAAAAAATACATCTGCAACGGAGTTCTTTTCTCCACCTTGGAATACTGCTTTCGTATCATGCTTTTCGTATAGTAGCTTGTTCTTTGCCCCGATACCTGCTCCTGTTGCATCAAGTATAATATCTGATTCTATGACCAAATCTTCAAGAGTACCTGATATAGGAATACCTGCTTCTTCAAATAATTCGTCATTTTCAGGCATAGCATTATATAGTTTGTAAGGCATCCCTTTTTCTTTTAAAGCTCTTACGGTTAAAGTAGGTGCTACATCACATACCCCAACAAGCTCCATATCTTTTTGCAACGATACACCATCCGCTAATCTTTGACCAATTACTCCAAATCCTACAACTCCAACTTTTACCATTCTTTCCTCCTTTATTATCCCTTTAGTAAATCCACTGTATGATTGTAAACCCACTCTGGGTCTATGTCGTTACTTTTAGCCACATTTTCTTCTATTGCTGCCCTTGCAACTTCTCTAGCTACTGCAGGGGCTATTTTTTTATCAAATGCCATTGGTAAAATATTATCGACTGTTAGGTCTTCGCCATCTACTAGAGACGAAATTGCGTAAGCTGCCGATAATTTCATTTTTTCTGTTATACATGACGCTCTAACGTCAAGCGCTCCTCTAAAGATTCCCGGGAAGGCCAACACATTGTTTATCTGATTATTATAATCACTTCTACCGGTTCCAACGATAAATGCTCCTCCTGCTTTTGCCTTATCAGGAGTTATCTCAGGTACAGGATTGGCAAGAGCAAAGACTATCGCCTTTTCATTCATGGCCTTAATATCTTCGCTGCCCAGTACATTAGGTCCTGAAACGCCTATAAAGACATCCGCTCCTCTTAAAGCGTCCTTTAGTGAACCCTTTATCTTCCCTCTATTTGTCCTTTTTGCCATCTTTTTTTGTGCCTCATTTAAGGATTCATCTCCTTCAACCAACGTTCCATGTAGGTCACACATTATTATGTTTTGAACTCCTGCAAGAAGTAAAAGTTTTGCAATGGATATACCGGCTGATCCAGCACCATTAATAACAAATTTTGCTTCTTCTAACCTCTTATCCGTTAGCTTTAAAGCGTTTAGTGTAGCAGCTAAAACGACAATAGCCGTTCCATGCTGATCATCATGAAAAACTGGAATATCCGTAATTTCCTTTAGCCTTCTTTCGATCTCAAAGCATTCTGGCGCCTTTATATCCTCTAAGTTTATCCCGCCAAAAGATTTACTTATATTTTTGACCGTTCTAACAATCTCATCATTATCTTTCGAATCGACAAGAATCGGAAATCCATCTACACCACCAAATGCCTTGAATAAAACTGCTTTGCCTTCCATGACTGGAAGTGCAGCGTCAGGACCAATATCACCCAATCCTAACACTGCTGTTCCATTCGTAACGATGGCAACCCAGTTATTCTTAGCCGTATAATCATAAGTCTTTAGAGGGTTTTTCTCTATCTCCAGACATGGTGCGGCAACACCTGGCGTATAGGCTAACGTAAGATCCTCTTTACTCGTAACAGGAACTTTGTTATGTAAGCCTATCTTACCCCCATGTAGTTTATGAAATTCTAGTGACTTTTTAGCGATATCCATTTACTCTATCTCGTCCATCATAACAAGGCGACCTTCTTTTACAGACTTTGTCGCTGCCATAGCAACTCTTACTGATTCAAGACCATCTTTACCACCAACAACTGGCTCTGTATCTTTTTCAATCGCTTCAAAGAATAGCCCAACTTCTGTTGTAAATGATTCCATATATCTTTCTAGGAAGAAGTATAATGGTTTATCCATACTTACACTATCCTTCGTTCTAAGAACTGTATTCGTCTTCGTGTCATTTCTCGCTTCACATGAACCCTTGCTACCAAAGTATTCAACTCTTTGGTCGTATCCATAGGCAGCTTCCCTACTATTATCAATTAGGGCAACTGCGCCATTCGCAAAGTTTAGAACTACTGCTGCAGTGTCAACATCACCTGCTTCGCCTATCTCAGGATTTACAAGGCTTTTACCCGATGCATATACGGATACTACTTCTGAATCAGCCATGAATCTAGCCATATCAAAATCATGTATCGTCATATCAAAGAACATTCCACCTGATACTTTTACATAACTAATAGGTGGTGCTTGTGGGTCTCTAGAGGTTATCTTAATGATATGTGGATCTCCAAGAACTCCTGAATTAGCTTGTTCTTTTATCCTTGCAAAGTTATGGTCAAATCTTCTGTTAAACCCAACTTGGAATTTAACGCCAGTTTCTTCAATAACTTCTAGGACTTCTCTTATTTTGGCAACCTGAGCGTCTACAGGTTTTTCACAGAACACATGCTTACCCGCTCTTGCTGATTCGATGGATATCTTAGCGTGGGTATCCGTAGAAGAACAAACCAACACGGCGTCAATGTCTTTATCCGCTAACATTTCGCTATGGTCTGCATAAACTTTTTCTATGCCTAAACTATCTGCCCACTCTTTCACACCATCAAGATTTACATCAGTAACGCCCTTAACAGTAACATTCGGTAAATGATAAATGATACTTTTTGCATGAACTTTACCGATACGACCAACACCAATAATTCCAACATTAAACTTTTTCATCACTAATACTTCCTCGCTTCTTTCTTATGAATATTAATTTTATTTGTTGCTTTCATTATTTCTTCATTGCTAGAAACTTCCGCGTTACCAACAAGCCACCATGCCTCGTATCCATCCGTCATGGTCTTCGGCAATACCTTTATGTCTATTAGCGTGGACACATCAGACTTTCTAGCTTCTTCTAGGGCACTTAATAACTGCTCTTCACTTCTTACCGTAAACGCCTGACAACCATAACTCCTAGCATTCATGGCAAAATCTACTGTTAATAATTCACCGGTTAGTTCATTGGAGTTCTCATCACGTCTTCGCATTTCGGTTCCATACGAACCCATTCCATGTCCCATTTGTAGATTGTTTATACAACCAAAACCGATGTTGTCAAATAACAATACATTTATTTTTGCATTGTCTTGAATAGAGGTAACTAGTTCTGAGTGAAGCATCATATAGGAACCATCACCCACATAGGCATATACTTCGCTATCTTTCTTTGCGAGTTTAACGCCAAGTGCAGCCCCTATCTCATAACCCATACAGGAATAGCCATACTCCATGTGGTACGTGTTAAGCCCTTTTGCCCTAAATAATCTTTGTAAATCTCCAGGAAGTGATCCTGCTGCACCTACTGCGATATCCTCATCCGACATATAGTTATCGAGCATACCAAGTACTGCTGTTTGAGTTAGACTAGTTCCCAGTACTTCCTCGTACTCTTTTAACCTATCTTTAAGATTGTCATTTATCTCAGGAACAAAGCCTTCTTTTACTTTCACGTCAAAGAGTCTCTTAACTTCTTGTTCCCATTTATCTTTTGCTTCTTTAATTTCCTCTTTGTAATCGCTCTTGTAGCCTTCTTTTTCTAATGCTTTTCTTAGTGATTTTAACCCTTTTTTCGCATCTGCTACAATGCTTACTCCATCGAGTTTATAGGCGTCAAACTCTGCGATATTTATGTTTACAAACTCAACGTCTTCATTCCTAAATAACCATTTTGAAGCCGTCGTAAAATCACTGTATCTTGTTCCTACTCCTATAATCAAGTCAGCTTCTTTAGCAAGTAGGTTCGCTGACAAAGTCCCTGTCGTACCCATGCCGCCTAGATTGAGCGGATGATCAAAACGAAGTGCACTCTTTCCAGCTTGAGTTTCACCAAACGGAATATTGAATGCTTCAGCAAACTTTTTGAATTCTTTATATGCTTCAGAATATCTTACGCCACCGCCACATATTAGTACCGGCTTCTTCTTCTTCTTAATGAGTCCTACTGCCTTTTCGATTTTTCTTGATGAAGGTCTACGCCTTTCAATAATATGAACTCTCTTCTTAAGGAAACTTTCTGGATAATCATACGCTTCTCCTTGAACGTCCTGCGGAAGCGCGATACAAACTGCTCCCGTATCAGCAGGATCCGTCAGTACTCTCATCGCGTTTATCATCGCGCTCATAAGTTGTTCAGGCCTAACGATTCTGTCATAATACTTAGTGACTGCTTGGAACGCATCATTTGTAGTGATCATATGAGAATCAAACTGCTCAAGTTGCTGCAATACCGGATCAGGTTGTCTACTTGCATAAGTATCCCCTGGAAGTAGTAGTACAGGAATCCTATTTGCAGTAGCTGTTGCAGCTGCGGTTACCATATTAGCCGCGCCAGGACCTACACTGGATGTAACTGCATAAATCTTTTTCCTTAGATTTTGCTTTGCAAATCCAGTAGCTGCGTGAGCCATCCCCTGCTCATTTCTACCTTGATGAACAACAAGATTATGGTCGAGTTCTTCCAGTGCTTGACCTATCCCAAGGACATTTCCGTGGCCAAATATCGTAAAAATACCTTCGACAAATTTCGTTTCTTTTCCGTCAAACTCGATGTACTGATTGTCTAAAAACCTTACCAACGCCTGAGCCGTTGTCAGTCTAATCGTCTTCATATATCCTCCTATTTTTGTTCCCAAACCACTGCGTCTTTATCAAGTAACCACTCATGATTTTTTTCAAAAATTCTATCTTTTAGCCATCTTTTTGGCTTATGAGGTATCATCCATACATAGTACATAGCATATCCAGGTGCCGCACATTGTGGATGAACGACCCCACCCCTTATAAGTGATGTAGTCATATGGGTAAGTTTAAATGCGTCTTCTCCAATTAGGGAGAACCCAAATCCGCCCGAAGGATTAAATCGATAATGATATACTTCCGGTTGGCTGTGTAAATGCGGCGGATAAGACGACCATTTACCCGGATGATTAACAACTTCACCGATAACAAGGTTGCTATATGGCGCTATGTCATCATCTATAATGGTCCTTACGGTTCTGATGGAAGTATTTTTTAACACGTCTTTTCCAAAAACATCACTGACTGTGTCTTTCTTATCGTATAGTTTCGAATCAAAAATTTTGTCATTTTCAACCGCCTGAATTATCAAAGAACTTTTATCATTCGCCGTCATTTTGACTTCTACATCCTTTGGCACATGAAGACACACAGGATTTTCATCAAAACAGCTTGCTCTATTTATATCTTGTTTTTTACCTTGATACTCGAGTGAAACATCACCCTCTACGAGCAGTATTGCTCGTTCAAGATTATTAGCCGATGTATACGTTTCACCTCTAGATAGTTCCACTGCTCCTACATCCATAAACATCTCAGAATCAAGTGTACATATCTCATTGTATCCACTTTTTATATTTTCAAATTTTGCTAGCATATTCCCTCCTAAGTAAATATAACTATTCGTAATAATATGAAACTAATTATAATGCTAGTCTCAATATATATTATATCATCTTGATTCATAAAATCAATACTTTGCTTGTATAATAATTGCATTTCCAAATATTATTTATTATTACTTATAGTTTTGTTTGGTTTTGTTATTGTCTTAACATTCAATCCATATGGAGCCATTATCCGCCGATCTAGCACTATATGCAGTGAATTTAGTTCCTTCTATACCTTCTTCAGCGCTTGGATACCATACCCCAGCATATTTGGTATCTCCGGTGTCTTTTGTATAGATAGCCTTCGCAAAGCTCTCGTACATATTCGCCCATGACTCGAAGATTCCTTCCGGATGCCCACTTCCTATTCTATCATTACCTACCCATTCATCCTCTGAATGGAGGTATGGCATAGCCCTATCTAAAATTTGTTTAGGCTTGCCTTGAACTTCATATAGTAACTGATTAGGGTGTTCATCCCACCACTCAATAGAAGCCTTAGAGCCAACTATCCTAATTTTTTGGCCGTGAACCGAACCGCAGTTAACAGCGCTTGCCCAACACTCTCCTGTCGCACCATTATTAAAGTCCATTATGATAAACGCATTATCTTCAAGAGGTTTTCTACTTTCAATGAAACTTTGTCTATGACAAAGGAGTCTAGTCATCTTAATACCGGGAATCATCGCATCTAGAACGCATAGAATATGTGTTGCACAGTCGCCAATTATGTAAGTGTCCCCAGCTTCGGTTGGTGTAACTCTCCATTTAAGTCCTTCCACATGTTTTTCGACTTCTTCATTGTGATAGCCATGAGCAAATGACATTCTTACAACTCTTATATCTCCAAGGTCGCCATTTGCTATCATTGTTCTAGCTTCATGTATCATTTGATAACCCGTGTACCCATATGCCACGCCAAATATTTTATTCTTTGAATCCGCAAGTTTTTTTAATTCTTCCGCCTCTTCTACCGAAAAACATAAAGGCTTTTCACAGATAACATGCAAGTTAGCCTCAAGAGCAGCCTTACTCATCTCATAGTGAAACCTATTAGGGGTAGCTATTATTATAGCATCTATCCCATCTTCCTTACCAGCTTCATTTTTAATTAACTCTTTATAGTCAGGGTAGCATCTACTTTCTTCAACACCAATATTTTTACCAAAGTCTTTACATCTTTCGTAATCAACATCAAATGCACCTGCAACGAGTTGGAACAATCCTCCTCTTGAAGATGCATTTCTATGAATATAGCCTATTTGACTGCCTCTGCCACCGCCAACCATGCCAAGTTTAATCACTTTATGTAGTTTTAATTCTTCGTTGAACATCTTTCCTCCTATTATAGTATCTATTGAGACAGCTGGCTAAAGCCAGCTGTCTCAATAATTTTAGCTTATTAACCTCTTGAATGTCTGTATTTATCGAGCACAACAGCTCCTACAATTATTATCGCTTTAAACACTAATTGGAAGTTAGGATCTACACCCATTTGAGTAAGCCCAGAGTTTAATGTTCCCATTATTAACGCACCAACTATAACACCAGGTATATTACCTACACCACCGTCTTGGCTGATACCACCTATAACAGCTGAAGCGATGGCGTCAAGTTCGTAGCTAAGCGCAGCTGTTGGGTTACCACTTGCAACCCTCGCTGTTAGGAGCACAGCCCCAACCGCACTCATTAATCCAGCGTAACCATATACGATGATTAAAACTTTCTTTACGTTTATACCACAGACTCTTGCCGCTTGTTCGTTCCCACCGATTGCGTATATCTTTTTACCGAACGTAGTCTTACCAAGTAAAATATGTGAGACAAGACCCATTAGTAGAAATACTATTACTATGTAAGGTAATTTTATAAAACCAAGATTTAATCTTCCATAACCTATTTGCAAAAATACGTCCGCAATATTCGATACCGGTTTCCCGTCTGTGAAGATAAACGAAAATCCTCTCGCCGCCGTCATCATACCTAACGTGGCGATAAATGGCGGTATCTTGGTAATCGCAATAATACTACCGTTTATTGCACCTGCGATAATACCTACCACCAAACCTACTAATATCGCAACAACGATACTATTCCCAGGAGCAGCAAATGTGGCTGTTACAACACCTACTAATGCTACTACTGAACCTGGAGACAAGTCTATACCGCCTGTGATCATTACCAGCGCAGACCCAAAAGCCAATGTTCCTATAACGGAAACTTGCTTAAATATATTGATAAAAACTACTTTAGAAAAGAAAGTTGGTTTAGCAATTGTAAATCCGATAACCATGAAAATAAGTATTATGAGTATACCGTATTTGTCTAAAAACTTACCAATTTGTTCCTTTCTGTTAACACTTACACTTTCGCTCATATTTTCCTCCTACTCGGTCGCATATTCCATAATCAATTCTTGTGTCGCTTCTTCTCTCATAACTTCTCCCGTAATACGACCTTCGTGCATAACCATTATTCTATCACTCATACCTATTACTTCCGGCATCTCGGAAGAAATCATTATTACTGCCTTACCGTTTTTTACCATTTCCGTCATGAGTTTATGTATCTCACTTTTAGCCCCTACGTCGATACCTCTTGTAGGTTCATCTATTATTAAGATATCAGGGTCCATCAAAAGCCACCTAGCCACAACTACTTTTTGCTGGTTTCCACCACTTAAGTTGTTTATAGTTTGTTCGATTGATGGCGTTTTTATATTAAGCTTTACTCTTTGATCCTCACAATTCTTTTTAACTAACTTTTGGTTCATTAGACCCGTAGGACCTATATAATTTTTCAGATCACTCATCACTATATTATCCGCCACTGATAGAGGAAGAAAACACCCTGTCCCCTTTCTATCTTCCGTTAAGAATCCTATACCTTGCCTAATTGCATCACTAGGGGATTTTATCGTTGTTTCTTTTCCATTTATGAATATTTGACCTGCTGCTTTTTTCCTCACGCCAAAGAGAGTCTCCATTATTTCGGAACGACCGGAACCCATAAGTCCGGCAAATCCTAGTATCTCCCCTTTTCTCACGTAGAAGTTTACGTCCTTAAATTTCTTACCGTCTGAAAAGTTCTTAACTTCTAGTATCTTCTCACCGAAAGAATCAAATACAATTTTCGGGAATATCTGATCCACTTCACGGCCAACCATCATAGATATTAGTTTTTCATCCGTTAACTCCTTTGATGGAGCAGTTCCAATAAATTGACCATCCCTAAGTACAGTACAGTCATCTGTTATCGCAAAAACCTCGTCCATTTTATGCGTAATATATATGATTGCGGTTTCTCTTTCTTTAAGCCTTCTTATCATCTTAAATAGTTGCGCAACCTCTTTATCGGTTATCGCACTGGTTGGCTCATCCATTATTACCAAATCTGAATTATAGGAAATAGCCTTTGCAATCTCTACCATCTGAATGTATGCGGTACTCAGATCTTTCATTTTTGTTTTAGGATTAATCGTCAACTCCAAATCATCAAGGAGCTTTTGGGTCATATTAACTAACTCTTTTTCATTTGTAAATCCAAATTTATTTGGTTCTCTCCCTAAGAAGATATTCTCAGCGACAGTCATATGAGGTATAGGGCTAAGTTCTTGGTGTATCATCGATATTCCCGCGCGAAGCGCGTCTGCTGTACCGTGAACTTTAAGTGGCTTCCCTTTAAAAGTTATTTTTCCGCTATCAGGTTTATAAATACCCATTAGGACTTTCATCAAGGTAGATTTGCCCGCTCCATTTTCTCCCATAAGACCATGAACAGTTCCTTTCGTAACCCTTAAGTGAACTGAATCAAGTGCTTTTACACCAGGAAATGTCTTGACAATGTCTTTCATTTCAAGAATTACTTCTGCACTCAAATGAATTCCTCCTTTCATACCTTTTGTTTTAAAAGATAAAAGGGCGTATTCGATATACGCCCTTATCATGATTGTTTTATTCGAAATAAGCTATATATGTATCTACATTGTCAATAGTTACTTCTTCAAAAGGAACGTCAACATATTGAGGCACATCTTTACCATTTACTTTATCAACTGCAGCTTCAATACTCTTAGCACCTTGCCCAAATGGATTTTGGAATACCGTTACATCAAGCTCACCGTTTTTAACATATTCTAATGCATCAGGAGTAGCATCTACACCAGCTACAACAACGTCTTCTAATTTACCAGCGGCTTTAAGAGCATTAATCGCTCCAATAGCCATTTCGTCATTGTTTGATACGATTGCTTTAATGTCTTCACCTGTTGATAACCAGTTCTCAGCAATTTCCATACCTTTAGCTCTGTCCCACTTACCAACTTCTTCGAATACGATTTCGATATCGTTTGCGTCAAAGATTTGTTTGTTTCCTTCTGTTCTCTTCTCAGCTGAAGCATGTCCTTGAGGTCCTTGTAGTATTGCAGCTTTGATTCCTTTTCCAGCTTTATTAACAACGTATTCACCTTGGATATTTCCGGCGTTTACGTCATCAGAACCAACAAATACATCAGCACCTTCAAATTTACGGTTTGCAGCGATAAGAGGAATTCCAGCTTCTTTACATGCAGCGATAAAAGGAGCAGGAGATTGAGGGTCAACCATAACGATAACAACTGCTTGAACGCCATCAGCGATTGCTGTTTCAACATTGTTAAGCTGAGTTGCAGCATCATCTTTACCGTCGGAAACTACTAATTCTATTCCATTATCTGCAGCGTACTTTTTAGCAGCGTCAGTTAAATATGTTTGCCACTTGTCTGAATATGAGTTAGAAGCAAAAGCTATTTTTATACCGTCAGCTTTTTCCTCTTTCATTTCTTCTTTTTTAGTCTCTTCCTTCTTCTCTTCTTTCTTTTGAGTCTCAGCATCCGCTTTATTTTCTTCTGGTTTAGAACATGATGCAAAAGATAGCACCAATACAGCTACTAATAATAAGGATAAAAATTTTTTCATATTACCTCCAAATAATTAAATCCCTGAAGCTTATACTTGAAAAGAGTTGTTTTTTATTTCGTTTTATTTCGTTTTATTACTATTTTCTTTGATATGCTTCGTTATTTTGTACATTATTGATTATATACCGTGACTTTTCTTATGTCAATACTACTTATGCATAAATTATACTTATTTTTATATTTTTCAACTTAAAATGTAAGAAATTCACATTTAATAATTAAAAATTTAACAATTATTAGTGGTATCTTTATAAAAAATGTCCCCCTTTTTTATAAAGATATGATCAATTAGTATATTTTTTTTGGTTATTTTTTTGTTAAAGTATTGACTTTTAGGTTTTTTGTACTATACTAAAAGCAATAAAACGAAACCAAATGGAACCGTTTCCATTAATAAGTATATAAAGGAGATTATCATGAGAAAAACTGGTAGCAAAATGGATTTATCAAAACACTTCATTAAACTTGGATGTGCACCTATTAACTGGACAAATGATGATATGCCTGAACTCGGTGGACATCTTACTTTCGAACAGTGCGTGAGTGAAATGGCTTTGGCTGGGTACTCAGGTTCTGAAATAGGAAACAAGTATCCAAAGGACAAAGAAGTTCTCGCAAAAGCTCTTGACATGAGAAATATACAAATATGCAACCAATGGTTCAGCTGTGAATTTACAACAAAACCGATCGATGAAACCGTAAAGCGTTTTGAAGAGACTTCTGATTTTCTTAAATATTTAGGAGCCGAGGTAATCGGTGCATGTGAAACTGGCGTTACCATTCAAGGCGATATGAACAAAGCTGTATTTAAGGAGGCTCCAATACTAACAGACGAACAGTTTGATAAAATAGCGAAAGGCCTTAACACGATTGGGAAAATAGCAAAGGATAAAGGAATGAAACTCGCTTACCACTATCACATGGGGACAGGAATTCAGTCCATGGAAGAATTCAGAAAATTAATGGATAGAGTTGACCCAGAACTAGTTGGTGTTCTTTACGACACAGGTCATACTGCTTTTGCCGGCGAGGACCCTGTGGCAGTTCTTGAAAAATACATTGATCAAGTAGTACATATTCACTTTAAAGACGTACGCTCCGATGTCCTAAAAAGAGTAAAAGAAGAAGACCTAAGCTTCCTTCAGGCAGTAAAAGAAGGCGTTTATACAGTACCTGGTGATGGAGATATGGTAGATTGGGACGGCGTTTTTGAAGTCCTATCAAAAAGTAAGTATAAAGGATGGATTGTCATTGAAGCAGAACAAGACCCAGACAAAGCAAACCCACTTGAGTACGCCATCAAAGCAAGAGAATTCATAAGAGAAAAAACAGGTCTATAAGTCTATAGAATAAATAATTCGTTAAAACGTACCACAAAGTGCCCTAACCGAGCACTTTGTGGTATACTATTAAGTAGGAGGAAACATGTTCCCAGTTCAAAGAAGCGAATTAATATTAAACAAGGTAAATACATTCGGAAAGGTCTATGTCAGCGATTTGGTTGAAGAGCTAAACGTTAGTGATGTCACGATTCGAAAAGATTTAATAAAGTTAGCAGACCAAGGCCTTATTATTAAGACGCACGGTGGCGCTATTAGAAAAAGCCACGCAAAAGACGAAACGGTAATAACTGATAATCAGAAAATAAAGGACCAACTTGCTCTAACTACCTACAAAAAAATCAAAAAGAGTGATACCATTTTTCTTGGTTCAGGTTACACCTGCACGATGTTAGCTAATCATATCAAAAAAGAGGACAATCTATGCGTAATTACCAATAACATAGAAGCTTCTCTTATATTAAAGGGAAAGTGTAGAACGCTAATACTGCTCGGAGGAGAAGTATATCACTTCAACAGCTACACTTTTACAGGCAGCACGAGGATAGAAGAATATCTTAGCAGATACAATATAAATCTTATGATAACCAGTTGCTCTGGCGTAACTACCGACTCTGGCGTGTCATTTACGACGGAAGTTAATTACAAGGTTATGACTGCTATCATTAAATCAGCTAAAAGTTGGTACCTAATGGTCGATTATTCAAAGATCGGAAAAGTTTCTCCTTACAAAGTGGCTGATATCGAAGACGTGACAACAATAATCACAGATAATATCAATGAAGAAAATTTGGTTGTTCCTAATATTGAAAGGGTTACGATAAATAACAAAAGATAGGCATCATAGCAATTAATTGTGCTTAATGTGTTTTTCTGTTATAATCATTGTATAAATATAATTTTGATAGGAGGATACTATGAACGCATTAGACAAGATAACTGATTATCTGTTGACACATGGACTCAATTTGCTTTTTAACATCGGTAAAATAATTATCGTTATTGTCGTAGGACTTATTGTTATTAGCATTATTACAAAGGCCATCAAAAAAGCTCTTGACAAAAGTAAACTAGATGATACTTTAAAACCTTTCTTAACAAAACTAGCAAATTTCGCCCTTAAGGTTATACTCGTGATAATTGCCATAGAAATAGGCGGGATAGATGCATCGGCATTAATCGCCGTATTCGCTACCGCTTCACTTGCTGTAGGTCTTGCTTTCCAAGGTGCTCTTGCAAACTTTGCTGGCGGATTAATAATACTTGTATTTAGACCTTATAAAGTCGGAGACGTAGTAAATATAAATGGCTTCCAGGGACAAGTAACGGCAATAGAAGTAATTGCCACAAAACTTACTACCGTCGACAATCAGGAAATCGTAATACCTAACGGAGTGGCAGCAAATTCAACCATCACTAACATAACAGTTAATAACCTTAGACGAGTTGATTTCACTTTTGGCGTTGCTTATGAAAGCGACCTTAAGAAAGTTAAGCAGATTATAACAAATGTCGTTAATTCACACGAGAAAGTGCTTAAAGATCCTGCTCCATTTGTAAGACTCGGTGAGCAAGCGGATAGTTCTTTAAATTACATTGTAAGACTTTGGACTAAAACCCCTGATTATTGGGACGTTCACTTTGACATCATAGAACAGATTACAGATGCCTTTAATGATCACGGTATTTCAATACCTTATCCACAAATCGATTTACACCAGAAATAGTAACGATCGGTTAGCTTTCTATAAGAAAATAACGATTAAATCAATGATATCTCACCTTATTTTAATGGTGAGATGTCTTAATTTTAGCTTAATCTATTTTTAAAGGTAAAAAACCTTCTATCGTATAATAGGTTACCCTATCGGTTAAAACACCCTTTTCTAAAACTTTCTCAAAACACTTTAATTTATAAATTCCATCCATATCAAGGTCTTCATAATATGCGTCTTCAAATGCCAGGTGATCTAAATAAGTCCCCGTCCACTGCCTTACAAAAATATCATCTTTATACTCGATAAAATATGGCCTAGTTCCATCTTTAAAAAAAGGTGTTGGTCGATAAGCACCGACAAAAAACTCTATCGCTTCATCTTCATCAATTTGCCCTACTGTTATGAGCCATGGATTTACTTTACTAAAGTCATTAGTATAAATCTTTTCCATACCAGTTAGAACTTCGGTTATTTTTTTATCCCCTTTAAACTTATTAATTCTAGTATCCTTGTCGACTAGGAACTCAGGGTCAACCTCTTCTTTTAACCTCTTTTTGTACACCGCTAATGTTTTACCACACTGAAAGTCCTTATCATATATTTCATTGTGTTTTATAACGCCTTTTTCTTCGATCACGAATGCATATAGTGTAAAGTCTTCGTAGTAAAAGTCATAGTCAATTATTTCATCAAAAACTACGCTAGCTCCATTACAGGAAGCTAGCGCTAAAATTATAACTATTCCTATTATTAGCCTACCAGTCAATTTCCACATACTTATCTATAATATTGTTCTTTTCATCGGTTACAAACTTGCTCGCATATGGCATGTTACTAACTAGCTTAGCATCTTCTACATACTTATCAATACCTACTCCGCCATATTCTGCTCTGCTAACTCCAATCATCTCTTGCCAGGTTTCATCGGTTAACCTTTCATCATAATAAAATTCATAGGAACTATAGAGTAGACCTCTAGCTATTATATCTTTCCCATTTTGATTGACAAGTACATATATCTCCAGCGGAACCCCTATACCAAGTTCTAAATAACGCGAACCATTACTGTCTACAATTGTTGATATATCGCTAATTACTGGCTGAGAGGATGTATCCGCATAATCTATTTCAAACCCATAGTTATTGACAGACCAGATATAATAGTTTTTTATACTTTCACAAACACCGCCAAAAAATCCTAGTTCACTATTCATATCTGAAGGAATATCCTCGCCATCAAGTTCCAACGCAGAAACTTCTGCCAGCAGCTTCATCGCATCTGTCAAATAGCCCAGTTGCTCTATATCGCTTTCATTAATTCCATTATCAATTAAAACATCCCTCGTATCATTACAAAGACTATATAGTTCTTCATATAGCTCAACATTAGGTTCTACATAATGAAGAACACCTGTTTCTTCGGGAGCACCCATTTCAGCCATAGACTGTTTTGAATAAAGAACATTGGCATGCTTTAACTGAGCGAAAGCACCAAGCGCTGTATTAATTTCTTTATATTTGTAATCATCGAGTTTCATAAAGTAAGGTATATTTTCATTAGACTCATCAATCTCCATATTAAGTGATTTATCTATGGCCTTTATATATCCATGGTATAAATCGTCCATATAGAGTTCTTCTTTTTTGTCTTTATATTCTTCTTTCATTTTCTCGAGTTCTTCGGGATACTCTGACCAGTTTTCATCGGGCTCAAAGTACTCATAAAATAAATCCTCGCAGATTTCATTACCCATAACTGCGAACACTTCAAATGATGAAGAATAAGGCTTCACGGTTGCTCTCATAAGATGACTCATGATGTACTGATCAAGTGAATATCTTTGACCCATTACTCTAAATTGTTTTTTTGTTGAAAGGTCAAAATCACTTTGTTCAGATGTTTGAACAAGCACTTTTGGCTCAGGTAATTTCTTAACCTCTTTTTCAATTTTACTAAATGTCTCCTTATCTTCAAGTGCCGATATACCGTCACTACCTAAAACATCTAAAGCATCTTCAAGTTGTTCAAAAGTAATATCATCTGAAGATGAGGAAAAGGATCTACTAAGTTTATAAACTTGATGCCACAACTCCCTAACTTCGGAATTTTCAAATATCTCATTGGCAATTATGAAGGCAATAGAAATAGTTTTCGTATTTTCTTCTAATTCAAAACCAGGATTTGATAACCACATTTGACCTCTAAAAAATCTCTCTAATACCGCGGCACTAGTATAATGCCCCCTAGGTTTAAACTGAGAATAATCAATTGTATAGCCAAATAAATCTGATTGTGTAACATCAGCCGAAGCCATAACCCTCTCATACTCTTCGTCAACTATGTCCATTATTTCTCTTGGTATCCTTGATTTTAAATCATTATACTCATTTACATTGCTCATATATTTTCTTGCTACTTCATGCCCTAAGTCAGTATATATATCCGCTACGTTTATTTCTTCTTGTTCATCTAAAAACAATTTAGATGCCACAAACATATACGCTACTGAACTTTTTAGAGAGTCCTTTAAATCTCCTTTAGTCTTAAGCGAATTATACTTTTCCAATAGATTTTCCGTAAGAATCAAGCTAATTTCTGACATATTATTATAGAAAAACTGTAGTTCAAAACTCTTCATGCTATCACTATAAAAAATACTAAATGCATTTAGAGCAGCATCTGTGGTTATAAAACTAGGCGTATCTGCATAATTAGCCATTTCATAGATGGAATGATAACTCGCAGTTGGATATTCGTCATAGTTTTGCTCTAGTACGATATAGCCTTTTTCATTTAATATGTCTATTTGACTATCTGAAAACCCCTCAAAAACTTCTTTATTATGAGCATCTTCGTATTTTATTGGATTTGAGTTATTTGAGTCTGATTTTTTTTCTTTCTTAGTGGTAGTCTCTTCTTTTTCAGTATTTTTCTCTTCCTTTTCTTTTTTTTCCTTTGTTGTTTCTACTTCTTCTTCAAGTATCTTTTCAGCTACTTTTTCAACAATTTTACAACTAGAAAATAGTAATACTAGAACCATTAAAAGTGCAATTTTTTTCATACCTTACCTCATCTTTAATTATTAATTATCGCTATGTTCTACATAAATTGGATACAAAAATTGAAATGCGCCAAGTACAGCAATCCCTATGCTCATAAGAACTGCCGTTACTTTTATTAGTTTTTTGATGATACCGATGCTTTTGTATATGTTCATTAAAAACTTAAACAAAATCCAACCCTTTCTATAGTTTATCTAGACTATGTACTTATTATACCACTCACAAAACCGTTTTCAATGAATTATGACATTTTATTGTTAAATTATTGCTAATAAACTATTACATTATCCATATAATCCTATCAAATTATTTCTTTAGTTTAGGCGACCTATAACAACTATAACAAACAGGTAGATACATCTCCAAGCCACCTACTTCAATCGGATTTCCTTCATATACGGGCTCTCCATCGAGTAGTTTTAAATTGTGAGTCGCTTTCGAATTACAATACCAGCATATCGTCTTTATCTCTTCTAGTTTATCAGCAAGAGCAAGAAGTCTAGCAGAGGCGTCAAATAACTGCGTCGTATAACTAACTCTAAGCCCGTAACATATTACCGGCGTATTATACTTTTCTACAACTTCTCTAAGTTCATCAATATGATGAACTTGTAACATCTGAGCCTCATCAACTAGTACACAGTCTACCTTCCCCTCTTTTTCGAGGTACTTTTCATATACAGCCAGTATATTATCTTCATCACCAATACCGAGAGCTTCCATTTCGTGGCCTGCTCTAGTCATAATCTTCCCCTTCGATCTCGTATCCATCGCGGGGATCATAAGACATACCTTTTTGCCCTGAGTTTGGTAGTTGTGAGCAGTAGCTAGAAGATTTAACGATTTAGCTGAAAAAACTGTTCCATACTTAAAAAATAATTTTGCCATAATATTCTCCATTTTTTTCTTCTATTTTACACTATATTTAGAGTTTTTGTAAAAATAATAAGACAAGTTTAATTTTTTTTGATAAAATAAAAGCGGAGGGTACAAATGAACAAAAATATTCGCTACAAGAAACTATCTTTATATTTCATATTTACTTTTTTTATATGCTTAATAGTGTACAGAATACTATTTCACTGGGATGTTTCGGTAAATATAGCAAAGGGCGCCATGCGTTTATTTATGCCGTTTATCATCGGTGTTTCTATCGCTTATTTCGCGAATCCATTTGTATCGTTTCTTGAGTCAAAACTTTTCAACGAAAGAAAAAAGCTCCCTCGATTTTTTAATGAGAAAACGGTTAGGCTTATCGCTCTGATAATCGCATATGTAATATTTGCGACTCTTATCGCTTTAACACTTAATATTGTAATCCCTCAAATCTCTGATAGTTTACGTGAGATTAAATTGGCTTTACCACACTACTATGATACTCTTTACAAATACATTACTACAATAGATTTTAGGGTAGGTAATAACTCCATTATTATCGATGCACAGATGTTAGATAATTTTCTTAAAAAGAATCTACCTACTACCCCTGAACAGATTACAGGTATATTTAATAGATACATATCGGATATAGTTAGCATAACAAGTAACATAGTAAGTGGAATTCTTAACGTATTCCTAGGTATAATAATATCCATGTATCTTCTAATAAACAAGGAGTACCATATCCGCTATACAAAGAAAATAATCAAGGTACTACTTCCTAGCAAAGCAGTACCTGAGTTTTTTAGAATATCACGTGAATCACATCATATATTCCTTCGATTTATACTAGGTAAAATAGTCGATAGTATTATCATAGGTGTTATGTGTTTCGTAATACTTATCATTGTGAAAATACCATATCCTATGCTTATTAGCCTAATTGTATTCATTACAAATATGATACCTTTCTTCGGCCCTCTAATAGGAGGAACGATCGCCGTGCTGTTCTTGATTGTTTCCTATCCTGCTAAAGCTTTCTGGTTCTTCATAATTATACTTGGGTTGCAACAATTTGACGCAAACTTCCTAGGTCCGAAAATACTCGGCGATTCCACAGGCCTATCACCTTTTTATGTAATATTTGCGGTCGTTTTATTTGGCGGTTTATTTGGACCAATTGGCATGTTCATCGGTACTCCACTTTTTGCCGTACTAAAAAATATTTTCGATAACTATATTGAAAAGAAAGAAGAACTAAAAAACAATCTAAAAAAAGAAGAAGAGGAATTATCCTCTTAAAACGTCGACAAAACCAACCGTATCCAAATTTAGAAAGATAGGGATTCCCCAAGAGAAACTATCCTCTTATCCTTCAAATTCTTTTAGTAGCATAACTGCTATATTTTTGGAATCATCTTTTATATCAAGTTTTTTCACAGACCTAGATTTTACATTTAGTTCTTTTATTGAAAAATTTCTTACTTCTTCTTCCGTTGTTCTAAATGCAATGTTTTCATCAAACAGCTTATCAACAAGCTCTTTATCTTCTGTATCATCCTGCTCTAATATACCAAAAGGTACTCCTAGTATAATACACTCGGCGACGCTAGACCAACCACCTTTAATAAGCGCGAAAGAAGAAGCAGCTATATAATCCTGTGTAGAGGCAACTCGTCGAGGCAGCTTAACAAGATATGCATTCCCCTCTATTTCTATAGAGCCTGTTGCAACTATTGTCCCCGAAGGAAAGTTAACATGAAATTTTTCTTTTTTCTTTTCAACTTGCCCCACCGAAAGATAAACTGCCGGCCAGTACTTCTTCTTAAAATCACCACTGTTCATCTCATTTACTTTTCGACAAACAAGACCAACTTCTTTCGTTTTACAAGTAATTCCCGTCATATCGTCAGAAAACTTGAACTTAAGAAGTAAATCCATCTTGTTGTACCACTTTTGGTAAAAATCTAGTATCTCTTTTTTGATACCCATCTTTTTAAATCTATTGTACCAAGTATAGTTGGAAATACCTATTACCTTTACCCCAAGTCTTTTAGCAACCATTACGCCAAGTATACTTATATCAGTTATAACTCCTACGATGTCCATTCCCTTTAGCAGATTATAATGGTCATCGAGGTACATTTCAAAATCTTCAAAGAAATCCTCAACCGCTTTCTCCGTCTTTTCTAGGTCAACTTCAAGCGAATTAGGATAAAATACCGTATTAGCATCGGTATCAATATTTGCAAAAGAAACTCTCTTCTCATACTGTCTAAGAGCAACTCTAGCATGGTTATTTTGCTTTCTATTTGAGATTATAATAACATTATAATCACTAATTTCCAGCAAATAATTAATTATGGCTACTGATCTGGTAATATGCCCAAATCCACTATCTGTAACAAAATATGCTAATGTTCTCATAATACCTCCGGTTAATCAACTAGTACATTCTAACACAATAGTATCCACTATTCAAAAAAAGTTTTAATAAGACTTAAAATCTACTGCAATAATCTTTTTTTTACTATTTTCTAGATGACTCTATCTATTGCCATTTCGACAAAAATCGTATAAAACTTTAATATAGTTAATATTGATAATGAACAATCAATCCCAGCACAAGGATTGATTATCAAGATAGCTTATATTATTACCTGGCGCTGACTATTATGTCATAAACTTCCTTTGGACTATCAACTAGATACTTTGGCTTTAGCTCTTCGAGTTTTTGCCTTGTTCTAAATCCCCAAGTGATTATTATAGGAGTTATTTCAGCATTTTTTGATGTTTTATAATCTACTTCTGTATCTCCAACGAAAAAAACTTCTTCCTTATCTATGTTATTTTCTTCGATGCAAACATCTATCATCATTGTATCTGGCTTTCTAGGATATTTTTCACTCACACCGAGCAGATGCGTAAATTCGTAATCACTAAAAAAATCATTCATTATCTTTACAACCATATCGATTGGCTTATTGGAAGCGACGGCTAACTTATATCCGTCTTGCGTCAGTTTATCAAGAAGCATATAAATCCCGTCAAATACATAAAGTTTATACATATAGTCGAGCTTATACTGCTCTCTCATCATTGGCACTGCTACATCATGTAAATCCTTTTTATCATCAGGTAGCGCTTTACGGACTAATTCTTTTAGTCCGTTCCCAACAAAATCCATATACTTTTTAGTGGGGTGAGTTGGCAGTGACAATTTCTCCAAAACCCTATTCATTGATATTGCTATCCCTTCATAAGACTGGACTAAAGTTCCATCTAAGTCAAATATGACAAGCGCCATAGTTCCTCCTATTTTATGATGTGATTTATCGTGTATAGTAGTACCGGCGAAGTCAGTAACATAAGTACCGTTGATATAAATACTGCTTCACTCGCTAATACTATATTTGTCTTATACTTCCTTGCAACAATTACTGTATTTGTTCCAATAGGCATTCCAACAAGTATCATACATACCTTTATGACGTAATCATCGATATTGATAGCTTTGAGAAATAAACCGACAATAACCGGAAAAGTAAGCATTTTTACAATCGCAAAAATGATAACCTTATAATTTTTAAAAAGTTCTCGTATGTTTATTTTGTATAAAGAAGCTCCTATTATGAGCATAGCTAGCGGCGTAGTCATAGACCCTACCAATTGAAGCGATGCATTAAGAACATATGGCAGGTCTATTTTTAGGACAAATAAGACTACGCCAAACAAAGTCGCAAATAAACCGGGATTTATAATTTTTTTCAGCGTAAATTTTTCTCCGGTTTTTTCCTCGTTGTCAGAAAGTATAAAGTATATACCTAGGGTATAAAGTAATAAGTTAAATGGTATATTAAATATAGCGCCAAAAAATACACTGTCCTTTCCAAGTATCGCTGTTAGCATAGGATATCCGATGAAAGCGGTATTGGCAAAAACAGTGAAAAAAGAATATATGCCTCTTTGACCTTTTTTCACGAAGAAAATAAAAGGCGTCAAAAATGAAACCGCTATCAAAAAGGCATAGGTAATAGGCGTAGCAACTAACATGCTATAAAGCACGGTATTATCGGTTATTTTAGTGTTTGTAATCGCATATATAACTAAAGCTGGAAGAGTAACGTAAAAAATCAAGCTAGATAATTCCCCTATCCCACTATCAGATAATATCTCTTTCTTCCTCAGAATTACACCAAGAAACATTACAATAAATAGTATTAAAATCTGCAAATATACCGATAAAAAATTCATTTGTTCTCCAGCTGTCTATCGTTAATAATCGCTATCACTCATCTTGTGGTTCATTATTGCAACACCACTAGAAGCGCCTATTCTTGAAGCTCCGGCTTTTATCATTTCCATAGCTCCTGCGTAGTCTCTAACTCCTCCCGAAGCCTTAACGAGCGCCTTATCTCCTACCGTCTTTTTCATTAGAGCCACGTCATGAACGGTCGCTCCACCACCTGCAAAACCAGTGCTTGTTTTTACAAAGTCTGCTCCGGCTTCTACGGATAACTCACATGCTTTAACTTTTTCTTCATCCGTTAATAGACAAGTTTCGATGATAACCTTAACTAAAGCTTTTCCTGATGCATCTACAACCGCTTTTATATCATCTCTAACATAATCATATTTCCCGTCTTTTAGTGCTCCGACATTTATAACCATGTCTATCTCTGTAGCTCCGTCTTCAATCGCCTTCTTCGTTTCAAAAGCCTTTGAACTGGTATTACAAGCTCCTAGTGGAAACCCTACTACTGTACAAGTCTTTATATCTGAACCTTTAAGTTGTTCCGTAACAAAAGAAGTATACCAAGAGTTTACACACACAGACATAAAGCCGTACTCTTTAGCCTCATCACAAACTTTCCTTACGGCACTTTCTGTAGTGTCTGGTTTTAAAATCGTATGATCAATATATTTTGCTAAATTCATATTACCTCCTTACTTGCTTATATGCTTCTTCATAATAATAGCACCAAGCAGTGCCTGATGCTATACATGAATTATTCTTCAAAATTTAATGCTACTCTACTGGCGTATTATTTCTAACTAAGAAATAGAATATTGGTCCAGTAAATGGTAGAATAACACTTATGATAGTGTACATAACTTCTTTACCAGGCTTATATCTCTTGAAAACAGTATAATTTATGAATATCATAAATAATGCACCAATGAAGAAAAGAATTTGACCTATCACTGGAACGATATTAACAAAAGGAATTGCTAATAAAATCCACTCTAGATTCGTAATCTTCTTATCAAATAATACCACTTCTCCAACAATTAAACCAAGTAAATAAAATTGAGCAATTGGAATCCATGCTAACCATGATTTTTCTATTCCCTTATTATCTGCCATAGTCTTGAGAGCTAGCGCAAATAACACATAAAGCGCTATACCAACCGCAAACCCTACAAACACTGCTCCTGCACTAAATAACGCCAGTACGCCACCTAAAGCATCTCCATTTTCCATATTACATTCCTCCTACTTTTGTAATTATATGACTATTCTAATCAATAAGTCCATAAAAGTCAAGAAAACTAATTCATTTATAAACTAAAAAAAGTATATTTATAACTCTATAAAAAAGATACCCACTAATCATTGATGCGGGAACTTTATAATAGGCACTTTAAAAAAATTCAGTAAAAATGCGTGTAAAAAGCCACTAACAATTATTGGAATAAAAAGGACGATAAAAGATAGTTCATAAAGGATACTACTCCTTGTATCCCCTTTTTTCCCGCCAAGTCTACTTTTAATTGACCCTAGAATGATACCCATGGCGTTCCCCATCATTATCATTCTTATCGCCGCCAAAATACCCCTGGATTTTTGTTTTCCATAGTGCTTTATTAAAGCTACCCAAGCTTTCTTGCTGACATTAGCTCTGGTGTCTGCATAATGTTGCGCGAAAAGTAGCGCTTTCGCATCATCTACCGCCACGTCTGGTATCTCAGAAGCTAGCAATGATTTTATCTCTTCGTTACTAAGACCTGCCTCCAAAGCCATCTTAGTATGAGCATAAGTACACATCTCGCAATCGTTTACCGATGTTACTGCAAGCATTATCCTCTCTAGCAGTTCTTTGCTCATTTCATCCCTTTTCCTGCTTTTTTTAAGGTCCTTAACACTTCTAAAAGCATTCATCGTGATAACATATATTTCTTTTATTGAATAACGTTTTTTTGGCGTAACTTTCATTTTAACTTCTCAAACTATCTAAAACAAATCATCTACTTCAAACATCTGCTTCAAGTACTTTTTGTTTAAATTTCTTCCTATTATTACTAGTTTCGACTCTTCTTGCTCCTCTATCGTTTCGACACTATACGTCTTTGCTACTATATCTAGCCTAGTCCACTGCTTATTGACCGGAAGCAGCCCTTTTGCCCTTATTACCTCACCAAAGGTACCTCTAAGGATAAGATATATCTTTTGCCCCAATCGGTCGATGTTTTTTTCTTCTATTCCAATTAAGGTAAGTTGATCTAGGTCTGCCTCTTCTCCTACCATTTCTTCGGTATCACTTTTAAGGATGTCTATGTCTTCGTTTACTTCAAATATTTTTCCAATATCAAAGTTTGTCTGCGCAAAGCACTTCGCCTTAGGATTAACCTCTAGAATTGCTTCCTTAATTCCTCTTAACATATCCTCTGAGAATTTATCCGTTTTTGTCAACAAAACGATATTCGCATTTTCAAGTTGATCTTTGAAGAATGGCTCATCGTTTTTCATATAATCAATAAAAGAATTTACGTCTACTAATGTAACAACCGACTGTATTTGTATTCTCTCATACTCTACTTTTTTAATAGATGATAATACAGTGCTTAGTCCAGCTACCCCTGTAGGCTCTATTATTAAGTAGTTAGGATTATATGTGTTCGATATCGTTACCACGGAGTCACCAAGGTCAACATTTCTAGTACAGCAAATACACCCGTCTGTCATTTCAAAAATGTTTTTTTTATCGGTTTTTAATAAATCCGCATCAATATTAACCTGCGCATATTCATTTTCTATTATCATATAGTCATCCGGTCTTTCCTTGACTATCTTATTGATAAAAGTTGTTTTTCCTGAACCTAAGAATCCAGCTACAATTATTATTTTCATTTTTTCCTCATTATCTATTATTCGCTTCTTTTTTTCACAATGATAATAATAACACAAATACATTTTTTTACAAGAAGGTGTCCGTTACTATTAGAAAGCCTATCTTAGTGTTTATAATTTTTATATAGTATTTAAGCTAAGTATATGCTAACATAGCATTTATGAATAATTTGAAAAGAGGCATATTTTTTATGATTTTATCTGCCTTCGGATTTGCGCTTATGGGCGTTTTCATTAAGGGGGCAGGTGATTTGCCAGTTTTACAAAAAATGATTTTTAGAAGCTATATTATAGCAAGCGCTTCTTTTATCGCTTTGAAGATGGGTAAAACACCTATAAAGCTAAACGGACAAAACAAGTATTTATTGCTTCGTTCAGTTTTTGGTACGATAGGTATGATTTGCTCCTATTACGCCATAGACAATCTAATATTATCCGATGCTACCATACTCAACAAGATGAGTACCTTCTTCTTCCTGCTAACAAGTTATCTGTTTTTAGGTGAAAAGCTTACTTTCAGACAGTTTATTTATATCCTGTTGTCCTTTATAGGTGTAATATTTATAGTTAAACCTGAATTTTCAGTCAAGATGATACCGTATTTGGTTGGACTTACAGGTGCTTTTTTTGCAGCACTAGCCTATACGGTAGTTAGAATGCTGGGACAAAAAGTAAATCCAACGGTGACTGTTTTTTACTTCGCGGCGTTCGGCGCCGTAATTCTCACCCCTTTACTTCCATTCGCATATAAACCAATGTCAGTATCTCAGATAATCTACCTGGTTCTCGCCGGACTATCCGCAACTATTGGGCAAATGGGTCTTACTCATGCATACAAATTTTCAGCAGCTAGCGAAGTCTCTATATATAATTACATAGGGGTTATCTTCTCAGCTGCTTTTAGCATTATTATCTTTCATCAGACTCCGAATATATTATCAATAGTAGGTTATATTATAGTATTTGCTACTACATTTCTTATGTATAAATTTAATAGCAAAAAGGCCATAACAAAGCAATCATAGTACCAAATCCGTTTCGTCTACCGGTCCTTTTTCAAAGTATTTTTCTAACTCCGTAGGAAGAAATACTCCTCTATTCGTAATAACTTTTGTCACCAAATCAGGTGGCGTTATATCAAACGCGGGATAGTATCCATGAACGCCTTTATCGGCAACCCTTACACCCATCGCCTGAAGGGTGAATTCAGGATCTCTCATCTCTATACTTACTGAATCAACATCAGGATGTCCTAAATCCGGTGCTCCCGTCACGTAATAAGGAACGCCAAATCTTTTGGCAACTATTGCCGTGTTGCAAGTCCCTACTTTGTTCACAATATGACCGTCCAAACATATCGCATCTGCTGCAGTAGTAAATAGATCAATCTTTTCATTCGCAAATACAAATGCAGGCATTGCGTCTGTTATTACCGTCGTCTTGTTACCCATTTGTGAAGCTACTGTAGCGGTAAGTCTTCCACCTTGAAAATATGGTCTGGTTTCATTAACAAATACACTTATATCCTTACCGGAATTATTGGCTACTTTTAACATCTGCCCCACGATAGTTTCCGCAAAACAGTACGTCATGATATTCCCCTTATTGGGAAAATAATCGACAAAATACTCCGCTATCCTATATATTTTTTCGTACCTTCTATTTGTCATCAATAGAGCTCTTTTGAATACTCCATCAACTACATCTTCACCATTATTCATGGCCGTCTCAGCGGCTTGTAAGCACTCTTTCGTTACAAGTATCATTCTCTTGGTAGTAGTTGGTCTTGCGTTAGATAACGTATGTGCAGCGCTTTTTAGATGCTCTATTTGTTCTTTCTTCGATTTTTCCCTAACCTCATATGCCGCTAACGCCATGCCCATCGCCGCCGCTGTATAAGGTCCTGCACTTTGAGTCACCATGTCAGTTATAGCCTTCGCTACTTGTTTATGATTCGTACATTCTTCGTATCTTATGATTGCCGGATATACTCTTCTATCCAGTATTCTCACCTTACCATCTTCATACCAAGCCACATTCTCGTACTTTAGCATGAAAGACAGGCCATCATCATACCTTTTCATGATTTCTCCAATACTAACAACTATTTATTTTCCACCACGTCTATCCATGTAGAAACAACTTTTTTCAAACTTTTTCGCGTACTTTTTTACCTCAGAACATATATCAACAATTCTTTCATATCTAGTGTTTTCATTATGTTGTTCAAGCTTTACCCCCGCTAGACTGATTGAAGATATCGGAAATTTTTGTATTTCCCCACGTCTTCCCTTAGAGATAATGTATCCTTTTTCTACGTCCTCCTGCTGATAAAAATCAAGTATTTTTGTATCAAAAGTTTCTATTATGTTATCTGTTATTTTTGTTATATCATCATATGGTGCAAGAAAAACGAAGTCGTCCCCACCTATATGACCTAAGAAGGTTTCTTTTTTCGTTAAATTTAAGGAGTCTTGTATAATCTCGGCGGTGAGCTTTATAATTTCATCTCCTTTAGCAAATCCATAGATGTCGTTGTAAGCTTTAAAGTTATCTAAATCAGCGTATACAACGACATATGGATCTTCATGTTCTAACGCTGAGATGACTTTTTCCCGAATGGCATTGTTCCCCGGTAGACCCGTATTAGGGTTCATTTCCTTCGCGAACTGCGCAAAATCTTCAAGCATAAGAAGAGCATTGTACATATTGACATAGTTACGCATCTTAACTTTTAAAAGATTGGCACTTATTGGTTTTATGATAAAATCAATAGCCCCTTCCTCTAGCGCTTCACAAGGATCTACATCTTCCGTTATGTCAGCAACTAAAACTACCGGTATCTTCTCGGTTTTATGGAACCCTTTCAGTCTTTTTAAAACTTCATATCCACTCAGTTCATCACTAATTGCATCCAAAATTATAAGATCCGGATTAATTTTTGATATCATCGTAAAAACTTCCATGATGTCATTTGACATATGGAGTTCAAAACCTTCTATATCTTTAAATTGAACTAAAGGGGTCCCTTCTTCTTTCTCAATTATTAATACTCTTGGTGTTTGATGTATCATTCTCTTCCTTACCTAGTTGTGAAATAATAATGTCTTTTATGCCAAAGCCACCACTTTTTGAAATCTCCTTTGAATAAGCATCCAAAAGCATGTCATTATAGTACTCGCTTTTTTTTGCATCACCAAAAAGAGAGCTCTTGTTAATGCTACTGTGCATTTGCTTTAGAACCTTATACACGAAATACGCTTCAAAAGACTCCGCAGCTTCTTCTAATTTTGATACATCTTTTTTTTCTGTAGCTTTTTTCAATATCTCATTAAAAGAAGTGTCTTCTACCTTTGCCTCTATCTGCGACTTGCTCGTAATAGTATTTAAAAAATCACTTTTAATACCACTAATCTGCATGGCTTACCTATCTTTTTAATTGATTCGCCAAAGATAACATCTCATCGGAAGCTTGAATCGTTTTTGAACTTAATTCATACGCTCTTTGTGCTACTATCAATTTTACCATTTCTTCTACAGCTTGTACATTAGAACCTTCTAATCCTCCCTGTAAAATATTTGATCTAGTTAGATTATCATTATCGGATTCAAGCATCTTATCGCCTGACGCAACGGTCTCTTTAAATAGCGAACCACCCATTGACATTAATCCTTGTGGATTTTTAAACTGAACAATCTGAATCTGTTGATTAAGGTCAAATGGCTTACCATCTTTCATTATAGTGAATTTCCCGTCAGTATCAGCAACAAGATTTTCCGGATTAATTCCTTCAAAAGTAATTGGCTCACCCTTTGTATTTAGGTACGAAAGTCCCGTTGATGTTGTTAGCATAATCTTACTGTCTTTTAGCGACACTTTCATAGCGCCATCCCTAGTAAATCTCTCTTCACCATTTTTCTCACGAACTACGAATAGTCCATCTCCCTCAATAAATATATCAAGCGGATTTTCAGTCCTTATGAATGTTCCTTGGTCAAATGCCTTTACAGATGCTACCGTTCTAACACCATGCCCAATCTGCATATTTACAGGATTTGCTCCCTTGTTAGTATCACCAGCTTCTTTGATGGTTTCATATATTAATGATTTGAATTCTAATCTTTCTTTTTTAAAACCGTTTGTGTTTACATTTGATAGGTTGTTTGAAATGCTATCAACCGTTGCCTGCTGTGTTTTCATACCGCTCGCAGCAGTATAGAGTGATCTCATCATAACTATGCTCCTTTATTAGCTAACACGTCCTACTTCATTGACTACCTTACCCATTGTCTCATCATAGGTTTGGATTACTTTTTGGTTGCTCTCGTATATTCTTGTAGACTGAATAAGGTCTATCATCTCATCGATTCCATTGGCACTAGACATTTCTAAAAACCCTTGTTCAACGACTGATTCAAAAGGTTTTTCTACCGATTTATCCGTCGTAATGTAAAGGGTGTCGCCCTCTTTTCTTAGCATTTGCAAATCGTCAAAATCGACAAGGTCAATCTTTCCTTTTAACGCTTCACCTTGATAGATAGAACCGTCTTTATTAATTCTCACAAAGCCGTCTTCCAGATTAATTTTCTTATCTTCTGATAATACAAAAAGACCATCTTTTGTCACTAGATTATTTTCCTGATCCATTCCAAATGATCCATCTCTAGTATACTTAATATTCATATTCCCATCAGGGGTAATTTCGCCGACTTTAAAAAATCCTGTACCAGATATAGCAACGTCAAGGGGTTGATCCGTCTGCTTTAAAGGCCCTTGTTTGAAATCAGTATAAACTTGTGCTACCTTGATACCAAGACTCATTTTACCAATATTTTGTTTGATGCTTTTATTCTCGACATCTCTGATTTTATACGTCAAGACATCTTTAAAAGACTCTGCGATAACATTGTCCTTTTTGAACCCCGCCGTATCGGCATTGGCAATATTATTCGAAATAGAGTCCACTTTTACCTGTTGGTAACGCATACCTGTATATGCCGTATATAATCCTCTAAACATAGTATCCTCTTTGTGCTACATCCATGTAACTATTCCATATCCCTATGTCCTAATAGTTATATCGGCATATTTAGTTAATACATTAGTTGTTTTTACTCTTTTGCGATCTTGATACATTCATCAAGAGAATGCCAAGCAAGCACTGCACATTTAACTCTCGCAGGCATATTTTTGATATTTGATAAGATGGAAGCGTCCAGAATATCATCTTCGACTTCTTTAGCGGAAACTTCGCCCTTTATCATTCCTAGAAAACTCTCAATCTTTGCCTTTGCATCATTCACGTTTTCACCTTTTAGAAGGTCTATCATAATCGATGCTGAAGCCTCAGAAATGGCACAACCGCTTCCCGTATAGCTGATATCTTCAATCACATCATTAGCCACTTTTAAATTCACCGTTAAATCATCACCACAATTTGGATTGTAACCCCTTTGCGAGATATGCTCACCGGTCATTTCAAATTTGTTATGTTTTGATTTGTTGTGTTCCATTATGAGTTCTGTATAAATACTACTTAGATCCATAACCTAACCATTTCCTAACTTTTCTAATGTTTTCACATAGTTTATCAATATCTTCTTTTGTATTGTAAATACTAAAACTTGCTCTGGATGTACTAATTAGCCCGAGTCTTTTCATCAGTGGTTGTGCGCAGTGATGTCCTGCCCTAACACAGACCCCACCTGCATCAAGGATTGATGCAACGTCGTGTGGATGAACATCCTTTATACTAAAGGAGATAAGAGCCCCTCTTTTGTCAATATCCTTTGGTCCATGTACAGTAACTTCCGGTATTGACCCCATTTTATCCACTGCATAGGCGGTGAGTTCTTTTTCCATCTTTTCAATCTCATCAATGCCAACTTCCTCAATAAAGTCAATAGCGGCACCAAAGCCGATTATTCCTTCAATATTAGGCGAGCCCGCTTCCAGCATACTAGGCATAGGTGCATGCGTGTAACTTTGTAGTTCGACATATTCTATCATATCTCCACCCGTTTGGTATGGTATTAATCTATTATGCATACTCTTTTTGGCATAAAGTACGCCAACGCCAGTTGGACCAAACATCTTGTGTGCAGAAAAAGCTAAAAATTCACAGTCAAGCTCTCTTACGTCAATTTTCATATGCGGCGCACTTTGGGCGGCGTCAAGCGCGACAACTGCTCCTACTTCGTGGGCAGCTTTTATAATCTCTCCTACTGGCTGAATAGCGCCCATTGCATTAGAAATCATAGTAACAGAGACAAGTTTAGTTTTTTTAGTTATCGTATCAGAGATTTTCTCTATGTCTATTATTCCCTCTTCATCTATATCAAGATATTTAAGAATAGCTCCTTTATTTTTACATAAAGTTTGCCAAGGTAGTATATTGCTGTGGTGCTCACTGTAGGATATTACAATCTCATCGCCTGCAGTGATGTTTTCGGCATAGCTATACGCAAGAAGATTAAAACTTTCTGTAGTCCCTTTGGTAAAGACTATCTCTTCATCACTACTTGCATGAATAAAATCTTTTACCTTTTTTCTTACGGAGTCGTATTTTATCGTTGCGTTCACACTCAGAGAATATGCCCCTCTGTGAATATTAGCATGGAACTTTTTACTGTACTCACTTACTGCCTCTATCACCTTAATTGGCTTTTGAGTTGTTGCAGCGTTATCAAGATAGGATATATCATTATTATTTATTACGGGGAAATTATCTTTCGCCCAATTCTTTATATCTTTCATATCAATTCACTATATGCTATCTTTTAGTTTTACCTCAATAATTCTACTAATGTCTTCTTTTAGTTTTTTATCCGGCAAACTAGACAGCACTACCTCAAAGTTGGCTAGAACAATCATCTTAATTGCTTCTTCTTTGCTAAACCCACGACTCATCAAGTAGAAAAGCTTATTAGCATCTATCTCTCCAGCGCTTGCTGCGTGCTCTCCTATTACATCATCTTCATCACAAAGAAGTGCAGGTATGGAATCCGATTTAACCTTCTCGTTAAGAAGTGTTGCGTACTCTTCTTCCCTACCAACGGATTTTACAGCTCCTCTTTCAAAGTATAGATTCCCTCTAAAAACTTTCTTCGAACTATCTTTTAACGCGCCTTTTACAGATACATTACTATTCGTTCTTTTCCCTATATGGTAGGTATTATAACTTATATCTATTTTACTTCCATCATCACCGAAATAAACACTATCAACATTTGACGCAGCATTTTCATTCTCAAGATACGAACTATAGTCGGTTATAACCTCTCGCGCCCCTATATCAACTCTGTTGAATTTTACCAGGCCATCTCTTTCAATAATCGAAAGTGCATTATGATAATGTCTTACAGGTCCTTCATAGTTTTGAATGATAATAATGTGTAGATTAGCATTCCTTTTCGCTATTATATGAAGGGCTGCGTTTTGCTCGCCACTGTTTCCATTGTAAGTTATGACAATCTTAGCCTCAGCGCTCTCCCCTACGACAATTGTGGTCTTATCAAATAGGACCCTATTATTATCCCCTAAATCCATGTTGATATATATGGGTTCACTAACTACAGCGTTATCTTCAACTTCTATATAATTATCTACATTATAGAAACTTTCTACTAGCTTCCTGTGTTTTTCACTTACGCCGTATTTCTTATCCCTAATGTAGGCGTCAATTACTTCCGTGTGTCTATCTCGAGGATTTACAATTAACCCGTTTTGCTTAGCATTTCTAATGATAACACTTTTGAATTCACCGTACATATTAAATGAAGTATCCTCAATATTAAGTCTTTTAAACACGGGAAATTCTAAGTTCTCATATGTTATAAACGCCTCTTTCCTTTTTTGAGACTGTTCTTTATCAAATATATCATAAAATAAATTTCTATCTAACATTCTATTCCCTCAGCCTATGCTTCCTTCAAACTCCAAGTTAATCAGCTGATTTAGCTCCACTGCATATTCTAGTGGAAGTTCCTTTGCGATAGGCTCGACAAAACCTCTGACTATCATAGCCTTTGCTTCCTCTTCATCAATTCCTCTTGACATCAAGTAAAATACTGCTTCATCACTTATTCTTCCGATTGATGCTTCATGACCAATATCAATATTATCATTATCAAGATTTATGATAGGAACCGTATCCGATTTTGATTCATTATCCAACATCAAGGACTCGCAAGAAACCGTACTCTTCGAGTGATGAGCATTTTTAGTAACGCTAAGTAGACCGCGGTAATTCGCATATCCTCCGCCCTTGGAGATTGACTTGGAATTGACTATAGAAGTCGTATATGGAGCCGCGTGAACGACCTTGGTTCCTGTATCTAAATGCTGCCCTTTGCCAGCAAATGTAATCCCTGTAAACTCAGACCTAGCCCTTTTACCTTTTAATATACTCATAGGATAGAGCATGGATACCTTTGAACCAAATGAACCTGATATCCACTCAATAGTACCGTCTTTTTCAACCAAAGCTCTTTTAGTATTAAGATTGTACATATTCCTAGACCAGTTTTCTATCGTGGAATACCTCAGTCTTGCCCCTTCTTTAACATGTAGTTCAACTGCTCCAGCGTGAAGGTTTACAACATCATATTTTGGCGCACTACAGCCTTCAATGAAATGTAGATATGCGCCTTCCTCCACTATTATTAAAGTGTGTTCAAACTGACCTGCACCAGGTGCGTTTAATCGAAAATAGGACTGTAGCGGGAAGTCTACCGTTACGCCTTTAGGAACGTACACAAACGAACCCCCACTCCATACGGCTCCATGTAGCGCCGCAAATTTATGGTCACGTGGTAGAATGATCTTCATGAAATATTTTTTTACAATATCTTCGTATTCTTTTACAGCAGTCTCTATATCCGTGTAGACTACCCCTTTTTTGAGGAGGCTTTCTTGAATGGAGTGATATACAACTTCAGAATCATACTGCGCCCCAACTCCTGCTAGAGATTTCTTCTCCGCTTCTGGTATTCCTAGCCTATCAAAAGTGTCTTTTATATTATCAGGTATATCATCCCAAGATGCTTTCATATCACTTTTCGGTCTAACATATGTTACGATGTTATCCATATCCAGTTCATCAAGATTTGGTCCCCACGTTGGAACTGGAATAGTATTATATATCTCCAGTGATTTTAGTCGAAAGTCTGTCATCCAACCTGGTTCATTCTTTTTCATTGATATGTCTTTTATTATTTCTCTATTAATACCTGCCTTACTTTTATAAGCTGCTTCATCCGGATTGATTATATCGTAAACACCACGTTTTACATCTTGTATATTACTTTTTTTTCTTTTTTCTTCCATGATTCTACTCCAGATTAGCAAAGCCTAATTCATCAATATATGAAGCAAGCTCTCTGCCACCAGTCTTGATGATTTTGCCATCTTTTAAAATGTGTACATAATCAGGAGATAGATAATCTAATAGTTTGTTGTAGTGAGTGATAATAACAACTGCATTATCTTTATTTAGAAACTCATTAACCCCGTTTGCAACTATCTTGATAGCGTCAACATCAAGACCCGAATCCGTTTCGTCAAGAATGGCGACTTTCGGTTCTAAAACTCGCATTTGGAGTATTTCGTTTTTCTTTTTCTCCCCACCTGAAAAACCAACATTTAAGAATCTGTCAGCATATGTCTTATCTATCGAAAGAGAATCCATTTTTTTCGCTAGGTCTTTTTTAAAGCGAAGAACGGATTGCTTCTTCCCCGTTATTTCAGCCTTTGCCGTTCTAATCATATTTTCCACCGTTATACCATGTATTTCTTCAGGATATTGGAAACTCAAAAACAACCCTGCTTTAGCCCTCTCATTTACCTTCTTATCCAGTAAATTCTCTCCGTTAAGTGTAACTTCCCCTTCAGTAACTTCATATTTTGGATGTCCCATTAGAGTATATGCAAGTGTCGATTTACCAGAGCCATTTGGTCCCATTATGACGTGAATCTCTCCAGCCTTCACTGTTAAATCTATTCCATTTAGAATATTTTTCTCTTCAATTTCCACATGAAGATTATCTATATCAAGTAAATTATTATTCATAAATTACCTACCTTTCAAAAATATCACAATCATTATAACACAAATAATCGCTTTCAATTGTACTTTATAAAACCTTTATTGTTCGTTTAGGATATTTTTATCGACGGTCATTACAAATTTTCTTATTAAGTCATCTATGTAACTCGCCTTTATCAATGTTGTTCTTTTTAGTATGTCCGGTATATCATTGAGTTCGATAAAATTAAGACTTACGTTTTTCTTTGCATCTGTAACCTTTGACACCAAGTCTTTATACTTATATTTTTTAACTCTCTCCGTCTTCGTCAAATCTGCAAGAACTTCTAGACATCTTAAGTACAATTCACTATAGTTTGAATTGCTGGAGGAAGCCACAAGTGAAGCCACTGCAGGAATAATCTTTTCAAAAAAATCTCGTTTGGATCCAGACACCTTCTCTCCGAACATCTCCGATAACTCCCTAATGTCATCTAAAGAGGTATTAATAAGGGCTTTTTCTACATTTTCTTCTGCCGGAAAGTCGACGAGATAATATTTGTCACCAAATAGCTTACCATAACTTTTTAGGGTATCTAAATAACCAAGAGCGATGTTCCTTCTCGCTCTTCTTTTACTAAAGTCGAGTATATTCCCGAGATCTTCCGAAGGAGTTATTCTACTTAGACTTATCTCTTCCTTGTAAAAATTAGAATTAATAGTTATACCAAATAGCTCTACTGTCACAACTTCTGTGGCCCCTTTTTTTATAGCAAGGTTAATAGGTAGATTATCATAAAATCCACCATCAAGATATTTTTTGCCATTTAGCTCCACGGATTGAAAGACGGGAAGATTAGAAGAAGCTAGAAGAAAATCCTGTATTGTCCCTTCCGGCATCTCATCAACAAAAACTTCCTTTACCTCTCTATCCGTAATAGAAATGGTGACAAGTCCAAGTTTTATCTTAGAATTCCTTAACTTTTTTTCGTCAACTACTTTATAAACAAGTTCTCTTAATGGCGCGGTATCGAGTCCTTTTCTAGATATTAACTGCTTAATATGGTCAATGTATTTCCCCCGCTGAGAAAGATCAAATTTCCCTCTTAGAAGCTCCATAAGCTTCTCGTCATCATTTACGACGAGTCCAGGTTGCATATTGTTCCAAAGTTCAAAAGCAATGTCGAATTCATCTTGTGCAATCAGCGCACCATTTAGGGAGCCAACAGACGCTCCGGTAACAATATCAAAGGTAATACCCATTTCTCGAAATGCCTTCCAAGCGCCAATCTGATAACTACCTCTTGCTCCGCCCCCCTGTAAAACTAAAGCTCGCATTATTTACCTCCGAATGCTTTTTCATACTCCGCTTCTTTGAATCCTACCAGAACAAATTCTTCTGCCACGACAATAGGTCTTTTTAAAAGCATTGGATTCGTTACTAAAAGCTTAATTATCTCATCGTCACTCATTGAGTCTTTTTTACTTTTAAGGTCCATTTCTCGATATACTTTGCCAGAGGTATTTAGAAATCTTTTCAATGAAAGGCCACTTTTTTGATAATAAGATTTTAGTTCTTCTTCGGTCATGGTTTCTTCTACTATGTGCCTTTTATCATATGACAAATTCTTTTTATCAAGCCATTTCAAGGCTTTTTTAACGGTCCCACAAGTTGGGTAGTAATATATTAACATAATTAATCCTTTCTTTTACAACACTGATATTATACGTGTTAAATATTAAAAGACAATAAATATTTTGCACTATTAAGTTACGGTCAATCTCTTAAATCCACTATCTTATCCACCAGCATTTTAAACGCTTCTATATCCGAATCTTCTCTATCACCTGCCCACACTTTCTCAGCCATTGCCGTAAGCGGATAGTATACCGCTTCATAAACTTCATCCTCCGTTTGAAAGTCCGGTTCATCGGACCATATAGCATAACAAGCACCTAGAACATTTTCATTTGGTATGTCGTAATACTGTTCTCCTTCAAAAGTTCCAGCATCCCAGTACTCGTATATAAACTCAAAATCTTCCATTGGTTTAAAATCGAACCCTCTTTTAAGCACATAATAGAGACTCTCGCTAACATTTATTAATGTGTGCCCTTTATCAATAAATGTATCTGTCGAAGCCATATTCTTATCCCAACGGCTCCAATATTCTATTTGTATATAGTCATTCAGCTGGGCCTTAGAAGGAATATTAACTCGGTAGACTCCGTCATTCCATATTCTAGGTATGAACCCTAGGCTATAAGTATACGCCGCTATTTCATTTATATATTCTGTATATCCGTCAAGACCATTCGCCTTGCTGTCACCGTTCAACTTTTTTTGACCGTACTCGGCCAAGGATGGATATAAGCCAAACTCATTAAAGTCTATAAATTCATCTCCTCCTATATGAAAGTATTTACTATCGGAAAATAGCTCCGTATATTCTTTAATAATATTCTTAACAAACTGTCTAGCGTGATCGTTATTTATATCCATTGCATATTTGTTTTCATAACCATTTTTATCTTTAAGTATGAACTCTTTGTATTTACTAAGGATATGACGCATATGACCTGGATTATCAAAAGATGGAATTATCTGGACGCCATATTTATTTGCTTCTTCCATAATATCCCTCATCTCATCTTTCGTGATATGCTCATCCGAAACAATCTCTGGATAAGTATCACACTGAATTCTAAATCCCTGATTTTCAGAAAAGTGAAGCTGTAGCGTATTTAGTCTGTTAAATGACATCAACTTAATAAGTTTTATAATCCACTCAGGCGAATAGTATTTCCTCCCCATATCTAAATGTACTGCTCTTTCAGCAACATCAGGATAGTCAAGAATCCTTCCTTTTGGCATATTCCCGTATAGATAAAAATGCTGAATAACCGCTCTTAGCCCGTATATTATGCCATTTTTGTTTTTCGCTTTTACTTTTATATTATTGCCAATTTCAACAATAAAACCATCCGCAACTTTGATATCGCCAACATCATCCCGAACAAAAAGTTTATTACCATAAAAGAAATCGACAACAATTCCAACTCCTAAAAACTCATCTTTTAAAAAGGAAATATCATCAATATCTAAATCCGGACAAAATATATATATTTTCTTTAAATCCTTCTTTTCGAGAACGCCACTAGATACCTTGTACTCTCTATAACTAGGAAATAGTTTTTTATCATAGGTAATTGTTTCATTGTATTTAGGCGTAGTGTCTTTATCAAAGCCTATCGTATTTGCCATATTCCCATTTAGCGTTAGACTCAATAAAAAAATTATTATCTTGATTATTGTATCATAAGTAATCATAAACCCTTCCTCTGCGAGTAGCCCTATCTTTATTATATTCTTGAACTGTTTTTTTATCAATTAATTGATTGATGAAACGTTTTTCATGTGCTGCTGTAAAACAAATACGCTTTTAAAAGAGCTTTTAAAATGATATAATTAATTATATTATTATAAGGAGGTATCTATGAATTACAAATCAGTATATGAAGAGTGGTTAAACTCCCCTCTCGTTGATCAAGATACTAAGGATGAACTTGCAGCAATCACCGATGAAAAGGAAATCGAGGATAGATTTTATAAAAACTTAGAATTTGGTACTGCGGGACTTAGAGGTAAACTCGGCGCAGGCACTAATAGAATGAACAAGTATAATATCGCGAAGGTAACTCAAGGAATAGCGAACTACATCAAATCACAAGGTGAACACCGTATGAAAATGGGTGTTACTATCGCCTATGACTGTAGGCACTTCTCCCCTGAGTTTGCCAAGCTCGCTGCCCTCATTCTTGCCGGCAACGGAATAAAAACTTATCTATATGAGAGCCTTAGGCCTACTCCACAGCTTTCCTACACTCTTATTCAGAAAAAGGCAACAGCTGGTATTATCATAACCGCAAGCCATAATCCTAAGGATTATAACGGATACAAAGTTTACTGGGATGATGGCGCGCAAGTACTCCAACACATAGCAGACGCTATGACTGAAGAAATACTCAAAGTCCCTCTATTTGGTGGCGCTACCGTTATGGATGAAGGGGAAGCTACTGAAAAAGGCTTGCTTGTCATGTTAGGAAAAGAAGACGATGACGCCTATGCAGAAATGGTAAAATCACTTTCCTTAAGAGATGACATCGACAAAGATATAAACATCGTATACACACCACTTAACGGTGCCGGAAGCGTTCAAGTACAAAGGGTATTAAGAGAACGTGGCTTTAATAAAGTTACGGTAGTTCCTGAGCAAAAAGATCCAGACCCAGACTTCACTACCATTGGCTACCCTAACCCGGAAGATGTAAAAGCATTTGCTTACTGTGAAAAACTAGGAAAGAAAGTGGGCGCTGAATTACTTCTAGCTACTGACCCTGACTCCGATAGAATCGCTATTCAAGTAGTGGATAAAAACGGAGAATATGTTCCATTCAACGGGAACCAAACCGGCGCTATCCTAATCAACTACGTAGTAGAAGCACTTAGTGAAAAAGGAATAATGCCTGAAAATCCAGCAATCGTGAAATCTATCGTGACCGGTGATATGGGTAAAACGATAGGGGAAAGCTATGGCGTTACGACTTTTGAAGCACTTACAGGCTTTAAAAATATTTGTGGTAGAATCGATCCTCTAAAAGAAAAAGGATATAACTACATATTCGGTTATGAAGAAAGTATCGGCTATACTTACGGAACAACCGTAAGAGACAAAGACGCTGTCAGTTCAGCAATGTTACTTTGTGAAGCGGCAGGATATTATAAAAAACAAGGGAAAACGTTGCTTGACGTACTAAACGAACTATTTGAAAAATATGGTTACTTCAAAGAGAAAGTAATCTCTTTAGTATTTGATGGTGTTGAAGGTGCCGGCAGAATCAAGCGAATGATGGCGGCTTATAAGGATATCTACCCAAGACAAATAGGCGACTTCAAAGTAGTCGAAGTTATCGACTATAACGACGGTTACGGCGATGTGGACCCATCAAATGTTCTCAAATTCAAACTAGATGATGGAAGCTGGTACGCCGTAAGACCATCTGGAACTGAGCCAAAGATAAAGATATACATATACTCCAAAGGCAAGTCCGAAGAAGCTTCTGCCAAAAACGTAGCTCTAATAGAAAAAACGGTTCTTGATATACTGCACGGCGTAGAGTAACATAAGTAAATTCCAACTATATCGTTACAATAGAATAATTATAAATAGTAATCTCTCATCTTCGTCAAAAGGTGAGAGATTTTAATTATCCTTTATTTGTTTTAAATATATAGTTCATTCATAAAATGATAAATTATAACTATATTATTCTAACGCTTTCATGTTAATCGCTAATTGTCTTAAATAGCTTGACCGTCGATGAGATAGCAATAATGAATACTATTAATTCTGTTAGGCTAAAACTAGCGAATGCACCGATAGAATCTAAATTTGCTATTTTAGGCAGAATATACACGAGTGGTATAAATAATACCGCTTGTCTTAGAAGGATTAATTGGCCCGCTTTTTTTGCGTTACCAATCGCTTGAAATAGTGTAACAAATATAATCAGCGAACCCGCTAGAGGAAAGGCAATCATAGCAACACGAGCTTCCAATAACCCATTTGTTATGATCGACATATTATCCTTGATAAACCAAGAAAGGATATTGTCTGTAAATACCATAAACGGAATCCAAAAAACCAGCGCGATGACCGTTGCACCCGCTGCAAATACTACAGTTGCTTTTTTTACCCTTTCATACTTTTCTGCTCCATAATTTGTTCCTGCAAAAGGCTGAAAGCCTTGACTAACACCCCAAATAGGAATAAATGACAACATTAGGTACCTCATAACGGCACCCATAAGTATTACCTTTTCAGAACCTCCATATGACATAAGCCTTGAATACAAAACTGTTTGTTGCACTAGGCTTAGCACTTGCATTAGCATGGCAGATACACCAACTGATAATACCCCTGAAAGGATTGATCGTTCTAGTCGTATTTTTTTAAACTTAACTCTCTTACTGAATTTAAGAAAATACACTAGTGTTATTAAAAACTGTACGACTTGTGCAATTATCGTCGCAATCGCTGCACCTTCTATCCCAAGCCCGAACCCTTTAATAAAAATAGGATCTAATACAATATTTAGAATCGCACCTATCGCCATGATGAGCATTGCCCTCATCATCTTGCCCTCGCCACGAATGACCATATTAGCCGCCTGAGCAAAGTTCACAAAAAATGAACCCAAAAATATAATTTTTAAATATTTTATCGCATAAATTAGCATCTCTCCTTCAATATGACTAAAATATAAAAGCTGTCTGGTAAAGAAGTACCCGACTACCGTCGTTACTAATGATAGTAAGAACACCAACATTAAAAGATTGCCCATAATTTTATCAATAGTATGTTGATCCTCTCTACCAATCGCTCTTGAAAGCACTGATGCAGAACCGATACCAACCAACACAGAAATACCATTATTCAGTAGCGTCAGCGGATAGGCGACAGAGATTGCCCCAACGGCAACTTCGTTTACCCACTGTCCAACAAAAATTGCGTCAACAAAGCTATAAAGCCCTATTACAAACATTCCTACTATTGCCGGTAGTGAAAGTTTGACCATTAACTTAATGATATTACCACTTAAAAGTGCTTCCTTTTTTTGATCAACTGCTTGTTCCATTTCTTCCTCCTATAACGCAAGTTTGTTAAAACAACCTGTTTTTATTTCTTCTTATACCCCATTAACGTTAATAATACTTCTATCTCTTCGAGATAATAATCCTCTGAAACGGTTCCATCTTTTATCATTATCACTCGTTCGCAAGTCTTTGCAATAAACTCTATATCGTGAGAAATGATTAGAAATTTTGTCCCTAGATTCCTTTGCGCTTTAATTAATTGTTCAACCTGCTCCATGCTTTTATAATCAAGTCCGGATGTCGGCTCGTCCAAGATAACGACTGAAGCATTTCTTATCATCGCAACACCTAAAACTAGTCTTTGTTTTTGTCCACCGGATAAGGTTGAAGGATGTCTATCTCTAATGTCAAATAACCCTAATTGCTTTAACAGCTGATGCGCTTTCTCTACGTATTTTTCTCTATTTTTTATACCTGTGACTAATTCATCAACTAAGTCCTCACCGAACAGCTGAGAATCTAAATCCTGCGGTATGTACCAAATTTTACCGAATCGATCCCTTTTACGAAGGGGAACATCATCTAATAATATCGTGCCTTTTGTTTCTTTTTGAAGCCCTGCACAAATCTTGCCTAAAGTGCTTTTTCCTACCGCATTAAAACCGGTTAACGCAATAATCTCATTGTCATCATATTTGAACGATATATTATCTAGTAGAACCTCTGAACCATATTTTTTTGAAATATTTTTAACTTCAAATTTACTCGAGTTTTGCCTAATTGCACTCCTTTTGCTATTCAACTGAATATCTTCAAAGAATAAGGAACGCAGTCCCATATCATTAAGCTCCTTTGAACGGTATTTCTCGAGTTCTGATGACGTATACTTTTTAATTATTTCTCCTTCTTTCATAAAAACGTAGTTATCGGCAATTCCTGTTAAGTAAAACAATCTATGTTCTACTATCAAAATAGTTTTGCCCGCATTTTTTAACCCTTTTATGAGTGTTGCAAATTGATAGGTTGCCTTCAAATCCAAGTTAGCCGAGGGTTCATCAAAAATATAAATATCGGGCTGCATTGCCTTTGCTGAACATATAGCGACTCTTTGTCTCATTCCATAGGATAGCGTATAAATACTCGTATGTAATAAATCATTTATATGCATTTCCCGCGCCGATTCATGAACCCTATTAACTATTTTCTCATGCGAAAAACCTAAGTTTTCACACCCAAAAGCTATTTCTCCTGCCACTTCATTCGCAAAAAATTGACTCCTAGGATCTTGAAATACATTACCGACAAGCGCTCCTATTTCCCAAGAATTTAGCTGCCTTATATTGCTGCTGTTAATAAAAACCTCTCCACCCAATTCGCCTTCAAAAAAAGCGGGAATTAGTCCGTTTATCACTCTAGTGAGTGTCGACTTCCCACAGCCAGAACTTCCTACTATTACGCAACATTCTCCATTCGAAATATTCAAATTTATATTTTTTAATTGCTTCCCTTTCCCTTGATAAGAAAAAGTGGTGTTATTAAGTTGTATTTTATGATTCATCACGTCTCCTTATAAAGCAACACAAGGGATTAACAAGCAAACACTAATAGATAGAATAATCCAATCTACTTTTCGTAAGTTTGTCGTATAGTAACTGTATTTTTTGCCTGGATTTTCAATGCCATGAACAATAGACGCCGCAGCTAATTCATCACCTACTTTAATCGACCGAAAAATCAGTGGCACAACGGCATATTCCATTGTCTGTAAAGGATGAAGGAATACCTTACTCAAACGTCCAGTAAATCCTCTGACTTTCATTGCTTCTCTAATCGTTTTAAACTCTCCTGAAATTGTTGGTATAAATCGAATAATCACCAGCAGGATTAAGATTATGCTTCTTGGTAAAGCAAGTTTATGAAAAACAGCAATTAATTTCCCAGAAGGGATCTTAAAGGTCAAATATCCAGCCATTATAGGAACAATAAATTTATATATCATCCCTAGTAGCATTGGTGAAATAAACATAACTCCTCTTGGAATCATTTCTAAGAGCCAAAAAGTTGTAACGATATAGATCAGTACATAAAGCAAACTCTGCTTGAAAAGACCCACGTACACTAAAAGGATACAAAGCCACGCTACAAACAGAGCATGCATAACATAATTTTTCGTAAAAATAGATACCCCACAGGAAATAAGAGTAAGTAGCAAGCAAGTAAGTCCACTTATGTTTTGAATTCTTCTTCCCTTTTCTTTCATCGTACTAATCTAGTATGCCTGCCTTCTTGAAATGCTTTCTAAGGATTTTTTGCCCAAATAAAATGCCTAAAGAAGCTAAAACCAATGTTATTAGTAGTCCAAGCAAAAATAAGGAAGGCGTAGAAACAACTTGATATTGCAACATGAGTGTCGACTGAGAAAATCCGCTTTCCAGCGCCTGTTTTTGAAAACTTTCCCAAGCTACCCAACAAGGAATAGCGATGCCGATAAACATACCTGCTCCATAAACACCCCATCCAATCATATTTCTAATAGGTTTTCTGTATGTATCTTCTCCAACCATAACAAGCTCGCAAAGAGTAGCTACACCGATAAAATAAGGCAACATAAACACGTAGCCCACCAAAGCAGTAATTAGTCCATAGATGAATGCCCAAATAAACAATAAGCCGTGTTTATTAATTCGATTAGCTGCTACCAAAAAGAAAATTGCGCCTATAAACATTTCAAGTCCAGGTGACACATATAAGTATAATATAGGCATCGTTACTGTACTCATACCAATAATGACAGATACCACAAAAAAGAGAGCAAGCATTATGGCAACGGTCACAATATCTTTAACATTTAATTTTTTACCGCTATTTTTTTCCATCCTATTTCCTCCTCACAATATAGTTTTTTATTACATATCTTTAAAAAAAATCGAAAAAAATATACTTTCTAAGACGTTTCATCAACAATTTTGTTAACAAATGCTCATTTTTAAAAAGTATATCAAAAAGAATTTCTTTGTTTTATAACCCATTCGACTTTTTTTTACTCCAAATAGGTCAACTACTTATTCCTGTACTCGCTTGGCGTTAATCCAAAATACGATTTGAACGCCGAAGAAAACTTACTTTGATTAGTGTATCCTGCAATATCAGCTATCTCTCGAATCGACATATCCAAATTATCAACTAGTATTTTCGATGATGCCTCCAACAGAAGATTTCTTTTAAAGTCACCAATGGAATTTCCTGCAATGCACACAAAACATCGCTTTAAACTGGACTCCGATACCGCATATTTTTTCGATAGTTCCGCAATAGAATACCTTTCAAAAGGGTTTTTCAATAAATCTTTATAACATTCTTTTGTTGCCTCGTAAACAGGTTTGGAGAATGAGGTAATTTTCTTTATATCCTTGGTTTCGACTATTTGTAAAAATAGCAGAAGTTCTAGTGTCTTAATAATTAAATAGGGAATCTGTACTCTCTCATCGATGTCGTATAATTCCTTTACAATATTATTTAGTTCATGTTTTGAATTAATGATAGAGAAAACTCTCTTTTCACAAAAACGTTTTCTTATTTTCTCTAAATCTATTTCCAAAAACGGAAAATACTGCTCCATCGTTTTTTGTGCTAAATTCATATCAATAAAGACGGATAACCCTTTATATTTCTTCATAGGTATACGAGAATTTTCAAATAAAGCAGCTCCTAAATCAATAATACTCAAATCCCCTTTCCCTAAAAAAGTGTATTCATTGTCTTTTAGCTTAATCTCATAGCAACCATCCAAGCAATGATCGAGTTTCAAAATCCCTCTTTTCGGTTTTATGTCCTGATACACCGTCTCCATCTTTAAATCATTAAAAGATAGTTGTATTCCTTCAAAAAGATGATAACTTTTCATCTCTCCTGTACCGGTTTCGTTTTCAAATTTATATATTTTAATATTATCTATTTTTTCCTTTTCCGAAAACGCATAATCTTTGTATGCTGTATCAATGATATTCTTTTTACTTGATTTCATCTTTTACCCTCGCGTCTAATAGACCATCCATTATTAAAAGCTACTCAACAAATAAGTAGCTTTCTTCCTATTTTAGTATCTGTAAATACACTTCTTCGACTCTACTATCAATGACACATTTTACTATTTTTTCTTTTTCACTAACACCGGTTTCATGAAATGTTGCTTTAAAAACATATAACCTATCATATTCTGAGTCCTTAATAACAAGCATCATCTCCATTTCGCTTAGGAATTCATCTAGCTCGGGGCCATCTATCTCACCACCCAAATATTTATCAACCATCCCTTTAAGATCATCATACTTGTATCCTTCTTTAGGATATATATTTAGTGCGTTTAGTGCTACCCTATCGCTATCAGGATTCACCGCTATATTTAACTCAAAAGTATCTTTATGAAACATACTAATGTCCGTTCCCATCGCTTCAATGAAAACTGCCATATAGGAGCTCATTACCCCTTTTTTCTCGTACTCATCATGAAGATCGTTGATGACTTGTTCTAATGATACTCCTCTTTTTTCTTTTCTACTATGTAGTAGCATTCCAACAACTTCATAAAGTGATGGATTTGATTCCCAGTACTTTATGGATTCCTTCAGCTCGTTATCATCCCATGAAATGTACTGAGAATTGTCACTGACAAGTATTAACTCACTTTGACTTACCTGCTCCGTTTTACTTTCATCACTTTCTTGTTTCAAACAAGATGAAAAAATGAAAGCACTTATCATGACGATTCCAAGCGCTACCATTAATCTGCTTTTATTCATTTTATCACTCCACATGCCTTTGTAATCTTAATACATGACCAGTACCTATTACTGAACCATGATTAAATTCCCTTTTTTTAGCTCTCCATCAATCATTGTATAAACATCTTTAGCATAACTAACAGTATCAATTTCATGCGTGACAAGAAGCAGCGTCGTGCCCTCTTCGTTTAGTTCTTTAAAAATATTCATCACTTCTTTCGTACTTTCCACATCAAGATCGGAAGTAGGCTCATCAGCAATAATTATCTGAGGATCATTTAACATCGCTCTAGCAATCAGTACTCTTTTTTTCTCACCACCTGATAAATGTTTGGGATAGGAATCTCTGATATTCTCTATTCCAAGCTTTTGTAGATACAATTGTGCTTTCCCTAAAGGGTCTCCTTCTCTTGGATAAAGGAAAAATGGCAAACATATATTTTCTAACACTGATAAATTACCAAGTAATGTACTTTGCTGTGGAATGTAGCCAATTTTGGTATTACGGATAATGGATATCTCATCTTCTTTTTTTAAGTAAAGGTCCTCATCATCCAGTAACACCTTACCAGAAGTAGGAGATACTAACCCACATATTGTATTAAGCAACGTCGTTTTGCCACTACCACTTCTACCGATTATACTGACGAAATCCCCATCATTTAATGTAAAATCGACATTCGATACCGCTGAAAACTCCCTACCATTTCTATTGTAATTTCTTGTTAATTGTTCTAATTTTAATAACATGCTACCACCTATTCGTCTTCTCTAAACTGATTATATATATCCCACTTTGATAGTTTTCTTATCGTTCCAATTGATGAAACAGGAGCAATAAGAACACTGATAATATATGCCAAAACACCCCACATTATCAGCACCCATATTTTAGGCATCAAGAATGGAACACTCATATTATCCGCAATACTAGACCCATAGAAAAATATAAATATATATCCTAACACTATCCCAATAATGGCACCAAAATTTCCTATGGTTACCATCTCTTTTAATAGCATATAGCGAATTTGTTTTTTTGCAGCGCCAAGTATTCTAAGCGTCGCAAACTCCTTCTTTCTCTCCCTAAGTATCATTGAAAATACAGCAGCTAGAACGGCAGCAGAAAGAATCCAAACGACAATAACTGAAATTTGAATAAATCTTACAATTACTTTTAAATTTGATGATATATTACTTACAAAGTTTTTACTAAAAATAGCGTATACTCCCTTGTCAGAATATTCATTGGTTATTTCCTGCGCAACTTCTTTCGGGTCATATCCCGCCTTTAGTTTAATCATCACCGTTGATATTAACTCTTCATCTTCACTGAGCGGATGTTTTTTTATTCTCTGAGAGTCCGCTGCTATCGCCTTAGCCGTTTCATTATTTACGAATACTGATGCGTCGAAGCCCATACCCGTTTGTTCGAGTTTAGCGACAATCTTATAAGGCTGTTCAAAGAACCTTACAATCTGCCCTACTTCTCCTTCAACACGGTTTCCGACAATAACTTCTCCAGTATGTAGCTCTCCGTCAAAAACCGTTTCAAGCCAAGGAGTGATTAGAAAATCGGTTTTTGAATCAATACCAATTATCTGAACAGGATAACTACAACAAGACGCGCTAAGAGTAGCGATATAAGTCTGAGGCGTTATCTTTTCTATACCCTCAATGCTTTTTAAACTATTAGTTGTGTTTTTAGGAAGATAGAACTCACTAGGAGAACCCTTTAGAAGTAGCGTATCAAACTTTACTTCATGCCCTTGCGGGATAACCATAACATCTGCACCCAGTCTATCAGACATAGAACCAATCCCTCTCGATAAACTTAAACTGATAAGAGAGCCCGCCAGTACAGTCATCGCAAATAGCGCAACTAAAAGAATTAGCCCAAGACTTCTCATGGGCTTTTTACGTATATTTTCTATCGCTAGATATTTTATGTCTATTTTACGCATTTTTTTCCTTTACCAAAAAATTCATTATAATGGCAACAACAGCTAGAATAACTATTATCGGTACGATAACTTTTATCGCCGGTATCGCATGCAAATTACAACCATGGTCAAGCTTGGCACAACGACCAATTTCCCAACCAAGGCTTTTCTTATCGCCTACTTTTATAATCTGCATAGGTAGTGCATATGTAATTAATCCAGAAATAATAGTAATAAAGTATGAAATCGTGTAAAACCTTGACTTCTTAATTACTAACGCGATTATATTGACAATCAAAATAATGATTCCCATCGCTATAATAAGCTTGGCACTATAAGCACACTTCATAGGCGTGCCATCAGGTGCAGGCATATTACATACAGGGAATAAATGATATGGTGTAAATATTAATACTATTCCAAGAACAGCTAAAACAATTGACATAACAACTGTTAATTTCGTTTTCATGTATGGTCTCCTTTGTTTTTAATTGATAATGATTATTATAATCTCAAGCATTTAATCTGTCAACTATCTATATACACCCATTAAAATAAGCAAAACACATAGCAAAATATACCTTTAACGATATGTTTTAATGTAACAATTCTGGTACTGCTACTTTATTTTATGAAGCAACTGTTCCTTCTACTTTTTGTTTTTTCTTTATTAAGTAGTAAACAATTATCGTACCAACCATCGTTGCTATTGTTGTTAATACCGACCCTTCAATCCCAAAACTTCCTCCTGTTAGCCAGCTAGGACCGCTAAGTGAAGATTTAAATACGGTTCCTTTAATAGCTAGGCCACTTACCTCAATACCAATAACAGGTCCCAGCAGAAAGTTCCAAGCTGAATGAAGTCCTCCAACAAGCCAAAGATTATCGGTATAGTAAAATAACATACCGATGAATACGCCATATAAAAATAGGTTAATGACTGGCAGCAGTGTGATACCAGGGTTCATGGCATGAAGCAATGTGAAGAATGCACCCTGTATAATCATTGTTCCAACTAAACCCCATTTTATTCTAAGACCGTTTTGAACGTATCCCCGACATATTACTTCTTCTGTCATACCTTGGATCATAAATCCTACCATTAGAGCGATAACAATACTCCAGTTTATTTCACTGTTTCTTTGAATTTCTAACGTCCCTAGAATCATAGACCCACCACAGGTAAATAGTATTAATACAAAGCCAAGTACAACACCTAACAAATAATTACTGAACCACTTTTTCTTATGAAACCCTAACGCTTCTACCGAACGCTTGTTGAGAAATTTATTCAGCATCATTGCCCCAATCAAAGGCAAAGAAAAAGAACATAGAATGACTACCATTCCCCATTCCCCACTAGCAGCTTCACCCAATAAAATAAACGCTAAAAAGCCAGCTATTATTTGTCCTACAGCTAATAAAATGCCAGCCCAAATTAAAGGCGTAGACCACCTTTTCGGTGGCTTGGCTTTTGTTAATTCGAAACTATTCAACGTATTTTCCTCCTTTAAAGAAAGTCCAATTAATTGCTAGTCCTTATTATACTTATGAACATACACGAGCTTTCCTTTTTACTTTAGAAAATTTTCTCGGCTATCACTGCCCTTTCAGGCATAGTCTTAGAGGTCTCACCTGTACCTGAAAATCCATTTTTATGCCAAAAATTCAGCTTCTTATTATAGTTACTTCAGTGAAATCGAGTATCTATTCAAGTATACATCTCTTTCCGGCTCGTGAACGGTAGACTGATAAACGCCACCATTATTTAGAATAGTTTTTATGCTAGCTTGATTTTCCCTTAAACAAGTTACTACTATTTTATCAAAACCCAGCTCTACTGCTAATGGCAATATCCCTTTTAGCATTCTTGTAGCATATCCCTTTCTTCTTTCAGAAGGTCGCACCGAATAACCAACGTGGCCACCATATTTTTCTAAGAACTCATTTAAATAATGTCTGATTTGAATAACGCCAACGACTTTATTGTCTGATTTTCTAAGATAAAGGAACTGCGTTACGCGCACATAATCTTTCGAACAGGTTTTTTCACTTGAGAAGCTTTCCACTTGCTTAATCCAGTCTTGTATTTCCGGTATTTTCGCAAGGGATAAACAACCGTCCATATCATCACCAGTTTTTAAAAATTCATCCCTAAAGCTTTTGATTGCTAACTCGTAATCCATCGTAGGAATAACTAGTTCCATCTTATCTTCTTTTTCGGTATCCACAGTTATCCCCTCCCTACCTAATAATACCTTGATTACCAATTCTATGTATCGAAAAGCATGCCGACATATGATACAAATGGCCAATCTACTTTTCGAACGATAGTTTCTAGTTCATCACAAGGAGCTCTAAGCGCTTCCATTTTGGATAGAACTTCTTCTTTATAGCAGAAGGCTTGCGCTTTTATCTCGTCGTACTTAGACGCTTTATCCACAGAGTCCTTTAGTTCTTCCAGTGCGTCATATACTTCATCAAGTAGTTTGGATGTCTTAACAATTATTTTCTTGCCTGCTTTAACACTAGCTTTAAAGCCTGTTTTATTAACCCTTAAAACACTCTCACTCACTTCTTTTAAGAACTCTAAAATAGTAGGTACTATTTCTTTTTCCGCCATATCTATCATGGTCAGCGCTTCGATATTTATGGTCTTAGCGTAGCTTTCGTACATTATTTCCTGCCTTGCTTTAAGCTCTGTTTCATTGTATACGGACTGTCTACCGAATAATTCCACACTCTTTTTATCCGTTAAATAGGATATCGCTTCAACGGAAGACTCTATTAAAGGAAGTCCTCTTTTCTTCGCTTCTTCAACCCACTCATCGGTGTATCCATCTCCATCAAAAATAATCTCATAATTCTCTTTCACAAGTCGTTCCAGTATCTCACTGAGTTTATCGTGAAAGTCTTCATTCGGAACACCTTCTAGCTCATCGGCTATTTTCATCAACTCGTCCGCAAGTATCGTATTCAGTACTATATTCGCATCAGCTATTGATGCAGAAGAACCGACCATTCTAAATTCAAATTTATTACCGGTAAAAGCAAATGGCGACGTTCTATTCCTATCCGTAACATCTTTTGGAATAGCAGGTAGAGCTGTTACGCCAAGGTCAATAAAGCCTTGTTCACTAGAAGAAGTAAGTGCTCCATTTTTAATCTGCTCTATGATATCCGTTATCTGGGAACCTAGGAACATCGATATGATGGCTGGAGGCGCTTCATTTCCTCCGAGTCGATGATCGTTGCCGGCGGATGACGCAGATAGCCTTAGTAATGGTGCATGCTTTTTCACTGCTGAAATGGTCGCTACTAGGAAGGTTAAGAATAACGCATTATCGTGCGGAGTATCTCCAGGATCTAAGAAATTCACCTTCCCGTTACCAACAGACCAGTTATTGTGCTTACCTGAACCACTTACTCCCGCAAATGGTTTCTCATGAAGCAGGCATACGAGCTCGTGTCTATTCGCCACTTTAAGCAGTATGTCCATAACCAGTTGATTTTGGTCCGTCGAAATATTGGTTACCTGGTAAATAGGTGCCATTTCATGTTGCTTTGGCGCAACTTCATTATGCTTCGTCTTAGACAGTATCCCGACCTTCCATAGTTCTTCATCAAGTTCTTTCATAAAAGCCGATACCTTTTCGTTGAGAGTGCCATAGTAATGGTCATCTAATTCTTGCCCCTTCGGTGGTTTCGCCCCAAAAAGAGTTCGCCCCGTTAGGATTAGATCCTGCCTTTGTTCGTAGTGCCATTTTTCGATCAAAAAGTACTCTTGTTCGGCTCCTACTGTCGGAATTACTTTCGTCGTTTCTTCATCGCCAAATAGCCTTACGATTCTAAGGCCTTGCTTATTCAACGCGTCCATGGAGCGAAGTAACGGCGTCTTCTTGTCTAGTGCTTCTCCCGTATAAGAGAAAAACGCAGTAGGAATAAAAAGTGTTCCGTCTTTTACAAACGCTGGCGACGTGATATCCCACACCGTATATCCTCTTCCCTCAAAAGTAGCTCTTATCCCGCCACTCGGGAAAGACGATGCGTCCGATTCCCCTTGAATGAGTTGCTTACTCGAAAACTCTAAGTACACTCTCCCATCACCCGTAGGCTCGATAAAAGAATTATGCTTTTCGGCAGTTTTGTCCGTCATCGGTTGGAACCAATGCGTATAGTGCGTCGCACCCTTTTCTACCGCCCAGTCTTTCATCTCACTAGCTATTATTTTCGCCGTGTTCTCGTCAAGATTCTCACCAGACTCAAGAATCCTTTTGAACTTTTCAAAAGTTTCCTCTGGTAATCTCTCACGCATAACCGCTTCACTAAATACATTTTCACCAAAAATAGACGTCAAATAACTCATAATTTCTCCTCGCACAAGGCTTTTCTTATTTTGTATATAATAACATATCGAGAATTTCTATACAATTTTTATACCTATACCCATATCAGCTCGCCACTGAGGAACCTCACCGTCCTCTACCCAGTATTCATCAATACAAGTAATCTTATCATTCTTAGTTTTAATAAATGAAACAGCATGAAAAGACTCTTTCTTATTATGAACGCTAGTAACGGTAATAACGAGTTCTCCGACTTCTTCTATTCGTTCCACCTCTCCACACCAATCATTTGGATACGCACAATTAACCTTGATGTACTCCTGCACTGTAAATTTTTCATTGGTATTATGCCAGTTTATTGTTGCATTCTCATCAAAAAATTCGCTCATTTTTTCAGCATTTTGAGATAGGATATATTTCCAGTATTCATTTATTTTTTCTTTATCCATAATCTTTCCTTATAAAGCAAATGGTTAACTTAACAACTAAAAGCCTTTAATTTAATATACTTGACAAAATCTCAAACTTCTTAGCTTTTCATAAAATATCTCCATTTATAATTTTCTCTCCATTAACACAGTATTACGCCAAAGACCATTTTTATCTCTTGCAATTTTTTCTCTGTATCCGACCATTCTGAATCCACACTTCTCATGGAGTCTGATACTAGCAATATTCTCTTGAATAATTGATGATTGTATAGTCCAAATTTTTTTATTATCCAAATTACTTATTAAATATTTAAGCAATTTTGTTCCCACTTTTAAATTTCTGAATTTTTCATCAATATATATAGTTAATTCTACAACACCTGAATATACTTTTCTGCTTGATACTTGGGATAAAGCAACCCATCCCACAATATTATTTTCAGCTATGCAAACATACCTAAACTCTTTTAAATGAGATTTATTCCATTCATCATAAGTAGGAGTATCCTGCTGAAATGTTGCTATATTAGTATTTATTCCATCACGATATATTTTAGATACTCTATTCCAATCTATATCTAGCATTTCTCTTATAATCAAATCCATAATCACGTCTCCTTAGCTTCTCATTTCAAATGTTGGTAATTCATCATCAGCATAAGATTTTATCTTTAGCAGTTCATGATACGCATTTCCACTTAAATGAAGTAATTTAGCAAATACTTCATATCCCCATTAAGGATTTTTTCAACACGCCTATTAAAAACTACTTGCCGAATATCTAATTGTTATTATAATCACTTGTTTATTAACTTCATCTATTCGGTAAACTATCGTATAGTTTTTTACAAAAAGCTATCTATACCCTTTATTTGCATATATTCCTACTTTTCTTATCGCCCTTCTGTATGGAAACATATCAAATTTTAATATATTCTCTTCAATAAGTTCTACCATTTCAAGTGCTACGCTAGCTTCTTTATACTCCGTTTTAATATATTCATATATACCATCAAGTTCTTCATATGCTTTAGGAGATATTAAAACCTTATACTTCTCCAAAATGTTTCCCTCTAAGACTAGCCAATGCAGATTTAGCATCTAAAAGCTCTCCACCTTGCGCTATTTTCTCTTCTGAGCTTGTAATAGCATTATCAATATCTCTTGTTCCCATTATACTGTCATAGGTTTCAACACTCATCACAACTAAATCGCCATAACCATTTTTAGTAACAAATATAGGCTCTTTTCTAGCGTGACATAACTTAGAAATTTCAGTTGTTTTCCGTAAATCCTTAATCGGCACTATTTTCGGCATATATCCACCTCCTTAATTAGCATAATTATAGCATAATTATGCTATAATACCAAAAAAACCTTTTCTTTTACTTCGTTTTCTTTGAGCGGCAAAGAAAAAGGAAGATAATGAAATACTATCTATAGGATATTTTGATGAAAATCGGCTATCGCTGAGTGCATTTCATCTAACAAGTTAGATCAACGAAAGGTGAGCTTCTTCAAAGTTGTTAAAGGTGCCTGGCACCTAGAACAGTCCTCCTCTTTGACAGGAGCCTTATCTCTAAAAGCGATTATCTTCTTGATAACTGTTTGACCCCTATTTAGATACATATTAAGAGCAGCTGTTCGCTCTGCACATAAATTTAGCACACCGCTACATGATTCAATACAGATACCAGTATATATTTCACCATTTTCAGCTTCTAATGCACAAACTACACTATGCCCATATACAAAAGGTGATATATCTTCAGGATGATATAAATCCTTCGCTTTTAAATACAACTCTTACCAAATATCCATTACATTATTCTCCAATCTAATCATTCAATCACCGGCACTATTCATTGTACAATCAAACTCCAATTTCTTACAGTTTCAAACAGCAAATCAAATAAAAAAGCACTCCATGTTCTAGGTGCCTAGCACCTAGAACATCGATTACTATTTTGCAAAAACTAGGGGAATATTTATCTAAAATATTCTATCAAATTACTACTTTTTTTCATTTTGAGTATTTGAAAGTCTTTTCTTGATTTCATTTCTAAACGCTATATTTTCTTCATATTGTTTCTTCTGTAAATACTCCAATAAATAAGCTGTTATTGCTCCACCAAAAATTGCTATACCTAGTTCTGAACTTACATCTAAAACAACATTATTGATAAACTCACCCCAAACGTCAGCAAAAACAAAAGCTAATATTCTACTACCAATAGTTATAACTAAACCTATTACAAAAAAATAACTTAAGAATTTAATATTAAAATCTTCCTTGTCGATTAATAAGTCAAGTTCATCAGGATTTTTTCGATAATATTCTAAAATTTCATCTGTAACTTCTGTAGTCTTTGATTTTTTGTCAACCATTTTTTTCATACTTATACCTCTATCTTATAATATAACAATACCAACTTCTATCTCCATAAATTTTAAAATATTTGAAGCCATGTATTTTTCATGTTTAAAGCTAGGTATTAAACTAACACCTAGCTTTTCCTTCTACTATAATTAACATTTTATATTACAGTCGCTTCAATTATTTTTTTATTTCACTTTCAATTTCCTTCTGAATACTAGCATACTTTTCTTTTAATTCTTCTGGAATTTTATCTGATTTTTCATTCAGTTTTTTCAGCTTAAATGCAAGATAAACATTATAAATACCACCGGATATCAAAGCAATACCAGTCCAAACAACAATAGTTAAGCCTGCAAAAGCGGGATTAGAAATTAAAATAAACGAAAATAACAATCCAAGCACAGCAACAATCATTAAGTTACCCCATTCCAATATTTTATATTTTTTCAAATCTATTGCGTAAGATATACCTACTATAGAGCGGAAAAGAATAACGACACCAACGTAAAATGGTAACGTTGTAATTGAAATTTGAGGATTCATTAAAAGCAGGATACCAAACAAACTCGTTACTATTCCAAATGTCAAGGTCCAGCCCCAATTGTCAACTGAATGGCGGTTAGAAATCGAAAAGACAATTTCAACAATTCCCGAAAATAAAAATGACATACTAAATATAATCGACAACGCCAAGTATGACTCTAGTGGTGAAAATAATGTGTAAATTCCTGCGAATAAAAATATTATTCCTACTATCAATGGTATATACCAGTGTTTTATAGCATTATTTGCTATTTTTAAAAAATCATTCATAATGATATTCTCCTTTCTTTGAAAGAAACTAAATCTCCCACAGTGAGTGAGAGATTTAATTGCTTTAGTTTATTTATTTTTTATTTTACAGCTTTTCCCATAAAATAAACTTCGTCTGGCTCTAATTCATAAATATCATATGCATCCATACTGAATATATCCTTTGGTAATACGATTAAGTCCGCTGATTTACCAACTTCTAAAGAACCAGTTTCTTTTTCTATACCAAGCTGAATTGCATTATTTATAGTATACCCTTGTATCATTTCCTCAATAGTAAGCCTATCTGAAACTTGACCATGAATATAGGTGTCCTTACCATCTGCTGGCTCTTGACGAGTAATACCCATCTGAATTCCCATATATGGATTAGAACGTGGCATACCAGGCATACTTACCGTATCACTAGAAAATGTAACAAGTGCTCCTGCATCCCATAGAGATTGTGCAGGTTGGTGATGTGAATATCTTTCTTCACCCAATGCAACATCGGCACCTTGGAATACTGTTCCACCAAACCAGTGCGGTGTAAAGTTTGCTATAACACCTAATTCTTTAAAACGCTTCATATCCTCAGGGTCAACTACCTCTAAGTGAGAAAGAGTTAATTTATTAGGTAGTGGTCCACCATATTCTGCTATAGCTTCTTCCATAGCATCTAAGGCCGTTCTTACCGCTCTGTCACCAACACTATGCAAGTGAACACCTATACCATATGGGGCACCTTCTAATAATAAATCTTTAATCTGCTCTTTACTAAATAACATGCCACCTTTATTACCAGATTCATTTGCAAAATCATCTAATACTGCGGCAGTATTTATTTCCATAACACCATCAAAATGAATTTTAATCGTATTAAACTTAAGCATATTTCCGCCATAAGTTTTTCTGTATTCAAGTACCGTTTCAACCGCATTATCTAATTGATCCGGCATAAATAAGTGATGTGTTGCCTCATATCTTACAGGAAGTTTTCCTTCTTTATCTAATTTGCTAAGAACTTCATATACGCCTTTTTCAGTCGTGAAGTTACCACAGTCCAATATAGTAGAAACACCCAATTTCGATAAGAAATTTAAGTATATAAGAGTGCCTTTTGACACAACTTCTTCATCAACTGGCGCGTTTTGCATATATGGCATCAATGCAAATTCTTTAACCCAACCAGTTTTTCTGCCGTTTTCATCTTTAACAAAGAAAGACAAACCTTCTTTTAAGTCAGGTGTATTTTCATCAATACCAAAAGCTTCCATCGCCGCAGTATTTAACCAGTAGCTATGTCCACTACTATCCAACAAGAGAACCGCTGTTTTAGGGAAAATTTCATCGATGTATTTTCTATCGGGTCCTTCAACCCCGTAGAGTTTGTTTGACCATTGTCCAATCATTAAGAACGGTGCATCTGGATTTTCTTTGGCAACCATTTTAAGATATTCATACATATCTTCCTTTGATGTTCTAGGAAGTTGGTATTTCGCTAATGCCGCGTTACCAGCTGAAGCACCTACCATACCTGGGTGAGTATGACTGTCCATAAGTGATGGAATAATGGTTTTGCCGTTTAAATCTTTTACTGTAGTTGTATCACCAACATACTTTTCTACATCTACGTTAGAACCAACAAAAGTTATTTTACCTTCTTTTATTGCCAGCGCTTCTGCTTTTGGTTGGGCTGTATTTTCTGTATATATATTTGCATTTTTTATTACAACCTCAGCAATTTCTTTTTTTACTTCCTTATCTGTTTCTTTTGAAACTGTTTTTTGCCCTTCATCTGTCAACTTGATTTTCTGATTTGGATAAATCAAATGAGGGTTTTTCAGGTTATTGATTTCTGCTAATTTCTGCCAAGTTGTATTGTTTTTCTTAGCTATTTTCCATAAAACATCACCACTTTTTACGGTGTAAAAGTTACCTGCTGCTGAGCTAACACTACTTATCAACATTGTAAATGCCATAACCAGTCCCAACATCCTACCAATTTTTAATTTCATAATGACCTCCTAAATAGTCGTTTGTGTTGTTTGATTTGTTTGTATCCTTTCGTGATTCTTCTAATTCATTAAGACCTCCTAAATAATTATCCTGTATATCAAGGTTGAAGTTTATCCTTTAAAACCAATTCAAAATTATATAAAAAACTTTCAGAGCATTTGGTAAGCATTTCAATTTGCTCTTTTCCCATATTCTCTATAACTTTTTCTTCTAATAACATAAGCTCTTTAACCATTAAAGAAATTTTTTCTCCACCTTCTTTTGTAACTCTGACTAACTTATTCTTTTTTGCTTCTTTGTTTACAAATTCAAGTATTCCTTCTTTTATCGATTTCTTAACTATATAATTAACTGTCTGCTTAGGTATTCCCCATTCTTCCGAAATTCGTTTTTGTGTACATTCTCCATAATATTCTAATACGTAGTAGACAACCATAGAATTATATGTCAATCCATAACTTTCAGCGTATTTTTCATACAAAAGTGTTATTTGAGCTAGATTATTGGTTAATATTTTTCTTTGTTTTTTAAGGTTCATCTCTTTACCTCGGTTATATTACTCTCTCATTATAGTCCTATTTCGGACTATTGTCAAGTGTTTTTTATTCTTTGTTTCAATAAAAAAGTTAAATCACTTTATATGACTTAACTCTCATGATTAACGCCAACTAATAGGTAAATTATAATTTAAAATTTCCAAAAATAACGCGGTGTACTTTTTACGTATTCCTGATAGTCATCCGCATATTTTATTGCACAATATTTTTCTTCTAATCTTATGGTAAAATAAGCGCTGATACTATAAATCGCAAATAAAATTAAATAAATTGATGCGTTCGTTAGTAATGCTGTGACAATAATCACTAAGCTATTGACTAAATAGATAGGATTTCTAGAATATTTATAAATCCCTTTAGTAATTAACTTATCTTTCGGTGCTGTTACAAAAGAAATACTCGTATACCCCGATAAAAGCATCGTTATAATATAAACAACTACCCCTATATTAAATAAAGTCGTATTATTCTTAAGTGGTACAAAAACAGAAAAAAGAATTATCATCATATATATATAACCTGATAAGTGCATTAATAATTTTTCCTCTTTTTTTACCCAGGAGTCATCACCACCTCTTTTAAAACCCTCTTTATCAAGGAAATACGATAATAACATGGTAAAAACTAAATATACTACAATTGGTAAGTAGGCATTCCATAGTCCTATTCCTAATTTAGGTATTAATTGCATTGTAAAATCCTTTCTCTATATTAATTATTATTTATCAAAGACTGAAACATAACAAATAATAAACTAGCAATCTTATCTGTATAGTCTTCTACTAATTCCATATCATTTTTATGTATAATAATTTCCTCTATATATGAAATATAAAATGTAGCCATGTTTTTCAATAGGATTTGATTTGACCCACTATTGTAAAAAGATTTGTTATTTACCAAAAGAGTCATCCATTTAGCAAACTCTATTTGATAGATACTAATAAGTTCCCCACGATAATTTTGATATTTAGACCCTTCCGATTTAAACAATAACAATTCTAATCCATCAACATTCTCTAAAACAACTTTTAAGTGATACTGTATAACTTGCTTCATGACCTTTAAATCAGAAAAAATAAGTGGTATCATGACCTTTTGTTCATCTTTCAAAGTAAAATATTGTTCCATAGCTTCAATAGTTTCTTTGCATAATGCATAAAACAATGTATTTTTATCTTTATATCGTGTGTAGATGGCACCAGTTGTAACACCAGCTAAATCTGCAATACTTCTGAGCGTTGACTGTTTATAGCCTTTTTTATAAAATTCTTCTTGGGCAGCTTTAATAATTTTAGGATTTAAACTTTTATCTTTCGTTAACATATAAGCTCGCTTTCATCTTTCAATAACATTGTTATTTATTAATATTATATGTTTTAGTAGTATCATTGTCAACTTTTCCCTATAATCTGAACCTTAGATTTAGATCCATCTAATGTCAAGATAATAATATTTTTATCTAAATTTCCACCCGTTTATAGCCAATAAAAAAAGATAACCTTTCTGCTATCTTAAAAGTAAACGATGTATAATTTTAAGAAATTAATACCGCTTTATGAAAACGATGAAATTGATACAATTAAGTTTTTATTTTTAATTCTGAAATTTTTCCTTGGTACTCTTAAATTTTTTGTTCTACAACTATTATATGTGATTCATGCTCTCCCACCGACTTCATAAAACCAAAACTTTCATACAGCTGTGACGCAGCTGAAGAAGATGTATATAATCTTACCTCTTTTTCATATAAGCAGCTCTTCATAGACCTTAATAAATGAGATTATTCCCACGAAGCGACACCGACGCTCACTGGGATAGTACTTCAAATTAGTCCGCTTTTATTTTTCACCTTAAATAATGTCCCAGCCCTAAGACCGTGATTATATGGATGAGAATTTGATGAAGAACGACCGAACCCCAAAGGTACAGTACTTAAAGCGTACGGGCCTTTGGGGTGAGCGGAGTTCTGAGTTAAATTATCGCCATATAGCACGGTCGCATTAATTGATAAAAATTAGCTAACAAGTTAGCTAAGCAAAGACCAGCTTCTCTGACGTCAAATTACTGTAAAAAATAACTACTTAATACTTATAATTTCCCCACGTTCTAATTCTACTACCCTATTACCATACTTAAGCGTATCTGGTTCATGAGAGACGATGACGAGGGTTGTTCCTTTTTCATTGATTTGTTTTAGAAGTGTCATCACTTCTTTGGTTGTAACGACGTCAAGATCTGCCGTCGGTTCATCCGCAATAATTATCTTAGGGTTATTGATTAAGGCTCTAGCAATTAAAACTCTTCGTTGCTCCCCACCGGATAACTGTTTAGGATAGGAGTCTTTTAAATCGTATATTTCTAGCTCCTTTAATAAGTCTGAGGCTCTATCATAAACCTTTATATCCTGCGAGTATAAAAAATGTGGTAAGCATACGTTATCGATCACATTTAAGTGGGGAAACGTTCCTATCCCCTGTGGTATATAGCCAATTATCTCATTTCTAATTAATGATATTTCAGCATCTGTTTTCCCTTCGTAGGAATTTCCCTCAACACGTATTTCACCCTCCGTAGGCGTAATTAGACCTACTATCATACCAAGCATGGTCGTTTTCCCACTACCACTTCTCCCGATAATATTAACAAAATCACCCTCTGCAATCTCTAGACTAACGTTTGATACCGCATCAAACGATACGCCAGCCCTATCATATTTTTTGGTAAGATTCTTTAGCTTTATCATCAGTCGTTCTCCCTTAGTAGTGTGTATACGTCCTTCTTGCTCATTCTAATAGCCATGGATAGTGATGCCAACGGCCCGGAAAGAAGACCTACCGCAAAGCTTAGTACCGCTTTCGCTATGAGTTTAATGGTGCTAGGCAATAGATAAGGAAGATCTATCTTAGAAGCTACAAAAGGCGAAGAAATAGTAACTGCTGCTATGCCAATAATAACACCTATTAAAGCACCTATTATACTAACTATCAAAGACTCATTTATAATTAGTTTGATAAACATATTTTTATTTGCCCCTACTACCCTTAGAATGGCTAGTTCTTTTTTCCGCTCGTTGAGTATTACAGAAAATAAAAGGCTTATTATCACAATTGCTAGTAGTCCTATTACGACGACCATTCCAAATATATACTTTGAGACAACGGATAAATTTGACGATATTTGATTGACAAATTTCTTGCTAAACATCGCAAATATACCCTCTTTGGCATATTTTTTTGTAATAGCTCTAGCCACTTCATCGGAAGAAAATCCAGGCTTAAGTTTTATCATTATCGTCGTTGCTAAATCATCTTCCATTGATATATCATCAGGATTTTCTTCTTTCAAATCAATGATAATTTCTTTGGCAACTTTTTCATTAAAAAAAACCGTTGAGTCAAAAGAGATACCTGTTTGTTCTAACTTTGCTACGACTTTAAAAGTTTTCCCACGTATTTTTAAGAGGTCACCCGTGTCCGTTTTTATGGCACTCCCAACAATTACCTCATCATCTTTTATGTCATGATTCAGTTTCTTCACAAGCCAAGGTTTTATGATAAAGTCACTCTCATAATCAATACCCAGTAATTTTATACTATAATCACTGTACTGCGAGTTTTCCGTCCCAATAAATATTTGTGGCGTAATTAACTCTACCTCTTCAAGTTTTGCCATCTTTTCAAGTGCACCATTTGGCAAAAAATTATCCGTAGGCTCTCCGCTTAAAAGAACGCTACTGATGTGTGGATCTTGTCCAGCAGGCACTATCATAACATCCGCACCAAGTCTATTGGAAAGACTCTTTACGCCTCTTGATAAACTATTCGACACGACATTTCCTGCGAAAAAAACAAACGTAAAAAGCATGACTAAAAGTACAAGCATAAAACTCCGAAAAGGTTTTAACTTAATATTTTCTATCGCTAACGTTGTCATCGTGATGTTTCTTTTTGTCATATTATTCCCTTGCATCCAGATTAGCCATATAGTTAATCATACTCTACTTCGCTTTTTTCAGAGCGTCCTTAACGGCACTAATAAACTGCTTGTGCGATATTGTAGCTCCTGATACGGCGTCCACTTCGTCTATATCTTGTACCTCTAGTAGAATACCAGGATACTGCTTCATTCCTTGTAGTGCTATTTGGGCAAGCTCATAGTTTGCCTTTCCTGAGTTTTCTCCATAAGTTTCACCCTTAACATTTCCCTCTTCATCATAGGAAACCATCGTACAATCCATGAATTTATTATCTTCTAAGGTTATGGATACCTCGACTTTTCCTTTTCCTTCTTCATCCACATATTCTCCTAGATATGTTCCATCTTTATATCCTTTGCTGCACGAAACAAGCATGCCTATCATCACGAATAATATCGTAAAACTAATTATTTTTTTCATAATAATCTCCTATTTCTTCGTCTGATCAATGTCCTCTACAATCTTACCATAATCAAGTATGATTTTTCTCTCCGCTTCGTCACCAACTTCGGGATCATGAGTAACAACTATTATCGTTGAACCCTCTTCATGAAGTTTTCTAAGTATCTCTATGACCATCTGCTCATTTTCTTCATCAAGATTTCCAGTGGGTTCATCTGCCAGTATTATCTCTGGAGAGTTTATTAGCGCCCTCGCAATGCATACACGCTGTTGCTCTCCACCTGAAAGTTGAGAAGGCAGGTGCTTTGCCCTATCTCCTAATCCTACTTTTTCAAGGGCTTCAAGGGCTTCTTCCTCGTCGGGCATACTGTGATAATACTGCGATACCATTACATTTTCAAGGGCATTAAGATACGGAATTAGGTGAAACTGTTGAAAGATTAGACCTATCTTATCCCGACGAATCACGGTAAGGTTCTTCGCCTTTTCTTTTGATATGTCTTGCCCGTCAAGTATTACTTTACCCTTTGACGGTCTATCCATACAACCAATTATGTTTATCATGGTGGTCTTTCCTGAACCTGACGGCCCCATTATGGCAAGCCACTCGCCTTTTTCCACCGTAAGATTTACTTCTTTAAGAGCGTTTACCGTATCATATATCTTCCAAACATTTTTAAGTTCCAGTAATTTTTCTCTCATATCATTCTCCTCTAAGAACTATAGCGGGGTCTACATCTAGTACTCTTCGAATAGGTAAAAACGAAGCTACCGCGGTAACAATAACAGAACTGATGATGGTAAGCGGTATGAGTTTCCACTGAAAGTCTATTGCTCTACCAAATACACTAAGCGAAACCTGTCCAGCAAATATAAATCCTAATATTAGGCCAAGGACACCTCCAATTAATCCGAGCATTATCGCTTCCCCTAAAAACTCTTTTATAATAAGGTCATTAAGAGCGCCAAGGGCCTTTTTAAGGCCAATTTCTTTACGCCTTTCAACGACCATTGCCATCATCGTAGTAGCTACACTTATCATCGTAATTATGAGTACAACTACTGTTACAATATATACAAGTGCTTGTAGTTTGTTAAGTACGATGTCCTGGGACTGAGTAACTCTTCTTACTGGTCTTGCCATTAGATTAGGAATGTTCTGTGCGATAAGGTTACTTATTTCTTCAAGCTCCTGTTCGTTAGCCTCTATACTACATTCAACAACATCACTGCTATTGGTAGAATCTATAAGCTTTGCTACTCTGTCTATGTCTGTAAATACAAAACCTTCCTCACTACCTCCCGTGGTGATGATACCGCCAACTTTCATTTTTTCACTAAAGTTATCCTCGCCAAAGTCTTTTTTCTTATTTTCCTCGGCACTTTTCTCTTGATCAGAAGCTGTAGCTTCTCCGCCAAATTTAACACCTTTTACAACAAAGGTATCCCCTACTTTTAAATCTAGGGTATTTGCTATCTCTTCACCAATCATGACCTCGTCAGAGTCTATAGTCCATTTACCATTTATATGCCAAAACGGACTATTATTCTTTGCCTGAGCCATATCCGTTCCAGCAATTATATATGGTTGTTCATTTATCTTTATGGTTTGATATCTATAGGGTGCAATCCCAACTATTCTTTCTGTTCCTACCAGCGCCTTTACTTTTTCAATATCTTGCATCGTTATCCTATAATCATCTTGTGGCAGCAAAATCAAGTTCGCTCCATACGACCTGAACTCTTTTCCTAACTGTCTTGGTATGTCATAGTATATCGTAACAAGACCTGATAGTATCGTGGCACCTATCGCAACCGCTAGGACTGCCACTATCATTCTTGATCTTCTCTTAAAAACAGAACTTATTACAAGTTTTAAAAAAAGTTTTTGTTTTGTCATCTTTTCCCCTTATCACTTACCATGTAGTACTTCCGTTGGTTTTAGTTTTAGTAGATACATAACTGCCGGTATGCTACCAAAAATAATAACTAGTAATACTATCAGTATAATAATCGGTATAACCATCGCCGTTAACTCTATCTTGGAACCAAATACTGTAAGGCCTATTATCTGAGCAAATCCTATGCCACTAAAATACCCTATTACTCCTCCAACAATACCTGTTATAAGCACTTCTACGATAACCGGAAGAATGATCCAAAGGTCGAAAGCGCCTATCGCCTTTATCAGACCTATCTCTCTACTTCGTTCCATAACACTAGCCGTAATAAGATTGGATATAGCTAGCGAAGAACCTATCGAGCTTAGAATTGTTATTAATATCATGAGTAGTTGCGTTTTTTTAAGAATTTCACCCTCGGACTCTGCAACCTGCCTTACCGGCTTTGCCACACTATCCGTAACCACTTCTTGTATCTGATGACATATGGCGCTTACATACGCCGTACAGTACCATGTCTCATACTCTGTCGGAGTTAGTGAGTTTGGATCCCAAGCAGCTTTTTTGGCAAGATCATTATCGGGTGTCGTCAGTGCGGAGACTTCAATCTTAGAAATTTTACCTTCTAGACCTTTAATCTCCTGCGCCGTCTTTAAAGTGGTTACTATTTTTTCATCCGCAACCCCACCATCAATATAAACTGATGCTACTTTTAGATTTTTAGTATTATTTCCGCTTTTTATCTGTATCGTGTCTCCAACCTTTATGCCATATCTTCCAGCTAGCAGACTTCCTACCATTACTTTGTCATGATCTCCTTGACCAATCCAATCTCCTTCAAGATATATCTCCCACCAGTTTCTTAATCTTCTCATTCCTGAGTCTATTTCTTCACCACTCTTTAACGTCGTTTTCTTCTCGACCCAAGTACCTGTTATCCCAACATTATCACTCATTCCAACAAGCTCGACTTTTTCCTCTAAAAAAGGGGCAAAATCTACTATATTAAATCCCCAAAATATTTCTTTTATTTTCAGCACATCGTCTTCAAGAAGGTATTCGTCACCGACTCCCGCGCCTTCTTCCAAACCGTAAAGGTCTCTCAAAACAGACGCATCCTTTGGTAAAACGGTAATATTAGCACCGTAAATCTTAAGCTCTCTATTTACTTTATCCCCTATACCAAGCATTACATTCATCATTGCTGCACATAGCGATATTCCTAACGCTACGGTAACCGCTATCATGATCATTTTCTTTCTCTGCTTGACGAGGGTTCTTATTACCATTCTCCAAAACATACGTTCAACCTACTACTTAAATCTCTTTTCTTCTCTTTCTAAATCTTTTTTATCAATTATTATTACTTTATTTTGAATATCATATGGGAAAGGAATAGGGTTACACCCACCTTTAAAGCCAATCGTGGACTTATTCATGACGACGTCACATCGTTTACATACCACCTGATCACCACGTTCATAGTATCCCGCAACGCCACATATTTCACAAGCATCTAGTCCAAGCCCATAGGAATTCCCATTGGGTTTTTTAACCGCTAAAAATCTCACGTCATATCCATTCGGCGTTATGTATGAAAATCGATATAAATGACCATCGCTTATATCTTCTACTGGTATTAATATCTTATTGCCATCTACTTGATAATCACTAGGTGGAGCCAGTTCAACTTCTCTGGTGTCATAAGCGTGAACTGCCGTTAATATTAGTATTCCCATAACCACCGAAAGCATACTGCTATACGACCATCTTCTCACATTTCTAAGTCTAGCTCGTTCTTTTCTCTTTAACGCCTTATTAGCGTATTCCCCTTTCACATGAATATGCATTCTAATGACGACTATTGCCATTATTAGCACTAGTAACACTTGCAAAATAGGAAATAGTATTTCATTGTTATCGATGAAAATCATCAATTGAAACACCAAATCCGTTCTTGGCACTAATTTGAGTCTTTGCATAGAAGTTACTGCCCTAAGCGCAAAGTACACAAAGAAAATGAAATAGGATATGGTCATGAACACAGAAAACTTTTCTTTTGCGTTTTTAGCCACATAGAAAACGGAAAAATAGACCACTATACAAACGATTACACCCATTGAAAAGCCACCAAATCTAAGTAATGACATCGTGCTAACTGTTCTTTCCCCAAAGTACACGAATTCCCTAGTAAACTGAAATACCTGTGGAAGATAGTATAGCAAAGTAGCTACTATCGTTAAATTTGAGACCACTACTAGAGAATATTTTATCCATTTATTCGTACGATAAAACGTATTGAGTAAAGCAAAAATAAGCATAACAAGTGCAACCACCGCTATCACTATTATTAGATACCTATTAAACTTTATAATAGCTATATTCGTTTTTTTAGGATTTAATACCTTCATTAAAAAAACTGAAAACGCAGAAATCACTCCCAATGAGTAACTCACGTAGAACGATGATTTAATAAATTTGCTATCTATTAAATTAAGAAACGACTTAACAAAACCACTGATGATAAATATCACAAGTAGCTTATCTGTCACTGCAACTAAATACTTTAAAATAGTAATCTCCTCCAAATACTATCATAGAATAATATTTCTCTGCTTCATATGAAGCAGAGAAATGGATTAAAATTATTCGTTTTGTAATTGCTCTCCAGTATAATCCCAATCATACTCACATTCTTGAGTAGTGAAGTAATCTTTAGCACCTTCTTTAGCAGGCACACCAGTTTCTTCGTCTACGTGAAGTAAGTAATCCGTAGGTGGCTCAATCGTTAATTTAAGTTTGTACTGACCAACTGTCATTAACCCTTTTTTAACGTTTGTTCCGTAGTGTGGTCCATCATCAGCGTTCATAGGCATGAATGATCCCTCTGTAACCATGTTACCATCTTTGTCAAGAACTTCGTACTTAACAGTTAGGTATGCAGGCCAGATTCCTTCTCCACCACCAAAACCGTAAGCTGCTGAGAACTCAGGTAGTAGGTGAATATCTGCCTCTAAGTGCATGTCTGATTCTTCTTTTGAAGGGTTTTTACCTTCTGGATACATGTCAACAGGTTGGAAATAAACCGCTGCCACTTCGTAAGGCCCTACTAATTGTGCTTCGCCAATCTCTATCTCTACGAATCCACTCTCACCAGGTGCTTCTGGAGCTGCTTCTGCAGTAGTTTCAGCTTCTGTTGGCGCTTCTGTCGCTGCCTCAGTTGCCTTTTCTGTTGCTGCTTCTGTTGCCTTTTCTGTTGGCGCTTCCGTCTTAGCCTCTGTTTTCGCTTCCGTTTCAGGTGCTGGCTGTGAACAAGATGCAAGAGCAAGTACCATAGAAAGTACTATCATTACTGTAAATATTTTTTTTAACATAACGTTCCTCCCGTAAAATATTAAATAGTTACTTATAATTATTCTTTTAGCACTTCATGCTAAAAGAAGTTATTACCCATTTTTTTGCGTTAGCTTTTTTTCTCCTCTTAAGCCCTTTATCATAACCCAAGCAGAAGCAATCACTAACATAATCTGCGGTATCAATGTTTCCGCTCTGTCGTAGATGTTTAGTATCTCAATCTTAAAACCATTCATCGCAGGTATAATTGTGCTTCCCAATATTACATTTGCTTCAGTAAGTTCTATCACTCCTTTACCCATAAATGATATGCACATTAGGAATAGTAGTATGCTCGTAAAGATGAAAAATGGTTTAAGCGGAAGTTTCACACTAAAGTATCTAAATGCTACATAAACGACTACTAATACAATAGTCCCAGCTATTATTCCGTATGCTATATATAGTGGATTACTCATTCCTGCAGTAAAGGCCGCTTTGTAAAATAATATTAATTCAGCTCCCTCTCTTAACACTGCTAAAAACGCCGCAAAAACTAGTGTCATCTGACTCTTTTTGTCAATCGATTCTTGTACCTTTCCCTCAATGAACTTCTCCCAAGCCTTGGTATCCGATTTTGATATCATCCAGTTGCTTACATAAAACAGTACCGCAACGGCTATAAACATCGTCCAGCCTTCAATAAGTTCTCTAGCTACACCACTACCACCAAGAGCAAGTTCTATGATTATAGCAAGTAGTACGCTAGCAATGATTCCGTAAAGAGAGCCCATGTAGACACTCTTAACCATCTTCTTATTCCCCGTCTTGATAAGATAGGTCACTATTGCAACTATTACAAGTATGGCTTCAAGACCTTCTCTAAGGAGTAATCCAAAAGCTGTGGCAAAAGATGCCCAACTTCTTCTTTTACTCAAATCCTCCGTCGGTTCGACCGCTTCCTCTACTACTTTCTCCGTTTGGGCCTGGGTGTTATCTACGGTTGTCTTTTCTTCCGCTGTTGTGACTTCTGGAATAACCTTATCACCGTATACTTTTTCGCCAACACTATCCGGGTCATCTTTTGAAGCTTTACCGTCAAGCACTAGTGCGTCCTTATATACTTTTACTTTTAATGATTCTATTAACTGTACAATCTCTTCTTTAGTAGCTTCTTTATTTCCTAATATTTTATGCTTAACATCACCAAAAAGGCCCTCTATGTGGTCAACTCTCTTTCTAGATATATAAACCATAACGTTTTTTTCAAAACCTTGAACTTCATAATATCCGAAATATGCATCATTGATATGGTCATAAGCTGCCTTAGATTCACCAGCCTTAACATCCTCAATGGCCTCATCAAAGGCAATAGCCATATCAGCCGCTACCTCTTCCCAGTCTTTATATTTTTTCTTCCCTGCAAATGCAGAAGTAGAAAAAGCTATAAATATCATTATTATTAACGAAATAGAAAGAATCCTCTTACTAGTTAATGTGCTCAAACTTGACTCCTGTCCTTAATAATATTGATTATCATTTACAGCAATAGTATTCCACATTCACTGGACAATGTCAACCCTTTTTTATTTATTCTGATGGTTGCTTAAATATCTTTTTTTTTACTGAAAGTCCGCTTCGCTGAGGGCATATCTACTAACTTTTAGTGAATTTCAAATACTTCGTATCCCGATTATAGGTACTTTTTAGTACCATAAAAGTGTAGTTGTTAGAGAGTAATTAACTCTGACATCTGCACTTATTTTAATTATAATAAGGGGAGTAATTGGTCTGGCGTGA